>LXNJ01000108.1_pt1 | contig 56879 bp, 41 predicted proteins | sample 809081 | NCBI WGS metagenome assembly LXNJ01 (sample SAMN04870510, study PRJNA318959) | sponge metagenome | biome: sponge; feature: marine sponge reef; material: water | host: Petrosia ficiformis | place: Greece: Milos, Mediterranean Sea | collected 2013-05-29 | depth 5-7 m
GTGCCCCGCCCTCCCACCATCGACGGGGTGCTCGACGAGCCCTTCTGGGCCACGATCGAGCCGGTCACCGACTTCCGCCAGCGCGACCCGGTCGACGGCGCCCCCGCCAGCGAGCCCACCGAGGTGCGCATCGGCTACGACGCCAACGCCCTCTACTTCGGCTTCGTCTTCCACGACTCCGAGCCGGCGCTCATCCGCCGCAGCATCCTCCACCGGGGCGGGCGCATCGACAAGGACGACCGCGTCATCGTCGCCCTGGACACGTATCACGACCGCCGCAACGCCTACATCTTCGAGATCGGCGCGCTGGGGACGCAGGACGACGCCCTCATCTCCGACGAGAGCATGACCCTGGACGACTGGAACTGGGACGGGGTGTTCACCAGCGAGACGCGCGTGACCGAGGACGGCTGGGTGCTCGAGCTCGAGATCCCCTTCACCACCATTCGCTTCCCGGACACGGACGAGCCCACCATGGGCATCGCCTTCATGCGCTCGATCCGGCGCAAGAACGAGACCGTCGTCTGGCCGCACATCGGGCAGGAGTATCGCTCGGGCATCTCGCAGGTGTCGCGCTACGCGACGCTGGGGGGGCTGCGCGGGCTCAGGCGCGGCCGCTATGCGGAGGTGAAGCCGTTCGCGATCGCGGGAACGCAGCGGAGGGCGGGCGACGAGAGCTTCGAGGGGCAGACCGACGTGGGCGTCGACGTCAAGTACGCCCTGACCTCGAACCTCACCTTCGACCTCACCTGGAACACCGACTTCGCGCAGGTGGAGTCGGACAACGTCCAGATCAACCTCACCCGCTTCGACCTCTTCTATCCCGAGAAGCGAGAGTTCTTCCTGGAGCGGGCCGGGCTCTTCCAGTTCGGGACGCCGCGCCAGACCGAGGTCTTCTTCAGCCGGCGGGTCGGGCTCCGGGGCGACATCGCGGGCGGCGGGCGGCTGACGGGCCAGGTCGGGCCGCTCTCGATCGGGGCGCTGGGGCTGCGCACGCGCGGGTATTCGGACGATACGGTCGCGCTGCCGGCCGCGTGGAACTCGGTGGTGCGCCTGCGGACGGATCTGCGGCCGCGCACGACGCTGGGCGGGATCGTCACCAGCCTGGACCACGAGAACGGCCGGGACCGCACGGCCGGGGTCGACTTCTCCAGCCGCTTCTGGAGCAGCAGCGCCTTCAACGTGTGGGCGGCGCGGGTCTGGAATCCGGATTTTTCCGAGTCATCGCCGGGAGCTTCGGGATCCGCCGGAGGCTCCGCGACCGCGGCGGCGGGTCCGCGCGAGGCCGGCAGCGCCAACGCCGCCTCCGCCGAACTGGTGCTCCAGAACGACCTGTACGTGGCGGGCGTTTCGCGCCTGGTCATCGACGACGGCTTCCAGCCAGCGCTCGGCTTCGTGCCCCGAACCAACCAGGACCGGTGGCAGGGCCGCGCCGGGGTGACGCCCCGCTTCGAGTCGAGCACGTGGGCGCGCCAGCTGACGCTGGAGGTGAGCGGGCACCAAATCCGGGGCCGCGACGGCGCCAAACAGACGCATCAGCTGCGCGCGAGCGCCGGGCTCAACTTCCAGACCGGCGAATTCGCCACCGTCGCCTTCAGCGAGCGCTTCGAGAGGCTGGAGCTGCCGGCGCGCATCAGCGGACGGCTTCTGGCCGCGGGCGACTACCGTTTCCGCCGTTTGACGATGCACGCGCGCACCAACGACAGCCGCACCTTCTCCGGGGCGCTGGCGGGATCGATCGGCGACTTCTGGTCCGGGACGCGGACCGAAATCGGGGGCGGAGCGACCTGGATCACCGGCCCGCACCTCACCATTGGCGGGAGATACTCGTGGAACGGAGTCTCGCTACCGGTGAAGGACGGGGATTTCTCGACCCACCTGGTGAGCGCAAACATCCAGGGCGCGATCAGCCGCAAGCTCTTCGCCAACGCGCTGGTGCAGTGGGACAATCACTCCCGCGAGCTGCAGGCCAACATCCGCATCGACTGGATCCACACCCCCGGCAGCGACCTCTTCGTGGTCATCGACACCGGTTACCTGACCGGCGACCTCCTCGACCCGCGCGAGCCGCGCTGGCAACGGCGCACGGGGGTGGTGAAGCTGACGTACCTGATGGCGTTCTGAGGGGTCGATTGGTCTGCCATTTTGGCAGAGTCGCCGGCCTGAGGGCCTCAGCCCTCCCGCCCCCACGGCCGCACAAACGTCTCCGGCTCCACCCCCAGCCCGTCCGCAACCCGCGTGATGTAGTTGAAATACCCGATCACCTGGGTGGCGTCGTGGATCGCCCGGTCGTCGAAGCCATGGCGGCGGAGTACGTCAAGGTCGTCGGCCCCCACTTCCGCCTGCCTGAGCGTCAGCTTCTCCGCATAGCCGCACAGCGCCTGGTCCGCCTCGGACAGTCCCGCCTCACGCCAGTCGCGCACGATGGCGTGCACGAAGGCGTCCCGCTCCTCGTCGCTCTCGAACAGCTCCTCGATCTCTTCCCGGAGATCATGCGCGTGCGCCTGCTCTCAGTAGAAACAGCCGTTCACCTTGGAGGTGACCACGGCGAGCATCTCGCGGCGCCATCGGTTCAGCGGCGATGACCCGAACATGAGGGTTCGGTAGAACCCCATGGTAGTCTGCATGACCCGGGGGTTCAGGCTCATCACCCGCACGATGTTCCAGATCCGGCCGGCCCGGTCCCGCGCCTCGCCGTACAGCCTGCGCAGGAGGCCGGTGGCGTCCGATTCGGAGATCTGTCTGATATTGGACATGGGCAGGACTCGATGTCTGAATGGGGCCCTGGATCTCGCCTACCTCGAAACCCCTTCGAAGTTGGTGTTCACGCCCGAGCGCCGGCTGCGGACCATCTGCGCGTCGGCGAATCCGCGCACCAGGCCGATGAAGTCGCCGGTGCTCGCGCGGAACATGGGCCCGCGTCCCGAGTCCGCGCCAACCGGCCAGGCCAGGTCGATGCGCGTCACCCGGACGCTGCCCGCCGGGAATCCCACGCGCAACCCGGCGCCGACCGACGTCTTCCAGCCGGTGTCCATGCCGAAGGGCACATCGCCTGCCCAGGCCCGTCCGGCATCGGCGAAGAAGGTGAGCCCCAGGTCCATGGAAGACGGGGCGGGCCACCCCAGGTCGACGCGGTTCTCGAGCGAAGCGACCACCCGCCGGCCCGCGGGAAAGTCCTCTTCCTTGTATCCCCGGACCACCTCCCGGCCCCCGAGGGTGAGCTGGAACGGCGAGATGGTGTTCCAGCCGCCGGCTGCGGAGACCCGCGCGACCAGCGTCCTCGCGACGCCCACGCCGGGTTGCCAGTACGCGAGCAGGTCAGCCTCCGAGAAGATGTCCCGCCAGCGCCCATCGACCTCGTCGTCGAACCTCACCCGCCGGGCTTCCGTTTCGGCATTCACCAGCAGCACCGCCGATGCCGACGCCACGCCCCCGAAGAACGAGACGCGGCCCATGAAGTCGCTCGCGAGTTCGGCCGGCGACGCGGGAGATGACTCGTCCTCCGTCGACAGCCACCCCAGCGGCAGCCGCGGCCCCAGCGTCAGGGACAGATCCACGCCCTGCGGCACGCTCTGTTCCCCGCTCACCGCGTCCAGCCCGCTCCGGCTTTCGAAGCGCACCTTTCGCCGCGCAAGGAGCAGATTGAAGCGGGTGAGACCGTGCCCTCGCGTCTGGCCCGCGAGACGGGAGCCGATGCCCGGTTCGTCGTCGAGCAGGTTGCCGAAATCCAGGCCCCGGACGAGCGACACGGAGTCCGGATACTCGTCGAAGCGAAGTGTTTCGCGGGTGATCCCGAAACCGAGCAGGGTCAGATCGCCCGGCTCTCCGAAGCGGTACGCCTGGGTGGCTTCGACGCGCTCTCCGTACACCGGCAGGAGCGCGTAGCTGTAGTCCAGCGAGGGGTCGAGCACGTACGGAAAGAGCGACTCCCGGCGATGGAAGCGCAGACGCCCCGCGAATCGCCCCACTTCTCCCACGAAGGGGTACACCAGCATCGCGTCCGTGAAGCCGCCCGAGCGCGTGCGGCCCGCGTTGAGGCGCCCGTCCAGCCGTGTGCCGCCGAGGCGCGTGGAGTGCAGGGTGATCCCGTAGTCGCGGCGCTGCTTGCGCTCCTGATAGAAGGCGCCGATCAGGTTGCCCGAGCCGAGGAAGTTCTCCTCCACCATGCTCGCGCCCTCGAACTGCAGCCCGTCGTCGACGGTCACGTCGATCTGGATCTTGGTGGTCCACTCGTCGCGCGTCGTCACCCGCACGTGGCGGGTGCCGTCCGGCTGGGGCTCGGCGACGATGTCCGCGGTAGCGATAAAGCCGAGTTCGCGCAGGATGCGTTCGGACTCCTCGAAGAGAAACTGGTCCGGGCAGTCCCCCTCGCCGAACAGCAGCTCGCCGGCGATGAATCCCTCGCGCGTGTCGACGTGCATGAAGTTGGCGAGCCCGCGCGTCCAGCGCAGGATGCGCGGTTGGGATGGAGGTCCCGGATCGAAGATGGGCCGGCTTTCGATGACGATGCGCGAGACCGGTCCGGCCTCGCAGGCAAGGTCGTCCCCGGGCTCCTGTGCGCGCGCCGGAGCCACGGCCGCGAGCCCGAACAGCAGGCAGCCGAGCAGGCCGCGGCAGCGGGCCGCGAGCGGACGAGTGCCGGCAACCCGAAGGCGGCCGGACGGGCGGATGAAGACGAAAGCCGCGCCCGCGGGCGGAGCCGGAACTGCGAGATGAGGCAAAGGAGCCGTGGAATCTTGCCCGGAGGGAAGTTTGACTCGGAACCGGCGGAAAACGCGCCCTGAAACCGGTAATCTGCCCGAAGTCGACCTTCCATGCTATGGCGCCCGCGGGTCCGATGTTCCCGGGCGGCCGCGCCCCCGTTGACCCTCGCCCGTGCTCGCGAATAAAATTGGAACCGTTGTCTCCTCCGCGCGGCGTCGGGATTCGAGAGGCCCCGCGGAGGCTCGTGTTTTGGGCCGCTGACCTCGTCCATCCAACCCGGAGTCCCCCGGATCCAATGACCCTGCCAGCGCTCGACATGTCTCCAGCCGCCTCGCGCGCAGCCGTCCAGCTCGACGCCCACGGCCTGGCCCCCGCGGGGATCGTCCACTGGAATCTCTCCCCCGCGCAGCTCTGCGAGGCCGCCCTTGCCCGGGGCGAGGGCCATCTTCTGAACATGGGTCCGTTCGCCGCGGTCACCGTCCCCCACACCGGCCGCTCGCCCAACGACCGCTTCACCGTCGAGGAACCCTCCACGGCCGAGCAGATCGACTGGGGCTCGATCAACCGCCCCATGAGCGAAGCGCACTACCGGGCCCTCAGGGCCGACGTCATCGAGTATCTGAACCCGCGGGAACTGTTCGTGCGCGATGCCCACTGCGGAGCCGATCCGGGGCACCGGATCTCGGTTCGCGTGGTGAGCCCCAGTGCCTGGCACACGCTCTTCGTCTACAACATGTTCCTGCGTCCGTCCGCCGGGGAGCTGGCCGCAATCCGCCCCGACTTCGTCGTGCTGCACGCGCCCCTGCTCCAGGCCGACCCCGCTCGCCACGGCACCCGCAGCGGCACCGCGGTGGTCGTGAACCTGGCCGAGCGGACCGTGCTGGTGGCGGGCACGCGCTACGCGGGCGAGATCAAGAAGTCCATTTTCTCGTCGATGAACTTCTTCCTCCCCGACAAGGGCGCGCTGCCCATGCACTGCTCGGCCAACATCGGCGAAGACGGTGACTGCGCGCTCTTCTTCGGGCTCTCGGGAACCGGCAAGACCACGCTTTCCGCGGACCACGCGCGCCGCCTGATCGGCGACGACGAACACGGCTGGAGCGATGACGGCATCTTCAACTTCGAGGGCGGCTGCTACGCGAAGGTGATCCGGCTCTCCCCGGAGAACGAGCCCGAGATCTACCGCACGACGCGCATGTTCGGGACCATCCTCGAGAACGTGATCTTCGACGAGGACACGCGCGATGTGGACCTGGACGACGACACCCTGACCGAGAACACGCGCGCCTCGTATCCCATCCACTACATCCCCGGGGCCGTGCCGGAGGGGCGGGGCGGCCATCCGAAGAACATCTTCTTCCTCGCTGCCGATGCCTTCGGCGTACTGCCGCCCATCGCGCGCCTGACCCCGGAACAGGCGATGTATCACTTCCTCTCCGGGTACACGGCCAAGGTGGCGGGCACCGAGCGGGGCGTGACCGAGCCGCGCGCGACCTTCAGCGCCTGTTTCGGCGCACCCTTCCTGCCCATGCACCCGAGCGTCTACGCCCGCATCCTGGGAGAGAAGCTGCGCCGCCACGGCTCGCGGGTATGGCTGATCAACACCGGCTGGACGGGAGGCGGGTTCGGCACCGGCAAGCGCATGGACCTGCCCCATACGCGCGCCATGATCCGCGCCGCCCTCGACGGGTCGCTGGACGGTGCCCCTACCCGAACCGATCCCGTCTTCGGCCTGGCGGTGCCGCTGGAGGTCGAGGGCGTGCCCGGGCAGGTTCTGACCCCGCGTGCCACCTGGACCGACACGGGAGCGTACGACCGTGCCGCCGCGCGGCTGGCGGCCATGTTCCGGGAAAACTTCTCGCGCTTCGCGGACGCCGCTCCGGAGGAGGTGCGGGCGGCGGGGCCGAAGTAGCGCCGAATCACCGGGTCCGAGCGAGCGCCGGGATCCGAAAGCCGGGCTGGGACAGCGCCGGGACAGGAGCCGAAATGGCGAAGAAACACTGGCTGATGAAGACCGAGCCGGGCGTCTACTCGATCGACGACCTGGAGCGGGACGGGTACACCTGGTGGGAAGGCGTCCGCAACTACGGGGCCCGCAACAACATGCAGGCGATGAGCGTGGGCGACGAGGTGCTCTTCTACCACAGCATGGCCAAGCCGCCCGGAGTCGCCGGGCTCGCGCGCGTGTGCAAGGAAGCCTATCCGGACCACTTCGCCTTCGATCCCGACGAGCACTACTACGACCCGAAGTCCGACCCCGCGAAGCCCCGCTGGTACATGGTCGACGTTGAGTTCGTGGAGAAGTTCCCCGAGGTGGTTGCGCTCAAGGACATCCGCCAGGTGTCGGCCCTGAGCGAGATGGTGCTGGTGAAGAACTCCCGCCTCTCGGTCCAGCCGGTGCGCGAGGGGGAGTTCGAGATCATCAGGGCAATGGGCCGCAGCGAGGGCTGAGTGCCGTCCTGAGCCGGCGTCCCATCGCGCCATTGCTCCGCCCGCGCACGCGCCGGTAGACTTCCCTCCATGTCCTTCCGGAACGCGCCCGCCCTGATCCGCGACCCGATATGGGGCTCCATCCGGCTGGACGCGACCGCGGTCCGCATCACGGACACCCCCGCCTTCCAGCGGCTGCGCTACATCCGCCAGCTCGGGCTGGCCCACCTGGTCTACCCGGGCGCCACCCACACCCGCTTCGCCCACGTGCTCGGCGTGTACCACCTGGTGACCACCGCCCTGCGCGCGCTGCGGGAGCGGGAGCCCCTCCCCGACCATGTGTGGCGGGGCGCCGACCTGGTCCCCTACGCGGCACTCCTGCACGACATCGGCCACTACCCCTTCTCGCACGCGCTCGACGACCTGCGCGGCGACGATCATCCGGGCGACCACGAGGCGGTCGCGGCGCACTTTCTCAAGTCACCCGGCGTGCGCGAGGCCCTGACCGGCCTGGGACCCGGCGCTGCCGAGGAGATCGGCGCGCTCATCCGCGGCGAGAGCACCGCCCCGCTGCGGGGCCTGGTGCACGGAAGCCTCGACATGGACAAGATGGACTACCTCAGGCGGGACGCCCGCTCCTGCGGGGTGCCCTACGGAGAGGTCGACGTCGAGCGCCTTCTGCAGGGCCTCGTCATGCTCGAGGACCCGGAGACCGGCGCATTCGAGGTGGGGGTGGGAGAAAAGGCGGTCAGCGCGCTGGAATCCCTCTTGTTCGCCAAGTATCAGATGTTCCGGAACGTGTACTGGCACCACGGGGTGCGCGCGGGCACGGTGCTCTGCGCGCGCATCGTCAACGACGCGGTGGCCGCCGGGCTGGTCGGGGGGCGTGAGCTGGCGGGCCCGACGGACGACGAGCTCCTGCATCTGATCGGTCGCCGCGCCCGGGCCCGCGGGGGACCCGTCGCCGACCGCATCCGCCGCCGCTGGCTCCCCGCCCTGCGGGCGCGGCGTCTTCCCAAACGCGCCGCCGAACTCACCGCCGCCGACCTGGGCGACCGGAGTCTCCCTCCCTGGATCGAGGCCCCGGATCCGGAACGCCGGCGGCGGGAGGACCAGCTTGCCGAAGCGCTCTCCCTGGAGCCCGGCGAGGTAGCGATCGACTTCCCCTGCAAGCCCGCCATGTTCCAGCTGGACCTCCTGGTGCGCCGCCGCAACGGGCGTGCAGAGAGGCTCGGCAAGACCGGAATCCCCGGCGTCATCGATCTTCCCAGGGTGGCCCGCGAGCTCTACCGCACCTCCCGCGTGCTGCGCGTCTTCACCTTCAGGAAGAGGTCTCTCACGCCCGACGAGGTCATCGGTCTGATTGCGGAAACGAATCGAACCGATGCGCGGGCGGACCAGCGGTCGGGCTCATGTGTTGCCCGGTCGTCCGAGCGCAAGGAACCCCGCTGACGGTGGGGTTTAGGATGCGTGGCACCTTTCCGCTGTGGCGGTGACATCTCGGCTCATGCTGGCGAGCTGGATCGACACCGTTCTGGACAATCCTGGGAATCCTGTTACTTTTCAGGGCTGCGGACCTTACGTCTCGCGCGTGGGTACGCGGGGCCGACACGAATGCGATGCCAGCGCGCCGTCGCCGGAGCTGACAAGGAGACCGTTTTCAGAATGCCCGCTACGCTGCGAAAGAAAGTCGTTCGTCGAAAGAAGAAGGTTGTTCGTCGACGCAAGAAGCGCTCGACCAGCCTGCTCGTCGGTTTTGACACCGGAGTTGAGGAACAGAGTGCGCTCGACCAGTACCTGCGCGATGTCAGCCGGCATGAGCTGATCACCCCGGAGCAGGAGAAGGTGCTCGGAGCCCGGGCTCAGCTCGGCGACGAGGACGCGGTGCAGGAACTGGCGCGCGCCAACCTGCGGTTCGTCATCAGCGTGGCCAAGAAGTACCAGAATCGGGGGGTATCGCTCACGGACCTGATCCAGGAGGGCAACGTCGGCCTGGTCACGGCGGCCCGGAAGTTCGATCCCGAGCAGGGGGTCAAGTTCATCAGCTACGCCGTGTGGTGGATCCGCCAGGCCATCCTGGCCTCCCTGGCCAATCAGGGCCGCTCGGTGCGGGTTCCCCTGAATCGCGCCTCCGACCTCGCGCGCATCTTCCGCGAGAAGGAGCGGCTGCGGCAGGAGCGCGGCCGCGAGCCCTCCCCCGAGGAGCTGTCCAAGGCCACCCGGCTCACGCCCGAACTGATCGAGTCGCTCCAGACCCTGAACGCCGCCGAAATCCGTCTCGACGCGCCCATCGGCGACAGCGAGGACTCCCAGCTGGTGGAGCGGTTCCTGACGGAGGAGGCCACCGAGCCCGAGTTGGGAGTCGAAGCCCGTCTGCTGGCCGAGTCGGTCAACGTCGCGCTCACCACGCTCGAGGCCCGCGACGCCAAGGTCCTGCGCCTCTATTTCGGGCTGCAGGGCGAGCGGGAGCACACGCTGGAGGAGATCGGCAACATGCTGGGGGTCACGCGCGAGCGGATCCGCCAGCTGCGCGACCGCGCTTTGCGCCGCCTGCGGGACGGCGAGAAGGGATCCGCGCTGGAATCCTTCGCCGCGTGACGTAGGGGTGCGGCGCCGTCTCGCACCCTTCTTCCCCCACCGGGGGTCCGGAACTCCGTGGAGTCCACGGGCTGCCAGGTCCTGCGCGTCACCCGTCGGGACTCACCGTATCGCCGGCTTGTGACCTCCGTCGGGCAGGTTCATGAAGTCGTCGGCGGCGTCTACCGCGTCCAGCTCGACAACGGCGGGTCGGTCGACTCCACGCTCCGCGGACGCCTCAAGGCCAGGCCCTGGAAGGGAGGCCGCGTGGTCATCGGCGATCGCGTCGGGGTGGCACTGGACGGCGGCGACGCCACGGTCGAGGAGGTGCTCCCGCGCCGGACCACCTTCCTGCGCCGGGGAGCCCACGGGCGGACGGCGAAGGTGATGGCCGCCAATCTCGACCGGGTCGTCGTGGTGATGTCCGCGCGCGATCCGGCTCTCAGCCTGGGTTACCTGGACCGCATCCTCGCCGTGTGCGAGGCCAACGCGCTTCCATCGACGCTGGTGATCAACAAGCAGGATCTGCCGGGGGCTCGGGCGTCCTCGGATCCGGTGCGCGACCTCTATCGCGGGATCGGCTACGAGGTTGTCCTCACCAGCGCGGAATCGGGCCTCGGCCTCGAGCAGCTGCGCTCGGTGGCCGTGCGCGGCATCTGCGCGCTGGTCGGCCCCTCCGGGGCGGGCAAGTCCAGCCTCCTGAACCGGCTGGACCCGTCCCTGGGGCTGCGCATCGGCGACCTCAGCCGCAAGACCGGCACCGGCCGGCACACCACTGTGACCAGCCGCCTGCTTCGGCTCTCCGACGGCACCCTGGTGGCGGACACGCCGGGTTTCGGGGATGTCGGGCTGTGGGGTGTTCCGGCGACGCGACTTGACCGATGTTTCCCCGAGATCGAAACGCTGGCGGACGGATGCCGGTTCCGGGGATGCAGCCATGTGCATGAACCCGACTGCGCCGTTCGCGAACGCCTTCGTTCGGGCCGGATCGCACAGAGCCGCTACGCGCACTACCAGGCGTTGCTGGAGGAAGTCGATTGAGTGCGCCCGGGCGGGGAGGATCGGCAATGGAAGCCGGGTGCGGGACGCCGCGGACGGTGGGGATCGCCTCCGGATTGGACGGAATGGTGGACGAGAATCGGTTTCGGGACGCGATGAGCCGCCTTGTGACCGGAGTTGCGGTGGTCGCCAGCCGGCTCGACGGCTCGGTGCACGGGCTGACGGTCAACGCCGTCAGCTCGGTGTCGCTCGACCCGCCCCTGGTCCTGGTGTGTCTCGACCGGAGCGGAAACTCGCACGATCCCGTCATCGCCTCGGGGGCGTTCGCGGTCAGCGTGCTGGCGAGCGACCAGGAAGAGCTGGCCCATCGGTTCGCGCGCGGAAGCCACCGCGAGCGATTCTCCGGGGTGGAGTGTCGCGACGGCGCGTCCGGGAGCCCCGTCCTGCCGGACGCACTCGCCTGGCTGGACTGCGCGATCCGGGCCGTGCATCGCGCGGGCGACCATTCCATCGTGGTGGGTGAGGTGCTGGGGTGCGGGGCCGGGGAAGGCGACCCGCTGGTGTTCTTCCGAAGCGAGTACGGGTGATGACGGGCATGGGCAGGACGATCCGCCGGACGCATCTGGCGGCGTTTCTGATCGGCGGGGTGATGGGCGTCATGGCCGAGATGGCCGCCGGGCTGATTCTCTACGAGGGGCCCGGGCTCCTGCGTGCGACCACCGCCGTTCTCACCACCGAGGCCGCCGCCGCGGGGGCGGGGCTGCTCTTCGCCACCCGCGTCGCCGCGGACGAGATATCCGCGCATCTGCGACGACACCTGCACCTCACGCTGGTGTCGCTGGGGCTCGCCGGCATCCTCACCTCGCTGTGGGGCTACCTAGGCGGCCTGTCGGAGGTGCCGGGCGGACAGGCGGCGGCGCTCGCCCTGCTGGCGGCGCTCCCGCTGTACATGGGAGGATCCGTGCTCGGGCTGGTTTGCCGGGCGGGCAGCCGCGATGCGGAGGGAGGAACGGTGGCCGGGGGCGGGCCCGCCCTGCTGGGCGCCGCGGCCGGATTCCTGATCTACGGGCTCTTCCTGATACCCCGTCTCGCACCCCCGGTGCTGGTGCTGCTGTGCATGGCCGCGGTGTCGGGCGCTGCGCTGCTGGTTGGATCCGCCCTGACACGCGCGGCGGATTCGGCCCACCGGGAGAAGGACGGAACGGATCCTGACGCGCCGGCCGGGGAAGAAGATGCGGCGGGCGCGGGCGGGGAGCTTCAGATGACCCTGGAGGACGAAGGGCTTGACCTGCCGGCCGGGCCGTCGACGCTTCAGGCATCGGAGGAGCGGGAGGCGTTTCGGCCGCCGGAGGGACCGGAAGCAGCTCCGGAGCCGTCGGCGCGCTCCATGCTGGAGGAACCGGAGGCATCCGGTCAGTCGGATACGCAGGATCGACCACAACCACTCGAACCAGCAGGAAACCCGGAGTCATGACAGAGATGAGGGACAGCAGACACGGCAGATGTACGGACAACATGCGCGCGGCAGCTTTCGCTCTTGTCGCGACGACCGCGCTGGCGGCTTGCGCTCCGCAGGGCGGCGGCGGACGGCTGGAGGTGCGCACGCTCGAAGTCCGGGCCACCAGCGCGGACAGCATGGTCTTCGAGGGCGCCGCCGTCGATTCCACCTGGACCATTCCCGGGGATGACGCCCGGCAGCTGACCCGCTCGCTGGTGCTGGAGCCCGGCGACCAGTCCGAAACCCCGAACCGCCTGGTCGACATCGCGCTGGGCGCACTGGTAACGGGCTTCGCGTTCCTCCCGCCGGGCGAACTCGCCGACGACGCCCAGGTCACCGAGGACGTGGCCAACGGGCTGCTGGAGATATCCCTGCAGCCGGGAATCACCTTCCGCACGTCCGTGGTCGCCAACTACAGCCGGGGCGAGGACCTGGCGTGGCGGGGCACGGCCAACTTCACGGACCGCATGGTGTGGATCGACAGCCGGGTGACCCCCGCGGATACCCTCAGGCTCGCCCTGGACGGGGACTTCGAGGACGTCCGCGGCGGCGCGGGCGGGCAGCAGGCCGTCCTGCGCGCGCAGGGCACCCTCCACGTGGCGACCGGCGGTGAATACACGCTCGAGCTGACGGAGCGCGTCGAGGCCATGGAAGTGTCGGCAGAGGGCGTGGCGCGGATGATGGGCGGCGTGCAGGTGGGCCTGGAGCCGTAGGCGATCCGGGGGGTGCCCCCCCGCGTAGCATGGCTCGTTGATGACGGGCGCCGCGTTCCCATCGTGGCATCGGCGCGCCTTGGCCGGACCCAGGTCAATGATGGACTAAGTCCGATTAGTTGGACTAATCCGTCCGCCGTAGCAGCAAATTGCCCGACTCGTCGACCTCGGCGCGCCACCCGGAGGGAATCCAGGTGGTCGAGCTGTACTCCAGGACGAGGCCCGGGCCCAGTAGCGCGTGCCCGGCGCGCAGATCGCGCCGCCACCAGCAGGCGGCGTCGCGGAGGCGGCCGCCGGTGTGCACCCCGGCCGTGCGTGCGGGCGGCGTGGCCCCGGTGGCAGGCTCGAGCGCGGGCGGATCGAGGGGCAGGCCGGGGGCGCGGGTCACGACCCGCAGCGTCACCGCCTCGACCCGGGCGTCGTCCTGGCGGTAGCCGTACCGCTGCCCGTGGGCCTCGTGGAATCGCTCCACCCAACCGTCCGCGCGCACCGGGAGCTCGTAGCTCTGGCCGAGGTAGCGGGCGTCCACCCAGCGCTCCACGGCCAGCGACGCGCGGCCATGGCCTTCTTCGGCCATGCGGGTGGTCGCGGTCTCCTCCAGCTCGGCGAACACCTCGCCGAGCTGGCCGTCGCAGGCGGCGTCATCGTGGGCGACGAGCACCGTGCGCGAGACCTCCTTGGTGACCGGCGCGGCCAGCATGCCGTAGGCGGACAGGAGTCCCGGGTCGGGCGGGATCATCGCGCCGGCAGCACCCAGGCGCTCGCTCAGCTCCGCCACGTGGAGGCCCCCCGCCCCGCCGAACGCGACCACCACGAAGGCGGCCGGGTCGTGGCCGCGCTCAACCGAGATGACGCGCAACGCCCGCTCCATCGAGCTGTTCACCACGGCCAGGATGCCGGCCGCCGCGTCCTCCATGGTGGAGCCCAGACGGCCTGCCAGTTCCGCCAGGGGCTTCTCGACCGCGGCCCGGTCGAGCACCGCGCTACCGCCCAGGAAGCCGTCCGCGGGCAGGCGGCCCAACCACACATGGGCGTCGGTGACGGTCAGCCCCCCACCCCCGCGACCGTAGCAGATCGGCCCCGGCACCGCGCCCGCGCTCTCGGGACCCACCCGGAGGGCGCCGCCGGGGTCCACCCGGGCGAGGGAGCCGCCGCCGGCCCCCACGGTGTGGATGTCGATCACCGGGATGGCGGCCGGCTGTCCTCCGATGGTGAATTCCCGGGTGCGCAGCGGCCGTCCCGGACAGAGCGACACGTCGGTGGAGGTGCCGCCCATGTCGAAGGTGACGATGTCCCGGAATCCGGCCCGGCGCGCCCAGGCCAGCGCCCCCACCACCCCGCCCGCCGGGCCCGACAGGACGGTGTGGACCGGCTCCTCGCGCGCCCGCGCGACCGGCAGCGCCCCCCCGTTCGACCCCATGATGCGGACCGCCCGCGCCCCCGACCGCTCCTCCAGCCGTCCCAGGTAGCCGGAGACCACCGGCGCGATGTAGGCGTTCACGACCGTGGTCGAGGTCCGTTCGTACTCGCGGTACTCCGGGAGGATCTCCGAGGACACCGAGACCAGATGGCCCGCCGCCCGCAACCGTTTCGCCACCGCGGCCTCGTGCGCGGGGTCGGCGTAGGCGTGCAGCAGCGCCACCGCCCACACCTCCGGCTCGCGGCCCCGCAGAGCCTCGACCTCCGCCGGGTCGAGCGGCTCGATCTCCTCCCCCTGCGGTCCCAGCCGGCCGCGAATGCCCACCCGGTCGGCGCGCGCCACCAGCGGAGGCGGGCGGTGTCCGGCCAGGGCGTAGAGCTGCGGGCGGTTCTGGCGCCCGATCTCGATCACGTCCTCGAAGCCCCGATTGGTCACCAGCACGACGCGCGCGCCCTTCCGTTCGAGCAGCGCGTTCGTCCCGACCGTCGACCCGTGCACCATCAGGAAGGGCCCGCCCCGGTCCATCAGCTGCCGCACGCCCGCCAGCACCGCCTCCGACGGGTCCGCCGGAGTGGAGGGCAGCTTCAGGGTGGAAACCTGCCCGCCGCGGTAGAGCACGAAGTCGGTGAAGGTCCCGCCCGTGTCCACCGCCAGCACCGGGAGACCGGACAGCCGGTCCAGCCGGTCCGGCGCCACCTGCCCGCCCAAGGTGTTGCTAGGCACCGGCGCGCGCGTCAGGTTCGGTCGCATGAATCCTGGCCTCTCCTTCGAGCGCTTCCGCGACCTCGCCGTGGACAGCCGTCTGGTGCCGGTGTGGACGGAGCTGCTCTTCGATGTCGATACGGCGGTCACCGCCTACGCGCGGCTTGTGCGCCCGCCCTGGGGCTTCCTGCTGGAGTCGGTGGTGGGAGGCGAGCGGTGGGCGCGCTACAGTTTCCTGGGGACGGATCCGGCGGCCGTCTGGCGCCTCCACGGCGGCAGCGCCACCTGGTGGACGCGCGACGGCGGCTGGCAGCCGGTCGGCGCCGACGACCCCCTCGCCGACCTTTCCCGGCGGCTGGAGGAGTACCGCCCGGCCTCCGTCCCCGAACTCCCCCGCTTCTGGGGAGGCGCCGTCGGGTATCTGGGATACGACGTGGTGCGCCAGCTGGAGCGGCTGCCGGACGCCCCTGCGGACGATCTCGACATCCCCGACGCGATGTTCATGTTCACCGACGTCGTGCTCGCCATCGACAACCTGCTGGGGCGGGCGAACGTCATCGCCGCGGTCCCGGTCGAGGCCGGGCTCGGGGAGGCTGAGCTGCGCGTGCGTTACGAGCGCGGCCTCCGGAAGGTCGCCGCCGTCATCCACTCCCTGCGCACGGTTCCCGCGCCTCCCCCCATGGAGCTGCTCCCCGAACCCGCCTCCGACCCCGATTTCGAGAGCAGCATGAGCCGGGAGGAGTTCGAGGGCGCCGTGCAGGCCATCCGCGACTACATCTTTGCCGGCGACGCCTTCCAGGTGGTGCTCAGCCAGCGGCTCGAGATGTCGCTCGCGGGATCGCCCTTCGAGCTCTACCGGGTGCTCCGCACCCTCAACCCCTCTCCCTACCTGTACTTCATCGAGCTGGACGGCGTAACCCTGGTGGGCAGCTCCCCGGAGCTGCTGGTGCGGGTGGAGGACGGTGTCGTGACCGTGCGCCCCATCGCCGGGACGCGCCCGCGGGGCGCAACACCCGAGGAGGACGCCCGCCTGGCCGCCGAGCTGGCCGCGGACGAGAAGGAGCTGGCGGAGCACCGCATGCTCGTCGACCTCGGGCGCAACGACGTGGGCCGGGTGGCGCGCTCCGGCACCGTGCGGGTCTCGGAGCTGATGGCGATCGAGCGCTACTCGCACGTCATGCACATCGTGAGCCGGGTGGAGGGAGACCTCAGGAAGGGGCTCACGGCCCTGGACGCGCTCCTGGCCGGCTTCCCCGCGGGGACGCTCTCGGGAGCGCCCAAGGTGCGCGCCATGGAGATCATCGACGAACTGGAACCCGCGCGCCGGGGTCCCTACGCCGGCGCCGTCGGCTATCTGGCCTACGGGGGCAGGACGATGGACACCGCCATCGCCATCCGCACGCTGCTGGCGACGGGGGGGAAGGCCTACGTGCAGGCGGGGGCCGGGGTGGTGGCGGACTCCGACCCCGGTGCCGAATACGAGGAGACCCTCAACAAGGCGCGGGCGCTGCTCAGGGCGGGCACCATGATCTCCGGAGCCGATTCGGCGGGCTGAGCCGTTCCCCGCGCCTGTCCGGCGCGCGCCCGTCGCCACGCTGCAGCTTCGGATTCGAGCCCGCACGAAGCGCCCGCTCAGGACGCGAAGGCGCCGCTCCCGAGCTCCTCCAGCAGCGCGGCGAGGGCGACGATGCCCTTGTCGAAGTTCTCCAGCGGGAACCACTCGTCCGGAGCGTGCATGTTGGCCCCGGGGAGCGCGAACCCCAGAAGGAGCACGGGAGCCTCGAGGATGCGCTCGAACTCGCCCACGATGGGGATCGAACCCCCCTCGCCGGTGAGCACCGGAGGGCGGCCGAACGAGCGCGCCAGCGCCCTGCTGGCCGCGTCGATCAGTCCTCCCGACACCTGCCCCCGCCAGGGCATCCCGCCGTGCAGCTCCTCGATCTCGACCCGGACTTCCGGGGGCGCCACCCGCGCGATGTGGGCCCGCAGCAGCTCTGCCACCCGCACCGGATCCTGGTCGGGAACCAGCCGGAAGCTGACCTTGGCCATGGAGTGCGCCGGGAGCACCGTCTTGGCGCCTTCGCCGGTGTAGCCGGAAAGGAGGCCGTTCACCTCGCAGGTGGGACGGATCCAGAGGCGCTCCAGGGTCGAGTACCCCGCCTCTCCGGAAAGCGCGGCCACGCCCACGCCCTCGCGGAACTCCTCGTCGTCGAACGGCAGCGCGCGAATCTCGGCGCGGGTCTCCTCGCCCCAGTCCACGACGTCGTCGTAGAAGCCCGGGATGGCGATGTGCCCGCGGTCGTCGTGGAGGGTTCCGAGGATGCGGGCCAGCGCCATCGCCGGGTTGACCACGCCGCCCCCGTAGCTGCCGGAGTGCAGATCGCCGGCGGGTCCGTGCACGGTGATCTCGAAGTAGGCCAGGCCGCGCAGCGAGAAGAGCACCGAGGGCAGGCCGGGCGCGAACATCGCCGAATCGGAGATCACCACCACGTCGCACGCCAGCCGCTCGGCGTGCGCCTCCACGAACGGGATGAGGTTGGGCGAGCCGATTTCCTCCTCTCCCTCGGCCAGCACGATCAGGTTGACCGGGAGCCGGCCATCGGCGGCCAGCAGCGACTCCGCGGCCTTCACGTGCAGGAAGAGCTGTCCCTTGTCGTCGGCGGATCCGCGCGCGTAGATGCGCCCGTCGCGCACGTCCGGCTCGAAGGCGGGAGCCGTCCACAATTCCAGGGGCTCGGCGGGCTGGACATCGTAGTGGCCGTACACCAGCACGGTGGGGGCGTCCTCCCCCGCCCCGCGCCACTCGCCGAGCACCACCGGGTGGCGCGGCGTCTCCAGGATCTCCGCCTCCAGGCCGATATCCCGCATGCGGTCGCGCAGCCAGCCCGCGGCATCGCGCGTGTCCCCGTTGTGTTCGGACTTCGCGCTGATGGAGGGAATGCGCAGGAAGTCGAAGAGCTCCGCCAGAAACCGGTCCAGGTTGGCGGCGGTGAATTGCTCCGCAGCCGTCACATCCACCCCCGGATGCCCCAGCGGTAGGTCCAGGACATGAGCGCGGCCAGCACGACCGCGCCGATCATCCCTCCCGCGCTGAGCGCCACGGGATCGTCGAATTCGAGGATGCCCACGCCCAGCATGCCCCCGATGACCGCGCCGAAGGCCCCGAACACCACCAGCAGCCAGGTGTGGCCGGCGGTTTCCTCGGGCCGCTTCACCATCACCTTCATCATCAGCCCGATGAAGGCGCCGACAACGATCCAAACACCGACGCCGATCCAGTTTTCCATGGCGTTATCCGAATCTCGTTGGAGGAGTTGGTCGAGCGGCGAAAATCTACCCGCGCGCGTAGCGGGAAGCCACCCCGGGGACCGGCCCCCGCCGGGCGCTGAAGACCCTCGTGGCCGGGCGGCTCGAGCGCGCCGGGACGCTCTATCCCTTCCGCATCCGGCGCTTCAGCTCCGCGAGGCGCTCCTCCAGGTTCTCCTCCCTGGAGGGCCCGGATTCGAATTCCCGGTCGAATGCGGCGGCGGCTTCCGCCTCGGACTCGGTGCCGGAGACCTTCTCCCCCATGCGGTCGAAATCGCGGAAGAGGTCGTCGGCCCTGCCGAGTGTATCGCGCGCGTCCGTCCGCCCCGCGGTGGCGCCGAGAGCCTCGCTCTTCTGACGGGCGACCTTGATCTGCTCCAGCATCTCGTCCACGTCGTTCCGGCATACCGTGAGCTCGCGCAGAATCGCCTCCGCCTTGCCCTCGAACACCTGGGCCCGCTCCTCGTGTTTCCGGGCGAATTCCTCCGCGACGCGCACGGTCTCCTCATCGCCGATGTGCTCGGCCTGCTGCTGGCGGCGGCGACAGACTTCGGCCTGCTCCGATTCCCGCTGCGCCCGGGCCCGCGCCGCGGCCAGGTCCTTCTCCAGCTTGCCGACATAGGCCCTGGCATCGGTCGCTTCGCGGTACATGCCCGCGAGCAGGCCATCCACCGTCTCGGGGATCTGGTCGCGGTTGAGCTCGGTCTTGAAGTTCTCGACGGCTTCCCGGAACGCGGCTCGGAGCTTGGCGAACATGTGATTGTGGACGTCCTTCCCGGGATGGCCCACCCTCGGCCGCGGCTGGCGCCGCTCAGTTCAGATAGGGTTCGATGCGCTGGGCGAAGGAGTTCCGCGCCCGGTGCAGGCGGCTCTTCACGGTGCCCAGGTTCACGCCGGTGATCTCGGCGATCTCGTCGTAGCTCTTGCCGTCGAGCTCCCGCAGGCGGAAGACCATCCGGTGATGCTCGGGCAGCTGGGCGACCGTGTCCTCGACCAGCTTCTTCAGGTAGCGCCTGCGATAGAGCCCGTCCGGGGACATGGAGGAATCCTCGAACTGGAGGGGCCGGGGATCGTCTTCCCAGCGGCTGCGCAGCACCTGGAAGAGTACCACCGGGCTGCGGGACCGGTTTCGCAGCTCGTTCTTGGAGAGATTGCTCGCGATCGTGTAGATCCAGGTGGAGAACTTCTTGGTCGTGTCGAAGCGCCGGAGGTGCCGGGCGACCCGGATGAAGGCCTCCTGGGTCAGATCCTGCGCGCGGTCGGCGTCCCCCGTCTTGCGGACGATGAAGTGGACGAGGCGTTCGCGGTACCGGTTGAAGAGCTTGGTGAAGGCCCCGCGGCGGTCGTTCAGATGCGACACCACCAGCTCCTCGTCGCTCATGCAGTCGAGCGGCAGTCTGAAAAGCAGGTCCGGTTCGCGCACGTTCGACTCCGCCATCGGCTTCTCCTTCACACCTCCACCGTACACCCCGCACTCCCGGACACCCCGGCGAACTGCGCCGACGGAATGCGCGTCGGACGGATGCGCCGGCCTGCGAGCGCGGGAGTTTCCCAACCCGGAATATGCCCGCTCACCAGGCGTCACTCAAGTGTGACACGGCATCCGAAGCAATTGTTCGCGGGACGCGGATCGCGCCCGCGGGGCAGGGTTCGGAGCCGGGTCCGGGACTCAGACCGGACGCTGTTCCAGCGAAAGCAGCGTGCCACCCTGGGAGATGCCCTCGTAGAGCGCCTGCTCCGGCGCAGGCTGCCGGTCGCGGGAGGCGAGCGCTTCCTCCGCCGCCGCCGCGACTTCGTCCGTTACCAGCTCCTCGATCTCCCTCAGCTGGTCCGGGTCGATGCCCCGCGCCTCGAGGTACGCTTCGTAGAGGCGCACCGGATCCCTTCGTCCCCAGCGCTCGAACAGCTCCGGGGGGAAGGTCTCGCGGGCCTCGCGCTCGTCATGGGTGGCGTGTCCGCCCATGCGGAACGTGGAGGCGACGATGATGGCGGGACCATCGCCGGCGCGGCAGGCGTCCGCGGCCATGCGGGTCACCGCGTACACGTCCAGGATGTTGTTGCCGTCGCAACTCCAGCCCTCAACGCCGTACATGGCGGGCCAGGCCTCCAGGCTTCCGGCGCCGTGCTGCTCGAGCGGAGTGCCGAGCGCCACCTGGTTGTTCTGGATGATGAAGATGGCCGGAAGGCGCTGGACGGCGGCGAGGTTCAGCCCCTCGTGGCACTCGCCGGTTCTGGTGGCGCCGTCGCCGATCCAGGTGAGGGCGACGCGCTTCTGTCCCAGGTTGCGGAAGGCGAGCGCCACGCCCGCCATCACCGGCACGTTGGTGCCCATGTGGCTGATGGGCTGGATGACGCCCTTGGCCAGCGCGCCGATGTGCAGGTCGCGCCCCCCGTTGGGCCCGTCCTCGGTCGCGAGGTAGCCGCGGAAGATGTCCGCCACCGGCATCCCCATCATGTGACACGCCCCCGCGTTGCGGATCATCGGGCTGACGATGTCGCGGGTGGGGTCGAGCGCGCGCACGCTGCCGACCGTGACCGCCTCCTCGCCGGTGGCGAGCCACGCCTTGGAGATCACGCCCTGGCGCACCCAGCGCTTGAGCCCGATGTCGTGGAGGCGGGTGGTGAGCAGGTCGCGGTAGAAGGCGAGCAGGTCGTCCTCGGAGAGCTCGGCGACGAGGGCGGCGCGGGAGGGTTGGGCCAGCGTCCGCTCGAACGCGCGCACCAGCTCCGGGTCGGCCTCCCAGTTGTTGTACTCGGGCGGGTCGAAGGCGGGATAGCGCTTCACGGGATGCCGGCCCCGGCCGGAGCGGCCCCCTGGCTCGGGCGCCTCGATGCGAGTGCGGGATGCCCGATCATCGATCTGCCGTGGCGGCGCGATGAGCTCGATACGCGCACAGGTCCTGCACGACCCGGATCCCCCGGGCGCGCGCCTCGGCCGCTTCCTCGTCGGCCCGGATGTCCTGTTGGAGCCACACCACCGGGCTCTCCGGGCGGGCGGCGGCCTCCGCCAGGTGGGTTCCCGCCTCCTCGGACGGCCGGAAGATGACGACCATGTCCACGGGCTCCGTGACCTCCGCGAGCGACCTTCTTGCAGGCCTTCCCAGGATGCGGGTCGCGAACGGGTTGACGGGCAGGATGTCGTATCCCTTGGTCGCCAGATAGGACGGCACCCGCCGCGCCGCCTTGGCGGGATCCCGGGAAATGCCCACGACCGCGATCGTCCTCACGGAGCGCACGATGTACAGCAGCTCGGCGGCATCCGGATTGGCCGGATCCGACGATTCCTGCAGCAGGGCATCGAGCGCGGTCAGGTCGGTCATGGATCGGGCATGCGGTAGTGCGGCGCGCCCGGGGGGCATCGGTCGGCGAGCGCGCAGTGGACGGTCGGGAGCGTCAGGATACGGGATGGGGGCCGGGGGAGCAACGGTGCGGCGGGCCGGGCTGGCGGGCCGGGTTCGCCGTCGTCCCGCGCACCGGGTGAGTCGGGCGGCGCGGGGCGTTTCCGGACCTCCCGCTCGGGACGCGCGCACAGCGCGATGAATCCGGTAGCGGTTGCTCGTAGTTCGCCGGGTCGCCATCATCCCCGGCGTCTGCGTTCCGAACATCATCGGAATGCGGGGTTTCGCAGGGAGGCCACCTTGGATATGCTCGGATTCGTTCTGTTCTTCGTCGCAGTCGCAGCCTTGCCCGTGGTTTGGCGCGTGTCGGGCCAGAGGGCGGCGGCGCGGTATCGACGCGCGCTCGATCGCCTCGACGCGGAGGCGCGCTCCGGGAAGATCGGCGCGGATGACCCTTCGTTGCCGGCCGGGATCAGAACGGTCCGCCAACGCCTCGCGAGCGGGTGGATGCCGGTGCGGGGCGCTTCCCCGGAGATTCTCTCCCGCCTCGCGCAGTTCCTCCAGACAGCCGTAGTGAAGCCGCTCGTGCAGGCCCTGCACGCCCGCGGCCGGGGCGTGCGCCCGCGCATTCAACAGGCCCTCGACGCCATCGAGGACATCGAGTTCTACGCGGAGACCCCGGAACTGAAGCGCACTTCCGCCGACCTGGTCGAGGCGGTGCAGGGCGTCGCCGGGGAGTACCGGAAGGCGTTCAAGGTCGAGGTGAAGCTGGATCTGCCCGCGGAGCCGGTGCCGTGTCGCGCGGACCTCGCCGCGCTTCAGGATGCCGTCTACATGATTCTGGCCAACGGTGGGCGCCACGGGGGCGGAGAACCGATGGAGATCTCGCTTCGCAACGCCGGCGGCCAGGCGCGGCTGGTGGTGCGCGATTCGGGCGAGGGGTTCTCGGACGAGGCGCTGGGGCGCGCGGCGGAACCCTTCTTCAGCACGGTGCCGGGCGCGCTGGGACTGGGGCTCACCCACGCCCGCTACGTCGTCCAGGCCCACGGGGGGACGCTGGAGGTGCGGAATCGCGAGGGAGGCGGGGAGGTGGTGGTGGAGCTGCCGGTGGGGTAGATCACCGCAGCTCCTGATCACCGCAGCTTCAGCGGACAATCTCCCTCGCCTTCATGGCGCGACTTCTTCCTCGCCACCAGCGCGGGGCGGTTGTGGCGTGCACGTCGTAGCGGTGCCGCAGGTCGATGATGTCGCGAGGGGAGCCGAGGATGGTCAGGCGGTCGCCCTGCTCGATGACGGTGTCGTCGTGGGGGACGACGAGTTGCCCGCGCCGCCGGATCATGGCCGCCAGGGTGCTCTCGGGAAGCGCCATGTCCCTGATGGTCATTCCCGCCAGCGAGCTGCTCGCCCCCTCGCGCAGGACCTCAACCACGAGCATGCGCTCATCCCGCAGCATGACCTCGCGCAACTCCAGGTTGTCCTCCGCCTCGAGCCACTCCGTCAGGAAGCTGGTGTCGTCCACCCGTCCCGCAATCTGGGCCAGGGTGCGCAGATGCCGGCCGGAATCCGCCTCCGGGCTCGCGAGGAAGAACGCCGCCTGGATGAGCTCGTCATCGGCGGGCGGGACGTCGGGTTCGCCGACGTCGATCTCGATTCCCCCGTGGACGCGGGCGAGGACCATGCGGGGGCCGGTTATGGAGTCGAGGCGCAGATGCTCCAGGACGACGCCCTGCGACACGGGCGTGAGGCCGCTGCCGCTGTCGTCCAGGAACCCCTGCGCGAGACGGTTCGCATCCACGCCGAGCTGTTGCGACAGTGCGTGCGACGCACGATCCACCAGCCGGGAGAAGGCAACGGTGCCCTGGAACTCCAGGACCGCGGAGGACGCGATGAGTTCCTCGAAGGGATCCGCGTCGCGTACCCCCTTTTCCTTGAGAATCTGGAGCAGCTCCCGCTCCAGTCCCTCGTTTCGCTGCTGGCCCAGCCGCTCGAAGACGTGATAGATCGCGCCCTCCCGGCGCACGTGGTCGCGGGCGTAGACCCGGTACCAGACAAGGCCGAAGACGATGAAGGCAACGCTGAGAAGGGTGGCCATCCAGCCCATCTCGACGATGAGCGGAAACGGGACGACGATGCCGACGATCTGGACCCATGGATAGAGGGGGGCGCGGAAGCTCGGGTCGTAGGGGGCGAGGCCGCTCTCGCGCATGACGATCACCGCGAGGCACGCGAGGCCGAACATGATGAGCTGGAAGGCTCCGGCGAGCTTTGCGATGCTGGATGGATCGAACAGCGAGAGCCACACCAGGATCAGCCCCACGGTGGCCAGCACCGCGACCCACGGAGTGCCCCAGCGGCTGATGCGCCGAAACGCGGCCGGCAGGACGTGGTCGCGGCTCATGGCCAGCGGGTAGCGGCTCGCGGAGAGCACCCCGGCGTTCCCCACCGACGTGAAGGCGACGATCGCGGCCACGGTCATGACCGCTTCGCCGGCGTTTCCGGCGACGGCCCGGGCCATCGATGCGGCGGGCGCGAGGTTGCCGCCATCCACGGACAGCACATCGACCCCTACCGCCCCCACCATCGCCCACGTCCCCAGCACGTAGACGAGCAGCACGGTGAAGAAGGCCAGCAGCATTCCGAGCGCCAGGTTGCGGTCCGGGTTCCTCACCTCTTCCGAGACCGACGCCACATGGGTGATCCCCATGTACGACACGACCACCAGCCCGACGGTCGAGAAGAACGGGGAAGCGCCCAGGTCGAACGCGCCTTCGAAGACGCCGGGGTCGAGAACGGTGACGGCGGCCCCGATCACCCAGCCCAGGATCCCCAGCAGGACCGTGGTCAGGATGAGCTGGATGACGCCGATCTTCTTGGCGCCGAAGAGGTTGACCGCGGCGAAGCTCAGCGCGAAGGCGAAGGAGACGGGCCCGGCGGGCATCCCGGGAAAGTAGACCTGCAGATAGGCGCCCAGCCCAACCAGTGCGAAGGCCGACTTCAGGGTCAGGGTGGTCCAGGTGCCGAAACCGCCGATGGTGCCCACCCTCTGGCCCATGCTGCGGTCCAGGAAGTAGTAGATGCCGCCGGCACGCGGCATGGCGGTCGAAAGCTCCGCCATGCTGAGGATGCCCGGCAGCAGGAGAAGTCCCGCCAGCAGGTAGGCGAACGGGATCGCGCCGCCCGCCTGCGCCGCCGCCAGGCCGGGCAGCAGGAAGAAGCCGGAGCTGAGGGTTGCGCCGGTCGCAATCGCATAGACGTCGAAGAGCCCGAGCTCCCGCTTGAGTGTCGCCATTGCGGTCTCGTCCGGTTGTGGTTCGGTGGGGACGGGGTGCCCCCGGGACGCGGATGTCGGACTGCCGTGTCCGCTGCTACTCCACGTACCCGTACACGTGGTAGAGCAAGGCGTAGACCACCAGCCCGGTCACCGACACGTACAGCCAGATGGGAAAGGTCCAGCGCGCGAGGCGGGCGTGCTCGGCGAAGCGCTCGCGGCCCGCCAGGAGGAGCAGGCGGATGACCAGGGGGGCCGCCACCACCGCCAACACCATGTGTGAGAACAGGATGGCCAGGTAGACCACCCGGGCGGTCCCTTCTCCGGCGAAGGTGTGGGTGCCGGTGAGGGAGAAGCGGATGACGTAGAAGACGAGGAAGAGGCCGGACGCGCTCGCCGCCGAGATCATGCACAGGCGATGGCGGGGGATGTTGCGCGCCCGGATGAAGGCGAACCCGGCCACCAGGAAGCTGGTGCTGAGCAGGTTCAGCGAGGCGTTGACCGGTGCCAGGAAGTTGCCGAGCGCTTCAGCGTCCATGGAATTCGGCGGCGGCGGTCAGGCTACAGCGCGGGATGCGGATCGGGTTCCCGCCCGGCGCGCGCACTTGCCGGGCCGCGCACATCCGTCGCGCCTCCCGCGGCGCCGGCCGCGAGCCGCAGCTCGGGCTCATGCCCGTAGGTCGCGAGTGCCGCGGTCAGCGAGAAGAGCAGCGCCGCCAGCAGCGTGTGCAGCGAAACCGGCGCAACCGCGAGCCCGCTGCTCACCGAGAGGAAGCCCACCGTCACCTGGGCCAGCACCGTGACCAGTGCGCCGGCCGCGAGGGCCGGAAGCGGGGCGGCGGCCTTCCGGCGCAGCACGTAGACGGCCAGCGCGAGGGTCGCCAGCGCCACCAGGATGCCCAGCACGCGGTGGCCGAAGTGAAGGATCACCAGCGGATGCTCGAGGGGAGGCACCACCCGGCCGAGGCAGAGCGGCACGTCCGGGCAGGCCATGCCCGCGTCGGTGTGGCGCACCACCGCGCCCAGCACCGACTGCGCCAGCACCAGCGCCGCCACCCCTCCCGCCATCCTCCCCAGCGTCGTCCGCGCGGCACTCGCCAGGCGCGCCCCCCCGCCCCATCCGCGCGCCGTGACCACCGTCAGGACCGTGGCCAGCCCGAGGAAGAGGAACGCGAGCGCCAGGTGCGAGGACGAGATGGCGTCCGGCAGGCGCATCAGCACGGTGAGGCCGCCCAGCACCGACTGGACGATCAGCAGCGCGATCCCGGCCAGCCCCGCCCGGTGGAGCCAACGGCGCTCCGGCTGCCGGCGCCAGGTCAGCCAGGCCGCCGCGGCGAACAGCAGCAAGAGCGCGCCCGCGACGAGCCGGTGCAGGTGCTCCCAGAAGACGCCGCCGGTCATCTCGGGCATCATGGTGCCGAAGCAGGTCGGCCAGTCCGGGCAGGCGAGGCTCGACTCGGTCGCATGCACGATGCTGCCCAGAAGGAGGAGCCCCAGGGTCCATCCCAGGACGACGGCCAGGGCGATGTGGTGAAGACGCGAACTCATCGGCATCCCCGCTAACGCGCCGCCAGCGCGGCCTCCCAGGCCTGCTTCGCCGTCGAACCGGGGGAGGCGCCGGCCTCGGCCTTCTCCATCGCCTCCACGTCGGCCATCGTGACCACGCCCTCCTCCAACCACCCGTAGGTCCCCTCCATGGTCCTGGCGGCAACCTTGTAGGTAGCGACGTCGTCGTTGGAGAACAGGGCGGCGAAGTGCGCCCGGATGCGCCGCCGCGCGTGCCTGCAGAAGAGGTCTGCGAGGTCCTCGGGGGAGGAATCTCCGGGCGTCTTGGCGGCCAGCAGATCGACCCGCACGGTGACCGCGGTCATCGCAAAGAGTTCGGATCCGATGTCAACGATCCGGCCCAGCACGGCCTGCCGCTTCTCGAGCCCGGCCCCGAACCGGAGCATGCAGTAGAACAGGGCACGCGCGAGCTTGCGCGAACTTCGCTCGATGAATCCCACGTGTCCCGCGATACGCCCGAATTCCGAGAATCTGGGCCACCGGCTCCAGCCCACCCAGCGCGTGGGATACCACCAGGCGTAGTGCAGCCCGGCGCACGCCAGCGCGGCCATCCGCTCCCGGAACGGCGCCCGCGGATCCACCAGGGCTCCGGCCAGCTTCAGGTGCTGATCCACCGCCTCGCGCGCGATGAAGAGGCGCATGATTTCGCTGGAGCCCTCGAAGATCCGGTTGATGCGCAGATCGCGGAGGAGACGTTCCACGGGAGCAGGCATCTCCTCGCCCCGGGCACGCAGGGAATCGGCGGTTTCGTACCCTCGGCCACTCCGTATCTGGACCGCGTCGTCGGCCAGGGCCCAGGCGGTTTCGCTGTTCCAGAGCTTGGCCATGGCGGCTTCGATACGGATGTCGAAGGTCTTCGCGTCGGCCATCACCGAGGACAGCTCCATGACCGCTTCCATGGCGAAGGCGTTCGCGGCCATCCGGCCCAGCATCTGGGCGACGGCGTCGTGCCTGCCCACCGGCGCCCCCCACTGAACCCGGTCGCGGCACCAGCGGCGGCACATGTGCAGGGCCGACTTGCCGGCCGCCGCGCACAGGGCCGGAAGCGAGAGCCTCCCGGTGTTCAGCGTGATGAGCGCGAGCTTGAGACCGAGCCCCTCGCCCCAGAGCAGGTTCTCGCGCGGCACCCGCACGTTGGTGAAGCGCAGGACGCCGTTGGAAAGTCCCCTCAGTCCCATGAAGCGGCTGGTGTGCACCACCTCCACCCCGGGCCAGGCCCTGTCCACGATGAAGGCGGAGATGGGCCGCTTCCCCTTGACGCCGGCGCGCGCGGGCGTGCGCGCCATGACCACCAGGAGCTCCGCGCGTGGTCCGTTCGTGCACCAGAGCTTCTCTCCGTTCAGGAGATAGGCGCTGCCGTCCGCGGTGGGCGTGGCGGTGGTCGACATGTTGGCCGGATCTGAGCCGGCTTCCGGTTCCGTCAACGCGAAAGCGGAGAGCGCTCCCGCGGCCAGGCGGGGCAGGTAGGCGCGCTTCTGCGCCTCGGTGCCGAAGTAGGAGAGAGGCTGGGGCACGCCGATGGACTGATGCGCCGAGAGGAACGCGGCGGTGGAGATGCAGCGGCTTGCCACGATCTCCAGCGCGCGGTTGTAGGTGATCTGCGAGAGTCCGAGGCCGCCGTATTCCCTCGGGATCTTGATGCCGAAGGCGCCCAGGGCGCGCAGTCCGTCGAGCACTTCCTCGGGAACCCAGGCTTCGCGGTCGACGGCGTCCCCGTCTATGTGCGCGCGCGCGAACTCCTCGAGGTCTCTGAGGAAGTGGCTCGCCCGAAACTGCTCCCCGGGCTCGGGCAGCGGATGGGGATGGATCCAGTCCAGATGGAACCGGCCCGACAACAGCGACTTGACGAAGCTCCGCTGCTTCCAGCGCTTCTCCCGCGCGCTCTCCGCCACCTCGCGCGCTTCGCGCTCACTCGCGTGGCCCCGGGCCGGGTCCGGCGTCATGTGCGGCTCCGGTGAATCGGGGCCTTCGATTCGGTGGTCCGCCTGCGCGATTCTCGTAGCACGGCGGCTATCCCGTGCTCTCGAGCAGCGAGCGGCCGATCGCGGCGACGCCCGCCCAGATCAGCGCCAGCGCGATCAGCGAGGACACCGCGTGGGGCGCGTAGGTGCGCTGATCCTCGGGGCGGCGGCGCATCACCGAGACCGGGAGCTGCACGACGACGGCCGCGATCACCAAGGGCAGAATGTGGCCCATCAGCGCCGCACTGAAACTGCCCGGGATGGTGAGGATGACCGCAAATCCGAGCAGGATCTGCAGATGAAGCGTTCCCGCGAAGGTGGACGCGATAACCCGCATGGTGCGGTCGTACGGACGACCTGTCGCCCACCCCACGAGGGCGTAGAGCGCGCACGCCGCTCCAAACAGCAGAACCAGGTAGCGAACTCCCGAATGGGCCATGAACATGTGGGCAACGCTCCTTGTCGGTTGTCGGAATCGAGGGTGCGTCCTCAGCGAAGACCGTCGATTTCCTCCAGTTCCTCGCGGGCGCCGGCGAGCAGGGCTTCGACGCGCTCTTTCTGCTCACGGTGGGTCGCCGTCGGGGGATAGAGCGAACCCTGGCGGACGCCCCCGCCATTCATCGACTGGTAGATGCCGGCCAGCGCCGCCCGGCCCTGGTTAAGGGCCTGGTCGAGTTCCTCGATCCGGCCGCCCCCTGCGCCGCCCCCGCCCATGCCGCCCAGCTGGTCCCTCACCCGCTCCACCTCCTGCCTCAGCGCCAGTACCTCCGACAGGAACTGCTCCCGCTCCCGGTACTGGGCCAGGGTCACCGGCAACGCCGGATCACCCGCGACCACCAGGCTCTGCTCCGAGGTGGCGCCGCGCGCTTCCAGCATCACCCGGAACGTGCCCGGCGACACGAAATGGCCCCGGTCCTCGATGGTGCGCGCCAGGCCCTCCACATCGTGGGCCCGCCACTGCGTCGAGCTGCCGGGAAGCGGATGGCGGAGATCCCAGTTGACCCTGTGCACGCCCGGAGAACCGGGTACCGAGAGCTCGCGCACGAAGTTCCCGCCCCCGTCCTCGATGACGATGCGCGCCGGGCCGTCTCCCTCGCCGAGGCTGTAGGTGATGATGGCGCCGTCCACGGGATTCTCGCCCGCATACGCCTCCTGCGCCCGGTACGAGGTGTCCTTCCAGTACTGGAAGATGGTCGCCGACCGGATCGGGAAGAGGTGCGCGGGCGCCGAGGCCACCTGGGCGTTCCACGAGGCGAGGACCCCGAGGTCGTCGAGAATCAGGATGCCCCGCCCATGGGTGCCCATCACCAGGTCCTTGTCGCGCGGATGGATGACGAGGTCGTCGTAGGCGGTGGTGGGCGCGGGCATCCTCGCCCAGGTGGCGCCCGCGTCGGTGGAGGCGAACAGGCCGTGCTCGCTTCCCGCGAAGATCAGGTCGGGGTTGTCGGGATGCTCGGCGAGCGAGTTGACCGAACCGCCCGCCTCGAGCCCGACGCTCAGGTTCAGCCAGGTGGCGCCCGCGTCCTCGGTGCGGAACACGTAGGGGGCGAAGTCGCCGCTGCGGTGGGCGTCGAAGGCGACGTAGGCGACATCCTCGCCTCGCACCGAGGGAACGATGCGGCTCACGTAGGTGCCGTCCGCCACCCCGTCGATGTTTCCGGAAAGCTCCGTCCAGGTGGATCCCCGGTCGCGCGACAGCTGCACGTTGCCGTCGTCCGTGCCCACCCAGAGCACATCCCCGTTCAGGGGCGATTCCGTGATGATGGTGATCTCGCTGAAGCTGCTCGTGCCGTCGTTGCGCGACAGGCGGATGTCGGATCCGCGCACGCCCATGATCTCCAGGGCGTCGCGGTCGATCTGGCGCGTGAGATCCTCCGTGCGGGTCCAGCTGTTGCCGTAGTCGCTGCTGATGAAGAGCCGGTTGCCGCCGGTGTAGACGAGCCCTTCGGTGTGCCTGGACACCAGCGAGGGCGATGCCCAGTCGAAGCGGTAGCGTTCCTCTCCCTCGGGAGGCTGCGGGCGGATGTCGAGCTGGTCGCCGGTTTCGGAATCGACCCGCACGTAGCCGCCGCCGTTGGAGTTCACGTAGACGTAACGGGGATTGTGCGGATCCGGCTGCTGGTACATGCCGTCGCCGAAGCCGGTCTGGCGCCAGTCGTCGTTGAGGATGCCGGCCCAGCGCCGCGTGCGCGACGGCCCCGCGAAGGAATGGTTGTCCTGGAGTCCCCCGTGCACCCAGTACGGGTCGCGCATGTCCACCCCGATGGCGTAGAACTGCGCGATGGGGATGTTGTTGATGCGCCGGTAGTTGAGGCCGCCGTCATAGGTTTCGTGCAGCCCGGCGTCGCCGGCCAGGTAGAAATGCTCGGGATCCGACGGGTCGATCCACATGGTGTGCATGTCGGCGTGCACGCCGACGTCGTAGGTGGGACGCGCGGAGATGTCCTCCCAGGTACGCCCGCCGTCCCGGCTCCGGTAGGAGGACGTCGCCAGGGTGTAGACCACGTTCTCGTCGTTCGGGTCGATGTAGACGTGGGAATAGTACATGGGGCGGCCGTTCAGGTCGCTCATCTTCTCCCAGGTGTCGCCGCCGTCCGTGGAACGAAACGTCCCCGTGTCCTCGGTGTGTTCGATCAGCGCGTTGAGCACCATGGGATTGGAGCGCGAGATCGCCAGGCCGATGCGCCCCTTGTCTCCCGCGGGGATGCCTTCGGTCAGCTCCTCCCAGGTGTCGCCGCCGTCCGTGGAACGGTGGATGCCGCTGCCGGGACCGCCCCCGTTGAAGCCCCAGGCGGTGCGGCGGCGCTGGTACATCGCCGCGTAGACGATGTCCGGGTCGTCATGGTTGAGGACGAGGTCGATGGCGCCGGTGTCCTCATCCACGTGCAGGACCTTCCGCCAGTTGCGGCCGCCGTCGAAGCTGCGGTAGACGCCCCGCTCCTCGCTGGCGTTCCACAGGTCGCCGCTGGCCGCCACGTAGACGACGTCGGGGTTGCGTGGATGGACCTGCACCTCGGCGATGTGACGGGTGCCCTCGAGCCCCAGGTGCTCCCAGCTCTCCCCGCCGTCATCGCTGCGATAGACGCCGTTTCCCCACGAGGTGCTCTGCCGGTTGTTCTGCTCCCCGGTGCCCGCGTAGACGACCATCGGATCGGAGGGCGCGAGCGCCACGTCGCCGAAGGTGTTGACCTCCATGTCCTCGAAGACGTTCACCCAGTTGTGCCCGCGGTTCAGGCTGCGCCAGAGGCCCCCGGAAGCGGTGGCGACCCAGAGCACGGAGGGGTCGTCCGCGAGCGCCTCCACGTCGTGGATCCGCCCGCCCGTGACCGCCGGGCCTATGGCGCGGGGACGGAAGGCTTCCAGATGGGCTTCGGAGATGGGCGCCGACTGCGCGGCAACCGATAACGGGAGCGAGAACGCCAGGAGCAGGCCCCCCAGAGCGCCTGCGCCGACTCTCCGCAAATGGACGGACATGCTGATTTCTCCTGACACGAAAAGACCCGGCCGGACGGCGAGGCTTGAGACGGGCAACGCCTTTCCGGCACTTGTGGACGGCCCGAAAAAGAATCGTATCCGCGCCGGTTCGGTGCAAGCTGACCGGAGTCAGAAACCCCGTCCCGGGGGTTCGCCGCCGGCTCCGGGCGGTTCGCGGCCGCCGAAGCGCTCGAGCGCCTGGCGCACCGCTTCGAGCACGTCGTCCGCCATGTCGCTCGCCGTCAGCATCCAGTCCAGGTAGTCGGGCGAGGTCGCCGCCACTTCCGCCAGCCGCGTCCCCCGATGCTTTCCGCGGGCGAAGACGTAGCTCTCCAGGCCGCTCCCCGAGAACCACCTCCGGAACTCCGTCAGAAAGGGCCTCACCTCGTCGCAGTAGGCGTGGAGCCCGGCGATGTCGCCCGGAAGGTCCGGGTAGTGGGCGAGCTGCGCGGCGAGGACGCGGGCGGTCATGCGCACGTCCGCGCGAGCGCTGTGTGCGCCGTCGTGCTCGTCCTGGACGTACATGCGGGCGGCGGCGGCCAGATCGCGCGGCTCCTCCCGGTGGAAGATCACCTGGGCGTCGATGAGCCGGCGGTCCTTCAGGTCGAAGGGGACCTCCGCGCGCCGGAACTCCTCGAGCAGGATGTGCAGGTCGAAGCCGCGGATGTTGAACCCGGCCAGATCGCACCGGTCCAGCAGACCGGCCAGGCTGCGTGCCCGGCTCCGGAAGGGGGCTTCGTCCGCAACGTCGGCGTCGCTGATGCCGTGGACCGCGGAGGCCTCGGGGGGGATGGGCTTGCCCGGGTTGAAGCGGCGGACCTTGTCCACGACCCGGCCGTCGGGATACAGGATGAGCAGCGCCAACTCGACGACGCGGTCCTCGCTTCGGTTCAGACCGGTGGTTTCGAGGTCGAGGAAGGCCAGGGGACGGTCCAGGCTGACGGGAAGGGCAAGGTCCATGGGCGCCGGGTCAGGAGCTTCGGCCGCGCGGGCCCGCACGTCCGGCGGTCGCTCCGCTCGCGTCCGATTGCAGGAGCGTTGAGTCTGGCAGCCGGAGCGCCGGAATGCCAGATTGGCGGCGGATCAACTCGCCCGTCGGGCGGGAGCCGACGGCGGAACATGGGACTTCCGCGATCAGCGGCGGCGTGCGGCGGGTGTCTCGAAGTGAGCTTCGAAGGCGCGCTGGTGCCGGGCAGCGAGCGCGGCCGCATCCGCGAGGACACCTGGGTGGTCAACGTGATGGCGATTCAGCGCGGCACGGTGCACCCGAATCGCTACATCATCATGTCGGGCGACATCGACTCGCGTCCCTCCGACGCTTCCGACGGGGTGACCGATGCCCCCGGCGCCAACGACAACGCCTCGGGGATGGCCGGAGTGATCGAGGACAACACCTTCCGCGTCTTCTCGGAGCCCACACCGTTCACCGACGACCTCGACGCCCACCGGCGGCGGCGCACCACGGGGGGCGAGGTGGACGGCCCCTCGCGCCAGATCGCCCGCTACGTGGCGCGCATCACGGACCAGTACATCCCCAGCCTCGACGCGATCATGATCTACCGGCTGGACCGCTTCGGGCGGGGCGGCCACCACCGCCCCTTCAACGACCGCGGCTTCCCCGGCGTGCGCATCATGGAGACCCACGAGTACTACCCGCGCCAGCACCAGGACGTCCGGGTGGAGGACGGGGTCGAGTACGGAGACGTGATCGAGGGAGTGAACTTCGACTACGCGGCCAGGCTCACCGCCGTCAACGCGGCCACCATGGCGTCGATCGCGTGGGGCCCGCCGGCGCCCGCCAACGTGGCCATCGGCGGTGCGGTGCGGGCATCCGCCTTCCTGGTGTGGGATCGGATCGAGCACCCGGATCTGGCGGGCTACAAGGTCTACTGGCGCGAGACCACCGCGCCCCAGTGGCAGCACGCGCGCTTCGTCGGCGACGTCGGCGAGTACACCTTCGAGGGGCTCGTGATCGACAACTACCTGTTCGGGGTGGCGTCGGTGGCGCGGGACGGCAACGAGAGCCCGGTCGTGTTCCCGGGGGGCGTGGCACCGAGGAGGTAAGGAAGCGAACCCTGACGTAACGTCATGGTTTCAGCAATCCGCCCGGAAGATCGTCGACCCTTCCCGACTCAGCGCACCGGAAGGCGAAGAAGCCACGGAGCGAAGTTGTCTCCCGGGGGCGGTAGGGTACTGGAGGGGGTCGACCCGCCGGCGGCTGTGAATCGCCAGACCACAAGGGCGCCTGCCGCGATCCCCCCGGCCGCCAGGAGGACCGCCGTCCTGCGCGAATCCAACTCCTTCCGCTGCAATTCGGCGATGTGGGCCAAGGGGATGCCCACGGTGTCGATTCCCGTTCCGAAGGCGAGGCCCGAGCGGGCCAGCGCCGCGGAACCCACGGCCACGTAGAGGCTGTCGGAATCCGACCCCACGACTTGACCCTCCGGATTCGGACTCCGTCGGCCGGTCCGCGTCTCAAAACTCGCCTGGCCCGAAGGAGTGAGCAGGGCCCGGGCCCGCGATCCCGGAGCGATGCCCTGGATTCCCTCTACGCCGCGATACGAGTAGCAACCGGCCAAGACGAGAGCGATGCAGCCGGCCAGCAGGCAAACCACGGTTCCTCGCCCGGTCATCCGTCCCATCACTGAGCCTCCCCTGCGATTCTTCTTCCCGCTACCCGCTCGGGGGCAGGATCTCGTCGAGCCGTCCCTCGATTCTCCGCTTGAGAGCGCGATGTCCCTCAGTGGGCGGATAGAGCGAGCCGGGCCGCACAGCCTCGCCGTTCAGCGCTACATAGAGGCCCTGTGCCTGCTGCCGGAGCCCGGCCAGCTCTTCGTTCTCCTCGCCCGGGGCTCCCTGCTGGGCCTCTTCGATCCGCTGTAGAACCGCGAGCATGCCCAGGAGGAAGGCCTCTCGGTCCCGCTGCTGGGTCGGGGTGATCAGCTCGGCCATCGCCGGATCAAGCTCGACGCGAACCTGACGGGTCCGCTCCTCGCCCCCGGCCGCGATAGTGACCGCGTAGGTGCCGGAGGAGACGAAGGGACCACGCCGCTCGATGGTCCGCGGGAGCTCGCCGGAACCTTGGCGCTCCCAGCTCTCCATCGGATCGGACGGAAGGCCGTGGCGCAGATCCCAGTTAACCCGGTGTACGCCGGCTTCTCCCGGAACCCGCAGCTCCCGGACCACTCCGCCACCGGGGGCTTGGACCGTCAAGGTGGCCTCGCCGGCGCTTCTGGATCCGATCCGGTAGGTGATGAGGACTCCGTCGTCCGGGTTGGTCCCGTGGAATTCCGCGTTGCCGCGGTACGAAGTGTCCTTCCGGTAGCTGAAGACCGTCCCGTCCCGGATGGAGAAGAGGTGGAGCGGCGCCGTGGCTACATTCGCGTCCCATTCCGCGAGATAGCGCGTGTCGTCCAGAACCCAGGCGCTGCTTCCGTGGGTGCCGATCACCAGGTCCTTCTCCCGCGGGTGGACCAGAACGTCGTCGTAGAGGGCGGTTGGGAGACTCGGCACCCTGGCCCAGCTGCTTCCGGCGTCGGTGCTGGCGAAGAGCGCGTGCTCGGTGCCGAGGAACAGGACGCTCGGGTTGTCCGGATGCTCAGCCAGCACGTTCACCGAGCCTGAAGGCAGACCGGCGGCCAGCGATTCCCAGGTGCGGCCGAAATCCGTGGTTCGGGCCACGTAGGCGTCGAAGTCGCCGTCCCGGTGAGCGTCGAAGGTGGCATAGGCCGCGCCCGGCGCCGCGACCGAACCCACCACGCGACTCACATAGGTGCCGTCCGGAACGCCGTCCACGTTGCGCCCCACCTCCGTCCAGGTATCACCGCCGTCCCGGGAAACCTGGACGTTTCCATCGTCGGTGCCCACCCAGAGGACTTCGGGATCCAGAGGTGATTCGGCGATGGTGACGATCTCGCCGTAGCTCGACACCCCGTCGTTTCTCGATATCCCGATGTCCGCCCCGGACACGCCCATGAGCTCGAGGGCATCGCGGTCGGCGGCGCGGGTCAGATCGCCGGTCCGCTGCCAACTCTCGCCCCGGTTCCGGGAGATGAAGAGCCGGTTCCCGGCCACGTACACAGTCTGCGGATCGTGGTGCGACACCAGGCTGGGCGAAACCCAGTCGAAGCGATACGCCTCGCCCTCGGGCGGGCGCGGACGGATGTCGAGGATGTCGCCGGTCTCGGTGTCGACCCGGGTGTAGGCGCCGTTCTGAGAGTTGCCGTAGGCGTAGCGAGCGCTTGTCGGATCGAGCTGCCAGTACATGCCGTCGCTGAAGCCTATCTGCCTCCAGTCGTCGTCGATGATCCCGATCCAGTGACGGGTGCGGGACGGACCCATCCACGAGTGGTTGTCCTGCAGACCCCCGTAGACCCAGTACGGGTCCTGCATGTCCACGCCGATGTCGTAGAACTGAGCGATGGGGAGGTTGTAGGATGCCCGGAACGTCCGCCCCCGGTCGTAGGTCTCGTAGAACCCCCCGTCGCCCCCCAGATACAGGTGGTCCGGGTCGTTCGGATCGATCCAGAGCGCGTGGTGGTCCCCGTGGACGCCTACGTCGTAGGTATGGGTCTCTGCGATGAGCTCGAAGCTTCCGCCGGCGTCCTCGCTCTTGAACGCGCTGCCGCCCAGGATATAGAGTCGGTTCGCTTCGCTCGGGTCGATAAAGATCTTCGAGTAGTACATGGGCCGGGGATTCAGGTCGTTCACCTTGCTCCAGCTGTTCCCGCCGTCCTCCGAGCGGTACGTCCCGGTCCCATCGTCCGTACCATGCTCGATGGTCGCCATCACCAAGGAGGGATCGGCCGCAGTCACCGCCAGCCCGATCCGCCCCTTGTCGCCCGCGGGAATGCCGTTGGTGAGCTCGGTCCAGCTCTCACCTCCGTCGGTGCTCCTGAAGATGCCGCTTCCCGGTCCTCCGCCGTTGAAGCCCCAGGTCCGGCGGAGCCGCTGGTAGGTGGCGGCGTAGACGACGTCGGGATTCGACGGGTCCAGGGCCAGATCCGTCGCCCCCGTCCACTGGTTCGCGCCGGCGAGCACCTTCCGCCAGCTCTCGCCGCCGTCGGTCGTCCTGTAGACGCCGCGCTCCTCGGATCCGCTCCAGAGGTTGCCCTGCGCCGCCACCCAGGCGACGTCGGGGTCGTCGGGGTGCACCGCGACCCTGCCGATGTGGCGGGTCTCTTCCAGTCCCAGGTGCCGCCAGCTGTCGCCCCCGTCGTCGGAGCGATAGACCCCGTTGCCCCAGGACGTGCTCTGGCGGTTGTTCTGCTCCCCTGTTCCGGCATAGACGATCCGGGGATCCGACGGTGCAATCGCCACGTCGCCGAAGGTGCTTACGGCCATGTTCTCGAAGACGTTCGTCCAGGTGTGGCCCCGGTTCGTGGTCTTCCAGAGGCCACCCGAGGCCGTGGCCGCAAAAATCGTGGACGGATTGTCCGGCAAGGCCTGGACGACGTGGATACGGCCGCCCGCGGCCACCGGCCCGATGGAACGGGGCTGGAGGGCCCGCAGATCCTCGGTGCCGATGGGTGCCGGGGACTGGCCGAGAAGGGGCCGTGCGGCAATCGATGGCACCAAGGCCAACAACACGAGCCCGAAAAACGGAATGGCACTGAAGAAAGGGACGGTTCGGAAGGTCGACATCAGGCACTCCTTTCCAGCAGGAAGGGGAGGGCTGGCCCGCCTCGCTGAACATTGCAACGGCGGAAACTCCCCCAGAGTGCAAACTTCGACGCAAACCTGCGAGGCGCAAGCATGGTGGCCGGCAACGTCGAATTGGACCGAAGGGTCCCGGGTCGTCCAAACCATTGTCTGATAAACAGTAACGTTTGTTTACCCATCGAAACTGGAGCTGTTTGCCCAGGCCGATCTGTCCTCCCCGGACGCAGGAGAGCGACGACACCACGGACCTTCCGTCTGAATCAGTCACTCGCCCCGTCAAGCTTTGATACCTATTCTGAGTATTGGTCGTCTTGACGCGGAACAGATGGAAGGGGAGACGCCAACCCCGGGGTCGGAAGGCGGGCGGCACCCGGCGTGGTCTTGTTCTCCTTGGCTGTAGTGCCCTGTTGGACATCCCCTCCCCGCCCTCAGTGGTAGCACGGGTGCCGGGTCTGTGGTGCGTCCCGGCATCCGCCAGACGGTGCATCGTGATGTGGAGGACGAAGATGCGCCTCACCGTGATCCGCCCCGTAGCAGCCTCGATCATCCCATTGCTCGTCGGGCTGGCCTGCACCGGGGAACCTGACAGTGTTGTGTCCGGCACAGCGGAGCCCGCCGCGCTCACGCCCGAGCTCCTGGAAGGACTGCGCTTCCGCTCCATCGGGCCCGCGGTCACCGGCGGCCGCATCCACGACATCGAGGGGGTGCCCGGCGATCCCTCGACCCTGTACGTGGCCAGCGCGTCCGGCGGGCTGTGGAAGACGACGAACAAGGGGACGACCTGGACCCCGGTGTTCGACGACCAGCCGGTCAGTACCTTCGGCGACGTGGCCGTCGCGCCGTCGAACCCGGAAGTCGTCTGGGCGGGAACCGGCGAACAGAACAACCGGCAGAGCTCCTCGTGGGGGAACGGCGTCTATCGCTCGACGGACGCCGGGAGCACCTGGTCCCATGTCGGTCTGGAGGGCACTCGGCACGTCGGGAAGATCCGGGTCCACCCCGAAAACCCCGATGTTGCGTATGTAGCTGCCCTTGGCAACCTCTGGGCGGCGAGCGCCGATCGTGGCGTGTTCAAGACCACGGATGGTGGACGGACGTGGGAGAAGGTGCTGTTCGTGGACACACTGACCGGCGTGGTGGACCTGGTCATGGATCCCTCGAATCCGAACACGCTCTATGCCGCCGCCTACCAGCGGCAACGCCGCGTCTGGGGCTTCAACGGCGGCGGACCGGGGAGCGGAATCCACAAGACCACCGACGGCGGTCGCACCTGGCGCCGTCTCACGAACGGTCTCCCTCATGGAGATAAAGGGCGTATCGGCCTGGCGATCGCCCGCTCGAACCCCCGGGTCCTCAACGCCATCATTCAAGCGGACAGCGCCGGCCAGGGCGTCTACCGCAGCGAGGATGCCGGTGCGACCTGGACGAGAGTGCATGGCCGCAACGAGCGGCCCATGTACTACAGCAAGATCTTCATCGACCCCGCCAACGACCAGCGCGTCTACACCCTGGCCAGGTATTCGTGGCGCAGCGAAGACGGCGGTCGCACCTGGACCCAGATCGGCAGGCCACCCACCTACGACGTGGGGGTCAAACCGGACCAGCATGCCCTGTGGATCGATCCCACCGATACGCGCCACCTGTACGTGGGCACCGACGGCGGCCTGTTCGAGAGCTGGGACCGGGGCGAGCTGTACATGAAGATCGACAACCTGCCGATCGCCCAGTACTACGCCATCGGCGTCGACATGCGCGACCCGTATTTCATCTACGGCGGCCTGCAGGACAACCACTCCTGGATGGTTCCCGGCGCGACCCGCCACTGGTCCGGGATCCTGCGCGACGACTGGGCGCAGATCGAGTTCGGCGACGGCATATACCAACAGCCCGATCCCACCAGTCACCGCTTCATCTACTCCAACGCGAACGATGGCAGGCTGACCCGGGTGGATGCGGAGACGGGAGACATCCTGGCCATCAGGCCGCATCCGCCCGCGGGCGAAGAGGAGTATCGGTTCGACTGGCAGACCCCGACCCTCCTCTCACGGCACGACTCCAACGTCATCTACCTGGGAGGCAACCGCCTCTTCATCTCAGGGGACAGGGGCGTTTCCTGGGAGCGGACGGAGGATCTGAGCAGACAGATCGATCGTGACACCCTGCGCATCATGGACGTCCGCGGCGAGGACATCTCGTTCTCGAAGAACGACGGCACCGGCTCGTTCGGGGAGATCGTAGCGATCGCCGAGTCGCCTCTGGACGCCGACATCCTCTGGGTGGGCACCGACGACGGCAATCTTCAGGTTTCCCGCGACGGCGGCGTGACCTGGACGGAGGTGGGCCGCAACGTGGACGGCCTCCCGGACGGCACCTACGTCAGTCGGGTCATCGCATCGGTCACGGGACCGGGAGCCGCGTATGCGGCGTTCGACGCACACCGCGAAGGCGACTTCGCGCCCTACGTCTTCCGCACCGGGGATTTCGGCGGAACCTGGGAGCCCCTTGCGAATGGGCTGCCGTCCGGGTCGGTCAACGTCATCCGCGAACACTCCGGCAACCCGAATCTCCTGTTCCTGGGCACCGAGCATGCTCTGTTCGCCTCCGCCGACGCCGGCGAGAACTGGGTGAGGTTCGGCTCGAACCTCCCCACCACGCTCTACGACGACCTGCTAGTCCACCCCCGGGAGGACGACCTGGTCGTGGCCACCCACGGCCGCGGCATCTGGATCCTCGACGACCTGTCCCCGCTCGTGGAGTGGTCCGCCGACGTCGCGGAGGCAGACGCGCACCTCTTCACCATCCGACCGGCGACGATCTTCCAGTTCCGCAAGGACGACATGTATCGGGGCAACCACGAGTTCGTGGGGGAGAATCCACCGTTCGGCGCGGTCATCAACTACTACCTGGGCGGCACGGCGCCTTCCGTCCGCATCACGGTGGAGAACGATCAGGGTGAGGCGGTGCGCACGCTGGAGGGGCCGGCGTCCTCCGGCATTCACCGGGTCGCCTGGGATCTGCGTCATGAACCGCCACCGTACGAGGCGGCCCTGGCGCTGGTCGAAGTGGGAGACCCGCCGCTGCCCGGACCCCCGGGCGTGCTCCCTCATCCGGTGACGCCCAAAGGCCCCTTCGTCGCACCGGGCACGTACCGCGTGTCGCTCGAGACAGGCAACGCGCGGATCACCACCAACGTCGTCGTGAGGCCCGATCCGCTCATGCCCATGATCGCGCAGCGAGATCACGAGGAGCGGGAGAGTTTTCTGGTCGAGGTCCTGGCGCTGCAGCGGCGCGCCTTCGACGCACTGCGACGCGCCCAAGCTCTTGAAGAGCAACTCGATGGGAGCGACCTGGACCGACTCGACACTCTGCTCCGCGACATCTACGGGCTCGCAGCGGAGTTCAACGGAAACGGCGTGAGGCCGGGCAGCCTGTATCCACCCACCCAAACCCACCGGCAGCGGTACGCGGCATTGGAGGGCTCGCTGGCCGAGGCGGTGGACAATCTGTCAGAGGAAGAGGCGCGGGCCGGAGGCGGTTAGCAGGCCTGTGCCGGCGCCGTGATCGTTTTCACGGTGTTGAGAAGGACCTATGGAAAAGGAGGGACTCATGAGTTGGTCAGACGTCTACAGCAGAATCCCCTCTGCGGGGGCTCGGAGAGCGCTACTCAAGGTGTGCGCCGCCGTGCTGGTCCTCCTGGTGCTGCCGGCGTACGGCGCCGCCCAGACCGGCACCGTGACGGGCACGGTGACCGACGCCACCACCGGACGGGGCCTGGGTGCGGCACAGGTCTTTGTAGTGGGCACCCAGATCGGAAGCCTCGCCGGCGGCGACGGCCGCTACCTGATCCTCAGCGTGCCCGCCGGCACCCACCAGGTTCAGGTGATGTTGGTGGGGTACCCGACCGAGACGCAGGAGGTCACGGTCCAGGCCGACCAGTCCACACTGGCCGACTTCGCCCTGACGCCGCGGGCCATCGACCTGGACGAGATCGTCGTGACCGGGACGGCGGGCGCCGTCGGGCGCCGGGAGGTCGGCAACAGCATCTCGGCCATCAATGCCGAGGACGTTCGGGGGCGCGCCATCAAGACGATGGACGACGTCCTCGCGGCCAGCGCCACCGGGCTGGACATCCTCTACACCGGAGGAGACGCCGGTTCCGGCGCCACCATCCGCATTCGCGGGGTGAACTCCATCACGCAGGAGAACGAGCCTCTTATCTACGTGGACGGCATCCGGGTCTACAGCGGCCACTACATACCGCCCAAGTCAGGGCCTCTCCCCGGCCTCACGACCGCGAGCACACCCGGTCAGAGGAGCTCGCCCCTGAACGACATCAACCCGGAGGACGTCGCCCGTGTCGAGGTCATCAAGGGGGCGGCTGCGACCACGCTCTACGGCACGGAGGCGGCAGGAGGCGTCATCCAGATCTTCACCAAGTCCGGGGCCGGTCTCCAGCAGGGCGTTACGGTCTGGGACGCGAAGATCACGCAGGGCGTCTCCCACCTCCCGGTCCAGTGGGGACCGCATGGACGACCCTCGGAGGCCTGGTTCAACACCCATGGCCCGGAGTCCGAGGGGATCTTCCTCGACCAGTGGCTGGACTATGGCTATTTCCAGGAGTACAGCCTCTCGGCCCGAGGGCGGCGCGATGAGTTGACGTACTTCCTGTCGGGCCGCTGGCTGGGCGACGAGGGCGTTTTGCCGTCGGACCAGCAGTCCCGGGAATGGGCGGTTCGGGCGAACAGTTCCTTTGCCCCCACGTCCGCCATCACCATCGGCTTCAACAACCACCTCAGCCGGCGGAAGGTGGACTGGATCGCCAACGGGGGCGAGGCCGAGGGCTTCATGCTGAACGTCCTGCGTGGCGGCAGAGACTACACGGAGGACCAGGACGAACTGGTCCTCGAGCTCGACTTCGACGACTACCAGACGCACTGGATTTCCGGCATCGACTTCGGCTACCAGCCGACGACGGCCCTGGAGATGAGAGCGGCCCTGGGCTTCGACTATGTCGAGCAGGAGCACATCGCGGATACCCCGTTCGGCTCCTGGTTCGTCCCGAGGGGCGAGCGGGGGCTCGCCGGGTTCCGCACCGAGACCAAGACCATCGACTTCCGCACCACCTACCGCGCCGATGTGGGCGGAATCGCAACCAACACGTCGGCCGGATTCGCGGTCTTCGACAACCTGGTCCGGCACACCCACGGGCTCTCGACCACGTTCGCCGGTCCCCAGGAACCCACCCTCACCTCCGGAGCGGTTCGACAGGTGGTCGAAAACCGGCTCCGGGAGGTCAACGCAGGCTTCTTCGTACAGGAAGTGCTCGGCTTCGCCGACAGGATGTACCTGACCGCGGGTCTGCGCGTGGACGGAAACAGTGCCTTCGGCAACGACTTCGGCCTCCAGACCTATCCCAAGCTCTCGGGCTCCTATGTCATCTCCGATGAGGCCTTCTGGCCCGCGGCGCTGGAGGTGACAAAGCTCCGCGTGGCCTTCGGAGAGTCCGGAAAGGCGCCGGGCTTCTTCGACGCCGAGAGGGTGTGGTCGCCGATTCAGACCAAGACCGGGCAGCCCGGCGTAAGCCCGCAGAACCTGGGGAATGCCGCGCTCGGACCGGAGCGCACCCGGGAGATCGAGGCCGGCTTCGAGATGAGCGGGTGGGACGGACGCGTGGGCCTGGACTTCAGCTACTACTACCAGCGGACCCTGGACGCCCTGGTGCCCGTTGCACTGGATCCCACCCTGGGTTTCCAGGGGTCACAGCTCCTGAACATCGGCACGATCGACAACAAGGGGATCGAAGTGGGGCTCGATACCGAGCCCGTGCGCACCCGCAACCTCTCGTGGCAGCTGGGTCTGGGCCTCTCCACGAACAAGTCCGAGGTGATCGATCTGGGCGAGGACGACGCGGTTCAGATCGGGGGCCGGATCTGGGCCCGCGAGGGCTACCCGCTGGCGTCCTACTTCGACTTCCAGGTGACGAACCCGGACGAAATCGCCGAGCCCGTATTCGCCGAGGATTCGGATCCGCGTTTCGGGCCGAGAGTCTTCATTGGGCCGGTCTTTCCGGAACTCAATTGGACCGTCTCCAGCGCGGTGAGGATCGGAGACAACCTTCAGATCTCGGCGCGAGGCGAGTTCAAGGGGGGGCAGGTCATGTTCAGCCGCACCGCCGAGGCCAACACCCAGCGCGGCACCTGGCCCGCCTGCTTCGACATACAGCAGAAGATGGCCGCCGGTAACCTGAGCGACGTTACCGCCCTCCAGCGGTCCCGGTGCAAGGAACGGCCCGACCGCGGCTCGCTCACCACCAAGGCCGACTTCTTCCGGCTCCGGAGCCTCGCGCTCAGCTATGACCTGCCGCAGGACTTGGTGCCCGGGGGCTTGAGTTCCCTCGCCGTGCACGTCGCGGCAACCAACCTCTTCAAGATCACGGACTACTGGGGCCTCGACCCCGAGACCTGGAACACCGCCGGGGAGCCGCAGTTGACTCGCAACGAGAACTATCTGCTTCCACCGGTTCAGCGGTTCGACTTCTCGCTTCGGATGTCATTCTGAGACCGATGACAACGATTACCGATGATTCCAGAGGAGCTGACGATGATGGATATGAAGGAAGGAACGAGTGGCCCGAGAAGGCGGAGCACCCCCCGGTCGTCGCGGTGGCGCGGCGTCCTTGTACTTTTTGCGGCCGTCCTGGCCGGCACCGGATGTAATGTTACGAATCCGGGGAACATCCTCGACGAAAACCTTGACCGCGAGGACGCCTTCCAGGCCCTGGTGAACGGGATGGCAGGGGATTTCGCCCTGGGCCTGAACGGAGCGAACAGCGGGGCGGTTCGGTTTGCCGTCCTCTTTGGTGAAATCTGGGCCGGCACGTCGGGCGAGGCCGACCTCTTCGCGGCCAGGGGAATACTTCCGGCGGACCGGCCGGACTACAACAACTGGACGAACAACTCTCACGCTGCCCGGTGGGTGGCCGAGGACGGCATCCGCCGCATGAGGGAAGTGGGCGGGGCGGTTGCAAGCAGCGCGCTCATGGCCGAGGCGCTGGTCTGGGCCGGGTTCTCGAACCGGCTATTGGGCGACATCCACTGCGAGGCCGTCTTCGACAACGGCCCACCCATGCCTCGCAGCGCGTTCTATGAAAGGGCGGAAGCGCACTTTACCGAAGCCATCCAGGTGGGCATGTCCGCCGGAGCCAGCGACGTGACGTACGCCGCGTACGGGGGACGAGCCTCGGTTCGCCTGATCCTGGGGGACCTGAGCGGAGCCGTCTCGGACGCCGGACAAGTCCCGACCGACTTCGCCTGGTACGCCGAATACAACGACGTCGCCCAGGGCGGTCGGCAGACCAACGCCGTCTGGCATGAGACGCATCCGCGCCGAAACGTTACGGTGGGGTTAACCTGGTTCCGGGACTACTACGTCGAAACCGGGGATCCGCGGGTCCCCTCGCAGGACGCGAACCGCGCCGGCGGTGACGGGATATCGCCCCTGGTTTCCGTTGAGAAATATCCCGACGGTACGTCGGATGTCCCGCTGACCAAGGGCTCGGAGATGCGGCTCATCGAGGCGGAGGCCCGGATCCGGGGCGGACAGTGGCAGGAAGGATTGGCCATGATCAACGCCGCCCGCGCCGCGCTGGGCGTGCCGGCCTGGGAGGCCATGAGCGCAGAGGAAGCTTTCGAGGCGCTGATCCGCGAGCGGGCGATCGTCATGTGGCTCGAGGCCCGGCGCGGCGGAGAGTTCTACAGGCTGAACCAGCTCGGAGAGTTCTTCCCCGGGGGTTACAGGCCCGCCGACGACATGATTATCCAGCGGATGATCGACAACGTCAACGCGACTCTGCCGGCGGTCATGGCCAACGCCGTGCTCCGTGAGAACCGGGCTACCTGCTGGGGCTTCAGCGAGGTCATGAGGAACACCAACCCGAACCTGGGCGGATAGGACGACGCAGCGCCCCAACAGCCCTTCCGGGCTTGAGGAGCGCCTGGATCGGCGGGTCCGGCGGGCAGGCGGCCGCCGGATCCCTCGGGCGGGGAGCGGGCCAAGGGGTAAACTCCGGTCACCTGGAGGCCCGCTCCCTGTCCTGATCTGCTGTCACTCGTCCGAGGCCCTCGAAACGACCGCCCGCATTCCGGAGTATGGAGACGCGGGTAACTCCGAGTGCCTGATCGTTGATGCAGGGAGACCTGACCGCCGACCGGGCAGTGATCGGACATCTTGACGACTGTCTTCAACGATGATGTTGGTTTCGACTCGCCGGAGATGCTGGGAAATGCTACGAGGTCGGTGGGGATCCGCCGACCGCCGTGCAGCGCGCGCGCCGCACCCGAAGGGCCGCACCCGGGGACGACGGACGTGGGTGCCGGTGGCGCTGCTGGCCGGCCTCTGCCTGGTTCTCGCGACAGCCGCCGCCATTGGAAGTGAGGCCGGAATACAGGAGGGACGGGACTCGGTGGTGCTCCTGCACGGGCTCGGCCGCACCCGGACTTCCATGCTGGTTCTGGCCCAGCGGCTCGAGCGTGCAGGTTACAACGTCACGAACGTCGGGTACGACTCGCTCGGCGGATCCCTGGCCGAGCATGTACAGACGCTCGCTGCCGAGTTGTCGGGCTGCTGTGTCAAGGTTCCCCGCATTCACTTCGTCGGGCATTCGCTCGGCGGGCTCGTCATCCGCCAGTACCTGGCCGAGTCTCCCCCTGACGCCCTGGGACGGGTCGTTCTCCTTGGGCCTCCCAACCAGGGCAGCGAGATGGCGGACTGGTTTCGCGAACAGCCGTTCGGCCACCTCCTCGGACCTGCGGGAAAGGCCCTCGGCACCAGCGCCACCGACACCCCGGCAAACCTTCCTCCTCCGGAGTACGAGGTCGGGATCATCGCGGGCAACCGCAGCCTCAACCCGATCGGGTCGGCACTGATCCCGGGCCCCGACGACGGAATGGTCGGCGTCGAGCACACCAGAATCGAGGGCGTGCCGCTGGTCGTGGTGCCGCGTACCCACACCTTCCTGATGAACAGCCGCTTCACCGCCGATGCGATAATCAGCTTCCTCGGGACGGGGAGGTTCCCGGAGGCGCCTGACCGGCGGTAGCACACCGGCGGCGGCTGCCTTGTGGCGGGCTCGACGATCTGTTGCGTACAATGTCCCGACGGAGGCCCGCAGGTCCCGCTCGCCCATGGCGACGGGGACTCCGGAACGGTCCCGGCGGGCGCTCCCTCGCCAACTTCATCGAAAGGCAGGATCCGATGGGACGCTTTTCCATTTCGATGGTGACGCTCTTCGCTGCGGCGCTCCTCGTTCTGCCGCGCGGTGCCGCGGCTCAGGACAGGGGCCTGGAGCGGCACCTCGACCGCGCGGCGCACCGGCCCGCGGTGCCTGGTCCCAACGGCCTGGTGACGGCAGGGCACCCGCTGGCGTCGATGGCCGGCCTCCGCATGCTCATGGCCGGAGGCAACGCCGCCGATGCCGCCATCGCGACGCTCGCCACCCTGAACGTGGTGCGGCCCCAGATGTCCGGGATGGCCGGGAACGGGTTCGTGACCCTTTACGACCGCGTCTCCGACCGCGTGTACTCGCTGGGGGCCACCGGCGCCGCTCCCCTGGCGCTCGATCCGTCGAGTCTCGGCGCCGAAGAACTGAACAAGGGCATCCACGCGGGCGTCGTCCCGGGCCTGTTCGGAGGATGGATCGCGCTTCTGGACCGCTTCGGCACCATGAGCCTGGCCCAGGTGCTGGCTCCGGCCATCGACTACGCGGAGAACGGCCATCCCATCGAGGCATCGGTGGTGGCGGCGATCGAGTCCCACAGGGAGCTGTTCGAGAGCTTCCCGTCGAGCCGGAGGATGTTCCTTCCGCTCGGAAGGGTGCCGGAACCCGGCGAGAACTTCCGGATGCCCGATCTGGCGAACACGCTCCGCAAGGTGGTCGAGGCGGAACGGTTGGCGCTGGTGGCCGGCAAGACGCGCTCGGATGCGCTTCGCGCCGCCTTCGACCGCTTCTACAGCGGCGACATCGCTGATGAGATGGCGCGCTTCTACAATGAGAACGGCGGCGACTTCACCATGGAGGACTTCGCGCGTTACGAGCCCATCTGGGCGGAGCCGGTTCACACCACCTACCGGGGCTACGACGTGTACTCCAGTCCGCCCACGTCCCGCGGCGGGCTCGAAGTGACGATGCAGCTGAATCTCGTCGAGGGCTTCGACCTCCGGGCCCTCGGTCCGGGAAGCCCGGAGACCATCCATCTGCTGTCGGAGGCGATCAAGGTCGCCAAGGCCGATGTCTACGCGTATGCGGCCGATCCGGCTCTGGTCGACGTGCCTATCGACGAGCTGCTGTCGAAGGACTACGCCTCGGCGCGCCGATCCCTCATCGACCCCTCGCGGGTGATGGCGTACCCGGGAGCCGGAAACCCGGCGCGGGTCGAGGTATTGCAGTCGGGCGCGCGCGCGGCGGGCGCGGAGGCGGCGAAGCGCCCACGGGGCCACTTTTCCGAACGATCCTACGCGGGGAGCACGACCAGCCTCTCCATCGCCGACCGGTTCGGCAACGTCATCGCGGCGACGCCGACGCACGGCGGAGGTTTCGGCACGGGCGTGGTGGTCGGCAACACCGGGCTGACCTTCAACAACGGCACCCGCATCGGTTCGACGTCGCCCTACCCCGACAACGTGAACTACGTCAGAGGCGGGCAGATTCCCATCCTCAACAACTCGCCCATCATCGTACTCAGGGATGGGCGGTTCCATGCGGCACTGGGAACGCCGGGCGGTGAGACGATCGGCCAGACCCAGTTCCAGGTGCTCGTGAACCTGCTGGACTTCGAGATGCCGATCCAGGAGGCCATCGCGGCGCCCCGCTTCACGCTGCGCGGGGAGCCCAACTTCTACCAGCCGGGGGCGGAGGTCCGTTTCAGCCTCGAGGATCGGCTGCCCGGTGACGTGGTCCGGGCGCTCGATGGGCTGGGATACACCGTGGAGCTCGCGCCCGGCTACGCCTTCGGCAGCATCCAGGGAATCACTCTGGATGCCCGGACGGGCGCGCTGATGGCCGGAGCGGATCCCCGGCGCGTCGCGTACGCGGTGGGCTGGTGAGGAAGGGCCGGCTACTGCGCAAACGCCTCCCGGATGATGCGCCGCTGGCCCTTCATGTGATCGGACATCTTGCCCTCGGCCGGGCTGGACCACTCCGGGCGCGAAGCCTGACGTAACGTCAGGGTTCCGGGCAGCAGAGCCCGGAGCAGGGGCTCGACATACGAGCGCGCCCCCATGTTGCGGGGCTCTTCCTGGGCCCACACGACCGCGCTCAAGGCCGGCAGGCCCGCCAGCAACTCCGCGATCTCGCGGTGCGGGAACGGATAGAGTTGCTCGACCCTGGCCAGCACCGCGTCTTTCGCGTGCGCGCGCTCCTCGCTCGCGAGCAGGTCGTAGTAGACCTTGCCGCTGCACAGGATGAGCCGGGTCGCCGACTGACGGGCTTCTTCCCCCAGGTCCTCGGCCAGCACCGCACGGAAGCCCCCGCTGGTGAGCTGCGAGGCCTCGGAGCGGGCCAGCTTGTGGCGCAGAAGGCTCTTGGGAGTCATGACCACAAGCGGGCGCTCCGGGGTGTGCGCCTGGTGACGCAGAAGGTGGAAGTACTGGGCGGAGGTGGTGGGATTGGCGATCCGCATGTTGCCGGCGGCGCACATCTGCAGAAAGCGCTCCAGGCGCGCGCTCGAGTGCTCCGGTCCCCGTCCCTCGTACCCGTGCGGCAGCAGCAGCACGAGACGGGAGAGCTGTCCCCACTTGGACTGCCCCGACACCACGAACTGGTCGATGATGGGCTGGGCCACGTTTACGAAGTCGCCGAACTGGGCCTCCCAGATGACCAGATCGCTGTCCGCGCCCACGCTGTAGCCGTACTCGAAGCCCAGCACCGCGGTCTCGGACAGCGGCGAGTTGTGGATCTCGAAGCGGGCGCCGCCCAGGGCCGCCAGCGGCACGTGCGTGGAGCCAGAGTCGGCGTCGTGGAAGACGAGATGGCGATGGCTGAAGGTGCCGCGCTGCGCATCCTGACCGCTGAAGCGGATGGGCACCCCATCCCGGAGGAGCGAACCCAGGGCGAGCACTTCGGCGTGGGCCCACTCCAGCGATGACTCCCTGGTGAAGTCGCTCCGGCTCCGGTCCAGCTGCCGGCGCAGCTTGCGGTTGACGGCGAATCCCTCCGGGACCGCGGTCGAGGCTGCGTTGATCTCCGCGAGGGCTTCGAACGGGACGGCCGTGGCGCAGGTATCCCGGCTCCACGATTCCGTCGGGTCCCCGGCGTCGGCCCGCGCGCCGGAGCCGGATGCGCCTCCCGGGGACGGCTTGGGTGAATCGGCCCCGGCCGTCGCGGGCTCGGCGGATGGCTTCGCCGCGCTCGCCGCCACCAGCGCCTCCCGCAGGTGGTCGGTGGCGTCGCGACGGGCCGCGGCGACCTCGTCCGCGGTCACGATCCCGGCCTTCACCAGCTCCTCGGCATACAGGGTGAACACGGTGGGATGCGCCCGGATGCGCTCGTACAGACGCGGCTGGGTGTAGGCCGGGTCGTCTCCCTCGTTGTGCCCGTGCCGCCGATACCCGATCAGGTCCACCACGATGTCGTCGTGGAATTCCGCCCGGTACGCCATCGCCAGGCGCATCGCGGTGAGGCAGGCGGGAGGATCGTCGGCGTTCACGCGCAGGACCGGGATGTCGTATCCCTTGGCGAGATCGGACGCGTAGCGGGTGGAGCGGCCCTCCTCCGGGTCGGTGGTGAAGCCGATCTGGTTGTTGACGATCAGGTGCACCACGCCGCCCGTCGCGTATCCCGTCAGCCGGGCCAGGTTGAGCGACTCCGCCACCACCCCCTCGGCGGCGAAGGCGGCGTCGCCGTGGATGAGGAGCGGCACGACCGCGGCCGTGTCCTGTTCGTCATCCTGGCGGGGACCCGCGAACTGGCGTGCCCGCGCCAGCCCCGCCACCACCGGATTGACGAACTCCAGGTGGCTCGGGTTGGGGGCCAGCGTGACCCGCACCGTGCTTCCGTCGCGCAGGACATGGTCGCGCGTGGCGCCGTGGTGGTACTTCACGTCCCCGATCCCGCTCTCGTCGTCGGGCAGGGTCAGGATGCCGTCCGCGGCCGGGGCCGCGCCCTCGAACTGGCGCAGGATCTCGTCGTAGCCGACGCCCACGCTGTGCGCGAGCACGTTGAGCCGGCCCCGGTGAGCCATCCCCATCACGACTTCCCGGCATCCCCGCGCCGCCGCGATCTCGAGCACCAGGTCCACCATGGGCACGAGCATGTCGTTCCCCTCGAGGGAGAACCGCACCTGCCCCGGATAGACCCGGTGCAGGAACTGTTCGAGGCCTTCCACCCGGGCGAGGCGGATCAGCAGTTCCACCTGCTCTTCGCGGGGCGGCCGCTGCGCGTGGGCGCCCGACTCCACCTGGTGCCAGAGCCAGCGCACCCGCTCCGGCGACTCCAGGTGCTCGAACTGGTATCCGATGGATCCGCAGTAGACGCGCTCCAGCCGCTGCAGGTAGTCCGGAACCCGTTCGTCGCCATCGTCGCCGAGGACGGTGGAGGCGGGGAGTGCCTCCAGCTGCTCCATGCTGGTGCCGAAGAAGGACGGGTCGAGCTGCGGGTGCCCCGGGGGATCGCTCCCGAGCGGATCGATGCGCGCCAGCTGGTGACCGTGGTCGCGGAAGGCCTGCACGAGCGAGGTGGCGCGTGCGACGAGATGGAGGAGTTCCTGCATCGCGCGCAGGGTGGCGCTGCGCTGAGGTGCGGGCGCCGGGGGCGGGCCGGTCGGTGATGGGGGCGATTCCCCGGCCTCTTTTGCGAAAATCGAGTGCCAGTGGGCGGAGACCGACCCCGGATCCGCGAGATAACGTTGGAACAACTCCTCCACGTATCCGGCGTTCGGCCCACTGAATAGTTCGGACGACGGCATGACTCGCGACATCTTCCAGTACGGACAGCAGCGTTGGGGGAGTGGAAGATAACCGCAACACCTTCCAAGTTGTACGGACTGCGCGCCCATCCCCCACTGCCCCCGGAGAAAGCTTGCCCAACCCGCACCCAGGCACCTCCCCGGGCCGCGAACCGGTCCGCCGGGTGACGGAGGAGATTCGGCGCGGGCGGATCCCGCTGCGCGTGCACCCGGAGTGGACGCGCGCCCTTCCGTGGGTCGTTCAGGGGACCACGGTCCGCACCCGCGCCGAAGTCGGGCAGACCGGCCACGACCGCGCCGGCCGCAGCCGCGCAGCCGGACGCCCAACCGCCCGCGCCGACAACGGGGAAGGCGGAGACGTCGACTTCGGGCTGTTCACGGGTGCGCCGGCGGGCGCGGTGATGAAGCGGTGGGAACTGCTGGTCGAGGACGCCGGATGCGGCAGCCTGGTTCACGCCCGCCAGGTCCACGGGTGCGAGATCGCCCTGCACCAGGCGACCCCGCCGGGTCTTTTCCTCGCTCCGCCCTGCGACGGGCACGCCACTCGCCGGCCCGGCACGCTGCTCGCCGTCTCCGTGGCCGACTGCGTTCCCGTCTTCGTGGTCGCCCCGGACGCCCGCGCCGTGATGCTGCTGCACGCCGGATGGAGGGGGGTGGCGAGCGGAATCCTGGAGGCGGGCCTTGCGATGCTGGAACGGGACTTCGGCACCCATGCCCGTGAGGCCCGCATGCACATGGGGCCGGCCATCTGCGGGGGCTGCTACGAAGTGGGGCGGGAGGTACACGAGGCACTGGGGCTGCCGCGGCCGGCCTCCCCCGCCCAACCGGTCGATCTGCGGCGCGCGCTGGTCCACCGGGCCCTTGCCGCCGGCGCCGATCCCGCGCACCTGACGACCTCGACGTTTTGCACCCGCTGCGCGGACGCGCCATTCTTCTCGCACAGAGGCGGAGATGCCGGCCGCCAGCTCGCGGTGCTGGGCATCGCCCCGGACGACTCCGTCCCCTCACGAGGGGAATGGTCCCCCGAACACCGCCGGGAGCGGAACTAGTGGACCGTTCCTTGCAGGACTTGCGCGCCGACCCCTCGGTGGGGCTCTGCTCGGTCTGCGCGCACAGCAGGGTGACGGGGAACCGGAGAGGCTCCATCTTCTGGCTCTGCCGACGCTCGACCGACGACGCGCGCTTCCGGCGCTACCCGCGCCTTCCGGTGGCGCGCTGCCCGGGATTCGAACCGACCGCGGCCGGAAAGGCGGGCGACGACGGGAAGAACCGGGAGCGACAGGCTCCACCTTACGGAAGCACAACAGCGAAACCGAACCGGGAGAACCGGAAATGAGCGAACCCTTCTACGTGTCCAGAGTGGAATTCGAGAAGGTGGCCGGTGCGCGCAGGCGCGGTCGGCTCCCCGCGGGGACCACGGTTGAACTCGGCGTTCACGGGCCGGTGAAGAGCCACTACCGGCTCGACGCCGAACCGGATCAGCCCCTCGCCGTGGATTACGTGGTCGCCGCCGCGGGCGGGTGACTGCTCGGAACCCTCAACGGCGCACTGGAGGTGCGCGGGATCAGCCTCACCCCGGACCAGATCAGCGCCCGGGCGGAAGGAATCAACGAGATGGCCGGCAGGCTGCCGGTGCTCAAGCGCATTCACGTTCACTACCAGCTCTCGATCCCCGAAGGGTCGCGCGCCCCCACCGACCGGGCCCTCGCCAGCCATGTCGACAAGTGCCCCACGGCGGCGAGCCTGCGCGACGCCATCGACATCACCTGGAGCGCGGACATCGTAGAGCACTCCCGTGCCTGAGCTGCTGGCGCAGACGATCGTCGGCCTCTCGCTGGCCGTTCTGGCCCTGCTGCTGCCCTTCGCCGCCCACCGGACCTACCTGCTGCTGCTCAGCCGGCGGCCGCCCCCGGAGCTTCCGCGCAGGTGGGCGGGCCCGTTGCCGCCGGTCACCGTCCAGCTACCCCTGTACAATGAGGCCCCCGTCGCCCGGCGGGTGATCGACGCCGCGTGCTCGCTCGACTATCCGGCCCGCGCCCTCGAGATCCAGGTGCTGGACGACTCCACCGACGAAACCGTGGACCTCGTCGCCCGGCGGGTGGCGTGGTGGCGGGCCCGGGGCGTCAACGTGTGCCACATCCGCCGCCGGCAGCGCTCGGGCTTCAAGGCGGGCGCCCTGGCCGCGGGCGTGCGCCGTGCCCACGGCGAGTTCCTGCTGGTGCTGGACTCGGACTTCGTGCCCGAGCCGGATCTGGTCAGGAAGCTGCTGCCCCCTTTCCAGGAGCCCCGCGTCGGGATGGTGCAGGCCCGCTGGGATCATCTCAACGAAGACGCCAACTGGCTCACCCGCGCCCAGAGCCTCCTCCTCGACGGGCACTTCTTCTTCGAGCACGGAGGACGCTACCGGGGCGGCCTCTTCTTCAACTTCAACGGCACCGCCGGCATGTGGCGCCGCGAATGCCTCGAGGACGCGGGCGGATGGCAGGCGGACACCCTCACCGAGGACCTCGACGTCAGCTACCGGGCACAGATGCACGGATGGCGCTTCGTCTTCCTCGAGGACGTCGGGGTTCCCGCGGAGTTGCCGGACCACACCGGCGCCTTCGAAATCCAGCAGCGGCGGTGGTCCCAGGGAGGGATTCAGACGGCGCGCAAGCTCCTGCCGGAACTGCTGCGCGGCCCCTGGCGGCTCTCCGTGAAGAAGGAGGCCGTGATCCATCTTTGCGGGCACGTCGCCTACCCGCTCACGCTGCTCCTCGGGCTCCTGATCTATCCATCCGCGCTGGCCCGGCGCGCGCTCAGCGGGGAGGAGTTCCTCTTCATCGACCTGGTAATCTTCTTCGTGGCAACCATCCCCTTCGTCATCTACTACGCGGCCGCGGGCCGGAAGCGGCACCGCCCCTGGGGTGACCTGCTGCCCGCGGTGGCCGTGACCCTGGCAACGGGCGTCGGGCTGACGGCGCCGGCGACGCGGGCTGTGCTGCGCGGTCTGGCCGGACGCCGGGACGGTTTCGCCCGAACGCCCAAGAAGGGCAGCGGCGGGTCGTTTCGCGCACGTCCGGGAAGCAAGACCCCGGACACCCTGTTCAAGCTGATGATGGCGCTGGTGATGAGCTTCTTCGTGGGCGCCGCGATCCAGGCCCGACTATACGCTTCCGTCCCGTTCCTGCTGCTCTTCGCCCTGGGCTATTGGAGCCTGGGGGTCGGCGGCCTCAAGCTCCCGGGAGGGAAGGCGCGCGTCCCACACCAGCAGGGCATAGAAGGGAAGCCAGAGGAGGAGAACCGTCCACAGGGGCCTCGGCCACTCCCCGATCTCCAGGTACGGCCCCAAACCCCGGTACGTGACGAATGCGAGGCCGCTTAGCAGGATCCAGGCGCGGTTTCGGCGCAGGGCCGCGAAGGGCAGGATCCAGAGCGCGTACCATGGATGGAAGGTCGGCGAGAGCAGCAGCCCCGCCCCGAGAATCCAGAAGAGGGCCCGCTCGGCGTCGAAGTTGCGCAGCATCGCCAAGGCCACGACCGCGAGCACTAGCGCCCCGGACAGGTAGCGCGGCGCCATCGGCCCCGGCAGAACGGCTTCGATGACGGCGAACGCCCCCTCGTACGCGCGCCAGTGTTGCGCATAGGTGGCGAGGCCGGCCCAGAGCGCGGACCCCGCCTCGGCATAGGGAAGATGGAAGAGGACCAGCACCGCCACGCACGCCGCGAGCAGGCGGAGCCCGTGGCGGCGGATGAGCGCCGGCAGCACGGCGATCGGCGCGAACTTGGTCAGGGTCGCGAGGGCCAGCACGGCCCCCATCGCCCAGGGCACCCAGGACCTCGATGCGAAACCCGCGCCGGAGGAGCCGGCATCGGCGTCGCCGGAAACGCGAGCGGTGTCGGGCGCGTCCAGGGAGTCGTCGGCGGACCCGGTCCCGCGGGCGGGCAGGGCGAGGAAGACCAGGAGCACGAGGAGAAGGATCCCGAGTGACTCGAAGTGTCCGCTCCAGGCCGTCTCGACCACCAGCAGCGGCGACCACGCAAACAGGACGAGGGTACCAGCCACGGAGCGGCCGGTTCGGCGGGCCACCTTCGCCAGCAGCAGACAGGCCGCCAGGTCGGCGAGCGTCCACAGTGCCTTGAGTGCGAGCATCGACCCGCCGGCGAGCGCGCCCGCCGCGAAGACCACCTGGGCGAAGGGCGGGTAGATGGTGGAGATGGAGGGATTGTTGATGCGCGCGTGCCAGGCGGTGCGAATGGATTCCAGCTCGGGCGCATCCGGGGGGTACAGGTAGGGGTTGATGCCCGCCAGCTGCACGTGTCCGTCCCAGAGGTAGCGGTAGATGTCGTCGGACAGAAACGGAACGCAGGGGAGTAGTACCACCCGGAAGAGGATGGCGAAGCCCCAGATGAGGCGGGTGTCGGCGCGCCCGTCGCACGCGGCGCGAGCCGCCCCCCAGTAGACGGCGAACGCACCTGCAAGGAGCGCGAGGCGTGGAAACGGAACCCCGGCTTCGGGCCACCAGCCCGAAGCCGCCAGAAAAAGAAGTTCCAGGAGGCCGAGGACGATCAGCGGGCGGGCGCGGGCGCCGCGGAACCAGCTCACCGTTCCCGCCTTCCTGAGCGCCCGCCCGCCATGACTCCTTCACCACAACCCCGGGCACCCTCCGTCACCGGCGCCGTGGCGGTGCTCATCCCCGCCCTCGACGAGGCACCGACCATCGGGTCCGTAATCGGCGCGCTGCCGACCGGCCTGGTGGACGAAATCGTGGTCGCGGACAATGGCTCGCGGGACGCCACCCCCCGGATCGCGCGCGATCTGGGGGCGGTCGTGGTGGCCGAGCCGCGCCTGGGGTACGGTTCCGCGTGCCTGGCCGGCATGCGGCACCTGGCCCGGCGGCCGCCGGCCATCGTGGTGTTCCTCGACGCGGACGGGAGCGACGATCCCTCCGGGCTGGCCCGGCTGATCGAACCCATCCGCTCGGGCGCCGCCGACATGGTGCTGGGCGTCCGCACCGGCGACCCGCCCGGCGTGCCGTTGCACGCGCGCATGGGCAACCGGGTCGTGCTCATTTGCGCGCGCCTCCTCTTCGGCCTTCGCTTCCGCGACATGCCCCCCTTTCGCGCCATCCGCTACGATCGCCTGAGCGAGCTGCACATGGATGACCGCGACTGGGGCTGGACCCTGCAGATGCAGATCCGCGCCGGCCGCCTCCGCCAGCGCATCGTCGAGATCGACGTCCCGTACACTCGCCGGACAGGGGGTGTTTCCAAGATCAGCGGCACGCTGAGCGGTTCCCTCAAGGCCGGCGGCAAGATGTTCTA
>LXNJ01000109.1_pt1 | contig 56675 bp, 49 predicted proteins | sample 809081 | NCBI WGS metagenome assembly LXNJ01 (sample SAMN04870510, study PRJNA318959) | sponge metagenome | biome: sponge; feature: marine sponge reef; material: water | host: Petrosia ficiformis | place: Greece: Milos, Mediterranean Sea | collected 2013-05-29 | depth 5-7 m
ATCCCGTGGCTCCAGAATCGACGGCTGCACATCGACTTCGTCTGACGGGAAGCAATCACGTCGTTAATGCGAGTTAGTGCTCTTGGAAATCCAGACTAGCCACAAGTAGACTGGGCTACAGCAACCTGGGCTCTCCTTTGTTCACAGATCAAATTGTCAGCTCGGATGCTCCCGGGCTTGTTGCACCCGGCGACTCTGTCGGGCGATTAGCGGGTGCCACCATGGCCGGGCGCGCAACGCTGCACGCCGAACATTCAACGGCGGACGGGTCGTATGACCGGGCACAGCCACGTGTTATGGCGTGGGTTGACAATGACCAGCCGCTGACCCGCGACGGAGCCTCGCATGAAGCGTACTACGAGGATGGCATCCTGTCACGGGAAAACCCCGCGCGCAACCCGGGCTGCAACAACTGCTTTCTTCGGGCATGGCCGCACTTTGCGGATCGGCGGCAACCCGATGGCCGGTTCTGGGATCCTGATGGCCCGGACCTCCTGGCGGGCAGGTTTTCGCCGACCACAGCGTACGGGCCCTATGACATGCAGCCGGACGAATGTGTGCATATCGCCATCGTCGAAGGGATCGCTGGACTTTCGTACGACGCCTCCGTAAAGATTGGTCGGCAGTACAAGCATACGGGTTCATCGCGGGACGCGGTCGATATCGCCTTTGATGCCGATGGGGATGGCATAATCAGCCCCGTGACATTCGACTACACGCAGGTATTTGCCGGCGTGGAGTCGCAGACCAAGAATCAGTGGGTGATGTCGGCGCGGGATTCGCTGTTTCAGACGTTCCACCGAGCGCGGGACCTCTATACCGCGAGTCAGCACATGGCGCGCTACCCTATCGCTGAACCGCCGCGGGCACCGCTCCGAGTTGACCTTAGCGGAGGGCCCGAGTCTATCATGCTATCGTGGGTGCCCGCACCCGAAGGGCCATCGGTGGCCTTCTGGGAAATCTATCGCACCGAGGGCTGGGTTGACAACCTCTACGTCAGCGGATGCCTGGACGACGATACCCTAGCCTGCGGCTATGAGCACTTGGCCTCGCTGCCAGCAGCACACACCTCCTTGCGGACACAACCGCAGCGCCTGGAATGGACTACTTCTACTATGTCCAGGCCACCGGTTTGCCGCAGCCTGTTGACGCCAAGGCGATTGATGGCACACCCAGCGGCACGCCGCTGGCAGCGGGCGTTATCTGACGCAGTCCTGGGTTCCCGTCTCGCGCAAGGGCGCAACGCTCAGAACCGTAGAAGCGCCTTCACGGTTTGCGCTGAGGCCGGTGCACCCTAATCCTGCGCGGACCGGGCCGCCGTGTCCTTTACGCTCGGCGCCGCCGCCGAGGTCACGGTGGCGGTATACGACGTTCTGGGCAGGCGTGTCGCCACGCTTGCCACAGGGCATCAGGCAGCGGGCCGTCATACCCAATACTTTTGCACCAGCGGCTATGCCCCTGGCCTTTACCATGTGGTGCTGGTCCATCGAAGTGGCATTCGCAACCAGTCGCTGATTGTTGTTCGATAGCCTTTCCCAGCCCATACCAGAATGCTTTCGCAACGAACTGGGTCAGGACATTCGACAGGCGCGGGGAGGGCGATTATCCCTGTGATTGCTGGCAAGTGAAGCGCAGCAAGAAGGCTAACCATCCAGGACCCGTACGTGGTCCAGACAAGGCAGCTTTCGCCGCGTTTGTGCCAAGTGCTCGAAGTCGAGCTCGGCTACAATTACGCCGGGACTGTCAGGTGCCTGGGCCAGGATCTGTCCCCAGGGATCAACGATCATTGCATGCCCATAGCTCTCGCGGCGATCATTGTGGCGGCCTTGCTGCGCCGGCGCAACCACATAGCAAAGGTTTTCGACGGCCCTAGCGCGCAGCAAGAGCTCCCAGTGGTAGGTCCCAGTACGCCAGGTAAATGCGGAGGGAACGAAGAGTACCTCTGCGCCGCGGAGCGCCAAGCGACGAAACAGCTCAGGGAATCGGAGATCGTAGCATATGCTAAGACCCATCGTGCGCGCGTAAGCCTTGAAGGTCACCAACTCGTTGCCCGGAGCAATGTAGCGTGATTCCTGAAATGCGTGATCGGCGTCCAAGGCGATATCAAAAAGGTGGATCTTGTCGTAACGGGCAACGATGGCGCCCGAAGGGTCAAACACCAGGCAGGTGTTCGTTACTTTGTCACCGGCTCGCAGCGGCACGCTACCGCCCACGATCATGACGCCGTGCATTGCGGCAAACGAGCGGAGCAGTTGTATGCTGGGCCCGTGTTCCAGGTCTTCAACGACCGACAGCTTTGCGCCCTCCCAGGCCAGGAAAGAGAAGTTCTCGGGCAGCGCGATAAGCTGCGCACCCCGAGCAACGGCCTCCTCCATCAGGGTTTGCGCCTGCGCAAGGTTGGCGCTCCGGTCCTGACCTGAACACATCTGTACTGCAGCAATGCGTAGCGTCCTCATAGAGCATTATGCTTTGATAACATGGATTGCAGCGGCCAAGGCCGGGTGGCGTGCAACGTACCGCCGCTGTGCTGGTTGGATGACAAAGCGGGCTATGGTGCGCTGTCGCGACTGGGCCCGACCTTCTGGTGCGAATCTAACTGATGTCATGCGTTTTCTGTCTATTCTGTGCCTAATGGCCCTTATTGCAGGCTGTCAGACTCAAACTGCGGATCCCTTGGCCGCCGAGGAAGCAGCCATCCAGGAACGGCTTGCCACCACCGATGGCGGTCAAATTCTGCTGCGGGCCATTGATGCGGCTGGAGGCATCAGAGCCTGGCTTGAAGCGCCAACCAGCTCGTACACATGGGAGTATGGCGGAGAAAGCTTTCTGGTGAAGTCGCATCTTGTTGCCAACAACCGTACGCGCGTCGTCTATCATGATCTGCTCGCGATGGGCAGCAGGCCGGAGCCCATACCGCTTGAGGCGCAGATGGCCTGGGATGGCACCGACGCTTGGGTCTATCCCGACACCACGCAGATCAATCCGCGGTTTTGGGCTACTACGGCATACTACTTTCAGTCTATTCCCTTTGTGCTTGCGGACGACGGCATTCGCACGGAAGCGTTGCCGGACGACACGTTGGATGGCGCAGCGCATCAGATGGTGCAGGTCACATACGACGACGGTGTGGGCGACTCTTACGGCGACCGGTATACGCTTTACGTTCACGAAGAGACGGGGCGCTTGAGCGCGATCCGGTATTCAGCCACATACGGGCGTGGACGTCCAGCACCCGACCAGATGAACGAAACGCTGATGTACTTTTTGGACTACGTCACTGTGGATGGGCTCACTGTGCCCACGCGCTTTGAGAGCTACGCCTACCGCGATGGCCAGAAGGGTGATCTGCGCGGGACTGCTTCGGCATCAGACATCTCGTTCAGCGAACCCTTCGACGAGTCGCGCCTCGTCATGCCGGAAGGGGGCCGCGTACAGCCATTTCCGGCAGCTGGCGAGTAGCGCCTTCAATTGTCTTCTGCCTGGGTAGAAGCAGAAATCAATTCCGGCGACTCATAGCTTGGACCATGCGCCGGCGCGTGAGGACAACCCATTGTGTCGCGTTGCCGGTATGCTCCTGACCCGTTCGTGACCGGACCTTGGCGGTTTCGGCTCGCAAATCCGGTAGTAAAAGGGCCTAGTCTGAATTGGCACTTTACGCTTGGCACATTGCTGTGCTGAATAGCAAAGACACAAAACTCCACAGGGCGTGATTGAGCTGCTTCAGCTCGCAGGTTCGTGCGGCCGCTTCTTGCCGCGCGGCTTCGCGCATGACGTTTTTTTTTTCAAACAACCCCGGAAAGTGAAAACCATCGACCGGACTCTGCGGACTCCTTCGAGCGAATTCATGGAAGATCGTGAATGGAGGCAGTCAGTAACACCGTGTGGCATATGAACCTGGCAACTGCACCCGCCACCACTTGAGTGCAGGCACGGCTCATTTCATGGCACGCACCACCGGATGAAGCGGGCAGCATTGATTGGCCAGTTATGAGCGCATACCTGTGAGCAATTGGCCTGCTGCAGAGCCACGACGATCTGAGACAAAGTCCAGACTTTTGGCGTGGACAATATCACTCAGAACAGGCCAGTGCCCACTGGCAGCGGCGCGGTGGAAACGTACGCGCGCGCCTGTCGACGATGAATAGGACCCAGATCAGACTCCGAGGTCTTATTGAGGATCTTACTGGAGGGTCTTATTCTGGCCTTATTCCGGCCTTATTGGGAGTCTTATTAGGGGTCTTATACCGCTCTTATTGAGGATCTTACTGGGGGGTCTTATTGGGAGTCTTATTCCGGTCGTGCACCGGCTATCGTACCATTGCCGATTGTTCCACAGTCCTGCTCAGGAAGCTGTTCCGATCTTGTTAGACTCCCCTTGCTCCGCATGCTCATGGGCAAAATCTCAATACCCGAGAAACGGGAAGCGTCAAGAATGGACCCGTATCCGATGCGCTTTCATGGATCAGCCCCTGACCGAGGGCCACGATTGCCTTCAGCTCGGAAAGTCTGCCGCAAAACGGCATTGCACGGGTCCGGCGCGCTACTCGGCGCCACACTTCGACCCCTGGCGGTGCGTAGCCATCCAAGCGGGCCCGTCGGAGAGCACCATCGGCGGGGCTGGCGCGCCGTTTGAATCCGCGCTGAGTCCGTGCACAGTGTGCTTTGGGAGATCCAGCACCGCCCGGCTGCCCACGGTTCGCTCCTCACGCACGGCATTTGCGCATGCGCAGGCTCGCCCAGCATAATGCACGCCAGGCCCGCGTCTTACAAACAGTACGCGGGCCTGGCGCCTATCATAAGGGCGTGGCAGCAGGCTTTCCTGATGCGCGATGCTCTTACTTCGCGACCTGGAAATCTACCGCAGCCTTCGTATGCTCCCACATCATGGCGAGCGTGCCGCCCTCGCTGGTCACGTTCTGAAAACTGATCGTGAACTGGTCCACCGATGCGTCGCCCTGATGCACATGCATGGGAACCCGCAGCACGTCCTGATCCGCGGTGTAGCCATAGGCACCCCAAAGACCCGGACCCTCTTCACGGCCGGAAGCCTTCGCGGCATGATTCGAGAAAATCAGCGTCCACTCGTCCTCTGCCAACTCTGCAAACACGCTGTATTCACCCGCGGCGAGCGTGCCCGTTCCAAACTGCAGATCCACCTCCGTGCTCAGGCGCGTAGACTTGTTTGCTCCCACGCGCCAAACCGGTGCGCGACCAACAACCTGGTCTCCGTAAGTATCGCCCGAACCAAAAATGCTGGCACGCCCGCGCAGAATGGGACGCCCATAGTCAACCGTGATCCAAGCCTCGCCGATCTGCGTGGCCGCCTCACCACGAGGGGAAGCCGGGCGCTGGGCATAGGCCCAGTCGGCGCTGAAAAGTAGTATTGCCAGAACAATGGCTGCTGTGACTGTACGCATGATGACCGTCCAAAGTGTAGGTTGCATAAGCGCATTTTAATGCTTGAATCGCCGCGCTGTTCCACAAGACCCACGCCACCAGGTATGCATTTGCGCCGCCGATGCGCGTGCCCATAACCGTACTGCGCGTCCGCTTGTACCGCGCGCTGCCGCTCGACGACCGGTAGCCGTGGCGGGCATGCAGTGCGTCCGCCTTTGCGCACGGCCTGCGCCTAACCGTCCGGCAGGCCACGAAGGAACGCCACCAGATCAATGAGCTCCGCGCGCGTCATCTGCTCCTGCAGCGCAGGCATGAGCGACAGCTCCAGGGAAACCTGCGTCCCGATCTCTTCCCGCCTAATCTGATGCGTCTGACCATCGGAGGTGCGGAGCCGGATCGCGCCTCCAGAATCGTCAAGCACGTACCCTGTGCGCACAGTGCCGTCGCGCAGTGTTATGGCCACGCCCTCAAACCCCATGCTGATACCCGCACTAGGATGCAGGATCGCCTCAAACAGCGCAGCCTTGGGCAGCTTGGCCCCGATATCTCCGAGCGGCGGTCCAAACGGACTTTCGCCCGCGCGCAGGCTGTGACACGGGCTACAATGAGTCCTGAACGCCCGGCGACCCCGCCGCGGATCACCGCGGGCCACAAGAAGTGACCGAAGCGGCGGCAGCGGCTCTGCGTTGCGGTCTTCTAGAACGCCAAGGACCGCTTCGGCCGCCCTGCGCTGCGCTACGTCCCAGACGTTCAGCAAGCGGGGCCGCACCGCATCAACCTGTGCGGCAGACAGCCTGCCTGCCTGGATAAGCGCCAATAGCCGCGCTTGGCCCGACGCGCTCCGGGCCATGGCCGCGGCCGCCTGCTTCCGAAGCACCATGGACAACCCCACATTCAAAGCCGCACCCTCCAGAAGCGCCACCGCATCGGGACTACCGATGCCCGCCAGCCGCTCCAGCGCTACGGAAGCCGCTTCGCCGCGGAGCGCCTCTTCGAACGCTGCTGCGCCATGGATCTCAACCAGGAGACGCGTCGCCTCACGGCCAAGGCCTGTTGCCGCCGTGTCCAAGGCCATCGCCCGAAGCACACTTTCCTGGGAAGACACCCTGAATCGCCCCACAACATCCAGAAATTCCTGCGTGCCTGGGGCCATGGCCAGAAGCTCGTTTATCGCAGCCTGTACCGCGGCGCTCCGCTCAACGGAAGGCTCGGCAAGGTGCAAGAGCGCCCGATGCAACACCGTCGCCCGGTCTCCATCGGCCTCGCTAACGACCGTACTGAACCAGGGCATCTTGTGGTCGAGTGCATGGAAGTCCAGAGCCCTGAAGTACCGATCACGCACCGCAGCAGGCTCATCAATAACCAGCTGCACCAGAAGCGGTACAGCCGCAGCGGCCCGTGCGCGCCAAACGATATCACGCCCGGCCGCAGTACGCCAGTCGTCGCCGATCCGCACAAGCCATGCGCCAAAGTATGCGTCCCACTGCCCTTCGGCCCCAATGCCGAGCGCTTCAAGGTACCACCGGTCAGCACCGTCATGCTGCTGGGCCAAGGCGGCCCACAGGTCTGCGGCTTCCGGCTCTGAAGCGCCCCGAAGCGACAGGATAGCCTCGCGGCGCACCTCGGGCGCCGGATCGTTCACTGCCTGACGCACAATCGGTACGGGTGGCCGCCGCATTTCGCGACCCAGCCGTATGCCGGCCACGCGAACGTCCGCGTGATCGGATGCCAGGGCAAGGTTTATGTAATGGTAAGGTGCGAGCTCCAGCGTCTTCATCGCTAAAATGGCGCGGGCCACATGCCGGGGATCGTCTGAGCGGGGATCACCCTCGTCCAGGTATGAATTCAGGAACCCAAGCGCACCTTCCCCCTCCATGGCTTCCGCGTCGAACGCCATTGCACGCGTCGCCATGTTGGGGCTCATGAAGGCCCGCCCGAGCGCGTCTTCATCTGCCCAATCCGGCTCATTGGTGACATAGTGCACGCCGGGTGGTGCCAGGCGGTACAGGCGCCCGCGCTCCTGGTCTACGGCCTGATTGCCGCCAACCGTGGCATCGTACCAGTCTGACACAATCAGTGACCCGTCCGGCGCTACAGCCACATCCGAGGGCCTGAACCACTGATCATCCGGATTGGTCATGATGTCCATGATCTCGGCGCTGTAGCCCGCCCCCTCCTTGGTCAGGAGGTAGGCGCGTACAACGCCTGGGCCGGCATCGGCATGGATGAGCTGGTTGTGGAACACCGCCGGCAGCAATGTGCCCTCGTACATCGTCATGCCGGTCGGCGATCCTGCACCCGTCTGCAAAACGTTCGGCACCACGCCCGGATCATTTTGATGCCAGTGTCTGAGCGGGATCGAGTCATGCATGCCCGTCCGGCGCACGGACCAGTGCGCGCCTGTCCGCTCGTCCCGGTAGCCGTAGTTGCCATGATCCATCACGAAGTTGAGCCGCACGCCGCGATTTCCATCGTCGTCATTGTCCGCCTGCCACACCGTGCCGAAGGCGTCCACGGCGACCTCGTAGGGGTTGCGAAAATTATGCCCTAGCACTTCAACTCCAACTCCGTGCCAATAATAGCGTGAAAGACGAACGATCATGCCCTGTCTGAATGGCGTGCCCGTGGCGGCAACCAGGCGGCCATCCCGGTCGCGCACCGGCTTGCCATCCTCGTCCAGAAGCTGCGCTCCGGCGTTGCCAAAATTGAACAACCAGTTCCCCCCAGGACCGAACACAAATGAATGCACACCATGGTCATCCTGCTCTCCGCCGATGCCCGTGAACAACAGCTCCTTGCGGTCCGGCTGATCATCACCATCCTCATCAGTGAACCGCCACACATTGGGACTGCTGGACACGATTACCGATGAGCCTGCCACCGCAATGCCCAGCGCGGCATTGATGTCTGTGCCCTGGTAATAGACTTTGCGCACATCGGCGACACCATCCCCGGTGGTATCCTCCAGAATGAGAATGCGGTCGCCCGCTTCCTGCGGCCGATGGTGCGGATTGTAGTCGGGCCGGTAGTTTACAGCCTCCGTGACCCAGACGCGCCCGCGCGCATCCACATCGATGTTGGTGGGGTTGACCAGCATGGGCTCGGCTGCAAAAAGCGTCACGGCGAGTCCCTCGGCTACGACGAATCCGTCCACGGCGCGCGCCGGGTCGCGCCGCGGATCGTCCCGCCCGATGTCCTCCGCAGTCCGCCCGGCGCAGCCGCACAGCATGCAGAGCACCCCCACGAGGACGAAAGGCTGACCGCGAATGCTTGGTAGATGTTGCATTAGCCGTGTCACCGTGTTTATTCTTAATGCAGAAAACAGCGGTGTTCACGCGCCCGTCGGGCGCTCAACCATAGGAATCTAATGATCAATCGAAATAAACTCTTCTGGGGCAGCTGCCTGGCCCTGCTTACCACGGCCTTCGCCTTCACCGTTATCACCGGCATCGCCTTTGCGGTCAAGCAGGAGCTTGTGCTTACCAATGCCCAGTTGGGAGTCTTCACAGGGGTCTTCTTCATCGGCTTCACCATCAGCCAGGTGATCTTTTCGCCGCTCTGCGACACCATCGGCATGCGATGGATTGTGCGCGGCGCTTTTGTGGGACATGTCGCCGGCGCGATCCTGATCATGCTTGCCGGGGGCTACGAGATGGCCGTGGCCGGCTCGCTCTGCTGCGGCCTGGGAGCCGGCCTCGTGGAAGCCGGCTGCAACCCCCTCGTGGCTGCACTCTATCCGAACGACAAGACCTCCAAGCTGAACCACTTCCACATGTGGTTCCCGTATGGCAACCTTCTGGCTGCCATCATCCTGACGCTGGTCTTCGCTAGCCTGAGCATAGGATGGCGTGGTCAACTGCTTCTGGTGTTGGTACCGGCCCTGGGCTACGGCGCCATGATGTTCTTCGCACCCTTCCCGCCAACCGAGGGCGTAAGTGCCGGCATCTCCGTTGGCCAGACCTTCAAGGCGCTCTTTGCACCTATCATGCTCATCATGATGCCGATGATGCTGCTGACCGCCTCGATGGAACTGCCACCCGCCGCCTGGGTGCCGCCCGTGCTGCAGGCCGGCGGCATCAACGGCCTGCTCGTCTTCGGCTTTGTGTTCGGCATCATGGGCACTTTGCGCCTGCTGGCACCACCCGTCGTACGCGTGCTGACGCCCACGGGCATCCTGTTCTTCGGTTCCATCCTCGCCGTGATCGGGCTATACCTGTTCAGCATGGCTGAAACCACGCTCATGGCCTTTGCGACCGCGGCCATCTGGGCCATCGGGATTGCCTACTTCTGGCCCACCATGCTGGGATTGGTCTCTGAGCGCAATCCCAAAAGCGGCGCGCTGGGACTCGGCGTCATGGGCGCCATCGGCATGCTGGCCTCCTTCCTGGTCACGCCCTGGCTCGGAGGCATCGCCGACGAGAAAGGGCACGAAATGCTGCCAGAAGACGACACCAGAGAGGTGCTGATGGCGGCCGTGGACCAGCTGCCCGCGGCAGCAATGGACGCACAAGCGGACGATGTCCAGGTCCTCGTTGACGATATCATATCTGTCATGGCGCCCCTTAATGCCTTCCAGGATTCTGTAGAGGCGCTCAACGAGCGCGATTCGGCGCTGAGGAGGCTGCCTGATTCGCTGCGGACGCCTGAAGTCGAAGCAGAGCTTGCAGACAACGTTGCCAAGGCCCGTTCGATGGCTGCGGACAAGCCCATGCTGCCGCCCGGCATAACGGCGCAGCTCCTGCGCGGGATCACCGGCGTGGGCGTAGAGGCCGCGGTCGTGGAAGAAGCCGGCGCACTGCTTAATCCTGCAGACAACTACGGCGGCCGGCGCTCCTTCCGCACGCTCGCGCCCTTTGGACTGATCCTGGTGCTGGTCTTCGGCCTCATGTACATCCGCGACCGCATGACAGGCGGCTACAAGACGGTGAAGCTCCAAGCAAAAGAAGACGCTTAAGACCGGCGGCGGCTTACGCCGACGTAGCCTTAAGTGCGGCGCGAATGACTTGCGCCGGGTGCATGGCGCGGCGGCCTGTGCCATGCCTGATCTGGTGGCGGCAGCTGACGCCTGCCGCCACCATGATCGTGTCCTCTTCGGCGCTGCGGACCGCGGGCAGAAGGCGGCGCTCAGCCATCTTCATTGAGATGTCATAGTGCTCCTTCTCGTATCCGAAAGCGCCCGCCATGCCGCAGCAGCCTGATTCTACTTCGCGCACCTGGTAGCGGGGCGGAAGAGACAAGGCACGCACGCTGGGGCCGGACCCTACCAGCGCCTTCTGGTGGCAATGGCCGTGCAGGAGCACTTGCCGCACTGACGATGTAAAGGTCAGCTGCACCTGCTCCTCGTCTGCCAGTCGCGCCAGAAACTCCTCAAAGAGGACGGCATGCCGCGCGACCTGCTCCGCACGCTGGTCTCCAGGCAACAGGTACAGATACTCATCACGCAGCGACAGGAGGCAGCTGGGCTCAAGGCCGACAATAGGGATGCCCCTAGCCGCGTAAGGGGCCAGCCGCGCCACCGTGTCCTGCGCCGCCGCGCGCGCTGCGCGCACCATCCCCTTGGAAATCATCGGCCGCCCGCAGCACCGGTGCCCCGGCAAAATCACTGCAAAGCCGGCCGCTTCCAGCACCTCCGTGGCCGCTATCGCAATCTCAGCCTCGTGGTAGGTGGTAAAGGTGTCGTTGAAGAGCACAACCTGCGGCTGATCGCTGCGGGCACGCGGCCGCCCCTTGAACCAACTGAGAAAAGATCTGGAGGCAAACGCCGGCAGCGTGCGATGACGACTCAGTCCCAGCGCGGACTCCATGCCCCGGCGGATGGCCTGACTCTTCAACAGGGCGTTGATCAGTGGCGCATGCCGTCCGCTGCCGAGACGTCCAAGCCGGGCCGCCTCCGCAAAGACGCGGCTGCGCAGCGGTGTGCCGTGCTTCGCATGGTACTGCGCCAGGAACTCGAATTTGATCTTGGCCATGTCCACCGAAGACGGGCACTCGGCCTTGCATGCCTTGCACTCCACGCAGAGGTCCATCGCCTCGTACATGCGGCGACTGCTCAATGCGTGCTCCGGCAGCGCGCCAGACAGCGCCGCGCGTAACAGGTTGGCGCGCCCGCGTGTGGAATGCTCCTCTTCACGCGTGGCCATAAAGCTCGGACACATGGTGCCCGCGGTCTCCTTTCGGCAGATGCCCGCACCGTTGCACATCTCCACGGCGCGGTCAAAGCCCAGATCCTGACTCCAGTCCAGCGCGAGCGGCACGGACCTCACGCTGTAGTCTTCGCCAAAGCGCAGGTGTGTGTCCACCGGGGGACCATCCACGACGTTGCCGGGGTTGAGGATATGCTGCGGGTCGAAGAGCTGCTTGACCTCCTTGTAGAGTGCATACAGGTCGGAGCCGAAAAAGCGTTCATTCATCCAGCTGCGGACGCGACCGTCGCCGTGTTCACTGGAAAGCGCGCCGCCATAGCCTTTAAGCAGCTCCACCGCGAACGCGGAGATCTCTGGAATCTTCGCGATTTCGGCCGCCGCCTTCGTGTTGATCAGCGGCCGAATATGAACGCACCCGGCGCTAGCGTGCGCGTAATAGGCAACGCGCGCGTCCAAGGTCCGACAGAAATCGCCGATCTGCTTTACGTAGTCCGCGAGGTGAGCCGTCGGCACTGCCGCGTCTTCAATGAACGGGATGGGCTTGTGGTCGCCCTTGATGCTCATCAGAAGCCCAAGGCCGACCATGCGCACCGTCCACACGTCCCGCTGCCGTGCTGGATCCAGCACGGGGACAACCATCCCCGTATGATGCTTTCTGAGATGCGCACCTAGCCGCTCGATCTTGCCCGCCACCTCCGCCCTGGTGTCGCCATAGAACTCGGTGATCAGGATGCAGTCCGGGCTGCCCTCGACAAACTGCGTCACCAGCCGCGCATACTTCGGCACGCCGCGGCACAGTGTCAGCCCCAGGTTGTCGAAGAGTTCTACCGCACTCGGATCCACCTCCAGGATGACCGGCACGGCGGTGAGCGCGTCCCTCAGGCTGTTGAAGTGCACCACGCCCAGCCCCTTGGCCTTCGGCACCGGCACCAGGTTCAGCTTGACATCTTCGATCACCGCCAGCGTTCCTTCAGCGCCACATACCAGCTTCGCCAAGTTAAACCGCTCATCCTGCGGCCACCGGAAGGAGGAACCCGCGCCTACCAGGCGGTCCAGGTTGTACCCCCCGCAGCGGCGCCAATGGCGCGGCGTGCCCTGCAGGATGGTGTGCCGGTTCGCCGTACTGCCAACCAGGCGGCGCACGCCCCGGTAGAGCGCACCCTCCAGGCCGCTCCGGCAGGCCAATCCATCCAGCTCCTCCGCGTGGACGGGACCCAGATGCGCACGCGATCCGTCGCTCAGCACCACACGCATGTCCAGGACATGGTCCGCCGTCATGCCGTAGCAGATGGAGTGGCTGCCTGTAGAGTTGTTGGATACGATACCGCCTATCGCGGCGCGGTTGGCACTCGCCGGGTCCGGCCCGAACTGCAGCCCGCTGGGCGCCAGGTCCAGGTTGAGCCGGTCGAGAACAATGCCCGGCTGCACCCGCACCCACTGCTCTTCCCTGGAGACTTCCAGTATACCGTTGAGATGGGCCGTGAAGTCCATCACCAGCGCCTCGCCTACGGCCTGCCCGGCCAGACTGCTGCCGCCAGTGCGTGGCAAGAGGTTGATGCCGTATTCCGCGGCGAGCGTCACCGCCAGGTGCACATCGGCCCCGGACCGCGGGAAGAACACCCCGTGCGGCAACACCTGATAGATGCTCGCATCGGTGCTGTAAAGCACGCGGCTGAAATCGTCCGTGCGAAGCTCTCCCTCGCACTGCGACCGCAGTGCAGTCAAGAAGTCTGGCAGCGCACCGTGAGACATGCTCAGCCGCCGTAGATGATCCGCCAGATGCGCCCCTTGACAGAATCAGAGATGTACAGCGACCCGTCCGGACCCGTAGCAAGTCCCGTAGGACGCGCCTTGGCCGCACCTGCGACCCGCACGGAATCGGATCCGACAAACCCCGCAGCAAATGGCTCTGCATCGCCGGTCACGGCACCTGATGCAAAGGGTACGAACGTTACCTGAAAGCCCGCCTGCACCGGCTGCCGGTTCCATGATCCGTGAAACGCGATGAATGCCCCGCCGTGATAACGCGCTGGAAACTGCACTGCGTCGTAGAAGAGTAGGTCATTGGGGGCCCAATGCGCCGGTAGCCCCATGAGAGGAAGCTTGGCCTCCGCGCACCGACCCACCACGGTCCCATCGCCGCCGTACTCCGGGCTCAAGAGCTTCATGCCCTGATGATGATCGTGGTAGCAGTACGGCCATCCGAAGTCATCGCCCTCCTCAACCTCGAAGAACTCCTCGGATGGCAGCATGTTGTTTTGCTCCTCCGTGTAGCGGTCCGGCCAAAGGCGATGCAAGTCATCGCGGCCATGCTGGACCACATAGAGCTTCCCGGTTGCGGCATTCCATGCGTTGGCCACGCCGTTGCGTATGCCGGTAGCGTACCGCACGCCATCGTCTGCAAACGTCTGACCCAGCTGCTCTGCGGAAAAGCGCCAAATGCCCGCGGTGCCCTCCAGCAGTGGGCAGGGGTCCTGTCCAGGGCTCCCGGGCGTCCGACTCTGCTCCATGCATGTGTTGGAGGGCGCGCCTATGTTGACATACATGGAGCCCGCATCATCAAACTCAAAGGGCTTCACAGCGTGGCTTGGCTGCGCGGCAAAGCCCGTCACGACGGGCTCCGCCTCGCCAACCGGCAAGAGACCATCGCCCAGGAGATACCGGACGATGAACGTGTCCGCGGCGAAGTACAGGTAGTCTCCACGGAGGTGGATGCCGGTTCCTCCCGTATCGCCGAAGTAGGCGACCGTATCGGCGCGTCCATCGCCATCATGGTCGCGCAAAGCGGCAATTGCGCCCTGATCCGTGGCCCGGCGAAGCGCCACATAGATATCACCATTGTCGCGAACGGTCAGGTGGCGCGCGCGGCCCACCGAGTCGGCTACGACGAGGGCACAGAACCCCTCTTGCAGCGTCAGGCCGTCGTTATCGTCCTGGCACAGGACCCGAGCTCCGTAATCCAGATCCGATTGGCAGGCACTCAGAGCTATCAAGAGCGCCGACAATAGTAATGTAGTCCTCATGATGTGAGTCTATGATTGGTCGAACAGGTCGCGCGTCGCTTTGGTGCCGAAGTGGGCATACGCCCGCGCGGTGGCCTTGCGCCCGCGCGGGGTGCGCTGCATGTAGCCCTCCTGGATCAGGTACGGTTCGTAAACCTCTTCGATAGTTCCCGGCTCCTCGCCCACCGACACGGCCAGGTTGGTCAGGCCCACCGGCCCGCCATCAAACTTCTGTATCAGGGCCTTCAGTATGCGGGCATCCATGTCGTCCAGGCCTTCGCTGTCCACTTCCAGGGCGCGCAGCGCCTTGTTCGCAATGGCCAGGGTGATCCGTCCATCGCCGTGCACATCCGCGAAGTCGCGCGCGCGGCGCAACAGCCGATTGGCTACGCGCGGCGTGCCGCGGCTTCTGCATGCGATCTCCCTGGCCCCTTCAGGATCGATGGAGACCTCCAGGATGCCGGCGGAACGATGCAGAATCTTTTCTAGAAGCGGTGCTGTGTAGTAGTCGTATCGGAAGTCTATACCGAAGCGAGCCCTGAGCGGTGGTGTCAGGAGCCCCTTGCGCGTCGTCGCCCCCACCAGCGTGAAGGGCGGCAGCATGATCTTGACGCTGCGCGCGTTAGGCCCCGAATCGATGACGATGTCGATGAAGTAGTCCTCCATGGCCGAGTAGAGGTATTCTTCTACAACCGGCCCGAGGCGGTGTATTTCATCGATGAACAGCACATCACCCTTGTTGAGCTTTGTCAGGATGCCGGCCACAGCGTGGGGTTTGTCCAGCACGGGTCCGCTTGTTGTGGTGATCTGCGCCCCCATCTCAATAGCGATGATATGGCCGAGCGTCGTCTTGCCCAGGCCGGGCGGCCCCGAAAGGAGCACATGGTCCAGCGACTCCCCGCGGCCCAGGGCGGCCGTCATGAAGACACGAAGGTTGTCCTTGATCCGCTCCTGCCCGACAAATTCGTCCAAGCTGAGAGGACGGAGCTTCTTCTCCAGGTCCTCTTCGCGCAGGTATGGAGACGTTACCTGTGATCTCGGGCGCATGCGTGACAGTTTGGGTCGTGCCTGCGGCAATAGTCCAAGGTACAAACATAAAGTTAGTCGCTCCGTTTCAAGACGGGTAGTTTGCGCACGCTGAGTGACGGTCGCGTGTACGGGCAAATGTTGAAGGTTCAGCAGCATCTCAAACTTGATCAGAAGCTTTCGCCGCAGCAGATACAATTCATCAAGCTGCTGCAGCTGAATAATCTGGCACTGGAGCAACGCATCAGCGCAGAGCTTCAGGCCAACCCTGTGCTGGAGGAGATCACGGAGCTTGCGGAAGCACCGCAGGAAGAGGCTAGCGACGATGAAGGGGCTAGCAACGATGAGGTGGACTGGGACGAACTGTTTCCTTCGGCCGATGACGACTTCTACGGTCACAAGGCGCAGGTAGCCCATGCAGAGCGTCCGGCGCGCCCGCTGCCTGCGAAGGAATCTTTGACGGAGCACCTGCGTGCGCAATGCGCGCTGATGGATCTGAGCCCGGTGCAGTCGCTCATTGCGGAGCAGATCTTGGGCTCCATCGACGAGGACGGGTATATGCGGCGGGATGTGGTTTCTATCGTGGACAGCCTGCTGTTTACGCACGGTGAGCGCGTTCAATCGGACGCTGTGGAAGCCATCCTCGCCAAAATCCAGCGGCTGGACCCGCCCGGTATTGCGGCGCGTGATTTGCGCGAGTGCTTGCGCATTCAGCTTGAAGCCCTCCCTGTGCACATGGCAGGCCGCGATATGGCACTGGCTATGCTGTCCAACTGTTTTGACGACTTTGCCAACAAGCGTTTCAGCCGCCTTAAGGAAAAGCTGGATGTGGACGAGCGAACACTGAAGGCAGCTTTTGATGTCATCTTGCAGCTGAATCCCAAGCCGGGCGAGGGCACGTTTGCCGCAAGCGAGAACTACATCACGCCGGACTTTGAGGTACGCGCGGACGGGGACGAGTTTACGATTGCGCTGCGCTCCGGCCAAGGCGCGCGCATCAGGATCTCACCGGAGTACCTGAAGATGCTGAAGCGATTGAAGTCCAGGAAGCGGCAGGCGCGGCCCGGTGAACTGGAGACGCGCCAGTTCCTTATGCGCAGGCTAGGTTCCGCCAGGGAGTTTGTGAAGGCCGTAAATCAGCGTCGCCATACCATGATCACTGTCATGCGCGCCATCGTAGTTCATCAGCGCGACTTCTTTGCGCATGGCCCGGGACACCTGAAGCCGCTTATCCTTCAGAACATTGCCGAAACCATCGACATGGACATCTCCACGGTAAGCCGCGTGGTCGCGGGCAAATACGTGCAGTGTCGTTTTGGCATCTATGCGCTGAAGTACTTCTTCAGTGAAGGTGTCGCCACGCGTAGTGGCACGCAGGTGTCCAACCGGGAGGTCAAGGCCATCATCGAGCAGACCATCAGCCAGGAAAACAAGGCGCATCCGCTGTCCGACCGCGAAATCACCGAACAGCTCACGGCACGCGAATTCCTGATTGCAAGACGCACTGTCTCCAAATACCGCAAGCAGCTGGGCATCCCCGTGGCGCGCATGCGCCGGGAGATTGTCCTGGACCAGAACACCTTCGCCAATGGCGTGGCCGACGCAGCCAGCACCACCGATGCGGTCAAAAATGCCGCCTAGCGCCAGGTACCGGGACTGATCGCCTGATCCGCACCCGCCCGAATCCGCCGACGCTGCGCCTTCCGTAACATGCGCCGCACTGATCACAGGGATCGCACACGCCGCGCATTCTTCACTGCCGCTTCACGGACTGTGAACCGCTTCCACGATGCGTTAGAGGCATAGACGATGTGTTAGAGGCATAGCAGGGATTTGCCGTGGCATGCCGGAAAGCGCAACCTTTGGGGGTGATCTTACGTCCACAATAGGCAGCCGCCTTGGAATACCTCCGGAAATACCTCCTGCCGCTTGTTTTTGCGTAGGCCGCTGTGATCGGGTGTACTACATATGGATGCATAGATACCTGTCGCCGGCCGAAACGCCAAGCCTCACGGGTTCCGGGCGTTGGCGCGGTTTTTGTTTGAAATAGCGGTGTGCCTCACCCGTAAAGCTGATCAAAAGATGAACGAAAACACCTTAAGCAGGCGCGCGGCCCACTTGCCGACGCTATTTGCCCGATACATCAAGGGGGAAATAGACGAGCCGCTGTGGAAGCGGTTTGTATCCCTTCTGGACGCCACGGAATCGCATCCACAGGAGCGGATGGCACTCATCGCGTTCATGAACGACTTCCTGCTGGACCGGAGCCAGCAAGCGCTCCAGCTTTCCCGGCAGTTTGCCGACATGTTTGTGCATCAGCCCGCACTCTGCACCAGCTGAGCGAATTGACTGACGGTCTGCGCATTGCGCTGGGCACCCGCCTCCGAAACCCGGTCGGCGTCAGTCGCTGATGGTTCTCCGCAAGCGAAGCTAATCGCTGCTCGGCACACTGCGGGGCCAGATGGCCTCTGCATAAGCAACGAGGCATCCGTACCAGCCAACGATAACGGCTGCGGTCAGCACCTGCATGCCTTGCTGCGCGGCAAAGCGTACGATGGCGGGTAGTGCACCCGGAGCCACCAGCTCCGCCAGAAGCGAGAGCGCCGCAAAGAGGCTGCCCGCCCCAAGGCACACCAGTAACGGGATCCCGATGCTCCGGTGCCGCACAGCTGCAGAGATGCCCGCCGCGGCGGCATCCAGGGTGGATCGCCCGCCAACCACCAGTGCGGCGCGGGCGGCGTCCCGCATCACGGTCACCACGGCAAGGCCAAAGGCCGCGGCGGCGGGCCCAAAGAAGAACCATACCCAGGTACGCCCGATCTCGCCCTCCCACTGCGCACCGATCAGCGCAAAGAGCAGGACAACGACTACCACTACAAGCAGGCTCAGGCAAAAGAAGAGCATGCCAAGCAGCAAGCTGCGAGGCCCGTAGCGGGCGGCACCTTGCCAAAAGGAATGGCCTTGTAGCGCGTGCAGGATGCCCACGCTGGCCGCTGCCTTCCAGAGCAGGCTAACAGGTATGATCCACGCGAGGTGGATGAGCTGCGAGCGGACGGCTCCGCCGCGGAGCTCCAGAAGGTCCGCCCACAAGGCCAGATCAAACGACTCGGCAAGCGTTGGCGCGTAGCTGGAAGCAGCGACAGCCTCCTGCAGCGGCTTAACCAACAGCCCTGCAAACGCCAGCGAAAGGAGCGCCCCGACACTGTACAAGAGCGCCACAAGCCCCAAGCGGCCCCGCGCCGCCTGCAGGCCGCGCACCAGAAGGGTCCGGCCCGGGGTCAAAACAGCGACGCCAGCATGTGCAGCGCGTACTGAATCCACAGAGTGAACTTGAACGTGTGCCGAAGCCCGAAGGCGCGTGAGTGTGTGACCGCCCGTCCGTTATTGAGTCGGTTGATGTCCAGCGCTACCAGAAAATCCGGGTCGATCCTGGCATGCACCGCAGGAATCTCATGCGTAAAGGTGAACGTCGCCGCAGGGAGCTGCCCGTCCCAGACTGTGTCCTGCGCCGTGCCGTCCGCAAAAGCCACGCGTAACACCTGCGGAAACACCCCGTCCCGCAGCCGCTCCACGCGAACGCGTGTGGTATGCCACCCATCCTCGGTCTGGGAGGTCTCCAGGTCCGTCACCGCGTAATCCAGCACCTGGGTGCCGTACACGTACGGTGCAAAGAACCAGTCCAGGTCCTGCACCGACACCTCCTCGGCTACCGCCTGAAAGTCTCGCGTGGTCGGGTGGCGAAAACGCCACCGCTCAAAGTATGTGTGCAGAATCTTTTGCATGAGCGGCCAGCCCAGGTAGCCCTCCAGGGTACTAAGGACCGTCGCGCTCTTGGAATACGACACCTTGCCGTATTCGGCGGCGGATGCATACTCCCAGCTGTTGGTCACCAGCGCGCCCCGCTCTGGAGCATCCTTGGCGTACAGCAGCCGATGCGCTGCGCGGCTTCCTATCGGCATACCTGGAAGATCCACCAGGCTTCCCGGGCCGTAGTGGCCGTCCATCACCTTGCTCTCCACATACGAGTTGATGCCTTCATCCAGCCACGCTTCTTCAAACTCGTTGGAAGCCAAAAGCCCATAGAAATACTGATGGCCAAATTCGTGGATGAGCACCAGTTCGGAAAGCCTGAACCAGCGCGGGGCTCCGTACCGCGTACCGCACAGTATCAGCGTCGGGTATTCCATGCCGTTGCTCGCTCCGAGGCCATCCACCAGCGTAAGCGTGGTGTAGGGATAGGTGCCAACCATGCGGTCGTACCCTTCCATCGCAATGCGCGCGGCGTCAAAATGGCGACGGGCCTGACCACGGTGCTCCGGCTGCAGCAAGAGGCGCAGGTTTACATGGCGCCAATGGTCCGTGTATTCCAGAAAGGCCGGACTGGCCGTCCAGGCAAAGTCATGTACATCCTCGGCCTTGTAACGCTCTCGGCGGCGGCCATCTGACTCGCTGGCTTCCACGCGCACGCCGGTGGCCCCCACGACATAGCCCGCGGGCACATCAATCGTGACATCATAGGTGCCGAAGTCTGCGTAGAACTCACTGTTGGCATGAAACTGGTGAGCATTCCACCGGCCCGCGGGTGCGTCCGGCGGCACATAACGCTGGCCGGGGATCTCATACACCCCGAACTTGGGAAACCACTGCGCCGCCATGACGAACAGCTGTCCATCGGGGCGCACCTCATATCCTGTGCGCGCAAGGATCCGGGGCAGCTTGGCTTCGAATGCCACCGTTAGCGTCACCGCCTCGCCGGGCAGGACTGGAGATGGCATGGGAACTGCCGCGACGGTTTGGTCGGCCGCGTTGTCATCGTCCGGCTGGATGAAGAGAAGCTGCTCCAGCAGGTCGGCGCCAGCCTGCGTTTCAAGGCGCGTGATGTCAATCCAGCCCCAGCCTTCTGCGAATCCTGGCAGTGTGCCGCCGCGCTCGCGCATGAAGGTGGTCTGATCACTCTTGAAGGCGTTGAGATACAGGTGCAGCTGCAGCGAATCTACAGGCACCGCGCCCGGATTGCGCCACGCCATGCGGCCTTCGCCGCGCAGGGTGCGCGTGGCACTGTCCAGCGACACGTCAAGCTCATAGGACACGATGCGGCTGCTCTGGGGCGCATCAAAGATCGTTGGCCGCTGCGCGCTGCTGCCCGCGACGACTATAACCGCCAGCACGAGTGCCAAGAGGCGGCGCCAGGCGCATAAAGGGTGCACGAAACCGCGTATAAAACGGGAGCGCGGCGGGTTGCGGAAGCACAGCGGGAAGCGGGACATCAGGCGGCGCGCAATGCACGGACACAACGTGGAAAAACCTGCGCTCCTGAACGCGCGCAAACCCCTGGCATTGGTGTATTTTGTTCGGAGCGTATGGCGCATCAGGAATTCGATGAAACGATTCGAAGAGCTCTTCGCTGAGCTACAGCATAAGGTACGGACGCAGGAACCGATCTCCGGCACTGTCCAGTCAGTCGCTGCCGGGACGCACACCATCGGAAAAAAAATACTGGAAGAAGCGGGCGAGGTGTGGATGGCGGCCGAGCACGAGAGCCGCGCGCGATGCGCGGAGGAGATTTCACAGCTTCTTTACCATGTCCAGGTGATGATGGTCGCACTTGGATTGGAGCTCGATGATGTGTATAAGCACCTCTGAATACGCATGTTGTACATCGCACTGCCAAATAAGGGCGCCCTGTCTGAGGGTGCGGCCGCGCTGATCGAATCCGCAGGGTACCGCTGCAGACGAACGGGACGCGAACTGTCCGTACGCGACAACGCAGGCGGCGTAACGTTTGTCTTCCTGCGCCCGCGCGACATCCCGACCTACGTCGGCAACGGTGTCCTGGACCTTGGGATCACCGGACGCGATCTGCTTCTGGAGAGTTGTGTGCCGCTATTGGAAGTGATGCCCCTGGGCTTCGGCTCTGCACGCCTGTGTTACGCCGGTCCGCGCGACGCTGACATCACGCTGGACAACCTGGACGGCCTGCGCATCGCCACGACGTTCACCCACCTGGTTGCAGAAGATTTGCGCAGGCGCGGACAAACCGCCCATCTTGTGCACCTCGATGGCGCCGTGGAGGTATCGATACAACTGGGGGTGGCAGATATCATCGCCGACCTGGTCCAGACCGGAACCACCCTCTACCAGGCAGGACTCAAACCCATTGGCGAGCCGATCCTGGAATCGGAGGCAATCATAGTCGCGCGACCGCCCGCATACAGGAAGGATGCCGGTTTGCGGCAGTTTATGTCGCGAGTGCGTGGCATCCTGCGCGCGCGCGAATACGTTATGGTTGAGTACGACTGCCCGGACGCACTGGTCGAAGCGGCTTGTGCCATCACGCCCGGCATTGAAGGACCGACCATCGCCCCGCTCAGCCGCGCCGGTTGGGTTGCCATCAAGGCCATGGCCCTGCGCAGCAACGCCAACCGCATCATGGACGAACTGGAAACACTGGGTGCCAAAGGCATCCTGATCATGAATATCCAAACATGCCGGATCTAGGCCCATGCGCACCCTACTCCTCTTTGCCGCGCTGACCGCTTCGCACATGAGCCTCGCACAGTCTGCGCTGACAGATACGCTGGAGTCTATCATCCGACGAGAGCCTGGCGCCACGGTCGCAGTAGCGCTGCGGGATGCCGCAACCTGTACCGAAGTGAACCTGCGCGCCGACAGCGTCTTCCACGCTGCAAGCACCATGAAGATACCGGTGATGATCGAAGCATACCGGCGTGTAACGGAGAAAACGCTTTCGCTGGAAGCGACGCTCACCGTCGAAAACTCGTTTCGCTCCATCGTGGACAGATCGTTGTACAGCATCGAAGACGATTCGGACGATGCCATCTACGAGCGGCTGGGCCAGAAGATGACCTTCGGCGAACTCCTGCACCAGATGATGACGGTATCATCCAATCTGGCGACGAACCTGCTCATCGACCACCTCGGGGCCGATGCCATCCAGCGAACCGTAGACCACTTAGGTGCCGAAGGCATGCGCGTTTTGCGCGGGGTGGAGGACCTCAAGGCCTACGAGCGCGGCCTCAATAACCGCACCACTGCACGGGCGCTGGCAGACCTTTTAGAGCACCTGCGTGCAGGCACCGCGGTCTCCAGCGCCGCCGACAGCGCCATGGTGGCCACCATGATGCGGAGCCAGTTTGACGAAATGATACCAGCCGGGCTGCCGCCCGCGGTCAAGGTGGCCAACAAGACCGGTTGGATCACGCGCATCCACCACGATGCCAGCATCGTGTATCCGCCAGAGACCCCGGCCTACGTGCTGGTCATACTCACATCCGGCATAGAGGACCACGCCCGATCAGCCGCGCTGGGCGCCCGCCTAGCGCAGGCTGTGCATCGCACCGTGATGGCCGCCGCCCGGACCATGCCCGCGGAGCGTGCCGTCTGTCCCTAGACTGGATCCGCCGCTACAACTTCTCCCCCGTCCTCGTCGAGACCTTCGTCGAAGTACCTCGCTTCACAGGCGGCGTCTACAGGGCCTCCAGCTGGATCCGCGTCGGAACGACCAAGGGACGCGGGCGCTACGACACCGCCAAGAACTACGGCAAGCCCAGCAAGGATGTCTGGGTCTGCCCGCTCGCCAAGCACTGGAGGCGTACCCTCAACCGCTGAGACTCGCCCCCACGCGATCCACACGCAGGACACTCGTTACGGCTTGCTACGGCTTGGCTAAAAGGAGACAAAAAGAGGTGCCGAACAATAAGCTGGATCCCGCTGCACCGAATTTGAGGCTTCGGACCAATTCCAAATCTTCGCCAGTGCACGATAACGACCGGTTCAGACGCGCACTCAACGACCACGTGTTGTCACGCCGAGCCTGCCTGCTAATCGTCGCTTTCCCAGTCTGAACTGCTAGTGTTTTTGCTGAGTACTTGACAGATTGTACCCTGAATCTGTCAAAGTCCTCTACGCCACCTTCCCCTCCACCCGAACCGACACGATATCTATGTCGTGGTATTTCTGGTGGCGCACCGATGTCGCGATGTGCCGCAGCAGGCGCAGCGAGAAGTCCTGCTCCACCGGCATCTCGGACGCCTGCGCGCCGATGAAGGCAATGCGATCCTCGATGTTGCCCTCACCCGCGGCGGCCAGGAACTCGAGTTCGGCGGCGCCGGACTCGGCGCGCACCGTCACCCGCAGCCGGCGCTGGCCAAGGGCATCGTCCTCCGCGATCTCATCGAGCAGCACCAGCAGCGTCTCCTCGGCCGCGAGGCTCACCCGGTGGGCCATCTCCTCGGATAAGTTGGCACGGGTCGCGAAAGCATCCAGAAACTTCTGAACTTTCGGCTGCGCCTCGACACTCAGGCTGGTCTCGATCCGCCGCCGGGGCCCCGACAGCTCCATGAAGGTCGAAAGCAAGATCGCGGTCAGCCCGCCCGACGTCATCCCGTTCTCAAGCAGTGGGCCCGCCCAGCCGAAATACTCCGTCGGAATCTGGCCGCTCTGGAAGGCGATGCCGGTCCAGAAGGAGACGCCGATGATTGCGGCCTTGCGGTAGTCGATCCCATCCTGTGCGACCATCTCCAGGCCTAGGACGAAAAGAATCGCGATCAGCACGATGATGTAGACGCCCACGACCGGACCGGGGATCACAAGGAGCACCGCGGCGACTTTGGGGAAGAAAGCGAGCGCGATGAAGCCCAGCCCGATGCACACCCCCACCCGGCGCGCGGCGGTCCCGGTGATGTCGACGACCGAGACGCTGGCCGAGTAGCTGGTGTTGGGGACCGTCGCGAAGAGCCCTGACAGGAGGTTACCCATCCCGTCGGCCGCCACCGCGCCCTGCACCGCCCGGAAGTCCGTGGCCCGGCGTTCCCGCCAGGAGACCCGCTGGATGGCCACCCCGTCCCCGATCGTTTCGATTGCGCCGATCAGGGTGACGAAGATGAAGGCCGGGAGCATCGCCCAGAAATGGGGGCCCAGATCGATGTCGAATCCCGGCCATCCGGCGGCCGGCACGCCGAACCAGCCCGCGTCGGCGACAATGCTCATGTCGTAGATCCCGTAGCCGGCCGCGATCAAGCAGCCAACCACCGCGCCGATCACCGATCCCCAGAGCCGAAGCGCGCCCCGGGCCCGCAGCACGATCACGATGGTAACGACCATTGCCGCGAGGGCTGTCAGCGGCGCGGCCGCAGGATCGGCCCCTTCCGGCGCCTGGAAGAGGAGATCGAAGCCGATCGGCATGACCGTGACCGCGATCAGCATGATGACGGTGCCCACGACGATCGGCGTGATGATGCGCCTGAGCAGCGACAGACGCGACGAGACGAGGAACTGGAAGAGCGACGAGACCACGAGGAGGGTGGCCAGCAGCGCGGGGCCGCCGCGTTCCAGCGCGGTCACCGACACCGCGATGAAGGCCCCCGACGTGCCCATGAGCAGGATGTACCCTGCCCCGATCCTGCCGATCGGCCGCGCCTGCAGCAGGGTCGAGACACCGCTCACGATCAGCACCGCGAAGGCGGCCCACGCGAGGTACTCCTCGCTGCCGCCTCCCGCCCGCACGATGATCGCCACCGTGATGACGATCCCCGTGATACTCAGTAGGATGTGCTGGAAGGCCAGCCCGAAGGAAACGGGGTAGCTCGGCGTCTCATCGGCCTGGAAGCGGAGGCCCTGCGACTCGGCCATGGATTGACTTAGGCTCCAAGATTCAAGGCAGCCGGCTGACGCCGGCTAACGCTAACGGTTTTGAAAAGATTCACGCTATACTCACCGCCTCCAATCCGCTACGTCCGGCGAAGTAGTGGAGCGGGGCAGGTACTTGCCGTTGTCTGCCGTTTGTGATCGAATGTAGGTTGGGCAGCAGTAGGGTCGGACCGCCCGATGCAGTCTACCGGCCCGTGGGCTGCTATGCAGCCTTCTTTTGCAGCGTGGCTGGCTGTAGCGGCTGCCAGCGATGCGGCGACAGTTCAGCCACGCGCAAAGCGGGATGCGTCGGAATACGCGCGATCACGTCCGCAAGCCACACCTCAGGATTAAGGCCATGCATCTTGCATGTGCCGAAGAGCGAATAGACCATGGCGGCCCGCTGGGCCGCGGCATGCGATCCCGCGAATCGTTCTTCCGGCTCAGTACCAACGGCCGCAGCGCATTCTCGACCTTGTTGTTGTCGATCTCAATGCGGCCATCTTCCAGATAGCGGATCAGCTTTGGCCAGCGTTCCAGCGTGTATCGAACAGCCACGCCCCATGGGCTCTTGGCCAGCCCCCTGCTTGGCCTCCAGCCAGAGGGCTTCAATGCCTCCAGTATCGGCTTTGCCTCCGCCTGTACGGCGCCTCTGGAGGACCTGCCTCCATCTCCTGCATGGCTCAGCTGTTGGAGGGTTATGTCATAGACAACACCCTATGCCTTCTTGGCACACACCGGACGGTAACGGTGAACCTACAAGCCGTTGTGCGGCGTCCCGGCCGATGCAATGGCTTCCAGGTGCTCTATCCTTCGCTGCAGATGCAGACATTCCGCTTCGGCCTCCTCAAGCCGGTCACGGAGCGCCTGCAGCTCACCTGCAGCAATCCGGGGCCGTGTGCGGCGATCAGCCAGATGCCAGAGCACCAGGAGAATGCCCCCGGCAATAACAACGAGCGCACCAAGAATTAGAAGGAAAGGCATAGGGCAAACTACGGGCGCAGCCGCGACGCCAAGCGAGCTGTGCGCAGCTCCTCTGAGGCATCGTCCAAAGGCAGCGCGATGGGCTCAGACGCCTCTTCCAGACTGTTCACCACGATGGCTTCCAGGTTGGCGATTCGCTTCTGGGCGGCCTGCAGCTCGAGTGCATTCTGATCGACGCGCGCCCGCAGCGACCCGGACGCCGCGGCACCCGCCTTTTTGGTCTCCAGCCACTTAACCCAACCGCCAAGCACCATCGCACAGACGGCTATCACCACAACCCAAGCCATAAGAGAATAGAAAGCGTTTGTTACCTTTGGGCAAGATACGTTTCTGCACCCGTAGGGTTGCCTATGTTCGCTGTGCTCCGGCACCTTTTACTTCGCATGACGCGGCGCCGCTCGGCCACGCATGTGCGTTTGGAGCACCTCTTAGGCACCCGCATTCACGACTTCAGCCTCTATGAGCGTGCCCTCAGACACCGATCCATAGGGAGCGGACAAGCGACGGACCTGCTCCGGAGCAATGAGCGCTTGGAATTTCTGGGGGATGCGGTGCTGGGACTCGTGGTGGCGCAGCACCTGTACGAAACGTTTCCGGACAAGATGGAAGGCTTCCTGACGCCGCTTCGCGCCAAGCTCGTCCGAGGCAAAGCCCTGGCCGAAGTCGCGCGGCAGATGGGGCTCGGCGTGATCATTGAAATGAGCCCTGTGGCGGCCCGGCACGGCGGCCGCGAACAGAACGCCATGCTGGCCGACGCCCTGGAAGCAGTCATCGGCGCACTGTACCTCGACCGCGGCCTCCCGGCTGCACGCCGCTTTATTTACCGTGCCATGCTGGATGGCGTCGACCTGGAGGCGTTGGCTGCACGACGAGACAACTTCAAGAGCCTCCTGCAGGAGTACACGCAGGCCCGGGGCCTGCCCCGACCCACCTACCAGGTAACGCAAGTCAAAGGACCGCCGCACGCCCGGGATTTCAAGGTCGTCGTGCGTGTCGGGGAGGTCGCGCGCGGCAAAGGCCGGGGAAAATCCAAGAAAGACGCCGAACAGCGGGCCTCGCGGAGCGCGCTGCGCAAGCTGAACAAGCCGAAAGGCAGTACCAACCCCAAGGGACAGCTCCAGCAACTAGCCCAGGCTCGGGGCTGGTCGATGCCCCGGTACAAGCTCCTGGACACCCAAGGCCCTGACCACGCGCCGCTGTTTACGGTCGAACTCCGGGTGGGCCCCGACCTGCGCCTTACGCAGCGGGGCAAATCAAAGAAGAGTGCGCAGCGCGCGGCTGCGCGCAAAGCACTGGAGCAGCTCTCCGCTCGAACAGCCGGTGGCGCCCATCGTTGAACCGGCTCCTTGAAACCAGCGCGCATCTCATGTTATGGGTATCGATCTGGCTTTTGGTGAGCGCTTCTCTGATCGCCACATTGGTCCCTCGGAGCAGGACATTGCGTCTATGCTCGAGACGCTCGGCGTACGCACGCTGGGCGAGCTGATCGATCAGGCAGTGCCGGAAGCCATTCGCACAAAAAGACGCCTCAAACTGCCCGTTGCGTACGAAGAGTATACGCTGCTGGACCTTGTTCGCGCCATAGGACAGGCCAACAAGGTGTTTCGTTCATATATCGGCATGGGGTACCATGACACCGTGACGCCGCGCCCGATCTTGCGCGGCATCATGGAAAATCCATCTTGGTACACCCAGTACACGCCGTATCAGGCGGAGATTTCACAGGGACGTCTGGAAGCGCTGCTCAACTTCCAGACCATGGTCACCGACCTCACCGGCATGGAGATCGCCAATGCGTCGCTCTTGGATGAAGCGACGGCTGCCGCGGAAGCAATGATGATGTTTCGTCGGCTGACGCGTAAGAAGGGGCGCGACACCTTTCTGATTTCCGCGGCATGCCATCCGCAGGTGATCGCGGTCGTGGAAGCCCGCGCCAGGCCTATGGGCATCCGCACTGCGGTGGGTGACCATGACCAGTGGACGTTTGACCCCCGCGTCTTCGGGGCGCTTCTGCAATACCCCGCGACCGACGGGGCACTGCACGACTACCGCGGCATCATGGCGGATGCCCATGCGTCCGGCGCCTATGTTGCGGTCAGCGCGGACCTCTTGAGCCTGGCCATTCTGGAAGCGCCCGGCACCCTGGGCGCTGATGCCGTCGTCGGCAGCTCTCAGCGCTTCGGCGTGCCGCTAGGCTACGGCGGCCCCCACGCGGCTTACTTCGCGACGCGGGAAGCATACAAGCGGCAGGTGCCAGGCCGCATGATCGGCGTCTCTGTGGACGCTGACGGCAATCCTGCGCTGCGCATGGCGCTCCAGATGCGCGAACAGCACATCAAGCGGGCGCGGGCCACCAGCAACATCTGCACGGCGCAGGTGCTGCTCGCAGTCATCGCCCAAGCGTATGCGCTCTACCACGGCGCGGCCGGGCTTATCCGCATTGCCACGCGCATCCACAACCTCACGCGTGTGCTGGCAGCCGGACTTCAGCGGCTGAGCTACACAATTCGGCATGCGGACTACTTCGACACGATCTGCGTCCATGAGGCCCCGGAGCAGCTCCGCGCCATCGCGGAGCAGGAAGAGGTCAACCTGCGCTACCTGCCGGATGGCGCGGTCTGCGTGGCGCTCGACGAAACAGTGCTGGCACCGGACATCACGCGCCTATTCAAGATCTTTGCCGCAGCCAAAGCGCGGCCGCTTCCGTTTGACGCCCCCGCTGTGGCGGCTGCGCTTGAAAGCGGATACGCCGGAGCGTACGCCCGCACAACACCCTTCATGGAGCACCCGGTCTTTGCGCGATACCACTCGGAAACCGAGCTCATGCGCTATCTGCACCGGTTGGCTTCCCGCGACCTGTCGCTGACCACCAGCATGATTCCGCTCGGATCGTGCACCATGAAGCTGAATGCAGCCACGCAGCTCGCGCCGATCACCTGGGCCTGGTTCAGTCGCTTGCACCCCTTTGCGCCGACTGAACAAGCCCTGGGCTACGAGATGGTGTTCCGGGACCTTAAGGAGTGGCTCGCCGAGATTACCGGCTTGGAGGCCGTCTCGCTCCAGCCGAACGCGGGTGCTTCCGGCGAATACGCCGGACTCCTGGTGATCAGGGCCTGGCACCACAGCCGCGGCGATCTGCATCGAACCGTGTGCATCGTACCCGATTCGGCGCATGGCACCAACCCCGCCAGCGCCGTGATGGCTGGCATGCAGGTGGTCGTCGTAAAGACCACAAAGCAGGGTGCCATTGACTTTGAAGACCTTAAGGCCAAGGCCGAGCGACATCAGGATCGCCTCGCCGCGCTGATGATAACCTACCCGTCCACCTTCGGGGTCTTTGACGAAGACATCCGCGAAATCTGCGACCTGACCCACGCGTACGGCGGACAGGTCTACATGGACGGAGCCAACATGAACGCCCAGGTCGGACTCTGCCGACCGGGTGCCTATGGCGCGGATGTATGCCACCTGAACCTCCACAAGACCTTCGCCATCCCGCACGGGGGCGGGGGTCCAGGCATGGGGCCTATCTGTGTTGCGCCGCACCTGGCACCCTTCTTGCCGGGCCACCCGGTCATTCCCACTGGCGGCAGTCAAGCCATTGGGCCCGTAGCTGCCGCCCCGTACGGCAGCGCGAGCATTCTGCTCATTTCGTGGGCATACATAGCCCTTTTGGGCGCGGAGGGCCTGAAGCGCAGCTCCATGGTGGCCATCCTCAACGCCAACTACCTGGCCGAGCGGCTCAGCGCCTACTATCCGGTGCTCTTCCGCGGTGCGCGCAGGCGTGTGGCGCACGAGTTCATCCTGGACCTTCGCCCGTTCAAGCGTGAAAGCGGCATTGACGCCTTGGATGTGGCCAAGCGGCTCATAGACTACGGGTACCATGCGCCCACAATGAGCTGGCCCGTGGTGGGCACCATGATGATTGAGCCTACCGAAAGCGAATGCAAGGCGGAGCTGGACCGCTTCATTGAAGCCATGCGCGCGATCCGCGAAGAGATCGACGCCGTCGCCAGCGGCGCGGCCGACCCCGTGCTTAACCCGCTCAAGCAGGCGCCTCATACGGTGGCACAGGTAAGCGCCGAAGACTACAACCTGCCGTATACCCGAATGCAGGCTGCCTTTCCGACTCCGTGGACACGTGAGCACAAGTTCTGGCCCCGCGTGCGCCGCGTCGACAACGCCGCGGGCGACCGCAACCTGGTGTGCACCTGTCCGCCGGTGGAATCCTTCCAGGAGGCATACGAACAGAGAAGCCAGGTCGTTGTATAGGCCCATACAGGCCTATCTTGTTTGCCAAAGCCGTATAGCAGCATAGCCGCATGATCGACAAAGCAAAGCACTGGATGCGTCACTCGCTCAACTTCAAACTGCTTTCCATGGCAGTGGTGATCCTGCTGCTCATCATCCCTTCTGTCATCATCTCCGTCCTTATCGAGGAGCGCAGCAACACGGCGGACGAAGCCACCGAAGAGGTAAGCCAGAAGTGGGGGTATGCGCAAATAGTGACCGGACCTATGCTGGTGGTGCCCTTCAAGGAAGCACGCCAGAACAATGCGGGCGAGGCCGTGCAAAGAACCCGGCACGCCTATTTCCTGCCGGAATCACTGCACTTCGAGGGTTCCATCGCGCCCAGCGTACGCTACCGCGGCATCTATGAAGTCACCGTCTATACCGCAGGCCTGTCGGTAGCCGGCACCTTTGCCGCGCCTACCTTTGCCGACTGGGAGGTGGAGGCCGAAGACATCTTGTGGAATGAAGCCACCGTCATCCTGGGTATTCGCGACATGCGGGGGATCAACGAGGTCATCACGCTGAACTGGAACGGCCGCGAAGCGGAGTTCACCGGCGGCATTGAAGCCAATGACGTTGTGGCGCTCGGCGTGAGTGCCCGCGTGGATGCGAGCGCGGGAGGAGACTTTTCCTTCGACCTCAGCCTCAACGGCAGCCGCTCGATCAGCGTGGTGCCGGCCGGCAAGGAAACCCTGGTCACCCTCACGTCTCCGTGGCCTTCCCCAAAGTTCGACGGAGCCTTTCTGCCGGACGAGCGCGAGGTCAGCGACGAGGGCTTTACCGCCACCTGGCATGTGCTGGATCTGAACCGCCCGTATCCGCAGCGGTGGCGCGACGCCACGCACGGCGTCGCGGAATCCGCCTTTGGCGTGTCGCTGGTGCTGCCAGTCGATCACTACCGCAAGGCGCTCAGGGCTTCGCGGTATGCGTTCATCGTCATCACGCTGACGCTGCTCACGTTCTTTCTTATCGAGGTGCGACAGAAAAAGCATGCGCACCCCTTCCAGTACATCCTGGTCGGGCTCATGCTGTGCCTGTTCTATACGCTCCTGCTTTCCATCTCGGAGCACGTATCATTCAACGCAGCCTACGCGATTGCCGGCTTATCCACCATCACAGTCATCGCGTGCTACATACAAAGCGTGTACCACACGCGCGTGCTCAGTGCGCTTACCGCCGCGGTCCTGGTCGTCCTCTACCTCTTCATATACCTGCTTCTGCAGCTTGAGGATTATGCCTTGCTGTCGGGGAGCATCGGCCTCTTCATCGCGCTGGCGCTGACGATGTACCTGACGCGCAATGTCCAGTGGTACGCTCACGAGTCCTGACCGGGCCCTAGCAGCGTCCTGTAGTAGTCAGATGTCTGCCGCGCGATCGCTTCCCAGCTGAAGTGCGCTTCCACGCGGGCGCGCCCGTGCCGCCCATAATCCCGGCACCGGTCCGGATCGGCCATCAGGCTGTTCACGGCACCCGCCAGCGCGCGGGCAAAGGTGTCCGAAGCATACGGCACCAGGAGCCCCGTCGTGCCGTGCTGCACGACGGCGGGAATGCCGCCCACGCGTGAGGCAACGACGGCGGTTTCGCACGCCATCGCTTCCAGGTTGATGATGCCGAACGGCTCGTAGACCGATGGGCACACGAAGACGCGCGCGTGCGAATACAGCACAATGATGTCTGGCCGCGGCAGCATGGTCTGGATCCAGACCACGCGGTGCGCCCCCGCTGCCTGCACGCGCGCAACCTTCTGTTGCATCTCGCGGGCAATCTCCGGGGTGTCGGGCGCACCGGCCGCCAGGACGATCTGCATGCCCGGTGTCAGGTGCGCGATGGCTTTGACCAGGTGAATGATCCCCTTCTGACGCGTAACGCGGCCCACGAAGAGCATGTAGGGCACCGCCGGATCCACGCCGTAGCGCCGCAGCACGCCCGCATTGAAGGTTGGGCGATACTCGCTGGCGTCGATACCGTTCGGAATCACCGTCACCCGCGCCGGTTCCACGGCATACAGCGCGCTGACATCCGTGCGCATCTGTTCTGACACGGCGATCACACCGTCGGCGTTCTCATAGGCCGTCCGTTCGACCCAGCTGCTGACATGGTAGGCGGCGCCGAGCTGCTCCACCTTCCAGGGCCGGTGCGGCTCCAGCGAGTGCGTGGTCAAGACCAGCCTGGCACCGGTAAGTTGCCGCACCAGGCACCCCGCCCAGTGCGAATACCAGGTGTGGCAATGCACGATGTCGGCCTTTTCTATCTGCGCGGCCATCTGGAGGTTGCGCTGCAGCGTGTCGAAGAGCTTCCCGAACCGCGCATCATACACCATCACGGGTTCGCCGCGCGGCACACCGCGCACCGTGGGATTGCCCGAAGGCAGGGCCTGATCGCCAAAGCTTAGGACTTGCACCTCGGCATGCCGCGCAAGCGCACGCGTCAGGTACTCCACATGCACGCCTGCGCCTCCATACACGTGCGGTGGGTATTCGTTTGTCAGGATCGCAACGCGCATGGCCTCTGCCAAGTGATGGACGGTGCAAGATAGTACATGAGCCCGTTGCTGCACCAGCGCTGCGCAGTGGCCTGTCGCCGGCAGGTGCGGCGGCCAAGCGCTGCGGCCTGCACTATTGAGTAGATTAAGGCGTAAAGTGTTTTGCCTATGCCGCTACTGGAATCACAGCCTGAGTCCCAACGACGGTTCGGCACCTTCGGCGGCGTATTCACCCCCACGCTGCTGACGATTCTCGGGGTGATCATGTACCTCAGGGAGGGCTGGGTGATCGGCAATGCCGGCCTTCTGGGCGGCTTCCTGATCATCGCCCTGGCCTATGCGATCACCATCTGCACGGGTCTTTCCATGTCGTCCATCACCTCCAACCTGCGCATCGGGGCGGGCGGTGCCTACGCGATCATTTCGCAATCTCTGGGCCTGGAGATCGGGGGCAGCCTGGGTATTCCGCGCTACCTGTCGCAAGCACTGGCGATTACGCTATACATCTTCGGATTCCGGGAAGCGTGGCTTTGGGTGTTTCCGGGGCACCCCGGCTTTCTGGTGGATGTGGCCGTCTTCCTGCTGCTTTGGGGCATCGCTTACAAGAGCGCCGATCTGGCTATTCGCGTGCAATACCTGGTGATGGCCATTATCGGCGTATCGCTGCTTTCGATCGCGCTGGCGGCGTTTACCGGGTCCATGCAGTATGACCTGTCGGAGGTAGCGCTTTGGGGACGCTTTCCTGGTGCACCGGAAACCGACTTCTCCGGCGCATCTTTCTGGGTTGTCTTTGCGGTCTTCTTTCCTGCTGCCACGGGCATCATGGCGGGAGCCAATATGTCGGGCGACCTCAAGGATCCACGCCGCAGCATTGCCGTAGGGACAATGGCCGCCATCGGCGTCAGCCTGGTGATCTATCTGCTGCTCGGCTACTGGGTCGCGCGTTCGGCCACGCCACAGGAGCTGGTATCCAACTACTACGTGATGGTGGAGAAGGCCTACTGGGGGCCGGCGGTCATCGCAGGAGTCTTCGGGGCGACTTTCTCGTCGGCCTTAGCCTCCATGGTAGGGGCTGCGCGCATCATGCAAGCGATGGGATCGCACCAGGTCGTGCCGCGGAGCACCTGGGTGGGGCGGCTTACCCGGCGCGGGGAGCCACGCAACGCCATGCTGATCACGGGCGGTATTGTTTTTGTGTCCATGCTGCTGCGCGATTTGAATGCCATCGCGCCGCTCATCACGATCTTCTTCCTGGTGACTTATGCGATGCTCAACGTTGTCGTGCTGGTAGAGCATAGCCTGGGCCTGATCAGCTTCAGGCCACTGCTCCGCGTTCCGCCGATGGTGCCGGTGATCGGCGTGGTGGGATCCGTTTTTGTGATGTTCATCATCGATCCGGTGCTGAGTCTTTTGTCTGCGGCAGTCGTGGTGGCGTTCTACGTGTTTTTGATCAATCGCAAGATTGATGCCCCGTTCGAGGATGTGCGCAGCGGCCTGTTCATGGCGTTTTCTGAATGGGCCGCCAAGAAGGCGGCGGCGCTGCCAACCAAGCAGGAACGCGCCTGGAAGCCCAACCTGCTCATTCCCGTGGATGACCCCACGGCGTTTCGCGGTGCATTTGCGCTGGTAGAAAACATTGCACGGGCCAAGGGTGCCGTCAAGCTCTTCGGGATTCGCTGCGCCTCTGCACCCGCGGACCTTAGTACGCAGCTCGAGCGCCTCAAGCGGGCCTACCGCGAGCGGGGCGTGTTTGCCACCGCTACGATGCTGGATCACGAGTCGTTTGCGAAGGGAGTCATTTCAGGCATGCAGGTGCTGCACGGCGGCTTCTTTCGGCCCAACATCGTCTTCCTGGGCACGCCGCGCGGTGCGGCGCAGGAGCACAGCTATGGACACCTGATTCGCACGGCCTCGGCGCTTGGGATGGGGACGCTCATCTACGCGCCGCACGCCGAGGCGGCGCTCGGACAGCGGTCTCGCATCAATGTATGGATACGGGACCGCAGCCCCGACTGGGTGTTGCGCTGGAATGTGGGCAACCTGGACCTGTCCGTCCTTACGGCCTATACGCTGATGCGGAGCTGGAACGCTTCCTTGCGCATTCTGGCCGTCATCCGCTCCGAAGAGGATCGCCCGGGCGCTGCCTACTTCCTGGAGCGCCTCGTTGATCTGGCGCGCATACCCGACACGGAAACGGTCGTGGCCAGCGGCGACTTCATCCGCTACGTACCCGAGGCGCCTCCGGCTGATTTGAGCATCTTCGGGCTGGCAGACGACCCTGACTTTGACTTCATGCGCGCCATGGTGCGGGACACAGGCGGCAGCTGCCTCTTTGTGAGGGACTCGGGCCGGGAGAACGTCTTCGCATAAGGCCGTGCGCCGCGGGCCAGGCCAGGCGCAGGAGCGCATGTTGTGGCTCGGTCTGGAAGCCTGTCTTTGCGGAGCGCTGTGTATCTGGCAGAGCGCTATTCGAACGAGACCTCGTGGGGCGCGTGCACAAACAGCACGTCGCGAAGGGCCGCATGGTCCGTGAACACATGCAAGCCGCGCCGATTCAGCCTGTCTGTGCTGAATCCCACCACGACCAGCGCCGCTGACGCCGAGCGCGCCGCCACCATCTCCTGAAACGACGCCTTCGGTGATGCCGGAATGAACGCAATATTTTTGTCGGCAATGGGCAACCGCCCCTGAAGCTGGTGCCGCCGGAATTCGTTTTCGATGCTGTTGGCACTCTCCTCCCCAAGGGCCACAAAGACCTTGATCGTAGCCTCGTGCCACTCAGGGTGACCCAGCAGTATGTAGCTGAGCAGGATCATCATGGTGGCGTTCTCCCGGTCATCCGGCGACAGCCATATGTGGATGGTATCACGTTCGCCGAAGTAGTACTCTCCGTGACGAAGCACCAAGAGCGTCTTGTCGGTGCTGGCCGCAAAGAGACAGTTCTGGACCAGATCTTCCACCACCTCTGGCTCGTCCTGCCGTGCAAACTCAAACATGACGATGTTGTTGGGCGTGCCGGTAACGCCCGGAATCTGCAGACTCTGCGCCAGCGCCGAAATCATGGAGGGACTCACAATCGTGTCCATATAAACGGTGCTCCGCTGAAGGCGCGCCATCTCCACCAAGTGCTCTTTGGCTGACAGACTGTCCACGAAAGACTCGGCATTGAGCATGCCGTGGATGTGATGCAGATAGGTCCCGAAGCCATGCCGATGGCACAGCCAGCGCATCATCGTGAGCGGACTGCGCCGGTCAAAGGTGCGGTCGTTCACCATGATGATGCTCGGACGCCACTCGTCGTGCAGCTCGTCCCGGCGCCTGCGCTGGAGCCTGACATGCATATAGCGCATCGCCTGCGTCATTACGCCCTGAAACATGGCTGCCAGATCACCCTCGCGTCCCTTGGCACGCCGCATGCCCTGGTACAATGCAGTCATCAGCAACAGCGCCAAAAGTGCAAAAAGTGGGTCCATCTGAAACATCATGAACAGGCACATCACTGCCCCCAGGAGGCTGATATACCAGCGCGACCGGAACGCAGGCCGAAAGCTCGGGCGCGCTGCGAAGTGCTCCAGAAAACTGATTGCACACAGCGCCCCGTAGGTGACCATAAAAAACATGGAGATCAGCCGCGCGACAAGGTTCACATTGCCCAGCAGCACGATGATAAGGGCCATCACGCCGGTGATCAGCGTGGCGTTGCGCGGCTCGTTCTGTTTTCCATACCCCTGTGCCAACCAGCCGCTGATTCCGCTGCCTGGGACGTTGGCGTCTGCGCCGAGGGCCTGCAGCGTTCGCGGTGCCACCAGCACGGACCCGATAGCACTGCTGAGGGTTGCGCACCCCAGGCCCATGTATATGATCGGTCCCCACACGGCGATATCCGCCATGATGAGCTGATTGCCTGCCAGCGCTTCCGGCGGCGCCGAAAAGTGCAGCTTCAGCACGATGCAGACGTAGGCCACCATGCCCACGAGCGTGGCGGCCAGCGTGCCGCGCGGAAGCGACTGCCGCGGATTCTTGAGGTCCCCGGAGAGCCCCACGCCGGCCGTCATGCCGGTGAAGGCCGGAAACACAATCGCAAAGACGACAAAGAAGGCATCGCCGTCGGATACCTTGGAGGTAAGCGAGGAGGCCTCCGGCACATACTCCGCCACCGGGCTGCCCAGAAAGAACATGCCCAGGCTCACCATGAGCACCGCTACAACCACGTACAGCAGCTTGATGCCCACATCTGCTCCCTTGCGCAGCACCGTGGCAATAAGCACAAGGAGCGCCGGGACCGACACCAGACGAACATCAAAAGGCACGCCGAACAAGCGCTCGAATCCCGCTGCAAACGGCGTGAACGCCTCAGCGAAGGCGATCAGGTAGAAGGCCACGGAGATGGCCTGCGACAGGTACAGCGACAGGCCGATGACACCGCCGATAGTGGTGCCGAAAGAGCGAGAAATGATAAAGTATTCGCCACCCCCTTCCACCTTGCGGTTGGTGGCGATTTCCGCGAGGGCCAGGGCGGTGGGGATCGTGACCAGGTGGCCCAGCCCGATGATGACGAAGATGCCTAGAAGCCCAACATGTCCTACGGCATAGCCAAACCGCAGGAACATGATCGCACCAAGTATGGTGCTGATCCCCGCCAGAAAAACGGGCAGGGTGCCGAACCCATGCCCAGTGTGCGCCGCTCCGGCCTGTGAATTGGCTGCCATCGGTGACCTGGTTGGACCCGACTCCGCCAGCGGCACCAAAAAAGACTAACGTGCGCGCCCGCTTGCGGGAACGCGCCGCCCTAGCCCGTCATCTGAGCCCAGATGGTGCAGTAGCCCAAGGGGTGGATCGGCCCTTTGACGGTCTGGCATGTGCCGCACCCCGCGCCCGATTCCGGCACTACGTAAAGCGCGCAGTTCGCGCAATTCTTTTCCTCTTCGGGCGAGATGTCGGTGTACTGCAGCGTGGTGCGCATGGTAACATCCGCTTCGGCAAGCCCGCTGGTATCCATACACGCAAAGGACTCGTCGGCCGCAGCCGGTGTCATCTCTTCAGCTGGTGCCATGTCTGCGCTATCGCCCCCACCGCATCCGGCGACCGCGGCCGTCGTGGCCACGCCGCCCGCGACGCCGAGCATCTTCAGAAATCCACGCCTTGTAAAGTCTGTCATTACCTCTGGCTAAGGTTTTTTACAACGGTGCGGGCAATAATAGCGGATTGGAAGGATAAGAATCAAGGCAGGCGCGTAGTTTTTGCGCAGACCCAAACTGCGCACCGCCGCGCATGACCGGACAAGCAGCTGAAAAACGAGCCTAAACCCGCCCATCAGGCAGCTTATCGGCAAGAAGTGCCCCTTTTTGGCGCCCGCCGCACATTGCACACCGCGTGCGGCCAGGGCGCTTCGGCAAAAATTCATGAAAACGCCCAGCGATGGCGGTCGAGCATTGGCGCCGGCAGGTCCAACCGGGGCTCGTCCATTGGCCCCTGGGCGCGCCCGCCAAGCCGTGCCCGCAGCGTCCAAAACGGCACCGTGCCGTACCTTGTAGGCAGGACTGCCTCCGCAGCATGGCTGCTTGCCCCCGCAAACATTCAAACCGCGTGATTGTGCCCACGAAAGACGCCCCGGTTGTGCTCCTCGTTGACGACGAGCAGGACATCCTGGACCTTTTGACCTACAACTTCCAGATGGCTGGACTGACCACGCAATCGGCAGGAGACGGTCGGTCGGCACTGGAACGGGCCCGCCGCGAGCCGCCCGACCTCGTCGTGCTCGACATCATGATGCCCTTCATGGATGGCTATGACGTGTGCCGCGCCTTCCGTAGTGACACCCAGCTGCGCCATATCCCCGTGCTGATGCTAACCGCCTTGCCGGGAGACGAGAACCACATCAAAGGACTGGATGCGGGGGCAGACAGCTACCTGCCCAAGACAAAGATCGGCGTCGTCATCTCTCAGGCCAAAGCCTTGTTGCGCGGCGTGCGGCGCAGAGAGCATTCGCCCGCCCGTCTCCAGGTGCACGACCTGGAGATTGACCGCGACCGCTATGTGGTCTATCGCCATGCCAAAGGGGAACGGGTCGCGTTGCGTTTTCCGCGCAAGGAGTTTGACCTGCTGCATTTCCTTGCGAGCTCGCCTGGACTGGTCTTCACCCGGCCCGAACTGCTTGATCGCGTCTGGGGCACGGATGTCCATGTGGTGGACCGGACTGTTGATGTGCACATCCGCAAGATCCGCGAGAAGCTCGGCAAGAAGTATATCGACACCGTCAAGGGCGTAGGCTACCGCTTCGCAGAAAAGATGTAGCCGCCCGCTTAAACATCCGACATGGCCACGCGTGGCTTCCTTGCCAACGTGCATCGCTTGTCTGGTACCTTGGCCCTAGGTGCCGGAGGCGTATGCGCGCTCGTACTTCTTGTGCTTTCATTTCTTGGTGCCAGCCTGCCGCTGTGGTCGGCCATGCTCGGCATCGTCCTGGTAAGCCTGGGCGTGTACGGAGTGGCTGAGTTACTCCTGAAACGCCGGATTGCGGAGGCGCGGGCCACCGTGAAGCAGATCCGGCGCGGAGCCTTTGATGGATCCAGCGGCAGCAACACCCGGCGCACCAGGGATGAGCTGGGTGCCCTCGTACGGCAGATCAATGCGACCGGCCGCAGCGTGCGGCTCAAGATGGAAGAGCTGGAGCGTATAGAGCACTACCGCCGTGAGTTCCTGGGCAATGTCTCCCATGAACTGAAGACGCCCATCTTTTCTATTCGCGGCTTTGCCGATACGCTTTTGAACGGAGCGCTCAACGACGAAAGCGTGCGACACTCCTTCGTGCAGAAGATTCAGCATAATGCAGCGCGCCTGGACGCCCTTGCTGAGGACCTTGCAGAAGTGGCACGCATTGAGATGGGCGAGCTTGCCATGACCATCGAGCAGTTCAGCCTGCGCAGCGTCGTAAACGAGGTTGCTGAATCTATTGAACCCCTGGCGGCACGCCTCAAAGTAATCGTGCGCCATACCATCACGGACGAATTGCCAGACGTTTTAGGGGACCGCAAGCGAATCCGTCAGGTTCTATCCAACCTCGTGGACAACGCGGTCAAGTACAGCAAGCCGGGCGGGCATGTCGAAATCGGCGCGCGTCAGCTGCCCACCAGCCAGATCAAAGTGTCCGTAGTAGACAATGGCATCGGCGTCGCGCCCGAACACATTGGGCGACTGACCGAGCGGTTTTTTCGTGTGGACACCAGCCGCTCCCGCAGCCTGGGGGGCACTGGACTGGGACTTGCGATTGTCAAGCACATCCTCGGCGCACACGGAAGCAAACTCATCGTAGAGAGTCACCTCCATAGAGGCTCCACTTTCGGCTTCTCCTTGCCGGCAGCTACGGAGCAGAAGCGCGCGTAACGGTTTCAAAGAGGTGCGTCACCTGCCTGTGCAGCGCGCGTAGCGAGCCGCTGTTGTCCAATACGTAGTCTGCGCGCCGCTTAAGCTCTAATGCCGGCAGCTGGTGCTGCATCCGCGCCCGCACGGCGGCCTCCTCCACGCCATCACGCGCCATCACGCGGCGTATGCGCAGTTCTACGGGCGCATCAATGACGGCTACATAGTCCAGGCCCGCATCTATGCCGGCTTCATAGATGAGTGCCGCTTCGTACACGAGCAGCGCAAGCCCCGCCCGCTCAGCATCCGCATGTCGTACCGCAAAGGCGGCCCGCACCCGTGGATGCACGATGGCATTCAGGCGCGCCAGGGCTTCACTGTTGCCGAACACCTGTCCGGCCAGCCAGGCGCGGTTCAGCGCGGGCGTGTACGCCTTGGCTCCGAAGGCTGCTATGACTTCCGTGCGCACCGCTACATCGTGCGTCATGGCATGCCGCGCCACCTCATCGGCCGCAAAGATGTGCGCGCCCAGCCCCTGCAGCATCCCGCAAGTAGCGCTCTTGCCGCTGCCGATGCCGCCCGTTATGCCCAGCGTGCAGGTCACAGGTTCCAGACTACGGTAAGGGTCATCATGGGGATGAATCGTCGCGTGCCCGCGCGGGCCGCTGCACGTATCCTTGGCGCAGAGACCTCTGGGAGATCGCCGTAAAGTCTATGGTATACGCGCTGGATGTTGGCCCAGGCATCGAGACGGAATTCGGACGGGCCACGCTGCCAGCTGACGGCGGCTGTGGGCCCTATCTGCTGTATCCAGCGGCGACCGGGCCGCGTGATCCTGCTTGTAAGCACTTGGCCTTTATCATCTCGGATCACTGTTCCATCAGTCCCGACCCGTTCATACTGCACCGTGGCCGCCCGGTCATAGTCCGAGCGCAGGTACAGCCGCCAGCCAATGGTGGTGCGCAGCCGGCGACCGGTTTCCATCCGCAGCCATGCATTGTAGGTGCGCAACGTATCGAAGGGAATCTCTGCGAACGAGTCCCAAAGCAGCCGGCCCAGCCTGAGGTCCGCGTAGCTGACTGATGCGCGCAGGTCCGTGTCCATCCATACGCGCTGATCCAGGGCGGCTTCCATGCGCATCTCGCGTGCGGACTGATCCGTTGGACGGCGGCCCGGCAGCACAAAGTCGTCTACGGTATAGTTGGCCCGCACCTCTGATGCAATGCGCACACGCGTATGTTCTGTAGGATTCCACCGCACCGTAGGACGCAGGCGCAAGGAGCGCTGCACGTTGTTTTCTGCCGAGCGCTCCGAGCGGAGGTATACTGCGTGGAACCAGGACCCGAACAGACGCACATCTGCCTGCACGTATCGACTGAGCAGCCACTGCAATCCAAGCTCGGCCTGGTGATACACTTCGTCGCGATCATCTGGATTGGCCTCCGGCGTATCATGGCGCACAATGCGGCTGCTGCCTGTCAGGAGCACGGCGAGGCGCGGCAATAGCGTCCCGCGCAGCGACCCGCGGATCCCCACGATGCCCTCGTCGAAGTCGGCCTGCAAGAGCAGGTTGGACTTTTGCGTGGCCTCTGAAGGCGGGAGCGTAGCGCCGTTGGTCAAGCGACGCTGTTCGGAGGCTGCAGTGGATTCCACCAGGAGTTGGGCCGCCAGGTTAGGCGCATCGTACACCAAACCGACTGAGGCATCCAGCGCGCGGCGATCAAAGTCTGTGTCAAAGAACAGCGTCTCTTCCGGCGCGCGGTGGGTTCGGATTTGTCGCCGGTTGGCGCGCAGCTCCGCCTGCGCCCGAAGGCGCAGACCTCGATACACGGGAGCCAAAAACTCTATCGAAGCATCCAGCGTGTCGCTTACGGTGGCCTCTATGGTTTCGCTCCGCGCGACGTTCCTGTTCAGAAACGAGGCGGACTGGTAGGTGTCGCGCCGGCGCGAGGCCACACGTACGGCGGTGGTGAGGGTGGCGCTGCCGAAATCGCGTGCAGCCCCGCCCGCAAACTGGAGACTGCGCCCGCGGCGCGGCGTAATCTGCTGCCAGAGGGCCTCGCCTTCCAGCGTCAGCTGATACCCCGGACCCCCTGTGCGGCGTGCGCCCATACGGGCCCCAAAGGCAGGCCCGGTGTCCAGTCGCTGCGGCAGCGTGCCATCGTCTTGCAGCACGCCTGGACGGCGGTCGGCGGCGATTCCGATGGTGGGCTCCACAAACGCCGAGGGCGACAGTGCCGCGCGGACGCCCGCGTAGAGGCCTTGCGTGAAGGCGCGGCTTAAGCCATACCAGTCCATGCGTCCGCGGACCTCTGCAGACAGCACCCTGGTGAACGGCCGGCGGACTGTCAGGCGCAGGATGTTTTCGTCGCGAAAGCGCAGTCTGTTGTCGTACTGGACGTACGCATCGGATACGAACCGGTTGGCCATTGCCAACTCCCAGCCGCCCGCCGCCGCGTCGACGAACGCGTTGGAGGTCCACCGATAGCGGTTGACATCCCGCTCAAAGCCGCTGCTGACCACCTGCGCCTGAATTGTGGTGGCCGCGAGCATCGCCGCTGGAAGCACCGCAAGGCAGCGCATGTCACCCCGGTGGCCACGCCATCGTGCGCCCACCAATGACATGTAGATGGAGATGGTTAACGGTTTGGCCGCCGTCGTTGCCGCAGTTGATCACCACGCGATAGCCTTCAGTAAGCTGTTCCTGCTTTGCGACCAGCGCAGCCACATGCAGGAGATGTCCCGCCAGCGCACTATCCAGTGGTCCATCGAGACTCGGTACAGGCGCTACAGGCACGACCAGGACATGCGTCGGTGCTTGGGGGGCGATGTCTCTGAAGGCTACGCAGTGCGCGTCTTCATAGATGATGTCAGCGGGGATCTCGCGCCGAATGATGCGCTCAAAGAGCGTGCTTGAAGGCATGGTCTGTACATTGTTGTGCCCGTTCGCTGAACAATCCCTTCCATTGTTCGTTCCGGTAAGATCACTGCGCTGAGGCTGGATGTCCACAGTTTACGTCACCCGCCGTGCCCACTTTAATGCGGCGCACCGTCTGCACAATCCAGCCAAGTCGCATGCTTGGAATCAGGCCGCCTTCGGCAAGTGTAACAATCCCAACTGGCACGGCCACAACTATCTGCTGGAGGTCACCGTCGCGGGCACGCCGGAACCAAGTACTGGGTTTGTGCTTGACCTGGGCGAATTGAAGCAGCTTATTCAGGAGCATGTCGTGGATCACTTGGACCACAAGAACCTGAACGTCGATGTGACCTTCATGGCCGGTGTCATCCCGTCCACGGAAAATCTGGTCATCGCCATCTGGCATATACTGGCTCCGCACATCCCCGCAGGATGTCTGCACAGGATCAGACTTTTTGAGACCGAACGCAATTACGCTGAGTATTTTGGCCCCACCCATGATCAGTAGCAGTAGCAACGACTTGGGGCTCGTTCCCGCACTGTACGAGCGACAGGAAAATTTTGACGCAGCGGCAACCCGGGAAATCGCCTCGCATGTGCGCGCCATTCTGCATACCGTGGGGGAAGAGCCTTCACGCGAGGGACTCCTCAAGACGCCTCTGAGGGTGGCGCGGGCATACCAGTTCCTGCTTCAGGGGTATGCCATCGACGCACACCAAATTCTGGCCTCGGCCATCTTTGAGGAATCGTACAACGAGATGATCCTGGTGCGCGATATCGACATCTTCAGCTTGTGCGAGCATCATCTGCTGCCGTTTTTCGGGAAGGCACATGTCGCGTACATGCCCAACAAGAAGATCGTTGGCCTCAGCAAGATTCCACGCGTCGTGGATGCGTTTGCCCGCCGGCTGCAGGTGCAGGAGCGGCTGACGGTTCAGATCCGGGACGCCATCCAAGAGGCTGTCGAACCGTTCGGCGTGGCCGTCGTGATCGAGGCGAACCACCTGTGCATGGTGATGCGTGGCGTGCAGAAGCAGAACGCGATAACGGCCACCAGCTCCATGAGCGGGGAGTTCCTTAACAGCCACCGCACCCGCGCTGAGTTCATGCGGCTCATCAATAGCCGCAATAACTAGTTCGAGCGTGGATCATCCGGGTAGTTGACGAGCAGCGCATACTCGCCGCCCATGCGGGCCAGCGCTGTGCGCCACAATCCATCAGGTTCGTCAGCGAAGACCAGCTGATCGTGACCTCTCAGTACAAACCAGCCGCCGCTCTGGATCTCGTCTTCGAGCTGCCCGGCCGACCAGCCTGCGTACCCCAAGAAGAAGCGCAAATCCCTGGGTGTTGCCGCCTCCACCTCCAGTAGCAGCCGCACCGCGGAAAGCTCCCCGCCCCAGTGTACGCGCCCCGTCACCTGGATGGTGTCCTGGACCAGGCCCCCATGGCTGTGCAGAAAATGCAGCGTATTGGTCTGTACCGGGCCGCCCAGAGACAGCGGAGCCGTGCTGCCAAGGTCAAGCGGAAGATCGCACACCCGCGCCTTCAGCGTGCGGTTCAGGATCAATCCGAAGGAGCCTTCCGTGGTGTGCTCGCAGATCAGGACCACGGTCCGTCGGAAGTTTGTGTCCCTGACCTCCGGCGGCGCTATCAGCAAGTCTCCAGGGACGAGTGTTGCGGTTCTGTGCATGTGTGGGCGACTCCTATATCCTAACCCCGATAACTTTCCAGCAGTGCCTGTCGGGCACCGCACCACCAGTCCGCATTCCGTGTGATCGTCTTTACAGAGATTCTGCTGAAGTGCGGCACCAGCGCGATCAGCGCTGCCGGCACCTCATCCCACCGGTTGTCGCGTATCAGGCCTTCCAAATGGTCTGCCGCCTTGGTGCTCCATTGCCACGCATGGCGCAGCCGCTCCGCCTTCCGCCAATAGCTGCGGTCATCCCAGACCTGGGCACTGTCGTCAATAGTACGATAAATACCGCGCAGGTTGAACACAAAGAAGGCGGTCATGTCCTGCGCCTCGTCGTCAAACGAGGTGCGCTGCGCCAACAGGCGCAGCACTTCGGCGCACGAGCGCATGTGCGTCCGGCGGGTTTTTGCGGGCGTGTCTCCGGTCCGTATCAGGCGTGCCATAGCACAAGGTCGTTGGGGTGCACCATGAACTGCCCAGTCGGTGATCTGTTGTTGTGTGTGTCCGGGATTTTACGCCGGACTTGCGACTCAATTCCTTCTACTGCCGACAACGCAGGCGTACCACCATTCGCACATTCGCGTTATGCACCTGGAACATCCCGCCGACCTCGATGCCAGTCCGCCTCCTTGTGGTTCGAATCCTGATCTTTTGCAGCTCGATCAGAGGCTGCACGGCGCGGTTCAGTCTGGTCGGTTGTTGCCCTACGAGCTCTTGCGGCACTTCAGCGCGCTGGTACAGCACCTGACGTGCAGTTTGGAGTCCGACGTTTAGCAGCATGCCGCATGGAGGAGCAGGTGCACGGCGCCGAGCGGCCGTGGCTGATCGCGCTAAGCGATGTGCCATGCACGAACCCCTACGGCCTTGACCTTAGGCGCAGCCGGGCGATCCATGCAGAGAGTTCGGAAAAGCGCAGCAGGTGGGCGCTTCCGAGGTACAGGGCCGCAAAAAGCCCGACGACCAGTCCGGCGAGCGCGATAGGCGGCCATGCCGGAAGGAGCCACCAAAAGGCAAGACTAGCCGCTGCTGCCCCGAATGCGAGCATTGCCATCACAAGAATCGCGCGCCAGGGCAGCGCAAACGCATCCATGCGCCCATGCAGCGATGTGTACAGTCGCCAAAGCTCTATCCACGCAGCGACTGCGCTGCCCAAGCCCAGCCCCACCGCGCCGAACATGAGCGCAGAATCATCGGGTGCCAAGCCCACAACCTCCGATACCGCCCACTGGTCCAGCCAGAGCATCAGCGGTGCCGCAAAGGCCGCAGAAACAACCACGCGCAGCGCCGCAATCTTGGCAGGTGTTTTTGTGTTGCCAAGCACCCAGAACGCGTTCTGCAACAGCCGGCTGATCGTGGTCGCCACCAGACCCAGGCTGTAGGCGCATAACACGGCCCAGACCAGGTAGTTGTCTTCCAGGCCAAACGCACCACGACGGTAGCAGGCCGCCACAATCAGGAATCCTACGCTGAGGTATCCTACCGTTACCGGCATCGTCAGAAACATGCTCTGCCGCACAGATGCGCGCAGGCGGGCCAGAAACGGACGCATCCGGCCCTCGCTCATGCGTGATAGCTCTGGCAGCTCCGCCGCCGCAACGGAAAGTCCGAAGAGACTGATCGGCAGGAGATACAGCATAAGTGCCAGGCGCATCGCGGCCAGCCCTCCTGCTGCCAAGAAGGTTACCAGGAAGAGGTCCACATAGGAGGACAACTGCGAAACGCCCCGTCCGGCTACGGCCGGGCCGAATGCCCTGATTGCCGTCATGACGCCTTCAACGCGGACGGAAAGGCGCAGCCGAAACCCCTTCATCACGCGACAAACCAGCGGAAGTTGAACGCAGAATTGCAGTATGCCTCCGATAAGGGCACCCACAAAGGCTGCAAACAGGACGCGCGTAAGGGCGTCGATGTCCCGCAGCAGCACTTGGTCCATCACGGCCTGTGCAGCCACCACAAGCGCTGCAATGATGGCCAGGTTCCAGAGGACCGGAGCAAAGTACGGAACGAAAAATCGGCGGTGACTGTTGAGCACGCCCAGCGCCCATGCGGAAAGCACCAGTATTCCCGCCATCGGAAAGACAATGCGCACCGCCTTGACCACCAGCGCCAAGCGGTCAAAGGGCAACTCTCCTGCTGCGACGCGGGCAGCATCGCTCGTCCAGTTGTACAGCATGACGGACACTATCGGGCGCGCAAATGCGATGCCGATCAAGACCAGCGTCGCTACCGCTACGACCAGCAAGGCGAACACGGCGCCGGCGAAGCGCCCCGCGTCCTCTTCGCGTCCATCTTTCAGAAAGCGGCTGTAGACAGGCACAAATGCCGCCGAAATTGCGCCCTCGCCCAAGAGGTTCTGTAGCACGTTAGGAGCTATGAATGCCGCCTGCAGCATATCAGCGTGAGCACCAACACCCAGAAAGAAGGTCACCACCGACTCGCGCACCAGCCCTAGGATCCGGCTCAAAAAGATGCCCGCGGCGACCGTGGAGGCGCGGCTAGGCTTGGACTTATGCGTCATGGCTCAGCGGTACTGCAGGACTTTAGGGCTGCACTACGCGTAAGGTACTGCCTACAACCTGTCTCGGCAGGGCCTTCGTATCTTCTCGTGCAGCACAGCAGCATTATCTGGATGATTGAATTTGTCAGCGGAAGGCTCAGGGGCCGCAAGCCGGCGGAAGCCATCGTGGAAGTCAATGGCGTCGCCTTCAAGGTCCTGATCCCCACCTCAACCTTCAACCGACTGCCGCCCCCTGATGCCGAAGTCAAGCTGCTTACGTATCTGCATGTCCGCGAGGACGCCTTGCAGCTGTTTGGCTTTTCAACACTGGCGGAGCGTACGCTGTTTGTGCTGATGATTCGCGCTTCGGGAATAGGCCCCAAGCTCGCCTTGGCCGCCCTGTCAGCCATGAACCCGGCGCACCTGTGCGAACACATCCGTAGTGGCGATAGCCAGATGCTTACCCGCATCCCCGGCATCGGACGCAAGACCGCGGATCGACTCGTCATTGAATTGAGGGACCGCATAGACGAGGTTATCGTTGATGATGCCGTGCCCAGCCCTTCGGCGCAGGCCCGTTCAGACGCCTTGGCTGCACTCGAAACGCTGGGGTTCACGCGCGTTGCCGCGGAGCGGCGGCTTCGCGGCGTGCAGCGCGCACACCCGGAAGTAAACGCCGCGGACACACTGATTCGGTTGGCGCTTCAAGTGTAGTTTCTGCGTGCCGCCTGAGTAGATCAACCACCACTGACCACGACCTTTCATGCCTACCAACACTGTTTCCCGACGCGCCTTCTTGAAAACAGGCACCTTCGCTGGAGCGGCGACCTTCGTACCAGTCACCGGCAGCGCCGTGCGGCATGTAGGCCCGGTCGCCATCGCGAGCGGCAATGGCCGAGGCTGCGTGGCTGAAGCGGTACGGCAGATGCAGGCGGGTGCCGATGCATTGGATGCCGTGGTTGCTGGCGTAAACCTGGTTGAAGAAAATCCTGACGACACCTCTGTTGGCTATGGAGGACTGCCTAATGCGGAGGGCGTGGTGCAGCTGGACTCCGCCGTGATGCACGGCCCAACCGGCCGTGCGGGTGCCGTAGCAGCACTGGAGGGCGTGATGTATCCATCCAGGGTGGCGCTCCAGGTCCTCCGTAGAACGGACCATGTGCTTTTGGTTGCCGAGGGTGCGCAGGCGTTCGCTCGTATGCATGGCTTCCCAATAGAAAACCTCCTGACCGAGCGGGCACGGGAAGTCTGGGTTCGCTGGCGCGAAAACCTCTCCAATCGTGACGACTACCTCCCGCCGCATGGTTCGGAAGATCGTGACCTTGGGAGAGCTATGCGCAGATCGTACGACCATTGGGGCACGATCCACTGCTCGGCGATAGACCTCACCGGCAATATCAGTAGCGTTACGACCACCAGTGGCCTGGCTTTCAAGATTCCCGGGCGCGTAGGTGACTCGCCCATCATCGGGGCTGGACTATACTGTGACAATGATGTCGGTGCCGCCGGCTCCACAGGGCGCGGCGAAGCCAACCTGGAGAGCCTTGCCTCGTTCCTGATTGTCGAGCGGATGCGTGCAGGGGACAGCCCGCAGGATGCATGCCTGTTTGCATGCCAGCGCATCGCAGACAACACGCGGCTGGCCCGCTTGCAGAACGAAAACGGGGAGCCCGCCTTCAACGTGTCATTCTATGCGTTGAACAAGGCTGGCGTGGTTGGAGGTGCACGCATTCGTGGATCCGGTGGCCGGATGGCCGTAGCGGACGCGGACGGAACACGCATGGTGGATTTGGCTTACCTGTACGCGTAGGGCGTGCTGCTTAGGCCGTTTGACATTGGGGAGTCCGCCATCTTTGAGCGTACAGGTCCCCTCGTGTTCGAGGCTGGGTTTGGGGACGGGAGCTTTCTGGTGCACCTGGCGCGCGCCCACCCGGCATGGAATATTTTGGGAGCCGATGTGTCGCGCGGTTCGATCTCTCGGGCCTTTCGACGCGTAAGTCGCGCTGGCGTGGACCGTGTGCGGCTGTTTCAGGGCAAGGCCGAGTTTCTGCTCCGCAATGTGGTCCCAGAGAACGGCTTGTTCCGTATGTACGTGAACTTTCCGGATCCGTGGCCCAAGAAGCGCCACCGCGACCGTCGCCTCTTGAAGCCGTCCTTTCTTGCGTTGCTGTCTACCCGATTAGCTGATCAAGGCACGCTGCTGTTGACGACGGACGATGCGGCGTACTTTACCCAAGCCGTTGATGATGCCAAGAAGAGCGGATGGTATACTGTTAGTGAACCTGCACCACCGGCTGCGGCACTGCGCACGAAGTATGCAAGGAAGTGGAACGTGCTGCAACGGCCCGTATATCACGCTTGCCTGACCAAGGTGGGCGCTAGCGCCGAATCCTTTCCGCGCACTGCTACGCGCGTTGCCATGCACCATGCTTTGCTTACGGGCCCGTTGCCGAGGCTGGAGGCTTTCGAGCCGTTCAGGCGGCGTTTGGCAGATGGCCACATCATCGTTCTAGGCGCGCTCACGCGTGTAGGGAACGGGGCCATACTGTTTGAGGTACGTATCGAGGAGGACGACCTTACCCAGGAGATCCTGATTGAAGCCAAGCGGGCTCACGCCGCCCAGGCAGATGTGATAGTCACCGTGTCCACGTTTGGCCGGCCGCTGCTAACCCGAGGCACTCGGGAGGCTGTGCGTGCGATCACCGCGTGGTTCAATGAGCGCGGACTGAATACCGTGGAAACTTATTTCTAGGCTCGCGTCTTTTTTGCGGAGCGGTAGTCGAGGTGTCGGGGCAGGTGCTTGGTGTGCCGGCGAATCACTTCCGTCGAAAGATCGTCCAGGTGCATTTCCACGATCTGCGCGGCAACCGCTGGCCGCACCTTGGACAGATCCGATAAGTACCATCCCACGCCAGTCTGGATGAATCGCGCCTTCTCTTTGACCAGCGTGGCGATTGTGCTCTGGACGAGCGGGTCGTAGGCTGAATCCTGCTTCACGGCTCTGAACGGCACGATGGCAGCGCGCCGCTGCCACAGGATGGCACTTGTTTTCCAGCCTGCAATGCGCGTTGCCGCCCCGCCTTTTTTAACGAGCGGACCGAGGACGCGCACACAAAACCAGTCCGTAGTGGACCAGTCGTAGAAGGCACCGCCTTCAAACAGGGACTCTGCGACCTCCAGAATGGCCCCTGGTGCCGCACTACGCAGCAGGTACTTCTGAATCAGGATGATGCCTGCCAGCTTATCCTCCGCCAGCGGCTGCTGAATGAGCGCCGTTGCGAGCGCTAATTGTAGCACCGCCGGCAGGGCGTGGATCTGATGGTTCTGGTACCATGCGGAAAGGATGCGAGTGATGACGGGCGTCTTTATGCCCCGGTACTCGATGGCATGGCGCAGGTACGCCTCAAACCACGCCTTGGTGTCTGGATCAGCGGCCGCCTGCATGCTGCGCTGCAGCGGAGCCAACAGGTCTTTTGTCAAGCGATGCGGATTGGAATCATTGTTCGAGGTCATTTCGATATACGTAGCGCGTAAGATCATGCGCGCTTAACCGCCCAGAATATACCAGAGCCGCCCAAGGTGCCAGTCAGTGGTTCAGCTCGTCAAGCTCCATAGCCTAAGGCATGGTTCCAAGATGTAATCCCGAGTTTACGACTGTCAGATCGTTCACACGACGATGGCGTGAGTCACGATGTCGGCCGATGTCCCTACTAGATCAACCCGTCAAACGCCCCCTTCCGCGCGCGGAACCGATTCCGCTCCAGCTTCTCCTCCGTATCTTGCAGTTCTTCGTCCGTAATCACACCGGTCTTCACCGCCATCATCAGAATCTTAGGTGTTGTCAGTATGGGGCGATCTCCTATCCGCTCACGGGCGATTCTGTGGAATCAGCCACGTTCGTCCGAAGCAAGCATCCATCCACGGGTTTCTGCCGCCGCTAAGCACGCCGCCTCTCCCAGTCCCATCACTCTCTGGTGTTCCGCAAAGATATCAAGTTCCTTTGGCGTTGCGGCACCCACCTGATCGACAAGTTGCTGTTCGAAAGCTGCGGCCAACGTGATCTGCTGCTGCTGTCGCAGCACTTCCCGCTCCACAGCATCCAGCACGACGAAGCGGTAACCGCCAAGATTCGCCAAGATTACTACTCGATTTAGGATCAGGAAGTTGATGAGAACGCTGGCATCGAGCACGACGGTTGCGACATGTCGCGGCGAGGGAGGGTTATTGCCCACTAATTTCCTCGCCGTCGAGAACGAGGTCCTCCCTGATCCCAGCCTCCTCCAAGCTCCCGCTTAGGCATTCCAAACCGACCAGCCGACCTAATTCGTCGAGCTTCTGCGTCGTGATCTTGCTGCGGATATACGCCTCGATTGCCAATGTCAGAAACGTGGACCGAACCCTCTCCTGCCCGCCAGAACTGTCCGGTTCTGGAAGACCTAGGCACCCTCTGAGCACCTTGGAGAGTCCGTCACTATCCTGGTCAGCCAATCGAGCACGCTTATCTTCGGTCAGGAATCTGAGCCCCTTCAACCGGTATAGCATGGCCTCACAGCTGACCCCGAAGTGGTGAGCCATCCTGACGACATCGTGCAGCTCGACATCCTGGATTCGAGCGTTCAATCTCTCTTCGCCCCGCGTGGCTGCCTCTTCATCGACGTTGTCCTCCGCGGGTCGGCTCGACAGCCCCTTCGCCATCGCCTCCACATAGGTTCGCACGCCCTCAGTGGGTATAAGAAACGCTGCTGCGTACGCATTCGCACGTACCTCCATCAGAGAGGGCCGGCTCATCGTGTGACTCAGGATGGCCTCCCGTTCGCGATCCAACAGAACGTGCGCGTATTCATGAGCGAAGGAGAAGCGACGGCGGAGAATGTGATGATTTCGGTTCGCTGCGATGAGGATGTTGCCCCCGTCACTGATCAGGGTCAACCCAGAGATCTTGTCGTCCATTTCGGACAGGGCCGTGCTAATGCCCTGCCCTCCGAGGAGATCGGTCAAATCAGGGAGTGGTGCCATTCCTAGGTCGAGTCGCCAACGCTCTTCTTGCGCCGCGGCTTGTCCCTGTTGAACAGCATCTCTCTTCGACTTGGGAATGGGCAACGAATACGTGGGTACGGTCGACAGTCGACGAGTCAGCCCGAGAACCTCGCGCAGGTTCACGAGCTCCCGGTGGAATTCCCCGCAGCGTCGCAGGGATTGCATGGCTGCCGGACTGCCCGTAGTTTGGGGTGTGCCTGGAACATGGCGCTGACCGCATTCGTCTCCTCAAACCTGTCGTCGAGGAAAGTCCGTGCATCGCGCAGGTACAGCTGGGCCAGCCGGTCGAGTTCCAAGCTAGACACGCCTCGCTGCCCGGATTCCATCTGCGACAGGGCGGAGCAGGAAATACCAATGGCTTTGGCGGCATTCTCCTGCGTGACATAGCAGGCCTTGCGTGCATTGCGAAGGCGTCGACCGATTTCGTACTGGCTGATCGCCATTTTGAAGCGTGTCGCAATTAGACACACATCGGCCCGCGTTGCTCCACGGGACTAGCATCCACGTAAGCGGAATTTCTGGCCTGCTTCCTGACTAGGGCCGCATGGTGACAGAATTAGTTGGGCTTGGGACACAGATTGGTCGTGACCGGGGTGGAATTGCCCTAACCTATCGCATGATCCAACCACTATCGCCCATGATCCCATGATGTGGTCATACGATCTTTCGCAGCTCGATCGGAGACTGCGCGACGCGGGTCAGTCCGGTCGGCCAATGCACTACCAGCTCTTGCGGCATTTCAGCGGGCTCGTACAGCCATTGACCTGCAGTTTCGAGTCCGACATGCAACCACAGCCGCACGAAGAGGCGGGCGCAGATCCAAGCCACCAGGTCGAAGTGCCACCGCGGCTTCTGGAGTCTAAGGCAACACTACGCTGCGGCGATTAGCAATGATGCTGTGCAGCGCCATGTGCGCATAGATGCGTACGGCTTTGAGCCGGCCCGTCGCGGCGTACAGCTGTAGGATAATCCCCTGCACAGATTGGTGCCATCAAGCGCATACCGTGCCCGCGACTTGATCAGCTGCCGCGCGACATGCTGGAATACGCGGATAGATCGTTCGACCGCCTGAGCAGTACCGAACTGAAGCCCGCATGCCAGGCGCAAGACGAGGCGCTCCGTGAGGAAAGACGCGTCCGCGCACTGGGAAAAGAGCTGTTTGAGAGCTGGCCCGAGGACCGTCGCCGCCAGTTCGACAGCCGGCTGGAGGCTCGCCTGGCGAGTCAGATCGACGAAGACACGGGAACTCCCGTACTGCCACCAGATTCCTACCTGCGGGCGCTCACGCTGAAGCACCACAGAGCCGCCGGGCTCTCCAAGCTGGTACGCCTACAGGAAACTCCTGCCGCGCGCGCTGAGGCGCCGTAGAGCCGTTCTAACGCGAGATAAGGTTTTGCAGGAGGTGGTTTTACAGCTACGGGGTAGGTCGCCGTTAGAACAGCTCTACGGCACCTTTAAAGGAAGGTTAAACGTCTAATTCTCTAATCCTATGGGCGGAGCCCAAGGGGTACGCTGCCGGCTGCGCCGAAGCCGTGGCCCAAGAAACCTTACGCACCAGATACGAGCCCCGCGGAGACTGTACGATATCCTGCATTAAGTCCTGCAGGAATGTAACGGCCGTCTCGGGGCCGCACGGGATTCCTCGAGCGACCGCCCAAAGCGGCGCTCGAGCTTCGGACGGCTTAGGTCGCGATGGACACGGGAAGCCGACATCTGCCGCTTACCATCGGTGAAGACCAGCCCCGCACGCGCGGTGGATCTTTTTGGCCAGCGGCTCAACGCCACGCTTGCGCCACGCGGTCGGACGCGCCTGGTCGGGCGCACGGTCGCTTGGAACGATCCGCCAGCCCATTTCACGCTCAAACCGGCGGCAGAGCACGTGCAACCCGCGCTACCAGTGCGGGGCTTTCCACGTCTTGCCCGTGTCAGGGTGCACCCGATTGGCCACGATGTGGACGTGGGCGTATCGCGGTGGCGCACTACGAGCGCCTGGTGCTCCTGAAGCCCCAGATCGCGCAAAAAACGGCGGAAAGTGACGGCAACCTGTTCTGGCGTAGGACGATCCTCTGGAGCCCAGGACAGAGACAGGTGGTAGGCCGGTTTTATGCACCGCATGTTCTGCTCTGCGCATAGGCGCATCTGGTCCAGAAAGAGCGCCCGCTCGTCGGCCCTGAAAAACTCCTGCTGGTGAATGACCTCTACGCCTTTCTCTTCGTCCAGCACGTACCGCAGCACGCCCCCGAAGTCGCTCCCTGTGGCCGCCTTAGCGATCATCGCAGGGTCCGTATGGTAGCCCACACCGCGTCCGCCAGAGCGTAAAGTTCAGCCTCCAGCGCTATGCGTCCGGTGGTGTTGGCGTGACGGGTCAGCTGGTTCAGGTTGTTGCCGATGCGTGCGAGCGCGTGCAGCGCGCGCCGGTTGAATCGCGTGGGAAGAGGCACGCCTGTAGCGGCGGCCCGGCAGTAGTCGCTCATGCTCACACGCGCCAGCGATGCGCTCGAACGGATGACATCGTACTCCGCATCCGTGACGTAAATCGACACGCCACGCAGGCGCCGTTGGGAATCCGGCAGGGCAGGACGCCCCCCCCCGCGCGGGGGAAGTGGCAGACAGCAGAACGATCACCAGACACGCAGGGAAGCGCTCAGAATCGCCCTGAGTCGGGTATTTGGTATTTACCCGCTCAGACGGCATTTTGGGCGATTCTGACAGCCCAAAATGGCAAACCGCAGCAGAAAACCCCGTAGCATCACCGTAGAGGCCCCTAAAACGGCCAGTTACGGTTTTTCGGTTAGGTAAAAAAAGGGGAATATCCCCCGCGTGGCGTACACGGGCCGCCAGAGGCGCTCTATGGGGCCTCAGCGCGGTGTGCGGGGAGAGTATGGTGAAGGGCTGGGCTGAACTTATGCATGTATATGCCGTATTGTTTGGATATACCGCATACATGCCGTATGCTTGGGTACAGCAACCACTAACCACTGAGACGCTATGCACTCCGAAAGCAATCGCTTTGACCGCTTAATTATCACCCGTCGGCGCCACGCAAGTTTTAGGGAAATCCTCGGAAAGAGCTCCAGGCGCAAAGAGCTCCAGGCAGAGCAAAGGAGCGGGCACATGCTGCACGATATACTGCAGGGGGGGGGGCTTGATGCTGCGAGGGAGGAGGAGAAGAAGCCAAATTAGCTTAGTCTCATTAGAGAGAACCTATACGCGAATAGCAATAGAACCAATGAAACCAATGAAACCATGAGCCGGCTAATGGACCCAAGGTATCGTTTTTGCTGGGTGAGCACCCAGCGATTGAAGTCGATCTTCTGCCTGTAATACGCAGCGAAGTCTACTAGGGTTTGTGCGGCCTTCTGCCCACTGGCTGTGTTGCGCACGTAAACCTCAGCATGCCCCACGTCGTACTGTGCAGTCAAATAAGGCATGATGACGAATCTCCAAGCTAAGGATACTATCAAAACAAGCACAGCCAAGGATACTACCAAAACAAGCACAGCCAAGGAAACGGCAAACTCAAGCTGCCATTCTCCGCCCGATGCCAGCGTTTCCGCCTCCGCCGCCAGCGCTTCCGCTACCTTCAATTGAATTCCAAACAGCACCGTGGCGAGTGTGATTATGCCACCGCCAGCGGCGGAGTGCTGCTTGCTGATGCGATTTTGGTCTAGGACGGTATCCCTGCACAACTCGAGGTAGGCCCTAGCCGCGTGTTCGTTCTTTGGCGCCCTCCGCCTCCGGTCTGGTTGCCCAGATAAGAGTTTCGATTCGTCGTCAGCCATAGCCATAGCAGTTTTACGGTGCGCACACTTGCGCCAAGATAGCACCGCATCCCAGATTGCCCAACGCAGGCTCTCGAAGAAAGCCGCCGTTGGTGGTGTGGTGTGGGGTGTGTCGCTAATGGTGTTTTCCAGTCGCGCAGCTGTTGCATGCTCAGCCTCGCTGGTGTCCATTTGGGCGGCGCCAGCACTCCAAAAGCGCGTGGTGGCAGCGTAGCTGCAGAAGCAAAAATGGATGGCTGTTTTTCCACTGGAACAACAACAAACAGGGTGGGTGGGCGCGGTTTCACCTTGTTTGTTGTTTCTAGTGTCATGACACATGTGATATGTCGTGAGGATGGTGTTAGATTCCTTGCCAGTCCACGATCACAGGGAGGCTGGCATGAAACGGTATCTGGTGGAGCTGGAAGCTGGG
>LXNJ01000110.1_pt1 | contig 56203 bp, 49 predicted proteins | sample 809081 | NCBI WGS metagenome assembly LXNJ01 (sample SAMN04870510, study PRJNA318959) | sponge metagenome | biome: sponge; feature: marine sponge reef; material: water | host: Petrosia ficiformis | place: Greece: Milos, Mediterranean Sea | collected 2013-05-29 | depth 5-7 m
ACAACCTGAAGCTTGAATGCTTCACTATACCTTAAAATGCTTCTTCTTTCTATCATACGTTAACACTTTTTAAGTGTCATCTTTTTTCAGGACGGTACAATGGTCAAGAAAGAGGCTTGGGAGAGAAGAATTTCTTTGGAGTTACATTGAATCACTGCCTTCTACCGGCCAACAAAAATGCCATCCCTATTTCAGACTGGCAGGAGTCCGATTCAACCGTATTCTTGGATTCTATTCCTTTGCAATCGCAATGGAAACCTGCTTTCTATTATTCCTTTGGAAGTACCAGTGTCATAGGGGTAGATCCAGAGCGATATAGCGTATACGCACGCGGAAATGGAGTTTGCTCCTTCAGCTTTGAAGAAATATTGGATGCGTTTGAAATTGAAGAAATCGACTATTTAAAACCCATGAGTTCAACGGCTCAATATGAAAGCCATAGGTATCGTAGAGATTGGTATTTCTTCATGAAAGGTGAACTTCTTGTTATGCGAGCGGTTTCAAGTTATCCAGACGGCAATCAAACCAGTTGGTACCATGAGGCGACTTACTTCTTTAAAGCAAAGCAATGAGAACCATCCGTAGAGCTACAGATTCAGATGTACCCCACATTCGCAGGATATTGGAGGAAATCAAACTTTTCCCTCCAAACCTACTCGACGATATGATCTTTGACTTCTTGCACAACCAGCGTACTGAAGAACTTTGGTTGGTTTGCATGGAAGAAGATAAATTGGTGGCATTTGGGTATAGTAGACCCGAAAAGCTCACACATAAAACCTATAACTTTTACGCTCTAGGCGTACTTCCAAGTAAACAAGGCAAAGGGATCGGAAAAGATGTATTTAAGAAAATGGAGTACGAACTTCGAAGAATGGGCGCACGTATAGTATTGGTAGAGAGTTCAGGAACTAAGGATTATAAAAAGGCACGTGAGATGTACAAAAAACTGGGATATACCGAAGAGGCAAGAATTCACGATTTTTGGAGTGAAGCCAATGATAAAATCATCTATTTAAAGAAGCTTGTATAATACTGCATTCGGTGGTGGGAAATGATTAAGATGAGTAAACCATTTATTAAAAAACGAGTTCTGCTTTTAACGTATGCAATCAGCATGATTGCTGGGTCCGTTCAAGCTCAAGAATCGCCTCAAACAACAAGAAATCACCCCTTTAACCAATTGGTTTGGTTCGACGAATTTCCAAGCAATGGCCAGTTGGACACCACTAAATGGTTCCATCAAACGCAGCTTCCTATTCCTGGCGGATGGTACAATGGAGAGGTCCAACACTACACCAATCGAATAGATAACTCTTATCAGGCGAACGGGATTATGCGCATTGTTGCCAAAAGAGAAACCTTCACAGATCAAGGTGAGACTAAGATGTTTACCTCCGCACGATTGAATTCAAAATTTGCTTTTACCTATGGTCGTGTAGAAGTGCGAGCCAAGTTACCATCTGGAATAGGCACATGGCCGGCCATTTGGACCTTGGGTCAAAACATAGATGAAGACGGAGCTTATTGGGATAATTTGGGCTATGGTGACACCCCTTGGCCTCCTTGTGGAGAGTTAGACATCATGGAACATTGGGGAACGAATCAAGATTATATTTCAAGTGCTACCCATACACCTTGTAGTTTTGGTGGAACCATTAATGTTGGTGGTAGGACCATACCAAATGTTTCAAACACATTTCATACCTACATCATGGAATGGTATCCGGATAGTGTGGTCTTTATGGTTGATGATGTCGTTCACTACACCTACAAACCCTCGGTTCAAGATTCGAATACCTGGCCATTTAATGAGCCTCAGTATCTCTTGTTAAACATCGCCATTTTGGAAAGCGCAAACCCTTTGTTCTTTCAAAGTACCATGGAAGTAGATTATGTGCGGGTGTATCAAGAAAGCGGAATTGGAATAGAAGAATCCACGAAGACCGAATTCTCCGTTTTCCCTAATCCTGTTGAAAATGAAGTCTTCATACAGACCTCAGCAGGAGATTTGGGTCCCGTTCAACTTGACTTGATGGACCTTCAAGGCAGGGTGATCAAATCCCAAACATATCGAGGAAATGGCCAAGATTTGGCTCTATCAGATCTAGACTTTTTGGCTCCTTCGGTGTATGTCGTGAAAATTAATCACAAAGATCAAGTGGCCTTCGTGCGTTTTGTCAAAAAATAGTCGGGCAATCAAAAAGTCAATCCCCTCCATAGAAGCAATATTCACTGTCCTTTTGGGTCTGACTATAGCCGCGGCTATTGTTTCAATCGTAGTGATTATAGCCCAATCAGTGATACTAGCCAATCAAGAACATGAAATTGAAGCCTATAATGAATGGACGGGTGTGGCAGTGGTCGTTCTATTTATGGCCATTATGTATGAGCTCGTCTTCTTCATTTGGCAATTTGCCCTTTGGAGGAGATTTCGAAAAGAAAGAAAGCACAAATGGGTCCAACTTACACTCATCCTTATCCTCGCGATTGTCCCAAGTCTAAATTACGGCCTCGATTACATCTTAAGACAATTCTTCGAAATTGAAGAGCCATTCACCGAGGCGGTCAATCGACTTTATCTGTACATTTTGATCTATCCACTAACCGGAGGCGTTTAAATATTAAGCAAGGAGATCGGATCTATTAAACTCTGTTCAAAAAGGGATCGACATGGACTCCTAGTTCTAGCAAGGTCTTCATGGGAACACTATAAATTGCCGCCCTTCTGCTTCCTATAAACCATTAATTAACACTACTTTTGCGGCAGATTTCAAAATCATTTAGATCTAATTTTATCATGCATACTAAAGAAGGATTCCAAGCCGAAATATCTGCCCACATTGAGCAGGAAAAGGCGGCTTCAAGATTTAACAGCATTGTTGCTGAACTATGGTTTGAGAGAGGTGTCGAAATGATGCTATTCCGTAAGGACCTATTGGACAAAAGCACCAGCGAAGTTCTAAACATTCACCACTATGCCCGCCATATCGTTGGGAAGAATATCACAGTATTCGACACCAAAGAAATTGCGCAGGCCGTTCTAAATGCCAATGTAAATCCTTCGCGTATTGATGTTGGTCGATTGGCGAGTGAGTGGATTGAAGAAAAAGGAAATTACGCTGATGTGACGACTTTTGTTGCAGATAAGATGAGTGATTTCGTAGGTGATGAAAAGAGAAAAGATGTAGAACCTAAAGATGTGGTTCTTTATGGTTTTGGAAGAATCGGGCGTCTTTTGGCACGCGAACTCATGGCCAAAGAAGGTAAAGGTGAGCAACTCCGATTGCGTGCCGTCGTGACCAGAGATAATAGCGATCTATCCATTGAAAAGCGTGCATCCCTACTTCGCATGGATTCGGTACACGGACACTTTCCAGGGACGGTAATAGAAGACTACGAAAACAAAGCACTAATCCTCAACGGACATAAAGTACATATGATCGCGTCCAATGTTCCTGAGGATATCGATTACACCCAATATGGAATAGAGGACGCCTTGGTGATGGATAATACAGGAGCTTTCCGCGATGAAGAAACATTGGGACGTCACTTGAAGTCCAAAGGAGCTTCAAAAGTATTGTTGACTGCTCCTGGAAAGGGAGTGCCTAATATTGTTCATGGAGTGAATCAGACCTTGTTTGATCCCAATGAACTAGACATTTTTTCTGCAGCCAGTTGTACGACAAATGCCATCACACCAATTCTAAAAGTGATTGAAGATGAGTTGGGTGTTGTAAAAGGACATATTGAAACAGTTCACGCCTATACCAATGATCAGAATCTTGTGGATAATATGCACAAGAAATATCGCCGCGGTCGTGCTGCTGCACTAAACATGGTAATTACAGAAACGGGTGCAGGGAAAGCAGTAACCAAAGCTATTCCTTCCCTAGAAGGGAAATTGACTTCCAATGCCATCCGTGTACCAACCCCAAATGGTTCATTGGCCATCTTAAACTTGACTGTAGATAAGGCAACAAGTAAAGAAGAATTGAATGACCTGATGCGTCAATATGCCTTACACTCCGACCTTGTTGAGCAAATTGAGTACAGTATGGTTGAGGAATTGGTATCAAGTGATATCGTAGGCCGCTCTGCTCCTTCTATTTATGATAGTGCAGCTACCATTGTAAGTAGCGATGGTAAAAGCATGGTCCTCTATGTATGGTACGACAATGAATACGGATACAGCTGTCAGGTAATGCGCTTAGCAAAGTATATCGCAAACGTTAGACGTCTTCGTTACTATTAAAATATTTTTAGCAATAAAGACGAATGCAGGAAGGGACTCTTAATCGAGTCCCTTTTTTTATTCGATGTAGTAGGAAGGAGGAATAGTGTAATGGACCTTTAGAAAATCTTCAATAATTCTTTCAATTCCCTTATCTCATGAGTCACTTCAATCTCTCGTTTTTGACCAATTGGATTAAAAAAGACGTGATCCATACCCACATTAATGGCTCCTTGAATATCTGCCTCTAAATTGTCTCCAATCATACAGCTCTCTTCCAATTTTGCATTGGCGCGTTTTATGGCCACCTCAAAAATGTGTGGACTTGGCTTTCGGGCCCCCACTTGTTCGGACGTTATCACTTCCTCAAAAAATGGTTCCAATCCCGACTGACGCAGTTTAATGAACTGTACTTCATTAAATCCATTGGTTATAATGTGCATCCTATGGTTTTTGCCAAGATGTGAGAGCACTTCCATGGCTCCCGGAAATAGATTCTGCTTATAGGGTGAAATTGATAAATAATCTTCCTCCATTCCTTTAGCCAGATTTCGAGAATTCAGCCCAAATTCCTTTAAGGTTTGATGAAATCGTTCAACACGCAAAGTGGACTTATCGACCAATCCCAAGCGATACTTACTCCAATAAAATTCATTGTGATGAATGTATCTTAAATGAAATCGTTTGAAATCTTCGACCCCACGCTCCTTCAGTTTATAGGAAACATAGACCTCAAAGAGGGCTTCGGCAGAATTCTTCTCAAAGTCCCAAAGGGTATGGTCTAAATCGAAAAAAAGGTGTTTGTATCTTTTCAAAGTTTCACTCCATAAGCCAGATCACCGGCATCACCTAGCCCTGGAATGATATACTTCTTTGTGTTGAGCTCAGGATCAATCGCCCCAATAATCAGGTCAGTGTCCTCTGGAACATTTTGACTTACGTAGTCCACTCCTACTTCACTTCCTATGAGGGATAAAATGATCAACTTTTTAGGTCTTCCTTGCCGCAAGAGAGCTTCATAGCAAATCACCATGCTTTGACCAGTAGCCAGCATGGGATCAACCAGTACCACGGTCTTCCCATCCAAATCAGGACTAGCCAAATATTCTACCTTAATCACAAAATCACCATCAAGCTCGGTCTTCCGGTAAGCCGATATGAAGCCGTTTTCGGCCCGATCAAACATATTCAATACGCCCATATGAAGCGGCAAACCAGCCCGAAGAATACTCACTACCACAGGTTCTTGCTCAATATCAAATTCATTTGCCACACCCAGCGGAGTTTGAATGCTCCTCCCTGAATACTTCAAAACCTTACTGGCTTCATAGGCCATTATAGAACCCATTCGTTCAATATTGGCTCTGAAGCGCATTGGATCTTTCTGAATTTCCGTATCGCGTGTTTCAGATAAATACCGATTGTACAGGGTGTTCGATCGATTAAGAATTAAGGTTTCCATTCTTCTCTGCTTTTCAACCACCTAAGATAAAAGGGAAGTCGGTTTATACGTACTCTAGGGTAAGGTTTATTTTCACCACCGAATCCTAGATAGAATCTCGCTGTGTTTTCATCGTTGGAACCTTCAAAATCAAGAATAATGTCGTTCTCAGCATGCTCGGCAATAAAATGATCCATGAGTTTAAACATGGCCATCTTCTCCCTACCCGCCTCATTTTGTCCGCTAAACATAAACACCACTCGATCGTGATAATAAAGGAAATAAGCTCCAGCTACCATGGTATTGGTCTCGTCATAAACGCTCCAAACTTGTGCAATTCCCCTGTGAATTCCCGCATACTGAAGATGTTTCAAACGTTGATAATCGTCCTCTCCAATCGTCAGATTCGCCCCTTTATTCATTTTAAATAAAGCGATTAAGGCTTCAGGACTCCCATGGGTATCGATGCTCAAGTCAAAGCCGTTGGCCTTCTTTAGATTCCGCTTGGTGTTTTTGGAATAGTTTCCAGGCAAGCTTTCATAGGTCTGGCTCAAATCCAATTCTATGTTCACCGAATCGTAAAATTCAATCTTGGAATCTTGAATCCGGTTTTCAGAATTAAACCAAAGTTCCAAATACTTAAACTCCTGAGGAATGGCGTTTAGAAAGGGGGTTATATTTTGGGCTCGTTCAGGGTCTGGAGCAAACACCCCAAGCTGTTGAACCCATGCTGGTGGAAACACATAGGGTATCCCTCTTTTTTTACGGTGAACCAAGGGCATAACCACTTGATAATCGTCTTCGACCAGCGCATCCCAGGCCGCACCGCAAGCATCTAAATACCAGCTCATCGCATAGGGTCGTCCGTTTAGCGAACGATGAATCGCTCGATCCCACTTTTCAGTATCTATATCCTTATGACGAATATGGTGAATCATGTGGCATGGATTTGCTCGAGCATGGCTTCGTAGATCGTTCTCCATCCCTTCCACATTCCAGAGTCGCTCAGACTATCATTATGCCATAAACTGATAAAAGTGCCATTCACCGCTTTCACCTCCTCAATTAATCGACCTATGATCTCCAGAGATTCATCCTTCTCGGTCTTTATATAAAAAGCTAAAGTGCCCTCCATATAGGCAAAGGGATGGATACGTAAAGGCGTGCTAATCTCCATTTCAAGATCATAGAAGAGGAAACTATTCGAGCTACCCGCTCTAAAACCAACCTCAGAAGCATAACCCATTGTATAGTCATGTTCTATCTCCAGGTCAATCAAATAATTATAGGTCGATGGCAGGTTTAAACGCAAAAAATGCTGTCTACTATGACGCACTTCACGGTGAACAATTTCCTGAAGTCGATGGGTTTCTACCCCAATCTTTTTTGGTTTAGAGCCAGACCCGTAGGACGGATGTATTCCGGTACGTGCGTAATCGGCAATACTTTTTATTAGAAGTCGAAATCCTTTATGGGTTACTGGAACATTCTTGTCGTTCAAACCATAATCGGCCAGGAGAAAGAAATAAATGCTCTCAAATCCATAGAGATCTTGCTTTTCCTTCAAGTACTCAAAGCTGTCGAAAGGATCCTTCTGTAAACCGGCAATAGCAAACAATCTATCCTTGATACTGCTGAGATCTAGATTAATCAATGATCGGGCTACACCACCTAAGGTTCGCATCAGTCCTTTCCCTTTATAGGCCCAGGCATTATCTACATCAATGGTGTTTACAAAACTAAATTTCTTACTTGGGAATGTAATCTCCGGAAAAGCCTCTTGGAGGCATTTCTTCACTTCAAGCACCCATAAATCAACGACTGGTTTTTGCAAAAATCCCTTTTGATAGGCCAGGCTTTCATGCGCATCGAACCTATTGTGTTTGTCCTTAATGTGCGGAAGGTACTCTTCATATCTGCTAAGCATGTAAAAGGAAGCAGCGAAGGGATCGAATGGCAAGACCGATGGTTCCAAAACGGGATAAATCATGGGTAGACCGTTGCGTTCAAAATAGCGCACCTCCTGCTCATAAATACCATCCTCGAAAAGCACATCCGCGCTCCTAAAAAAAGGTATTCCTTCGATGGGTTGTGATCCGTAGGAGAGTTTTCCTCCAATATGTGCTTTGAGCTCTTCTTCGGAATTGGTGAAGTTCACATCCATCCTTAAGATCTCTCTGAAGAGCTGTTGAAAGCTGTAGCGGAGCCTTGGGGTTGTTTCTTTGGAATGAATGAGGATCATTCCGCTAAAGTAAACCTTCGTCCGCAAAGCTGAAATACCCTTCGGATGAAAGAATCAGGTGATCCAATACTTTTATATCCAAGAGTCGAGCTCCTTCCCGAATCTTTTCAGTTAACTCTTTATCTGATCTGCTGGGATTCAGATTTCCAGATGGATGGTTGTGCGACAGGATCAAGGCGGTTGAATTCATCTCCAGTGCATTTCTTAGAATGATCCGTTGATCGACCACCGTGCTTGTTAAGCCTCCTTTACCAAAGTTCTTTGTTTCAATAATCCGGTTTCCATGATTCAAAAACAACACCCAAAACTGCTCATGATCCAATCCGCTTAAATACGGATACATACTCTGATACGCCTCTTGGGAGGAGCGTACCACCGCCTTTTTATCAACTTCAGCATATCGTGATCGATGGATGAGTTCAATGATCGCCAGGACGGAAGCTAATTTGGCCTCGCCGATGCCATCAATTTGTTGAATTTCGTTCTTTGACAATTGAAGAAAACCGGAAATATCATTGGATTGGATGGACAAAATTTCCCTGGCCACGTCTAAAGCACTAGCTCCCTTTCTTCCGGATCTCAGAATAATGGCCAAAAGTTCAGCTATGCTCAAGGTTTTTGCCCCATTCTTCAGCAGCCGCTCTCTTGGCCGCTCTTCTTTATCCCAACGATCTATTGAAAACACCTGACTAAGCTATTACAGGCAGATCCTATTATTCGGTAAATAAACGTTTAAGTGCACATGGAATTGGATCTTACTCTACAATGAATAATTGTCTCCCTAAGTACTGTCGGTCCTTCATCAAGCAAATAATATAAATACCTGAATCAAGAAAACTCGTTTGAATTTGCACGTGCGAATTGCTAATTGAATAATCCTGTATTTTTTTCCCGAACGAATCGTATATAATAACCTCATCAGCCCCAACACCTTCCTCCCAAGAGAGGTGCACTAGGTTTGATGCAGGATTTGGATAAAGTTTAAAGTCAACGAGATCGATCTCTTGAGTGCTGCTGCATACGCCCCATCCATCTACTCTGATGTCATCTATCATCCAACCTTCCAACTCATCTTGAATGGAATCGCTTATGAAGTTGAATCGTAAGTGGAATGTTCCCCAACGGTTGGGCTTAACAGCTGAACAATAAAACTGCAATCGCACACTTTCCCAATTGCCGTTGTTTCCACTAAATCCATTGACACCATTAAACAAGGTATCGTCAACTCCGTACATTCCTATACTACCAAGTTCATGCAGAAAGCCAAAATTCTCTAGCGTATCAATCAAGAGGTGCCAGGTCAATCCTCCATCTGCAGAATAGTCAATATATCCACCATCTTTTCCTTCCGTAGAAATAATCCGATGCTCAAATGTTAAGGTCGGATCGAAACCATGAAGTTCAAACTCAAGTATGAAGTCTGTGTGAATATTGGCCGCATAAGGCAGAGTACTATCAACCATTATGGCTTTCTGGCCATTGAAAGCACTTGAAAATGAAGATTTATTTGGGGTGCATATGTGCCAATAATCAACTAACTGAAGAGTGTCTCGGGTAAAGCCCGATAAAGAATCGTCGAAGTTCACCCTTTGGATAAAGGTCTGTCCAAAGGAATTCTCAAAAACGAACAATCCCAGTAAAAAGAAAAACGAATAACGTAATGATTTCATGGTATGGTATTTAGCGTAAAATACGGAAAAACCATGCACTATACAATGAGGCACATCACAACAAACAAAAAAAGGGGTCGTTCAGACCCCTTATGCTTTTCGCAAGTTACCACATTAAAGCGTTGCTATTCGGCGCTGTAATTGAGACTTCAAGTTGGCAGCTTTATTCTTATGAATAACATTTCTTTTTGCCAACTTATCCAGCATAGACGCAACGGTAGGAAAGCGCTTTTCAGCCTCTTTCTTATCGGTCAATGCACGGAAATCGCGAATAGCGTTTCGCGTAGTTTTGTGATAATACTTATTGCGCAACCTCTTAGCGTTGTTGCTGCGAATTCGTTTTAATGCGGACTTGTGATTAGCCATACTCCACTCTCTCTGTTAAAGCTTGTAGCCCGTAGGGGAATCGAACCCCTGTTTCCAGGATGAAAACCTGACGTCCTAACCCCTAGACGAACGGGCCAATTTTGTTTTCCAAAATCGGTGTGCAAATTTAAAACATTTCTATACCATCGCAAATATTTTTTGTTTTTTTATTCCTCTCGTAGAATTCGAAATGCCTTCGGAATTAATTCAATGAGATCAGATGACATTAGACTTTCAGGATTTCCCTCTTCAATAAACAAATCCCCTGCTAAGCCATGCAGATGTACCCCTAATAGACAAGCATGTGAAAAGGAATACCCCTGGGCTAAAAGCGATAGAATAATTCCGGTTAGGGTATCGCCCGAACCAGCCGTTGCCATTCCATTGTTTCCACTTGAGTTGAACCACACTTCCCCATTCGGATGACATATCGCGGTATGCGCTCCTTTGAGCACAATATATAAACCGAACTTCATTGCGAGCAATCGAGCTTCAGTCACCAATTCCAATCCCTGAGCCTCTTTACCCAAAAGACGTTTCATTTCTCCGGGATGAGGCGTTAAGATGGCCCTATTGTTCAAAAAAGCCATCCAAGTAGGATTTTCAGCTAGAATATTCAATCCATCGGCATCAATGACCATTGGAATTTCCGCTGTTTGAAGCAAAGCATAGAGAAAACGCTCCGTTTCTTTTGTGGTTCCAATGCCTGGACCTACTCCAATCGCATGGTAGTTACTGAGGTCCGGCACTTCTTCCAAATATCGTTTACCTAAATCCGGGATGCACATCGCCTCTGGGAAGTTTTTCTGAACGGGATCAATGCAGGTCATGGGGCAGCCAACAGATAAGAGTCCCAAGCCTGAACGCAAGGCCGATTTGCCGGCCAAAATTGTTGCACCAGCCTTCCCAAAAGATCCGGCCAACAACAAGGCATGTCCGAAACTTCCTTTATGTGAGAATTTGGACCGTTCTTTCAAAAACACGCGGGCCAATTCCTCTCTCAAGTAATAAAAACTACTCTCTTGCCGATCAATGAACGCTTGATCAAGACCAATATCCAACACATCAAAATAACCAACAGAATTGCCAACCAAAGGATCAAAAAATGCCAGCTTGGGTGATTGAAAACTCAAGGTCCAATTGGCATCTACCCTGCTTTCTTGCCTAAAATCAGGATTGTAATCGGCCCGCATTCCCGATGGTATATCTATGGAAATGACAAATTGAGAAGATCGATTAATCCGCTGAACCAAATCCTTGTACTCCCCTTCTAATGGGCGTTCTAAGCCAGATCCAAATAAAGCATCGATTAGAAGTCCATCTTTACCATCAGCTCGAAAAGAATCCAGTGGATGAATTTCAATTCCCAATGCTTCTGCCCTTTTCCTATTGGATTTGCAATCTGCACTGCATTTGTCCTCAGAAGCTGGGGCATATACCTCACATTCAACTCCTGACTCTTGGAATAGTCTGGCCAACACCCATCCATCGCCACCATTGTTTCCTGGACCACAAAACACCTTTACTGGATAGGATGTATCGAATACTGACTGTATGCGATTAAATGCCGTCCTAGCCGCTCGTTCCATTAAATCGATACTAGCGATCGGTTCATTTTCTATGGTCCACTGATCGGCCGCCCGTATTTGATCAACTGATAAGATCTTCATGTATGCGCAATACTTGTGGGAGCAGCATATCATGCTCCGCATTTGAAATCAGATAATCACAACGTTCTTTGAGCTCCTCTTGAGGCATTTGCTTGCTCATTCTAGCTCGTACTTCTTCAGTAGTAGAATCTCTCTTCACCACTCTCTGAATCCTCAATGACTCTGGAGCATGCACACCGATCACTCCATCCAATCCCTTATTGGCCCCGGACTCAAATAGAATAGCCGCTTCTTTAAGTACGTAGATTGAATTCTGCTGAGCTATCCAGTCTTTGAATCGACCTGCGACAACTGGATGTACCAAAGCATTTAATTCCTTCAAAAGAGCGGAATCAGCAAAGACCATAGAAGCAAGATGTTTGGTGTTTAGCGCCCCTTCCTGATAAACCTCGGCACCAAAGAAGTCGATCATACTCTTCTTTAAGTCTGCATCTTCTACGTAGGCCTTCTTGGCATCTAAATCGGCATAATAGACCGGTATCCCAAGGTGTTGAAAGATTGTACTCACGTGCGTCTTTCCACTACCTATACCACCAGTCAAACCAACGATCTTCATTCCTTTAAGATAACATATTCAAGTCGTTCGGGAACTATTCTTACTGAGCGCACAAAATCAGATTGACGCAAAATTGAAAGGATAGCCGTTTGAGAAAGGGTGTCCCATTCAATATCAAGTAAAATGTCTGCAGGAGAAACCATGGAGTAATTTGAAATGGCTACCTGATAAAACACGTCTACATGGGAGGGGAATAGGACTTTCCCTTCGCTAAACTCCTCAAGATCATAGTTCATCTTACCCTCCGTGTATCGATCTACCGCATAGCTAACTTCCACTTCTTCGGTAGATGCATTTAACCCGACTAACTGTGTTTCGTTAAGTCTAAGATTCAGTTTGATATCTGTATGAAGATCTTTAATCACCTTAGACTCGGTCTCAACGAAATTGATTTCCTCCATACGTGAACGAGGTCCACTGATCTGAATTGTTGCTGGATTAATGGATGCCTCTCCTACAGGTCCATACTCCTTTCGAAAAGATATGTCGGAAACAAAGTGGATTGGAACTTCCTTCTCTGTTTTTTCTTCCAATGTGAAGAATAGGGTATCTGGACTAACGGATTGAAAACCTTTATGATCCATGTATCGTTGGACCGGTAAATCGGAAGAAAGCAAATAATACCGATTCCCTCTTTTCCTCCGAAGAGTTTCGGCCGATAATGGAAATTGAACCAATCGTTGCTCTCCGGTATTCAAGCCGAGCAGATCGTAACCACTGGCCTCAAAATCCAAATGAACATTTTGCACTCCGCCTTTAACAATGATTTGATCTTCATCTTCAAATTCAAAATGAAACTTGAATTCAGAAGAGGTTTCGTAATTGCCGGAAAGTTTGGATAAGGTCCAGAAAGCGGATGAGATGAGCAAACAAATGAGGAAGATGGACCATTTCTTTCGATCCTCAACCACAACTTGTCTAATTCGCTCGCTAACTTTCATAAAAAAGGCGGGAAAACCCGCCTGAATTAGTCTTCTTTTTTATCGGAACTCTTATCGTATTGGGCCGACAAGTCAGCCGAGATAACCGATTTTTCCATTTTCATTCGGATACCGTTTTGTATCTCCAATGTAATGGTTGTTTCTCCGAGTTCAACAATTTTTCCATGAATACCTGAGGTAGTCACAATGCGCATGCCTTTATGGACCTTCTCGCGATATTGTTTCTCTTTCTTTTGCCTTTTCATTTGCGGACGGATCATGAAGAAATACATAATCACGAAGATTAGTAGAAAGGGCATCAGTACTCCCCACGATGAAGGGGATTGTCCTTGAAGTAAAATGCTTAAGTAGGTCATTGGGATATATTAGGGTACGACTACCTCAGAGGTAATGGTTAAAACTTTTGTGTTGGGAACTGTATTCGCTACAATAGTAACCGTTTTGGTTTGAATTCCTGAGCGGCCAGTACTATTAAAAGAAACATTAATCTCTCCGGTCTCACCTGGAGCAATAGGTTCGTTGGGCCATTTAGGCACGGTACAGCCGCAGCTTCCCTTGGCCGATGTAATGATCAAGGGTCCATCACCGATATTGGTGAACTCAAAGGTAGTGCTTGGCTGCTCCCCCTGCTCAAGGGTGCCGAAATCATGCGATTCCCTATCAAAACTGAATACAGGAAGTTTATCTCCATCCACTGCGTCCAATCCAATTTGATTGTTCTTGGTATTGTTCGTTGGAGTAGCAGGAGTCTCGTTTTTCACTTCCTTTTTCTCCGGATTCGAATTCTTAATTTTTTTGGTAGCTGATTCACACGCATTGAATGCGATCATTGCTCCACCCATCATCACTACTAAAAGTGCTTTCCTAAACATCATTTTCATAATAACATCTCTTTTAAACCTCCTTTAAACACTCGAATTCGAGAAATACAAAACTAGAAATTATCCGATTAGACCTCTCCCAATTTTGCGAATAGAACCATCTTTTTGAAGATCCACAATCAGCTTATCGAGCACTCCATTGATAAACATCTTGCTCTTCGATGTGCTGTAATCCTTACTTAGCTCAATGTATTCGTTCAAACTAACCTTTACGGGTATGGTTTCACAATACATAAACTCGGTTAGCGCCATCTTCATAAGAATCATATCCATGAGTGCGATCCGATCTTTCTCCCAATTCGATGTTCTTTGAACGATTATCTCTTCAAATCGTTCAGAATTGATGGCAGTTTTCCTGAATAAGTCCGTTGCGAAGTCTTTATCGGATGGATTTTTAAACAAATCTTCCGGCTTCAATGGATTTCCACCTTTTAATGCTCGAATGCTTCTTCCCACTCCTAGAGCTGCAATCATTTGATCATCAACCCAATAAATACTTTTCTCCTCGAAAAGGTCTTCCAAGTGCTCATTTTCATTAATGAAATTGTCGAAGATTTGAAGCAGCAATCGAATATCTTCTTCCCAAGACTGCTCCTTGGACGACATATACTCTTGAAAGAATTCAGATTCTTTGGTGTTCTTCAGAACTTCACGAACTGTGGAGCGCTCATCGGCCCACCCAAGCTTCCTTTGCTCCATGAAGTAGAGCAGGGCATCGCTATTGGCAATGGCATTTAAAGCCAAATTGTCAACAAACTTGGTATTCGGATTGAGGTCTTCGGCAGTAGGCAACTGCTGCTTCTTTCCATCTTCAATCTGATTTATCGCTATTTGATGCAACTCCACAAAGAAGTACAATAAAAGAGCATATAAATCCCTCAATTGCTCGAAACTACGAGACATGTCGCGCTCGTACTTTCCAATGGCCTCATCATGATCACTGAAGTAGGCAAAAAGAGCTTGAAGTACCTTAATTCGTAAAAAACGTCTATTGAGCATCCTTCTTTTTTAAAGCTTTGCTTTCGCTTCCGCGATTCTGCGCTTAGCCATTCGCAAAGCGGCATCCGAAGTGGTAATGCCCTCTACTTCCGACATCTTCAGAAGTTCAAGTGTGGTGTTATATATATACTCGGTTTTCTGCATGGCTTCGGCTTCACTAAACTTCGCCACTTCACGGTAAACATTGATCAATCCTCCAGCATTAATAAGGAAATCAGGAGCGTATAAAATTCCTCGGCCCTTAAGAGCTTGTGCGTGCTTGTTCTCGTCGGCCAGCTGATTGTTAGCTGCTCCAGCAATGATCTGACACTGCAAACGGTCAATGGTTTGGTCGTTGACGGTAGCACCTAAGGCGCATGGAGCGTAAATATCCATCTCTTGATCGTAAACCGCATTTCCAAGAATGGATTTCACACCATACTTTGCGCAGACCATAGACAGTTTCTCTTCGTTGATATCATTCACCCTCACTTCTGCACCTTCTTTAACCAAGTGTCCAACCAAAGATTGACCAACAGCCCCAACCCCTTGAACAATGATTTTCTTTCCTTCCAACTTATCGGTACCAAAACGATGCAATACAGCCGCCTTCATACCCATATAAACTCCATAGGCCGTAACTGGTGAAGGATTTCCACTTCCACCCATTGATTGTGGGATACCCGAAACATGCTTAGTTGCTTGGCTTACCACTTCCATATCGTGGGTTGTCATACCTACATCCTCCGCAGTGATGTATTTTCCTCCAAGACTATCGACAAAGGTTCCGAACTTAAACATCAGTTCGTCAGTCTTCTCCTTACTGGCGTCTCCAATAATAACGGCCTTTCCACCACCTAGATTCAATCCGGAGATGGATGCCTTAAAAGTCATTCCTCTTGAAAGTCGCAATACATCACGTAATGCTTCAGCCTCATTCTTATAAGACCACATCCGCGTTCCTCCTAGGGCAGGTCCCAATACGGTATTGTGAATCGCGATAATCGCTTTGAGTCCAGTTTCTTCATCATGACAGAACACCACTTGTTCATGTCCCGTTTTCATCATCCGAGCAAAAGGCCAATCTTGTAGATTAGTGCCTTGCGAAAGGTCAGCTATATTTGCCATGTTTAGATCTTTTTATGCGATGCTTTGTTATGTCAAAGTGCGGGCCGCAAAAGTAGACATTTTTCAAAAGGCTCAAAAGAGGGCCAATACAATTTAGAATGAGAGAATTACTGTACTTAAACAAGTATTTTGGACGATACAAATGGCGATTCATGGCGGGAATTGTCTTCGTGGTAGTGTCCAATATCTTCGCTCTTTTCCCCGCTCGATTTGTCCGCGAAGGTTTCGACACGGTTACCGAAGCCATTCAAAATGTTCAAACTGGAGTAGCAGACGACACTTTAAGTCTAAAGAGACAACTGCTCATATATGGCATGCTGGTTATTGCCATGGCACTTGCCCGAGGTGTATTCATGTTCTTTATGCGCCAGACCATCATTGTAATGTCTAGGTTCATTGAATTCGATTTGAAAAATGAAATATTCGAACAGTATCAAAAACTAAGTCTCGCATTCTACAAAAGAAACAGTACGGGAGATTTAATGAACCGAATTAGCGAAGACGTGAGTAAGGTTCGAATGTACTTGGGTCCAGCAGTAATGTATAGCATTAATGTGATCAGTCAGATTATCATTTTGGTAACTGTAATGCTTACCGTAAATGTAAAATTGACCTTTTACGCTCTACTACCTTTACCCTTTTTATCTATTGCCATCTACTTTGTGAGTCAAGAGATTAACAAGCGAAGTGAGCGCGTTCAACGCCAACTTTCTACATTAAGCACCCATGTTCAGGAAGCCATGAGTGGTATTCGGGTGCTTAAATCGTACGCCAGAGAGGATTTGTCGGCCACGAATTTTGAGGCAGAATGCATTGAATATAAAGACAAGAATCTTGGTTTGGTTAAGATCAATGCACTGTTTTTCCCTTTAATGATTCTGTTAATTGGGGCGAGTAGCATTCTCACGGTCTTCATCGGCGGACAATTGGCCATACAAGGGAAGATTACAACAGGTAATATTGCTGAATTCTTGATCTACGTAGGAATGCTGACCTGGCCGGTTGCTGCACTTGGTTGGGTAACGAGTATTATTCAGCAGGCAGCAGCTTCTCAGAAACGGATTAACGAATTTTTAATGCATGAGCCAGAAATTCAAAATCTGGGAACCAATGAAGGAAAAGTAAAAGGTGGTATAGAATTTAAAGATGTACAGTTCATCTATCCTGATTCAGGCATTCAAGCCTTAAAGGGAATTAATTTTAGCTTGGAACCTGGGAAAAGCCTGGCTATTGTAGGAAGGACAGGAAGTGGGAAAAGCACCATTGCCAATCTATTGGGCCGACTATATGATGTGGAAGAGGGTGAAATTTCGGTGGATGGAATCAATATTGAGAAACACGATTTAAACAAACTACGACAATCCATCGGATACGTTCCGCAGGAAGGATATCTGTTTTCCGATTCCATTTATTCGAATATTGCTTTCGGAATTGATGAACCTAATGAAGAAATTGTGGTTCAGGCGGCCAAAGATGCCGATGTGCACAAGAACATTATGGGATTCCCGAATCAATACGACACCAAAGTTGGTGAGCGTGGAGTGACCTTATCTGGAGGTCAGAAGCAGCGAATTGGAATCGCACGAGCCATTATTAAACAACCTGACATCCTCATTTTTGATGACTGCCTTTCGGCGGTTGATACGCAAACCGAAGAACTCATCCTTTTCAATCTGAAGCGCATTATGGAAGGTCGATCCACCATCATTATTTCTCATAGAATAAGCTCGGTGAAACACTGCGATGAGATTATCGTACTAGAAGATGGAAAGATCATTGAACGAGGAAACCATCAAGATCTACTGCTTCAAAAAGGATATTATGCCGATCTTCACGAGAGGCAATTAATCGAAAAAGAAAGAGCCGCCTGAGTTTCAGCACAGTGATCGCCGCTTGCCGATTCATTTTTTTTGTTAGGTTTGTATTGAACCCAAATTGAAGACTGAGTTAGAATGGATGATTACGGAAAACCTGCAGAGATATTCTCTAAAGTTTTACGGGCTGGAAGAAGGACGTATTTTTTTGATGTGCGAGCGACAAAAGGGAATGATTACTTTTTGACTATTACAGAAAGTAAAAAGTTCACGAACGATGATGGGTCTTCCCATTACAAAAAGCACAAGATTTACTTGTACAAAGAAGATTTCGATGGATTTTATGATTCATTGGAAGAAGTGACCAGATACATTGCTGAGCGAAAAGCAGCGGACCAGAATGGTTCCCCTGTCAGCGAAGAGCCTGTTTCGGAGGAGTACAAAGAAGAGGTTGTGACGGAAGAAGGAGAAAACACCTCCAAGTTCACGGATATTGATTTTGACGATATTTAAACCCAGACCTCAGATATACTGACTGAAGTGCGGGCTAATGCCGGCATTTTTTGTTTAGGACCGATGGAACTTCTCGGCATGAAGCCGAAGTGAATCTAGGAGTTCACCTTTGGGCTTATCCTTTTTAAATAGCTCCATTAATCTCGATATAGGCAACTTAAAAGGCATGACATCTACATCCATGTGATGGAATATGTCCGTTAGATGATCCATTCCGCGCAAGTTCCCTGCTCTTCCTGATGCCACCCCAATCAATCCAACTTTTTTACCTGACCATAAGGAGGGACTAAAGGCATCAATAAATCCTTTGAAAACACCAGGAAAACTTCCGTTGTACTCCGGTGAAATAACCACAAACCGATCGGCATTGCCGATATACTTCTGAACAATTTGATTAAAAGCCGGGCTATGGTCCTGATAGGCATCGGCGGATAAAAAGTCGTTTGGTAAATCTTCCATAAGGAATACTTGTACCTCCGAGCCAAGGTCCCTCAGCAATTCTCTATAAATCTCGACCACCTTGTACGTCTGATTGTTCGGCCTGTTGGTGGCACAAATTATTGTTGTCATCATTCTGCTAAGTTAACACAGGTGTTAAAAAAAAGTTGTCTCGTACACCAAAGTCGCCTGCAAATCGTATTATTTTTAGGAATTCAGAATCACTTTAATCATTTCACGTTTTTTATGGGAAAGATCATCGCCATTGCGAATCAAAAAGGCGGAGTTGGAAAGACTACCACAGCTGTAAATTTAGCAGCTTCATTAGGCGTTTTAGAGCGCAGGGTCTTACTAATTGATGCAGATCCACAGGCCAATGCAACTTCTGCCTTGGGATTTGACCCAAAGAAAACAGAATTGGGCACCTATCAGTGCATTGAGCAAACAACAGAAGCCAAGGAGCTTATCCTGAGTACGGATAGTCCCAACGTAGATCTAATGGCCTCTCATTTGGACTTGGTAGCCATCGAAATTGAGTTAATCGATAAGGAGAAAAGAGAGTATATGCTCAAGGAGGCACTTCAGCCAATCTTGTCTTCCTACGATTACATTCTCATTGACTGCGCTCCATCTCTTGGGCTTATTACACTCAATGCGCTAACAGCGGCGGATTCCGTCTTGATCCCAATTCAATGCGAGTACTTTGCTCTGGAAGGTCTAGGAAAGCTCCTGAATACCGTGAAAAGCGTTCAAAATATTCATAATCCAAACCTCAGCATTGAAAATCTTCTCCTGACCATGTACGACAGTCGCTTGCGTTTGTCCAACCAGGTTGTTGAAGAAGTAAAGACTCATTTTCAAAATTTGGTTTTTGAAACCATCATTCAGCGAAATGTGCGCTTAGGTGAGGCTCCGAGCTATGGAGAGACCATCATTACATACGATGCTGCAAGTAAGGGTGCTGTAAACTACCTTAATCTCGCGAGAGAATTTATCGTGAAGAACGAAGAGAAGAATTCGAAAAATCTTCAAACCACGGAGAATTAAGGCATGGCGAAGAACAGACAAGTTTTAGGGAGAGGTTTATCTGCCCTCCTGTCCGACCAAGAAGGTGATCTACAGACGAAACCCGAAGTTCAAAAAGAATTATTGGGTAATGTTCTACGGCTTAAGCTGAAATGGATTGAAGTCAATCCATACCAACCACGAATCCATTTCGACCAGCAGAGCTTAAACGAGTTGGCCCAGTCCATTAGTCAGCTGGGAATCGTTCAGCCCATCATTGTTCGTAGGATAGAAAAAGAAAAGTATCAGATCATTAGTGGTGAGCGCCGCTTTAGAGCCTCTCAAATCGCTGGCTTAGAGGAAGTGCCTGCCTATATACGAATGGCCAATGATCAGGAAATGCTGGAAATGGCTTTGGTTGAGAATATTCAACGAAAAGATCTTGACGCCATTGAAGTTGCACTTTCCTATCAACGTTTAATTGAAGAATGTGCCCTCACACAAGAAGCTTTGAGCAGCCGAGTAGGAAAAAAACGCTCCACCATTTCCAATTATTTACGCCTATTGCGTCTTCCACCACTCATACAAGCTGGAATTCGCGATGAGATGATTGCCATGGGGCATGCTCGGGCATTGGTCAATGTAGATGACGAATCCATTCAATTGGATATTTACACCAGAGCCATTGAAGAAAGCCTCAGCGTTCGTGAGGTGGAACGATTGGTTCAAGAGGCGAAAGAAGGGCGTTCTATCCGAAAAAGAAGATCAAAGTTGCCTCTGCCCTATGCTATGCAGCAGATCAATGAAAAAATGACGGAGCACATCAACGCCCGGACTGAGATTGTTCGAAATAAGAAAGGACAAGGACGTATCGTTATACATTTTGGTTCCGATCACGAGTTAAAAAGGATTTCGGACCTTCTTACAGACGAATGAACACCGCATTAAAAAAACTTGTCTTAGGCCTTCTTTTGGTATTGCCCTCCTTGGCTTTTTCACAAAGTCCGGAGTCTGAGAAGTTTGATAGCTTATACCATTCGTCCAAAACCGCAGCTATTCGATCTGCCCTTATTCCGGGATGGGGACAAGCCTACAATAAGAAGTACTATAAAATCCCTCTTATTTATACAGGAATTGGAACCTCGGTCTTCTTCGCTATCGATAATACGCGTTTATACAATACCTATAAGGACGAATTTGAATGGAGACAAAATGGAGGGAATGCAGAAGATGGACGCTTTCCTTCCTATTCGGACGAAAATCTTCAAGACCTAGCGAATGGATATCGAAGCGATCGAGATCTAGCCATCGTTTTTGCCGTCCTCTTCTACGTCTTAAATATTGTGGATGCCAGTGTAGACGCCCATTTCTTTGGCTTCGACGTCTCCGATGACCTTTCATTCGACCTTCGACCAAACTCCATAGCGGTTCCTGGCAATCGGACCCAAGGTATAGGACTGTCTTTACAGTTGAAATTGTAAATTTGGCCTCAAACCCAGAGCATGAATCTCGCACTTTTAGGATATGGCCGCATGGGCCGAGCAATTGAAGAAATTGCAAAACAAAGAGGTCATAAGATTGGACTCATTGTGGGTCGCCATGAATCAGAAAAACTTGAGGCGCATCATTTTGAAGGTATTGATGTTTCGATTGACTTTTCAACTCCTGGCTCAGCCAAATCATTAATCCTGAAATCATTGAGTTCTGGAACTCCAACAGTATCTGGAACCACCGGATGGCTCAAAGATCTAGAATTGGTACATGCCGAATGTAGCACACAGAATACGGCATTCTTTTATGCGAGTAATTTCAGTATTGGGATGAATATCTTGTTCGACATCAACAAGCGTTTAGCCCGGTTGATGAATGGCCAAATCGATTATGAGGTGTACATGGATGAAATACATCACCAACATAAAATAGATACTCCTTCTGGAACAGCCATTACACTAGCAGAAGATATCATTGAACGTCTCGATCGAAAAGAGTCTTGGAAATTGGAAAAAGCTGAAACAACAAACGAACTGGTGATTCGTTCTTCTCGTGTTGGCGAGGTACCAGGAACACACCTCGTGAACTACCAGAGTGATATTGATAAAATTCAAATTTCACATGAGGCCTTTGGAAGGGAAGGTTTCGCCTTAGGTGCTGTTATGGCCGCCGAATGGGTGGCCAATAAGCAAGGCATATTTGGAATGGAAAACCTTCTAGCACAAACATAAAAAGATGACATACCTACTCTTATTCCTAGCCTTTCAGCTTATTCGATTTGTAGCCTTTGGAGGCTTGGTTAAAAAAGCTGGCGACAACGAATGGAAAACCTTGGTTCCCGTTTTAGGTGAGCTAACCATTCTTAAAATGATTCAACGTCCGTGGTGGTGGCTGCTTCTAATGTATGCTCCTATTGTAGGATATATCATGTATTCAGTGGTTGTAGTTGAAAGCCTACAAGTTTTCAAGAGAAGAACTTTTCAAGACCATTTGTTGGGGATCGTTAGTCTGGGTCTCTATTTGCGCATGGTGAGCATGGATGAGAAAACCACCTTTGCCGGACCAGAGTTAAGAGGATTTAAAGGGAAAGGTAGAGATTGGACAGAAGCGATTGTTTTTGCGATAGTTGCGGCCACTGTTATTCGAACCTTTACTATTGAGGCCTATACGATTCCAACTTCTTCGATGGAGAAGTCGATGATGATTGGCGACTTTTTATTCGTTAGCAAGGTTAATTACGGGCCAAGACTTCCCATGACGCCGCTGTCGGTTCCATTGGTACACAATACCATTCCAATGACCCAAATCCCATCGTTCGTAGAATGGATCAAAGTCCCTTATTACCGTCTTCCAGGCTTTGCTAAGATTAAGAATAAGGATATCGTGGTGTTTAACTACCCGATGGATCCAGATTTACCGATAGATAAGAAAACGAACTACATCAAGCGCTGCGTTGGAATTCCTGGCGACACTCTGGAAGTTATTGATGCCGTGCTCCACATCAATGGTTCAGCCGTAGAACTGCCCGAGCGTGCTCGACCGCAATTTGCCTATTCCGTTATTACGAATCGTCCTTTAAGCAAAAAGGAATTTGAAGCGCTATCATCGGAAAGAGATATCACCGAAGGAGGCGTGCAAAATGCCAATATGAAGGAATTTGCTTTCCTACTTACCGAGGAGAATGCGGGCTATTTCAGAAATGATGATCGGGTTAAAGATATTCAGCCCATCGTTGAACGAAAGGAACAATTTCAGGAAGCTATTTTCCCCCAATCAAGAGATTACCCGTGGAATCCTGATCAATATGGTCCTATTTATATTCCTAAAAAAGGTGTTGAAATTGAATTGACGGACAAGAACTATGTACTCTATGATCGATTGATTAGTGTATACGAAGGACACAGTTTCGAGAGGACCGAGGACGGGTTCTTAATCGATGGGGTGGAAAGCACGACCTATACACCGGAGCTCGATTATTACTGGATGATGGGAGACAATAGACACTACTCTCTGGATAGCCGATTTTGGGGCTATGTGCCGGAAAATCATATTGTTGGAAAAGCTGCCTTTGTTTGGATGAGCTTTAATAAATATGGAAGTGGAATAAATAAAATTCGTTGGAACAGACTATTTACTTTTATCCACGGTAAGGGTGTTCCTATTTCATTCTTCCCATATTTCCTTGTCCTTTTAATCGGATGGTGGGGCTATAAGAAGTTCATTCGGAAACCAAAAGCTGATGCCGCAGAATAATTGCGTTCATTCTATTGCCTACTTCCCTCCTATTTCTTGGTTTGCCACGGCCATTCATCAGCACTATTTGATGATTGATGCTTCGGAAAACTATCAAAAGCAGTCGTATAGAAATCGTTGCATCATTCAGGGGCCCAACGGAAAGCTATCACTGAGTATTCCCATAGAACATTCAAAGAGAGAAAAACTAAAAACTTCTGAAGTAGTTATTAGTCACAAGGAGGATTGGCGAAAACAACATTGGAAATCTATAGAGTCCTCGTATCGTAGGTCCGCATACTTTGAGTATTATGAAGACCAATTTGAATTGATTTATAAGGAACCGAAGCTTTCACTCTGGGATTTCAACCTTCGCTCCATTGAACTTGCCTTAAATCTCCTCCAAGTCAGTTTGCCTTTGAATTTTATTGAACATTATCACCCTTCTGAGAGTTTTGAAAAAGATTACCGTGACATTATACATCCAAAAAAACCAGTTCTAAAAGGAAACCACACCTACTTTCAGGTCTTTTCTGATCGTATGCCTTTCCTTTCTGATTTGAGTATCTTGGATTTGATTTTTAATCTCGGTCCTCAAAGCCTTGAATATTTAAAGAACGTCTCTATCAACAATAGCTAATCTCCATGAATCTAGAATATAACAAGAACGAAAACCAAATGAAACTCCTGCTTTCTGAAATGAGGAAACGGTTTGTTCGGGTTTCAAAAGGTGGTGGAGAAAAAAGGATTGAAAAACTCCATAGCAAAGGAAAACTCACCGCTCGTGAGCGCATTGATTTACTGTTGGATAAGAATTCAGAACGAGTAGAAATCGGAGCATTTGCTGGAGAGGGGATGTACGAAGAGCATGGCGGTTGCCCATCTGGAGGTGTTGTAGTGATGATTGGTTATGTTTCTGGACGGCAGTGCATTGTTGTGGCCAATGATGCTACAGTAAAAGCTGGGGCTTGGTTTCCTATTACTGGAAAGAAAAATCTTCGGGCACAGGAAATCGCCATGGAGAATAAGCTGCCCATCATTTACTTGGTTGATAGTGCAGGGGTTTACCTTCCAATGCAAAATGAGATTTTCCCCGACAAAGAGCACTTTGGTCGCATATTCCGGAACAATGCGGTAATGTCAAGCATGGGCATCATTCAAATAGCTGCGGTAATGGGAAGCTGTGTGGCCGGTGGTGCTTACTTGCCAATCATGAGCGATGAATCTTTAATCGTTGATAAGACAGGAACCATTTTCCTTGCGGGAAGCTATTTGGTGAAAGCAGCCATTGGAGAAGACATTGATAATGAAACATTGGGGGGAGCTACCACCCATTGTGAAATTAGTGGGGTAACCGACTATAAAGCCGCTGATGACGAGGATTGCCTAAAGCGAATTCGTGAGCTAATGGATAAGTTAGGTCACTCGGAAAAAGCTGGATTCGATCGTATTGAATCGATTAAACCAAAGCGAAATATCGAAGATGTATACGGGATTATGCCTGCGGAGCAAGAAAAACCCTACGACTCCAAGGACATCATTGAGTGTATAGTGGATGAAGACAGTTTTGTTGAATACAAGGCTGGATATGGTAAGACATTGGTCTGTGGGTATGCCCGAATCGATGGTTGGTCGGTTGGAATTGTTGCCAACCAAAGAAAACTAATCAAAACCAAAAAAGGAGAGATGCGGTTTGGTGGAGTGATTTACTCCGATTCTGCAGATAAGGGAGCTCGTTTCATTATGAATTGCAACCAAAAAAAGATTCCCTTGGTTTTCTTGCAGGATGTAACCGGATTTATGGTTGGATCGAGATCGGAACATGGAGGAATCATCAAGGATGGGGCTAAAATGGTGAGTGCCGTGAGCAATAGTGTGGTACCCAGGTTCACCATTATTACTGGTAATAGTTTTGGAGCTGGAAATTATGCGATGTGTGGCAAGGCCTACGACCCTAGATTGATTTTTGCTTGGCCCTCGGCGCAAATCGCGGTTATGGGTGGAAATCAGGCGGCCAAAGTCCTTCTTCAAATAGAAAAGAGTTCCTTAAAATCGAGGGGTGAAGAGATTGATCCCGAAAAAGAGAAAGAATTGTTGGAGCGTATTCAAGGCAATTATAAAGAGCAAATGTCTCCTTACTATGCGGCTTCTCGCTTGTGGGTAGATGGAATTATTGATCCAGCAAAAACCAGAACAGTCATTTCGGAAGGAATAAAAATGGCCAATGCCGCTCCCATCGAAAAGGCCTTCAATGCTGGTGTTATTCAAACTTAATGCACCTCGGCCCCATCCAATAATTCTAGCTTTCCTTTTTTTCCTTTGAAGAAGAGAAATCCTTTCGACTCTTTGAGTTGAATACCACCCCAATCCAAATCACTGGGGTTATGAATTTTTCCTTTGTTTAAAATTAAGGTCCCGCCTGGCTCCACTGTTATGCTTTTTCCTTTAGCGACTAACAGCTCACCTTCGATTTGAAGTTCTGCTCCTCTCTTCACTACGAGGTTCTCAAGTAAGAATTCATCCTTCCAAACTTCCTTAGTTCGTACCACTCTTTTTCCTGTGGCTTCTTCTAAATTTGTGAGCCATAATCCCCTACCGTGTGTTCCGGCCAACAATTCACCAGCGAAATAATTGATCTCCAATTCAGCAACCTCTGCATGAGGTAATCCTTCTAGTTTTTTCCAAGAATCTCCTTTTCCTTCTTTAAAGTAAACCCCATTGTTGGTTCCAATATAAATGCGGTCGGTAGTTCCATATTGAAAGACCACTTCCGTTACACTTAGATTCTTAAGTGTGTTATCTCCTTCGGCTATTCCGGTCCAATCTTCCCATTTCGAACCATTGTAATACAGAACTTTGGGTTTAGGATACTTTTCCCAACCTACATCATGACCCGCATAGGTAAGCCAGAATTCATCGGGTCTGTATTCATTAATTGCTAGACCTGAAGGCCAGGTGCGAATTTCTTCTCCATTCTTATACTCCATGAGCCATGGAAGCAGAACCTCTCCAATTGGCTCCGGAGAGGTGGGATTAACACAATGGTACACCCCTCCTTTTTGATACATTGTAGCGTATAAATTTTCTCCACCAAAATCACAAAACAGCTCCCAAAAGTTGGATTCTGTGCTTGCTATTACTTCCCAAGTCGATTTCTCTTCCATGGGACGACGCAATAGGTTTTTATTACCAGGATAGAAGTAATGACCTAAATCCTCCCGTACCAACCATTGCCGCTTCCACTGTGCCCCTATTAGTCTGGTACTGGGTGTTAATCGCAAAGACCCCCCGGTAGTATCCCACCTGGTAAATGAAGAATGTGTACTTGTGTACAAGTAGTTGTCTGCCGTTGTTCCGATATGACATTCAAATCCATCGCCAAAATCAATTTGATACCATTCCCCGTCTTCATACTTAGAATTTCCGGTATCATATCCACCGTACATAAACACTCTAGGATTGTTTCTCGTATGGGCAATATTAAAAGTGGTTGATACGCCAATTCCTTCGGTATGGTCTTCCCAAGTCTGACCTAAATTCAGCGTTCTGTTCACTCCACCGTCGGTGCCTATCCATAATTCCTTTCCATCCTCTGAAAACGAAATCCAATGAAAGTCGTCGTGAAAGTCCTTTTCAGCATTATTCCAGGTCTGACCACCATCCATACTAACCCACAATAAACTCACATTACCCATAACCAAGATGTTTGCGTCTAGCGGGCTTACATCAAAACTCTGGGCACGACCAGGTCCCAATCTTCTTTGTCCTCCCATCGATTTTGGAATCTCGCCAAGATCTTCCCACTCCTCCGTATCAACATGATACAAATAGAGTTGTGCTTTGAAAGGAGAAGCACTTTTATCGTCATTATCCGCTGTTACAGCCACATACAATTTGTTGGGGTCCGCTTTAGACATTCGAAGTGTGGCACGCAGTCTTTTTTGATCTTTCCAACGATACAGGGCCGTTTCTTCAATACCTTCTAACTCAGCCCATGTATTTCCTCTATCTTTTGAATAATAAACGGATCTACCTCCAGCAAAGAGCTCCATTTCACGATAGTAAGGACGGCTGATTACATCATAAAACTGATCCTCAACCATCATTTCCCATCGTACTTCCTTTGGATCTTCTTCTCTCGCATTTACGGTTCGATACAATCCCTTGGTAGTGGCTGCAAAAAGAACGCCTTTGTTCACTTCCAACAGTAGCATCTTCCTAATATTGACCGGATCCCAATGCTTTTGAGGGTTGGTAGAAGGCAGTTCAGCCGATTCCCTTCCATTGATAGGCTCCCAAGATCTACCCTGATTTGTTGAGCGAAAAATGCCGTAACTGAAACTTAAGCCATCATCTCCGTCACCTGTGGCGATATACCAATTACCGTTTCCATCGGATTGAAAGTGTGATATTCCAGGATTTGGTAAAAAGTCCGTTCCTCCGTTCACAAATGACGGATTCCCAATTTTCTTGTGAAAAAGTCCGCCGGTTGGACTTCCCACAAACATTTCGTCATTCTTGTAATCAAACTCAACAAAATAAACCCTCCCTGTTCCTCGAATACGTCTGTAGTTGTATTCGTTCATCTTCCAGTTCAATGTAGATCGAATAGGACCTATCTCCGTCCACCGATTCGTCCCTCTCCTAGTTTCATATGAATCCTTTAAATCGACTAAGAGAGATCGGTGCCTATCTTCTATTTCCATTGCCGTTTCGGGATAGGGTCGAAGGGTTTTCCACTCGGCATTTTCTTGGCCCAGACACAAAAAGATTAAGCCCGAGAATATGATTCCCAGGCTTAGTTTGAGCGTATTCAATTCTATTCCTTTTTTATTCAACGACAATTCTTTCAGTCCAAACACTTCCATTTGAATCCTGTACGCGTAACACATAAACACCATGAGCCATCTGAGGCTTTAAGTCTATTCTTGACTCTTCACCAATGAGCAGACCGCTATCAATTATTTGACCTCGAATATCTATTAGTTCAAAACTCAATTCCTTGTTGCTGGCAGCGTGTTCAACAATCACATAAGTCGATGCTGGATTTGGATAAACTGTAAGTTCAATGGATTCTTCTTCAATTCCAACGCTTGCATCATATACACTAAAGGCATCCAATCCTCCTTCTACCACATGTCCGGTTCCTTGATCAACAATATAAACCACCAATTGCATTTGATTGGTCATAAAAATGTGACCGGCAATATGATATTCGGATAATTTCCAGAATGACATTGCTGAAGTTTCATCATAGGAATCGAGCATAATGGAATCCATTCCATTGGATAGGAAAATCTTCATTTCATCATCAACGGTACCAGAGCCACCAGCAGCTGCCCACCATGAATAATAGCTGATCACAGGATCAGCATAATTGGTAATTTCGAAATAGGGTGAGCGCAAGATGGTATAGCCTCCATCTACATCATCGGCCCCTGCTGTAGCCGAACCGTTTCCGGTTACATAGGCCTTTGTTCCACAATCCGAAGCATAATCGGCACTTGGGCTTACCTGAACACCCGCAGTTGATGTACCAATGGGCTCGCCTATCTCCCAAATTCCCGAAGTCGCGGTGGACTGCACCTGCCAACCCAAGTCTGAGTTGAAATCATCTTCATATCCTTTTTTAAGGGGCAATTGGAAATTCTCTTGACCCATAATGGTCACTTGATCGCAATAGCTTTGATATCCCCAAACGGAGACATACATATCATATACACCGGTTAAGAAATTTGGGATAGTGAAATTTCCGTTATTGTCGCTTTGCACTGTAAATGAACCTCCACTATTACTGAAGGTTACTTCAGCTTGGGCTATTCCATTGGAAATGTTGCCAAACTCAAACACGGATCCATCAATAGAGGTAGGCATTGGCATCAATGAAGGAGGAAATTCTATATCATCAACCCAGGCAGCATCACTACCCGACGAAACTATATAATCCTTCTCATAAGACCAACTAAACAAGTGTTGGCCAACTCCAACTGGATAGGCAAAATACGCCCAATTCTCTTCTCCACTCCACGCACCCATCTCTACTCCATCAATATAGAAGCGCAAGAAATCATAGGTGTCTTCCGATGAAACCTTTCTCCAAAAACGAATGGAATCAGCCGCAATTACCTGCAGATTTATATTCATTACCGAACTCTGGTCATCGGTAATAGATCCACTTTTAGATGAGTTGACTCCGGTATAGGCCGTCTGATCGATGGTCCAATTCTGATTTCCGCTGAAGGTCCATGCATAGGTACCATAACCCCCGCTTTCAAAGTCCTCAACCAGTCTACCTATAGTCGCCACAAAAGAATTACTGGTTGAATAATGAGCCGCATCCGAATGCAAATCAAAGCTAACCAGGGTTCCAATAGGTACATTGTTGTTTACCGTAACCGTATAGACCAAATCTCCGGTAGCCCCAGCCGATAGATTGGTCAATATAGAGCCTCCACTCAATGAAATGTCAGAGGATGTTGAACTAACCGCATTGGAGTTAATGGTCACATCAGAGTTTCCTTTGTTCTTCAGTTTGAAGGTTATAGTAGCGGTTTCTCCTTCGTCCAAAACCCCATTTCCATTTCCTCCGGTATGGTCATCTATTTCAAATGTTGTAAACGCCAACTTAGGTGCCGATATGTTCAAATTAAAAGTTGAGGTCCATGAATTTGACAGGGAATCGGTAATAACTAAGGTAAGTGGCACAACATGTCCATCTGGAACTGAATCCGAAACACTCAAACTAAGTCCTCCATTCGTTCCTACACCATTATTTGCGGCTAAGGGTGAAAAAGAAGTCGTTGAATTGATAATGTTTATATGCGGATCATTGGCGCTTAAGGTGGCATTTAAACCAGTGGTTAATACTGTTCCAATGTTTGTCAATTCCAAATCAACATTGATGGTCTCTCCATAATCTGCTGTTTGGTTACCATTCCCGTTTGGATCGAGCACGTTCATACTCGTTTGTATCACGTACGGACCGTTGGGCACAATTACAGGAATGAATGCCTGGTAAGTGACTTTGTTATAACCAAAGATGGTTAAGGTCAAGGTATCAACGGAGGCAATCCCACTGAATGAAAGAGAAGCCAATCCATTACTAACCAACTGTTGATCCAACACTTGACCACTTTGGGTTAGCGTAACAAAAGCCGAATCGAAATTGCAATTCGCTGTAAAGCTGCTCGATCCTACAGGAACAACAGGTGCATGGGTCACTGCCATAACACTTGGAACATCCGTTCGAACATATACGGAAGGATCTCCGAAACAGGTCCAGGTATCCGTCATTTGATCACCTCCGGTTCCATACTCATCATTCATTTCCATACATCCATTCATGGAGATGGCTCCAAAGGATCTAGGCCTATTGGAAGAATATGATTCGATAAGAATATCATTCATTTCATCCTGTCCACACATAGGAGGATTCCAACTCTGATTGATTGTACTCATCAAGGTGGCTATGGCTCCCGTTGGAGCTCCACTCGAGGCATCCGTCGCACGAATCCACTTTTCGGCAAAGCAAGTGCCGCCAACAAAGTTTCCGTTTACACAAGCAACTGAAAATATGAATGGGTATCGATCTACATTGGTCAGATTATCTACATCATTCGAATTCAATCCCGTGGTTGCACAAGAAGAAGAAGATCCGTGACCGGTATAATTAAAGATTCCAATTCCATCTTGCAAATGATTGAAGAGCTCAATAGCACTAGGATTTCCTGGTCCATCCAAACCTCCTTGAGTCCCGTCATACAGTTCATATACCTCATCATAGGTATAAGCAATCAGGTCCGTTCGGATGTTCTGCATATGCTCGTAATCATATTCGTTGTTGTCTCCAGGTCCTTGATCCGAGGCTACTCCTGCCCCATACACGAATGAACTGTCGGCTGTAGTTACCAACTTTTCATACCTGATTACGCGCTCAACCATGGTTTCAACTTGAGACTTGCTTTCTGCACTAAATCGACCAACAAAGAGCTCTGGGTAGGAGTCGTTTCCACTCAAATATCCATAGGCATTGTCTGAATGCCCACTGGCGTGCAGAACGGTAGTAACTTCAGCCGCATCACCAACTAGTAAGAGAAATGAAATGGACTCGTTGGTATATACCGTAGAAACATAGGTCGAAATAGCTGTTGAAGTGTTTCCAATGGACTGAACATCTGCAACTATAATATCCATACCTCTTTCTTCCTTCCATTTCACAAAGGGCCCCATTTCATCTAGAAATGTCGAATCCGAAATGATGAGCATCTTTCCATTATCAGCAACTGGCGTATACATCATCATGTACTGATCGAAATTCATAAAATGACGCTTGTATACATCCAAAAAGTCGAAGCTAATCTGCTGAAGAGGTTTTAATCTTGAGAATGGGTTAAGCAATTCTGCCTCATCAGACTCTTTCACGAGCAACTCTAAATCCGTATAAACGCGAAGAATACGTGTTGTTGGGTTGTATTGCACAGGGTTGACAATAACATTCTGACCTCTGAAATCTCTTAGGATGTGAGGATCGCGCAATGATGCTAAATCGCTAGGAAAGAACTGCTCAATGGAATAGCTTGAGCTGAAAGAATAAGGAACCTCAGAAGGAGAAATGTCTCTAGTGAAGTTACCTTTTGATGGGGCTATATACACATCTTCAATTTCATAGAAATCGCCAGAAATGATCTCTATTTCCATTGCTTTCTGATCGGGAATGATAAAACTCTGGGTAAACTTTGGGAGATCTGGGGCTCCTTTTTTGAGCAATGGACTTGCACCGTCCATTGTAACCACATTGTAGAGTTGTCCATTAATGGTCACTTCATGAAGCTGAACTTCAGGAAATTCTAAGTCAATGAAAATCTCTTCTGGAGAATTCTGAGCGTAAGTAAATACGTTTTGAGCGAGGGAGAGCTGGACAGTAGAAAAAATCAACACGAAACTTGCTACTGCCAATCGAGTAAATTTGGTCATCTTTAAATCCGATTGATCGTATATGTAAATATCCAGAAAATCAGCGGATAACACAATTATTTAGTCGTCTTTGAAGAAAAGCGAATTTAAATATCACATTCGAAAAACTTCCATTCTGGCATTCCCGGTTGTATTAAGTCAGCTTGGACAAATGCTGGTTGGTGTGGCCGATAGTGCGATGGTTGGACAATTGGGGCCTGCTCCCCTTGGTGCTTCTTCTTTGGGTCATGGGGCTTTCATGCTCATATTCATATTTGCCATGGGCCTTGCAATGGCCGCACACCAAATTGCTCTTAGTTTGGCCGCTTTGACCTTTATGGTGGCCTCCGGCTTAGCGGCCGCTACAACCATACGAGTAGGCAATCAACTGGGATTGGGAAACATCAGACAGTTAAGAAATGTAGTGTTTGTGAGCTTGGCTATGGGAATTGCAATCATGGCCAGCTTTGGGATTTCATTCGCCCTAGCCGATGAATTCTTCTAGAGTCTATTCATTGATCATCAAGAAGTCATAGAATTGGCGGCCATATTGCTTTTAGTGGCGGCACTTTTTCAAATTAGCGATGGTATTCAAGTAATTAGCCTGGGTGCTCTTCGCGGAATACAGGATGTAAAAATTCCTGCTGTCTACACCTTTATTGCGTATTGGGGAATTGGTATTCCTATTGGCTATTTTCTTGGGATAAGGCTTGATTACGGGGCTCTAGGGATTTGGATTGGATTGGCTTTGGGCCTCACAGCCAGTGCAGCACTTCTTATCTGGCGATTTAACAACAAAACAAAGAAGATGCTCAGAAATTAACGGATGAGTTTGAAAGTCCCTTCTTCTACTTTTACTTGTCTTTTAAAATTGAGCAATTCAATCCGATATAAATACACACCCTGAGTTGCTTTCTTTCCATTGTACTCGCCATTCCACCCAATATCTCGATCCGAGGTCTCAAAAATGAGTTTTCCCCATCGATCAAATACGGACAGATTATACTCTAAGCTTCCTTTAACCGATGGAAGCCACTCTTCATTTAGTCCGTCTCCGTTTGGACTAAAGGCGGTTGGTATAAAAATGATGTACTCAGGTTCTATTTCAACGTTACGATAAATAGTGTCAGAACATCCATAATCGTTGCCGGCCACCATCATGATGGTATAAATCCCTTCATTCCAATAGGTGTGGGATACATTGGGCGAGTTACTTTCTTCACCGTCACCAAAACTGTATTGAACAAAGTCACTCCCAGTGGATTGATCCGTCAAATTTATAATGGGGTTATATAAGTTGGTCACCAAGGGATCGGCATCAAAAGCAGCCTTGGGGGTAGGAAGAACACTAATTATTTGAGGGAGGTCCGAGTACAGCGTATCAATACAACCTTCTGTAGTGGCCATTGCAACATTTACGCTGTACAAACCAGCATTCACAAAGGTATGGGTCGGGCTTTCTAAGCTACTGGATCCACCATCAGAAAAACTCCATTGATATTGTATTGGTCCCCATCCTATGCTATTGTTGGCAAAAGTGGCTGTAAAAGGTTCACAACCTTCTTGCGGATCATCGTCAAAAATCAGTTGTGGTGTTGGATACACCGCAACCGTATCAACCTCATTCACGTAGCAGCCGTTCTCCTCTACTTGAACATAGACTTCATAATACCCGGGCGCATTAAATGTAATGCCCTGAGGCTCCATGTCATTAACTATTTGTCCTCCAATATCCCATGAAAAAACTGCCCCATTCGTATGCTGCGAAGTAACATCAAAATCAAAGGACTGATCGGTGATGCATTGCGGACTTACTACAGTGAAATCAACGGGAATTTCAGCATAGATATTAAATGGTTTCACAGTGGTATCGGCGCAAGGCCATCCGGGATTTGCAACCAGTGTGATTAAATATTGCCCCGTATCGGGAAAGGTATACGTGGGATTGACTAAGAGACTCGTGTCCCCATTCGTTGTGGGGTCTCCAAAATTCCAGAAATAGGTGGTCGCCAGAATACTTTGATTATTAAAGTCAACGGTTAGCCCCTCACAAATAGTGTTCGGATCTAAAACGTTTGGAGATGCATTTTGAATGATGGCTACTGTATTATCTACACAACTCACACAGTTAAACTGAAAATCTCGTCTATTTTCATTGATCAAAACCCCATTCCAATACTCCTTTGCATTAACGGTCATCACATACTGCCCAAGTTGATTGGGTGTACCTGTTAAAAAGCCAGTCTGAGAATCTAGTGTAAAGGCTGGATTGGAAGCAATGGGGTAATTTGTGCTGTAACCTGCCGCATACACCACATCAATAAATGGTGGATGGGCCGTATGCATATTGAAATTAGGTGGAGGTCCTGGTTGTGGAAAAAGATTGGTAGCTCCAGTCCAAGGGGTTTCAAAGGTATATACCAATGAATCACCATCGGGATCTATGGCACTATGATCAAATCCAAAACTGTCCAGTAGACAAATTCCCAAGGGAGGGAAGTTTACAAAATAAGCCGAGTTATTGCAGCTATACGGAGGCCCCGGAATAAAAGTAGAATAGGTTGCCCCCGCACTATTCGGATTTTGAATATTAACGATTGTACTATTTCTACAGCAACGCTGATACACCAAATGATAACCACCAGCAATTGGAGGAAGAACTACAGCCTCGGAATAAACACCTTCTTCAACGCATATATTTGGCGGAATTTGAAGGCACGGATTATTGGTTGTTGGTTGTACGTTAGTTACGGCAGGATTGTACATTTCAATATACTGCAGTAAAGAATCGTTGGAATCATAGACGGCAACATATGCAGGATTATCAAAATAAGCACCTTGGGTATTGGAGCAGTCGCGGAATATTTTCAGTGTAATGATGTACTCATTGTTTCCTTGACACTCGTAGTAAATCTCACCACCCACAATATGCCACGCCCATGCAGGACTTAAAAGTCCACACAAACACACGAGAATGAATTGACGACGGAGCACTATTGAAAGATATTGTTCTAAATATTAAACGAAAATAAAACCCAATAGGTTTAGTCTTCATTTAAAAAAGACTGATTCTATAAATGCAAAAAACTTAAAACCAATTTATTCTGAAACATTAGTATTAAATCACATTTCAGAAATACAAGTGAACAGCAATCCTTTCACCAAACCAATAACAAAAAAAGCGGGCCCTTTTGGACCCGCTTAATATGGTCCAAAAGAACTATTTCTTACTGCTTAACAAATGTCTTTGTTGAGCGAGCATCGTTTGTGTTGATAGAAATCATGTAGGTTCCAGCTGGAAGGTCTGATACGTTTTGGTCAAACGCATGATTACCCGCAATCTGTACACCACGAGCTTCGTGAAGGATTTCCTTACCGTTAATATCAGTAATTTCAACAACCACATCAGAAGTAGAATTCAATACGTACTCTACAGTGATCATGTCAACAGCTGGGTTAGGATACACATTCATTGAAGCATCTAATTCGTTCTCTTCAATACTAAAGGTTTCAGTTCCCATTACGAGAATATCATCAACTGCAATAAAGTTATCATCAGCAGAAGTGTGGATAAATGCAATGTAGATTTCTATTCCAGCATACTGAGCTAGTGACACTTCATGATCTACCAACAATCCATAGAATGAAGTTGAATCACCATCATAGTACACGCCGGTTCCATCCCATCCGTGGATCCAACCTTCTCCCCAAGCATAAGCATTGAAAGAAGCGATAGCTGGACTACCTGGTCCACCTGGACCTCCGTTAGGAGCAAATTCAGCTGCCTTGAAAATCGTGTCATTGAAACTAGTTTCCAAGTTGTCAGTAGTTGAGATAGCTACACGATATCCATCACAGTAAGATGGTGTTTGACGTGGAGCAGACTTCCAATGCAATTTCGCAGTGGAATCAACAAATACAGCTGGAGTGATCAAGTAGTTCAAGTTACCTGGATCATACCCTACAAGCCAACTTCTAGAAGCATAAACAATTGTATTTGTATCGTTTTCTGCCCATCCTCGAGCAGCAAACCACTCTCCTGGAAGACCACCTTCAGTAGGAATTCCATCGTAGTCAAAGTTGAACCATTGTGTGTCCGTGGGCACTCCGTCAGGAGCAGTGTTGTTCATGTACATGATGGTATCACCACCAGAGAAATTTTCAAACAACAATGTATCATTCTGAGCCATCGTAAAAGAAGCTGCAAACAATACTGTCGCGAATAATAGAGTAATTTTCTTCATAGAGCTTTTTATTAAAATTTGGTTATGCGAAACGCAAATATAACGAATGAATAACGTAATGCAATAGAAAAAGTCTCGATTATGACTTACGAATGAGCATTAAGCCATCTCTTAAAGGGAGAAGAATATTCTCCATATCATCTCTTTCCTGAACGTAGGAATTAAAATTTACTAAGGCTTTGGTGTTTTTGTCCATTCCTTCTTTTGCATTCAAAACTTTCGAGCTCCAAAGCACATTATCGGCCAATACAAATCCACCCGGAGGTACTTTATCCCAAACCAATTTCAAGTAATCGGTGTAGGACTCCTTATCTGCATCAATAAAAACCAAATCGTAAGGCCCATCCAGAGAAGGAATCAGAATTCTAGCATCACCTATGTGCTGAATTATGCATTTTTCCAGGCCAGCCTTAGCAATGAAGCTAGCCGCAAAATCTTTCAGTTCCTCATTGATGTCAATGGTATCAATCTCTCCATTCGGTTCTAGTCCGGCCGCCAAACAGATTGCAGAGTAACCCGTGTATGTGCCAATTTCAAGAACTTTCTTTGGTCGAATCATTTGGGATATCATCTCGAGAAATTTTCCTTGAAGATGACCAGAAAGCATTCTGGGATATAAAATCTTGGCGTTGGTCTCTCTATTTAATTCAGATAAGACCTGTGATTCTTCGCTGGTATGATTCTGAGCATACTCTTCAATTTTCGCATCTAAAAAATTCATCGCGCTTGGTATATAATTGAACTCATTTCATTCGGATTGAATTGTTCATTGGCCAGTTCTAGTATATTCTCCGAATTCAGTCCCTCTATTTTATCCACTATTTCACTAACCGAATCAACACGATCGAATAGAAGTACCGACCTTCCGTAACTCAGCATGAGGTTTAACCGACTCTCCAAACCAATACTCAATTGTCCTATAAATTGTTTTTTGGCTCTGCTCAATTGTTGTACCCCTAACTTTTTGGTCCGTAGAAGTTTCAATTCCTTTTCTACCAATTCCAGACTGCGATCTACCATTCCTTTATCTGTACTGAAATAGATTCCAAAGACGCCGATATCTGAGTAAGGATGATAAAAGGCCTCAATATTATAGCAGAACCCATATCGTTCCCTTATCGCTAGGTTCAATCTAGAATTCATTCCAGGGCCTCCCAACAAATTGGTCAATAATACCATTGCCGTACTTCGATCATCAGAGGCAGACATCGCCCTATTTCCCATGACCACATGCGTCTGATAGGTGTCCCTTTTTAGTTTTTTGCTTTTCGAATGGTAGGCTTTTAGGCCTTCACGCTTTTTGGCACTTTTAGGAATATTGAGTCCACCAAGATGACGCTCTAAGAAGTAAACAAGCTTAGCCATAGGAATATCTCCAACCGAACTAAAAACCATATCATGGGTGTGGTGATTTCTATCAATAAATCGATGAATATCCTTGCTTGAAAATGCTCTCACTTTTTCTGGAGATCCAAGAATGTTTCTTCCTAAAGGGTGATCCGGGAAGAGTATCTCCTCAAAATGATCGAATATGAGTTCTGCAGGTGAATCTTCATAACTGTTGATCTCATCAATGATGACTGCCTTCTCCTTCTCCAATTCCTTTTCGGGAAAAACAGAGTTAAAACTTATATCGGCCAAGAGTTCAATTGCGCGCTCATAATATTCTTTCAAGAAACTGGCATAAAGCGTAGTGTCCTCCTTACCAGTGTAAGCATTGATTTCTCCACCAACATCTTCCATCCTGCTGAGGATGTGATAGGCCTTTCTTTTCTTCGTTCCTTTGAATATAACGTGCTCAATGAAATGCGCTAATCCTTCTTCACTTTCCTCTTCATCACGACTACCTGTATTAATGATTAGACCACAATGAGCAACTGGACCACTCATCTGCTTGTGAATCACCCTAATTCCATTCGATAATACGTGACGCTCAAATTCGAACATGGGGGCGAAAGTACAACAAAGTTTAAGCAGTCAGTAGCTTAAATAGGATAGCTGTTTTCAGATATGATTACTGACGCAATCTCTCGACGTAGTTCTTTAATGTTCGGATATTGAAGTTTGGTGAAACGCTTTATACCCATCATGAGCAGCAGCTGATCATCTCCTTCTGCAAAACTCGAAATAGCCTCTCGACCACTTCTAGCAACATTCTCCACCGCATGAACTAAATTCAGCTTGGCCATATTCGCACACAAGTCTGAATTTGAATCACCCTTTTCCTTGAGCTTTTTTGCTCGCAACAAAGCACTTTCAGCCATATACACCTCAATAATCATATCGGTTACATTCATCATAATCTCCTGCTCCGATTCAATATAGAATCCAAATTTTTCAATGGCTTTTCCAGCAACCATCAAAATGCTTTTCTTGAGCTTAGCAAGCACCTTCATTTCTTGGGCCAAGATCGCGTCATCATCTTCGCCTCCAAAATCGGGAATAGACATTAATTCTCTGGCCACTTCCATTGCCGGTGTCATAAGATCCAACTCCCCTTTCATCGCTTTTCTAAGCAGCATTCCTACGATGAGCATCCGATTGATTTCGTTGGTGCCTTCATAGATCTGAGTGATTCTAGCATCTCGATAAGCGGCTTCAACGGGCGTATCCGCTGAATAGCCCATCCCGCCATACACTTGAACCGCCTCATCCGCGTTGAAGTTGCTCATATTTGAGCCATATACTTTGGCTATGGCACATTCAATGGCATACTCTTCTGCTCCTTTCAATTTGGCTGTTTGTGGGTCCGCTCCTTCGGCTTCCAGTCGTTGAATATTCGTTTCAATGTCTTGTCCTGCACGATAGGTTCCTGATTCACAAACCCACGTACGTGTAACCATTTCGGCAAGTTTTGATTGTATCGCTCCGAAACTGCTAATTGGTACTCCAAACTGCTTTCGCTCATTGGCATACTTCACGGCCAGGGAACTGAGTCTTCTTCCTGCATCCAAACAGGCAACACTCAGTTTAATCCGGCCCACATTTAGCGCGTTCATGGCAATTTTAAAACCATTCCCACGCTCTGACAGCATAGCGTCAATTGATACTTTTACTTCGTTAAAAAAGACTTGACGGGTCGAGCTAGAATGGATTCCCATCTTTTCCTCTTCCTCGTTCAACTCAAGACCTTCGACTCCCTTCTCCACCAAAAATGCGGTAATGTTCTTGTCATCCTCAATTCGGGCGAAAACAATAAACAGATCAGCATAACCGGCATTACTGATCCACATCTTTTGTCCGGTGATGGAATAGTACTTTCCATCCTCGGAAAGTTCGGCCTTAGTCTTGCCACTATTGGCATCCGATCCAGCACCAGGCTCCGTCAAACAATAGCAACCAATCCATTCTCCGCTGCTTAATTTGGGCAAATATTTGAGCTTCTGCTCTTCGGTCCCGTATAACAGAATGGGAAGAGTACCGATTCCCGTATGAGCACCATAAGCTGTACTTAATGAACCCGATACGCCGCTCATACGATCGCAGATGAGCATATCCGTATTAAAATCCATACCTAAACCTCCATACTTCTCTGGAATACTCACTCCAAGCAATCCCATCTCACCCGCCTTTCGCATCAGCTCAAAAGTCCAGTCGTAATCGTGCTTTTCAAATCGCTCACGCTGTGGAACCACATCTCGATCGATCCACTCAGTAACCGCATCGGCCATCATTTTTTGCTCCTCACTGAACTCCTCGGTAATAAAAATATCCTCTACCTGACTTTCCTTAATTAGAAATTCTCCTCCTTTAATCATTCTCTTTTTAGTATTACATCATTTCATAAATACCCGCAGCACCTTGCCCGGTTCCTACACACATTGTTACCATCCCGTATTTGCCATCCCGTCGTTTTAACTCATTGAAGATTTGAGCACTTAACTTGGCTCCTGTGCATCCAAGAGGATGGCCCAAAGAGATTGCCCCACCATTGACATTGGTAATCTCACGATTAATATCAAGCTTACGAATCACGGCTAAGGACTGTGAAGCAAAGGCCTCGTTGAGTTCAATCAGGTCGATATCATTCAACTTAAGATTTGCTTGCTTCAGTGCTTTTGGAATGGCCTCAATGGGTCCAATTCCCATGATACGCGGTGGAACTCCAGCAACAGAATAGCTGACCAAGCGTGCGATCGGCTCCAGTCCCAATTCCTTCACCATTTCTTCACTCATCACAATGCTAAATGCTGCTCCATCGCTGGTCTGGGAAGAATTACCGGCTGTAACACTCCCCCCTTGAGCAAATACAGGTCGTAACTTTGCTAATCGATCTATGGATGTATCGGCTCGAGGACCTTCATCCATGTCAAATATGGTTTTTCGTGTTTGACGCTTTTCGTTTTCATCCAGAAAAACTTCTTCAATCTCTATAGGAATAATGTCATCTTTAAAACGGCCTTCTTTAATAGCCGACAGTGCTCTTTGATGAGATTCGTAAGCAAAGGCATCTTGGTCTTCTCGTGCCACATCGAACTCCTTTGCTACGGCCTCAGCCGTGAGCCCCATGCTGTAATACCAGTCGGGATTGGAATTAGCAATGTTGTGATTGGGAACTACTTTCCATCCACCCATGGGGATGTAGGACATGCTCTCCACTCCACCGGCAATGATGCAATCGGCCATTCCTGATTGAATTTTAGCGCTAGCAATGGCAATGGTCTCTAAACCACTCGAACAATATCTATTCACGGTCATTCCCGGCACCTTGTCCGTATCTAATGAGAGTAAGGATATCAGACGCCCCGCGTTGAGTCCTTGTTCCGCTTCGGGCATGGCATTTCCCACGATTACATCATCAACGCGCTCTTTATCTAATTGAGGCACTTGCTCCATCATTTTTCGAATCACTTGGGCTGCCAAATCATCCGGCCGAAGGAATCGAAGTGAGCCTCTACCCGCTTTCCCTACAGGTGAACGAAAGGCTTTAACTATATATGCTGTTCTCATTTTTTAATTTCTTAAAGGCTTACCGGTCTTTAACATATGTTGAATTCTCTCCAGAGTTTTACGCTCTCCACAAAGCGATAAAAATGCTTCCCTTTCTAAATCCAACAAATACTGTTCACTAACATCAGTTGGGGAGCTTAGGTCACCACCACTCATAACGTGTGCTAACTTTTCACTGATCAGTTTGTCATGTTCGCTGATATAATTCCCTGACCACATAGCGTGGGCCCCAATCTTGAACATTCCAAGGGCTGATTTACCCAATACTTTGACCTTCCTGGGGCTTGGTTGAGTGTATCCCAAATCGGCTAGTTCCATAGCATACGATTTGGCATCGGCGATCAAACGACTTTTATTAATACTAATTCGATCCTTACCCTTTTGGATAATTCCATAATCATATGCTTCATGAGCAGAGGTAGCTACCTTGGCCATTCCAATGGTTAAATAGTATTCGCGCAGTGCATTTAATTCTACATCATCTTTGATGTATCTCTCCGATGCTCGAACCGTCATTTCTTTGGTCCCAGCACCTCCTGGAATCAATCCAACTCCAAATTCTACCAATCCGATATAGGTCTCCGCCGCCAACTGCGCTGCGTCGGCATGGAGCGTCATTTCACATCCTCCTCCAAAAGTCATCCCGTGTGGAGCAATGATCACCGGTACGGAAGAATACCGCAATCGCATAACTGTGTCCTGGAAGGTTTTAATGGCAAAGTTTAGTTCATCATAGTCTTGTTCAATGGCCATCATGAATATCAAGCCCAAATTTGCTCCAACAGAAAAATTGGGACCTTGATTTCCAATCACCAGTCCGCGATAGTCGGATTCTGCTAGTTCAATGGCCTTATTAATTCCTTGAATCACTCCACCTCCAAGTGTATTCATCTTGGATCTGAATTCAATATTCAAAATCCCATCACCCAAATCTTCAATGACTGAATCACTATTCTTCCAAATTTTGGAGCTTGATCGAATGGTATCAAGTCGGATGTAATTCTCTTGCCCTGGAATGACTTGATAGGTGGACTCAGAAACGCTCCAACAATATCTAAGGCCATCCTCTATTTTATAGAAAGAAGACTGTCCTTTGTTTTTCATTTCATTTACCCAATCGGCTGTGGAATGGCCTTCTTGGGAGAGTATCTCCAATCCTTTATCAAAACCGTAGGCATCCCAATATTCGAAAGGTCCTAGTTCCCAACCAAAGCCCGCTTTCATGGCATCGTCGATCAGGTATATTTCATCGGCAATTTCCGGGATTCTATTGCTAACATAGGCAAACAAGCTTGCGAAACTCTTTCTGTAAAACTCTCCGGCTTTGTCCTTACCATTAAACAAAAATGGAATTCGATCTCCCAATTCAGAAATGGTCTTGGTTTGAGCGAGCGTAGCAAAGTTGGCCTTCTTCTTTGAGCGGTATTCCATGCTCTCCAAGTCCAAGGTCAGTATCTCTGATTTACCGTTTTCAGATTTGACTTTCTTATAAAAACCCTGCCCTGTTTTGGCTCCCAAAGCATTGTCTTCCATCATTTTATTGATGAAATCGGGCAAGGCAAAGAGACTGTGACATTCGTCATCGGTAACTGCCAAATGAAGCCCATTGGCCACATGTACAAGTGTATCCAATCCAACTACATCACAGGTTCTGAAGGTGGCCGATTTGGGTCTGCCTAAAACTGGACCTGTAAGCTTATCGACCTCTTCAATCGTAAGTCCCATTCCTTTCACTTGATGGAAGAGGGACATAATGCTGTAAATTCCAATCCGATTGGCAATAAAGGCTGGAGTATCCTTACACAGAATACTTGTTTTACCGAGAAATCGATCGGCATAATGCATGAGGAAATCGATAACCTCCGGACTGGTTTCTTTGGTCGAAATCAATTCGAACAGCGGAAGATATCGAGGCGGATTAAAGAAGTGTGTTCCACAGAAATGGGCTTTGAAATCTTCAGACCTACCATCGAGCATAGAGTGAATGGGGATTCCGCTCGTGTTTGAACTTACGATGCTCCCGGTCTTACGATGGGCTTCTATCTTTTCGAATACCTGTCTCTTGATATCCAATCGCTCCACCACCACTTCCATAATCCAATCGCAGTCTTTTAGATCGGATAAATCATCGGTCAAGTTTTTAAGGGCAACTCTAGATGCAAAGTCCTTATGATAAAGTGGTGCGGGTTTAAGCTTCTTAAAATGCTCGAAGTTCTCATTGACGATGCGATATCTAAACCTTGGATCGGATTCCTCTATTCCTTTGGCAATCTCTGCCTCTGAGCGTTCAAACGGAACGATATCATATAGTAAGACACGAACACCAGCATTGGCGAAATGCATAGCGATTTGAGATCCCATGATCCCAGAGCCAAGAATGGCAACTTTATTAATTCTTCTCTTCATGTTTTGGAAATACGATTTCTTTCTCTTGAATGATTGAAGTGATTTTTTTGGCAACATCAATGAATGCCTCTATCTTTTTATCGGAGAATTGTTTGCGAATGTGGTTGTTGAAGAAGTAGACCTTATCTCTCGAAATCTGTCTGTTCGCCAGACCAAAATCTGTAAGGCATATCAGTACTCCTCGTCCATCAGCAGGATTGGGCTTACGGAAGATCAGTCCTCGATCTTCCATACTTTTGAGTGTCCGTGAAAGAGAGGTGGCCTCTATGCCCATTTTGGGTCCTAAGGATGTTGAGGGGGTTCCCTCTTCGATATCAATATTTAGAAGCACATTGGCCGTGGCCATGGTACTTCCGTATTGGCCTGCCTCCTCGTTGTACATGCGACTAATCGCATGCCACAAGGATTTGACATTTAAATCAATTGTTTCTTCTGGTTTCATAACTTCAGGATTCGCCCAAAGTTACAAATTTTTACTATGCGCGCATAATGAATTTTTATGCTTTGATAGTTTTATTGAAGATTCTTTTTCAGGACGGGTTAGTCTTCTAATCCATAGATCTTTTTGAAGAGGTCGGCATACTTTTCCTTAATTGGTTTTCTGCGCAGCTTGAGTGTGGGCGTAAGCTCCCCGCCTTCAATCGTCCACTGATTTGGAGTCAATTCAAACTTTTTAATTTGCTCCCAGTTTCCAAATTCACGATTGTAGAAATCGATTTCCTTCCCAATTCTTTTGATCACCCGCTCATTCGAAATGATCGCCTCTTTGGTTGTGTATTCTACATCGTGACGTTTTGCCCATTCCTTCAAGAAATCAAAGTCTGGTTGCACAAAAGCCGCCGGATACTTTTGCCCTTCTCCAATAACCATTATCTGCTCTATAAATCGACTTTGCTTAAAGGCATTTTCCATGATTTGAGGGGCCACATATTTCCCACCTGAAGTTTTGAAAATCTCCTTTTTACGATCGGTAATTCTCAGATAACCTTCGTCCGTGAGCTCACCTATATCACCAGTATGGAACCATCCATCCGACATGACTTCAGCAGTTTTCTCCGGTTGATTGTAGTAGCCCATCATAACATTCGGCCCCTTCACTAAAATCTCGCCATCTTCGGCTACCTTAACCTCCACATCATTAATGGTCTTACCTACTGTTCCAATTCGAACGTTTTCAACACCCAATCCGTTTACCGTTACTACTGGCGAGGTTTCAGTCAATCCATATCCTTCGAAAATTGGTATGCCGGCCGCCAGGAAGATTCGTGCTAAATTCGGATTTAGTGCTGCCGAACCTGATGCCACAGCTTTCACATTACTTCCTAGAGCTTCTTGCCACTTCGAGAATATGAGCTTTCTAGCAATTTTCAAACGGAAATTATACCAGCCATTACGACCAACAACATCATACTTTCGACCCAATTCCACCGCCCAAAAGAATAGGGCTCTCTTAATTCCGCTAAGATCCGCCCCTTTAGCAATGATCTTATCGTACACTTTTTCGAGCAAGCGCGGAACAGCTGTGAATACCTCGGGTTGTACATCCCGAATATCATCACCAATGGTATCTAAGGATTCGGCATAGTACAAACTCACGCCCGTATAGACGTATAGGTAAATTAGCATACGCTCATAGACATGGCAGAGCGGCAGGAAACTAACTCCTTTGGCCGTTTCATTCACAGGAAGTCGCTCCCGTGAGGCAACACTATTGGTTGAAATGTTTTTATGCGACAACATCACCCCTTTGGGAGTTCCTGTAGTTCCTGATGTGTATATTAAAGTAGCTAAATCTTCGACTTTCACGGCATCCATACGCGCCTTCACCGCATCCATGTCACCATCCTTGCCCATTTCAAGAACCTCGGACCAATGCTTTGCCCCCTTCACTTTTTCGAAGGTATAGATGTCTATTAAGCTAGGAACATCGGACTGAATGGATTTTACTTTTTGATACAACTCTTCATCCGATACAAAACAGTATTTAATCTCTGCATCATTGAAAATGTATTTGTAATCGGACTCAGACGCTGTTGGATAGATCGGCACATCCTGCGCTCCAACCTGCAAAACACCCAGGTCAACAATATTCCATTCCGTTCTATTATTGGAGATGATACCAATCTTATCATTGGGCTGTATCCCCATCTTAAGTAAGGCCTTGCTTATTCGATTGGCTTGGTCAATCACTTCACGGATGGAGTGCTTCTTCCACTCCCCGTTTACTTTGCTGCAAACGGCATCAGACTGCGGATATTTTTCAAGCTGATAGTAATAGAAATCAAATAAACGAGTTGGCTGCATGGGACAGAAAATTTTTAAAGCTCCAATATAAAAAAACGCCTTCAGAAATCCCTTGAATAAAGAATGCTCTGATTGCACCTAAAATTACAACATCCAAATTGGGTAATAGTTTGTTAGCAATTCAGAATGGATTGTTCGCCATTGCCCTAAAATCCACCTTGCTTTTCTTATCTTTTGCCGCTCAATTTCAAGAGGTATTTATGTCAATAGCCGGAACACAAATTTCAACTTTAGAAGACGCTAAAAATCTTGGCCTTTTAGAATCGGAATACAACGAAATCATCGAAAAACTAGGTAGGGTACCCAATTTTACTGAATTGAGTATTTACTCTGTGATGTGGAGTGAACATTGCTCGTATAAAAACTCCATTCTTTGGCTTAAAACCCTTCCAAAGGAAGGACCTCACCTATTGGTTGAGGCAGGGGAAGAAAACGCTGGCTTGGTAGACATTGGCGATGGATTGGCTTGTGCTTTTAAGATCGAGTCGCATAATCATCCTTCGGCCCTAGAGCCTTATCAAGGAGCCGCCACTGGAGTTGGAGGTATTAATCGCGACATCTTCACCATGGGTGCTCGTCCGATTGCACAGCTTAATTCACTTCGTTTCGGAAATCTAGAAAACGATCGTGCCAAATGGTTGCTCGAAGGAGTGACCAAGGGAATTGGAGACTATGGAAATGCCTTTGGAATCCCAATCGTTGGAGGTGAGGTTTACTTTGATGACAGCTATAATACCAATCCCCTCGTGAATGCCATGAGCGCAGGGATTATGAAGGTTGGAGAAATGATCTCAGCAGTTTCTAAAGGTGTTGGAAATCCAGTCTTCATTGTTGGATCGGCCACGGGTAAGGACGGAGTTCATGGAGCAGCCTTTGCCTCTAAAGACATTACAGAAGATTCGGCAGATGATTTGCCAGCGGTTCAAGTTGGGGATCCGTTTCAGGAAAAGCTTTTACTGGAAGCGACTTTGGAATTGGGGAAAACTGGGGCCGTTGTTGGAATGCAAGACATGGGTGCTGCGGGTATTACTTGTTCATCATGTGAAATGAGTGCGGCTGGAAATCATGGCATGCGCATTCAACTCGACAAAGTGTCTACACGTCAAAAAGATATGTTGGGCTGGGAGATTCTTCTGAGCGAAAGCCAGGAACGAATGTTGGTTGTGGTTGAAAAAGGCCGTGAAAAGGAAGTGCTTGATATCTTCGATAAGTGGGATTTGAATTGCGAAGAGATCGGGACTGTTACAGACGATGAATGGATTCGTTATTATATGGGTGAAGAGCTTGTTGCAGAAGTGCCAGCAGATCACCTAGTGCTTGGAGGAGGTGCTCCACAGTACGAACGCGAATACAAAGAACCAGCCTACTATAAAGAATATCAAAAATTCAACATTGATGATGTACCAGAGCCATCGGACCTAAAAGAGGTGGCCTGGAAAATGATTGAAAGTCCAAATATCTGCTCTAGACGATGGGTTTATGAGCAATATGACAGCATGGTTGGAACGGTTAATATGTCGACCAACAAACCAACTGACGCAGGGATTGTGAACATTAAAGACTCAGAACGTGCGCTCGCCTTTACGGTAGACTGCAACTCACGATATGTGCATGCAGATCCAGAAGTTGGAACAGCCATAGCGGTTTCTGAAGCTGCTAGAAATATTAGCTGTTCCGGTGGTGAACCTTCGGCGATTACCAATTGTCTGAACTTTGGAAATCCATACGACCCAGAGGCCTATTGGCAGTTTATTGGAGCTATTAAAGGTATGGGCAAAGCCTGTGAAGCTTATGGTACTCCGGTGACGGGTGGAAACGTGAGTTTTTATAACCAGACTGTTGTTGGGGATAAAGCGGAACCCGTTTTTCCTACGCCTACCATTGGCATGATGGGATTGATCAAAGACAAGAAGCATGTGACCTCTTTGGCTTTCCAAAATAAGGGAGACCTAATTTACTTAATTGGTCACAATAAGAATGATATCAATTCTTCTGAATACCTAGTGCATCATCATGGTATTAAGGAATCTCCTGCCCCTTACTTTGATTTGGAAGAAGAAATACTGATGCATACCAAAATTCGTGAAGTCATTCAAAGAGGACTTGTCCAAAGTTGCCATGACATCAGCGAAGGAGGTTTATTTATATCGCTTCTAGAAAGTGGCATGCCGAATGGAATTGGTTTTGACATTGTAACCGATTCCGAAATTCGTGAAGATGCCTTCTTGTTCGGTGAAGCCCAAGGAAGAGCGGTGCTGACCCTAAAACAAGAACAAGAAGAGGAATTTGTTGAAGTGATGATGCTCAGTGGGGTTCCTATCCTACTTTTGGGTCATACTACAAGAGGAAAAATGGTTGTGGACGATCAACACTTTGGATTCATTGAAGAAGCCAAAGAGCGCTACAACAATGCTTTAGGAGAAAAAATGGCGCATTAATTCTAAGTCCATTATAAGTTTCTTAGGACGGCTTAGATGATTTCGTTAGTTTCGGAAATCGTTCTCTATCTATTTAAGGAAGATATCGTTGCGTTGAATTCCTGCCAGATTTCGTTTAGAATTTCTGCTGCAGCTTTGATGTCTTTGATGTTTCCAGCAACTTGACCAATTTCTAACTCCCCTTCTTGCAAGTCCCCTTCGAACATTCCTTTCTTAGCTCGTCCTCTACCTAGTAGTTCTTTTAAATCTTCTACACTTGCAGCTTGCGCATAGGCTGTTTGAAGATTTTCCCAGAATTTATTTCGGATTAAACGGACCGGAGCTAATTCTTTCAAGGTTAAATGCGTGGCACCCTCACCGGCGTCGACCACAACATTTTTAAAGGCCTGATGCGCTGAGCTCTCCGTACTAGCCACGAATCGGCTTCCCACTTGCACACCTTCTGCCCCTAAAGCGAAAGCAGCTGCCATGGCACGTCCATCACCTATTCCTCCAGCAGCGATAACAGGAATATTCAAAGCATCTGCCACCATTGGAATAAGGACCATACTCGTTGTTTCTTCCCGTCCATTATGACCACCTGCCTCAAATCCTTCGGCAACCACCGCTTCCACACCTACAGCTTGCGCTTTTAGAGCAAACTTGGCACTGGAAACCACATGAACCACAGTAATTCCCTTTTCTTTAAGATGTGCTGTCCAGATTTTAGGATTTCCGGCACTTGTAAAAACAATGGGCACTTCATTCCGAATTATGATCTCCATATGGCACTCGATATCCGGATACAACATAGGCACATTAACAGCAAAAGGCTTGTCGGTTGCTTCTTTGCACTTCCGTATATGTTCTTCCAGAATTTCAGGATACATAGATCCGGATCCAATGACCCCCAATCCACCGGCATTACTAACTGTAGAGGCCAGTTCCCATCCACTACACCAAATCATTCCAGCTTGAATGATTGGGTATTCAATTCCGAAAAGATCTGTAATTCTGTTATTCATAGATGTAATGAAATTTCATAGAAGCACTGTAGTCCTTATCATCCGTATAGCGCAAGTGGTATATACCTTTGGCCAGATACGATGGTAGATCGATGCGATGAATATTTCTACCCGAAACCTCCCATCGATATACAAGCTTTCCCTCACTCGAAATCAAATCCAAAAAAGCATCATCGGGGACCTCAGGCCCTTTTACGACATAAAGATATCCTGAAGATGGGTTGGGAAATATACTGAAGGGATCAACAGGAGCTACACACACATTGTACACCAGCATTTCATCAGCCAATGCAAAATCTGGAATTCCGTACCCCAATTCATTGTTCGGATTGTGATAACGATCGGCACTTTTTTGAATGAACTGAAAGATCTCCATGTTGGATCGAAACGGATGCCTTCCCCACAAGGTGGCTGCCATCCCCGCAATTATGGGTGATGCGAAACTGGTTCCATTGGCCGAATGTGTTCCCCCAAGAATTCCAGCAACTACAGCAGACTGACCTTGCGCAACGACATTGGGCTTGATTCGACCATCGTAGGTAGGACCTTTGGAACTAAAGAAGGCATAATTGCGATACGGATCTACTCCTCCAATTGAAAACACACTATCTCCATCGGCTGGAGCAACCATATAGGTCCAGGAAGAGGCACCTTCATTTCCCTGACTATTCACCACTAAAATTCCCTTTGATGCCGCCATTTGAGCCCCTCGAGTAACGATGGTCGTTTTCCCGTCCATATCTGAATACGAATAATCCGGCCACGGATGATCAAATCGAGTGTAACCCAAGGAAGAGTTTATGATTTGAGCACCCACAGAATCTGCAAATTCGGCCGCAGCCACCCAATTGTCTTCTTCCACCGGAGTTTCGGATAGTACATCTTCACTCATCAACAACCAGTAACTCGCGTCTGGAGCCGTACCAATCATAGTCCCTGCTAAATCGGCCGCCATACAGCTTAACACTTGAGTCCCATGACTGCTGGCATAAAATACCGTACTGGTATCCTTTACAAAGTTTTTCCAGCCCAAAAGTCGGCCTTCATTTCTCATTTTCTGAAACACTTCAAGTGTATCCGTTCTATTGAATCCAGCATCAAGAACGGCGACGATTACTCCACTTCCCCTAGTTCCTTCCTGATGCAGCTTATGCCCATTGAGCATTCGAATCTGATTCCAGGCATCTCCATAATCGTTTGGATCGATTGACTGATTTGAATTTCGGTCACCTCCAACTTCAATTGGCTTAGCATAAAAGCGTCCTACCCGTTCTACCGATTTAACTGATGGAAGTTGCCTTAAATCATTTAATTGATCGGCTTCGGCATATACGCTTACGGCATTAAACCATCTCGATTTATTCTTTATCCGAAATCCCTTCTTTCTCAGCTCATTGATAGCTTCCTGAGAAATCGAATAATCGTTCTTAGAAAGCTGTATACCCTGCTTTTGTCTGCGAATCAATGATTCTTGAGAAATGGCTAATTCTCCTCGACTCAAATCATTGAAAAAGACCCAATAGGTTTCTTGGGCCTGAGTTTGACCAAACGAAAAGACAAAGAAGAATAAGAGGATGTGCCTCATGAAATTGTACCTGATCCTATAAGCTCGCCATCGCGATACCAAGCCACAAATTGGCCAGGTGTTACAGCACTGAGCTTATCATCAAAGATAACATACAATCCCTCTTCTTCCATAATCAATTTTGCTCCCGATAATGGTTGACGATAACGGATTCGAATTTGATAGCTGGTTTCATCGCCTGCTTTCAAGGTCAAATCTGGACGAACCCAATGAACGTCCTTGGCTCGAACAAATAGCCCTCGACGCCATAATCCTGGATGATCACTTGATTGACCAACATAGAGAAGATTCTTTTCTACATCTGTTCCGATCACAAATAATGGTTCAGCCGTTCCACCAACAGCCAGGCCCCTGCGTTGCCCAATAGTAAAAAAATGAGCACCAATATGTTCTGCTATTCGTTCCCCAAATTCTGGTTCGTACTCAAAAGGTTTTACGAATGAATTGAAAATCATTGGATTTTCGGCCTTCTGATACATCTTATGCCCGGCATCGATTTCTATGATATTGCCCTTCTTCGACTTCAGTTGCTGTTGGAGGAAATCCGGTAGGCGCACCTTTCCTACAAAACACAGTCCCTGACTGTCCTTTTTCTCAGCCGTTACCAGATTCTCTCTCTTTGCAATTTCTCGAACCTCAGATTTTTGCAAATGTCCAATCGGGAATAATACTTTGGCCAATTGTTCTTGAGTCACTTGGCAGAGAAAGTAGGATTGATCCTTGTTTGGATCTGCTCCAAAAATCAATCGATGAAGAGTCTCACCGTCTTTGGTAATTGTTTCCTTCTGACAATAATGACCTGTAGCCACATAATCTGCTCCCAATTGCATCGCCGCTTTTAAGAAAACATCAAACTTTATTTCTCGATTACAAAGTACATCCGGATTGGGGGTGCGACCGTTCTCATATTCTGAGAACATATAGTCGACAATACGCTCTTTGTATTCTTTACTCAAGTCAATAACTTGATACGGAATACCGAGTTTGTCTGCCACGAGCATGGCGTCATTGCTGTCTTCAATCCAAGGACATTCGTCATCTATGATCACGGATTCGTCATGCCAATTGCGCATGAACATTCCAATAACATCATATCCCTGTTCTTTCAATAAATATGCAGCAACACTGCTATCTACTCCACCTGAAAGACCAACTACAACTCTTCTCATTCAAATTCCTCCGTCGAAATAAGTTCACCTTTTTCGTAGGTCTCTTTTATTTTGGGTAAGCCCTCTTCATACACCACCCAAACACCATCTTTTCGACCCTTATGATAACGCCCTTTGGTCGCGATGCTTCCATCAAAGTCAAAGGTCTGAACTTCTCCATGCACCAATCCCTCTTCAAAGCTCCCAATCAACTTCTTCTGTCCGTCTTCGTAAAACTGTTTCCAAACTCCATGCTGAACACCATCAACATAATTGCGCAACTCGGCCAATTGTTGATCGGGATAGAAGTCCCGCGCTTCCCCTTGTAATACTCCGTTTTCAAAATTCTCGATCGAAATTAAAACCTCCCTTGGACTGTAATATTTCCACTCCCCTTCTTTCTCCTGTCCAACATACTTCCCCTCGGCAGATTTATTTCCATTGGTATGAAACATTTGCGCAAAGCAAACATTGTCCTCATCACCATAGGTTTTAATCGCAGCCACAACTCCATCGGGATAATAGAACGTAAAGGTTCCAACTTCTTTGTCGTCCTTGAACGCTCCTTCGTAGCGCACTCCACCTTCGGCAAAGTACTTCTTCCAAATGCCCTGCTTTCTTCCTTGCTCATCGATCTGATTGGTCGGTTGAGCCATTGAAATGAGCCCCAGAAAGAGCGCTAAAAATGTGATCGTTCTTTTCATAAAAATCGCGAACAAAGGTAAACTTTCTTTACCTCCAAAACTGCATTGGTTTTCCTCTATTGTGTCCATGCCATGAAAGGCTCCAATTCATTCGCAAAATCAATGCCCAAAAGCTATATTTGCGGGACTACACAAAAGGATGCAATCATGAAAAACATCTTGATTTCTGGAGGAGCTGGCTTCGTTGGCCGCAATATGGTGAGAAGGATGATGGCCGATCCTAACAACAAGGTCCTATTCGTTGACAATTTGAGCGTTGGAACGGATCCAGATGGCTGGTTAGAATTGCCCAGGTTCAAGGAAGAAGGAAAGATGAAAATGTATGGAGAAAACGGTCAGGTGATCTTTTTGAAAGATGACTTCCGTGTAATCCTGCAGGAAATGAATCGAGATGAAGGCTATTTGAAGAAAGAGTTTGGATTGGATTTCGAATACTTCCATGATGTGTTTCACTTTGCGGCCATTGTTGGTGGTCGAGCTATGATTGATGGAGACCCCATTCAAGTGGCTTTGGATTTATCCATTGATGCAGAGTTCTTTTACTGGATTTCGCGCCACAAGCCAGAGCATGTGCTATACCCAAGCTCATCTGCGGCCTATCCAGTAGACTTACAATCCGAGACGGGGGCTATTGCACTCCGAGAGTCCGATATTGATTTCAAGCGAATGGGTCAACCCGATATGACCTATGGTTGGACCAAATTAACTGGTGAATTCTTGGCTCAGATTACCGCCGCGCATTACGGCGTAAGCATTACGTGCATTCGTCCTTTTAGCGGTTACGGAGAAGATCAGAATTTAACCTACCCTATTCCAGCTATTGCACGTCGAGCAGCACTTAAGGAAAATCCTTTTGAGGTTTGGGGAAGTGGTAAACAAGGAAGAGATTTCGTACACATTGACGATGTAATTGACGTTAGTCTTTTAGCCATGGACCACATTCATGATGGAACGGCCATTAATATCGGTTCAGGGAAACTTACGAGCTTTTTGGAGATTATAGACATCTTCACCGACTTCGCCGGTTACAAACCAACCATCAAACCATTACTTGATAAGCCAGTTGGAGTTCATAGCCGTTATTGCAATATGGACTATGTGAAAGAGCACCTGGGTTGGGAAGCTAAAATTAGCATTAGAGAAGGTATGCGTCGAGTATACGAGAAGCACTGCGGCGATGTCTAACAAACGTAAAATCGTTTGCTTTGGTCCTGGCCCAAAATTCAAAGGCGGAATTGCTAATTACAATGTCTCCTTAGCCAAGGCTTTTGATAAAATGGATGATGTGGAAATTCACATCGTTTCTTGGACGCAGCAATACCCAGCCATTGTTCCACGTGAATTTGTAGACAAAACATCTAAGGCCGATTTATTGGAGGGAACCGATGTTAAGGTTCATTATATCACCAATTACAATCGACCTGGAAGCTGGAAAAAGACCGTTGATCTGATTTTGGAGATTGATCCTGAGACGGTAATCATTCAATGGTACAATGCGCAACAGGGTTGGCCATTGGGGTATTTAGCAAAGAAGCTCAAAAAGCACACAGAAGTTCTTTTTGACCTGCATTTTGTGGTGCCCAAGGAGAATTCTAAAATAGATGCCTGGCTCACAAAACTGGGATTGAAGCGAGCCGAGAATTTCATTGTTCACGCGCTTAAAACACATAAGGAATTAGAAAGCCTCTTCCCAGCTGAGCAATTTCATCTAACCGAAAATGGGGATCGATCAAAGGATGGCTTACGTACCTCTATAAAGTTGTATCATCCCGTTTATGATCTGTTTAAACCCGATTCAAACTTTGATATTGAAGGATTCAAGAAAGAGCATCAATTAAGGAAGTACGTTTTTCTTTATTTCGGGTTCATTCGCAGATACAAAGGCTTACACAATGTGATTCCGGCCTTTGCCGAATTGAGCAAGCGACGCGATGATGTTTCACTCATTGTTTGTGGAGAAAGCTTCTGGAATACCTTGGACAATAGTAAGCTTTCAAGCAAGATCAAGAATTTCCTTTTCGGTATAGCTAAGAGTTTGTTCTTCAAAAAGGAGGATGATGAAAAAGATTACAATCCTTTGACACTCATCGATGAATTGGGCATTCAGGATAAGGTATTGCTAGTGAACGAGTTTGTACCGAACGAGGATGTGAACAAGTACTTCCAGGTCAGTGATGTTGGGCTATTGTTCTATTTGACGGCTACTCCATCCGGGGTTGAATCACTCAACTATAATTTCAAATTACCGGTCATAGCCACTTCGGTTGGTCATTTTCCTGAAACCATTGAAGACGGTTATAACGGATATCTCTGTAAGCCAGACAACATTCGTGATATGGCGGATAAGATGGAGCTTTCTTTAAACCAACCCATTAATAGAGATAACATCACAGAAAAGACCAAAGAGTTCAGTTGGGATAATTACGCTAAGGCTATTCTTTATAGGAATTAGTTGGTTTGTTGGTAAGTAAGTTTGGTAATTAGGTAATTTAAAAAACAATGGGAGTGTTCACTAAAGTGTGTCATTGGTTAAAAACATCTTTAAATGCTTTCTTCAACTTCTCACTTCGAAAGCGTGCGATCGTATTGTGATCCGCCACTTGCCGTCCAGCCTTTTAAGGGGCTAATACAAGACCTTGCAATAATTGACAACCCAAAATATGACCACTTTGACTTTTATGCAGGTGGCAGTACAGGCGTTGATGGAGTCACTGTTCGACTTCAGCAATAAGTGAACATTTTAGGGCATAAAGTTAAGAGAGAGGTTTAAATAAATTTATAACCTCTAAAAAGACAAAGAATGTCAAAAAAGAAAAGCACAGGGTCATTGATCAATGACCTAAAGCGAAAAACAAGAAGAAAGTTTTC
>LXNJ01000111.1_pt1 | contig 56100 bp, 52 predicted proteins | sample 809081 | NCBI WGS metagenome assembly LXNJ01 (sample SAMN04870510, study PRJNA318959) | sponge metagenome | biome: sponge; feature: marine sponge reef; material: water | host: Petrosia ficiformis | place: Greece: Milos, Mediterranean Sea | collected 2013-05-29 | depth 5-7 m
CCGGTCTCAGTTCGGATTGGAGTCTGCAACTCGACTCCATGAAGTCGGAGTCGCTAGTAATCCCGGATCAGCAACGCCGGGGTGAATACGTTCCCGGGCCTTGTACACACCGCCCGTCACACCACGGGAGTTGGCAACACCCGAAGTCAGTGAACCAACCCGTTAGGGAGGGAGCTGCCGAAGGTGGGGTTGGCGACTGGGGTGAAGTCGTAACAAGGTAGCCGTACCGGAAGGTGCGGCTGGATCACCTCCTTTCTAAGGAGTAACAACTCTTGTTACCGGCCCTCCGGGGCCGCTATCGAGAGACTCCCAGTTGATGCACTGGTATCTCGTCTTCTCTTCCGTTTTGAGGGAGCGCCTTACGAGGCGCCCCAGCTGAGGCAACGCCCCGCGCGACGGGACGACCCCGGCGGTCCCTTGAGAACTGCATTGCGAGCACGAGCATTTTTCCGCAGTGACTTCCTCCGGGAAGTCACGAGCAGAAAGTACTGAAAACCCAAGCTACTAAGGGCCAACGGTGGATGCCTTGGCGCCTACTACCGATGAAGGACGTGACTGGCTGCGATAAGCCCCGGTGAGCTGTCGAGTAAGTGTCGACCCGGGGATGTCCGAATGGGGAAACCTGGCACCTTTAATCGGGTGTCACTCCGGCCTGAATACATAGGGCCGGTAGAGGGAACCGGGTGAAGTGAAACATCTCAGTAACCCGAGGAAAAGAAAACAACAGTGACTCCCCGAGTAGCGGCGAGCGAAAAGGGAAGAGCCTAAACCGCATTGGTGTGATAGCCCGGTGGCGTTGCCAGTGTGGGGTTGTGGGACTCGATGGTCGGATCACCGGATCCGGCGCGGAGTTACAAAGCTGACGGCTAGCGGAAGTGTACTGGAAAGGCACGCCACAGAAGGTAAGAGCCCTGTACGCGAAAGCTGATCAGCCTCCGTTCGAGTATCCCGAGTAGCGCCGTACCCGAGAAATTCGGCGTGAATCTGCGAGGACCACCTCGTAAGGCTAAGTATACGTAGGCGACCGATAGTGAACTAGTACCGTGAGGGAAAGGTGAAAAGTACCCCGGGAGGGGAGTGAAATAGTACCTGAAACCGCTGGTCTACAAGCAGTCAAAGCGTCGTTCTGAAGTTCGCTTCAGAGCCGCGATGGCGTGCCTTTTGAAGAATGAGCCAACGAGTTACGGTATGTGGCAAGGTTAACCCGCGAGGGGGAGCCGGAGCGAAAGCGAGTCTGAACAGGGCGTACAGTCGCATGCCGTAGACCCGAAGCCGGGTGATCTATCCATGGGCAGTGTGAAGCGGGGGTAAGACTCCGTGGAGGCGCGAACCGACCTAGGATGAAAACTGGGCGGATGACCTGTGGATAGGGGTGAAAGGCCAATCAAACCCGGTGATAGCTGGTTCTCCGCGAAATGCATTTAGGTGCAGCGTCGCGTGTTCAGCCATGGAGGTAGAGCACTGGATGGACTAGGGGGCCCACAAGCTTACTGAACCCAGCCAAACTCCGAATGCCATGGCTCCACAGCGCGGCAGTGAGACCCCGGGGGATGAGCTTCGGGGTCGAAAGGGAAACAGCCCAGACCGCCGGCTAAGGCCCCTAATTCTGGACTAAGTGGTAAACGAGGTGGGATTGCCCAGACAGCCAAGAGGTTGGCTTAGAAGCAGCCATCCTTGAAAGAGTGCGTAATAGCTCACTGGTCGAGTGATCCTGCGCGGACAATTCAACGGGGCTCAAGTCCAGAGCCGAAGCCGCGGGTTTCTGCCGTTTGGCAGGAGCGGTAGCGGAGCGTCGATCTCAGCAGTGAAGCGGCCGTGTGAACGGACGTGGAGTGTGGTCGAGTGCGAATGTTGGTATAAGTAGCGAGAGAGGGGTGAGAAACCCCTCCGCCGAAAGCCCAAGGGTTCCTGGGGAAGGCTAATCCTCCCAGGGTAAGTCGGGACCTAAGGCGAGGCCGAGAGGCGTAGTCGATGGACAACCGGTTGATATTCCGGTACCACCATGAGCGCGCCAAGGCAGAACTGATATTGCTAAGGGGATGACGGGCCTTTCGAGGCCCGGACGAACCGACCCATATCAGGGACGCCAGTGATGCGGGGACACAGAAGGGTAGGTCAACCCGGGCGATGGTAGACCCGGGGTAAGCGTGTAGGGCGGGGCGTAGGTAAGTCCGCTCCCCATAAGCCCGAGACGTGATGCCGAACCGCCACAGGTGAAGTGACCGATCCCATGCTGTCGAGAAAATCCGCTAGCGAGCTCTCATGGTGCCCGTACCCCAAACCGACACAGGTGGGCAGGTAGAGAATACCAAGGCGATTGGGTGAACTATGGTTAAGGAACTCGGCAAATTGCATCCGTAACTTCGGGAGAAGGATGACCTCCGCGGGTGAAGGACTTCGCGTCCGGAGCTTGAGGAGGTGGCACAAACCAGGGGAGAGCGACTGTTTACTAAAAACACAGCAGCGTGCGAAGTCGTAAGACCATGTATACGCTGTGACGCCTGCCCGGTGCCGGAAGGTTACGGGGAGGGGTTAGCCCATTAGGGCAAAGCTCTGAACCTAAGCCCCGGTAAACGGCGGCCGTAACTATAACGGTCCTAAGGTAGCGAAATTCCTTGTCGGGTAAGTTCCGACCTGCACGAATGGCGCAACGACTTTCCCACTGTCTCAACCATAGGCCCAGCGAAATTGAAGTACGAGTAAAGATGCTCGTTAGTTGCAGAAGGACGAGAAGACCCCGTGGACCTTTACTGCAGCCTGATATTGGTGTTTGGCATACCTTGTGTAGGATAGGTGGGAGACTGAGAAGCATGGGCGCTAGCCCAGGTGGAGTCAATCTTGAAATACCACTCTTTGTATACTGGGCACCTAATCCAGGTCCGTAATTCCGGATCGGAGACAGTGGCAGGTGGGTAGTTTGACTGGGGCGGTCGCCTCCTAAAAGGTAACGGAGGCGCCCAAAGGTTCCCTCAGCCTGGTTGGCAATCAGGCGGCGAGTGTAATGGCACAAGGGAGCTTGACTGTGAGACCTACAAGTCGAACAGGAGCGAAAGCTGGGCATAGTGATCCGGCGGTTGCGTGTGGAAGCGCCGTCGCTCAACGGATAAAAGGTACCCCGGGGATAACAGGCTAATCTTGCCCAAGAGTCCATATCGACGGCAAGGTTTGGCACCTCGATGTCGGCTCATCGCATCCTGGGGCGGTAGCACGTCCCAAGGGTTGGGCTGTTCGCCCATTAAAGCGGTACGCGAGCTGGGTTTAGAACGTCGTGAGACAGTTCGGTCTCTATCCTCTGTGACCGTAGGAGATTTGAGGAAAGCTGTCCTTAGTACGAGAGGACCGGGACGGACGCAGCTCTCGTGTGCCAGTTGTTCTGCCAAGGGCACGGCTGGTTAGCGACCTGCGGAAAGGATAACCGCTGAAAGCATCTAAGCGGGAAGCCTGTTCCAAGATGAGATCTCCCACCGGGTTAGCCGGGTAAGGCCCGTGGTAGACCACCACGTTGATAGGCCGGAAGTGTAAGCACGGTAACGTGTTCAGCTGACCGGTACTAATCGGCCGAGGGCTTGGTTTCAATCACTTTTGCGGTGAAAGGTTCGTGCTCGCTATGGAGTTCTCGAGGGTTGCCTCGGTTGACAAATCTCCGGTGGTCATAGCGGTGGGGCCACACCCGTTCCCATCCCGAACACGGTAGTTAAGCCCACCTGCGCCGATGGTACTTGGATGGAGACGTCCTGGGAGAGTAGGTCGCCGCCGGAACCTTCGCCCGAACCCGTCCCGCGCCGTGCGCCGGACGGGTTCTCGTGTTTCCGGGTGTCGTGCGTTGGGGGATCTGCGGCGGTGTCGGGGGCGGCGATTGCTCCTTCGGCACCGGCGCAAGGCGTCGCAATACGCCACCCCCGACCCCACCTCAGAGCGCACCGGGATGGCTCTGTCTGATCCCGAGCGCACGCTGGCGATGGCAGACTGGCCCAATGCGGGTGTGTGTTGTGGGTGCCGGGGCGATCGGGGGGCTGCTGGCCGTCCGGTTGGCCGCAGCCGACACGCCGGTGAGCGTGATCGCCCGAGGCGGGCATCTCGACGCCATCCGCCGCGGCGGGCTGCGGCTTTTGGAGACCGACGGCAGCGAGACCGTCGCCGAGGTGGCCGCCTCCGACGACGTCGCTGCGCTGGGGCCCCACGATGTGGTGATCCTGGCACTCAAGGCGCATCAGATCGCCGCGGTCTCCGACCGGCTGCACCATCTCTACGGACCCGACACCGTCGTCGTCCCGGTGCAGAATGGCATCGGCTGGTGGTACTTCGAACGGCACGGCGGCGAGCACGACGGGCGGCGCCTGCAAACGCTCGACCCCGACGGCGTGCTGGCCGCAACCGTGCCGGCCGAGCGCATCGTGGGCTGCATCGCCTACCCGGCAGCCACCAAGGCCGCCCCGGGCGTCATCCGGCACGTCGAGGGCGACCGCTTCCCGGTGGGCGAACTCGACGGCAGCCGCTCCGAGCGCGCCCAAGCCGTTGCGACGGCCTTCAGCGACGCGGAGTTCACGTCCCGTGTGCTGACCGACATCCGCTCGCACCTCTGGGTGAAGGCCTGGGGGAACCTGGCCTTCAATCCCATCAGCGCTCTCACCGGCACCACTCTCGCCGAGATCTGCCGCAACGAGGCAACCCGCGAGCTGGCCGCCACGATGATGACCGAGGCGCTCGAGATCGCACAGCGGCTCGGTGTGCGGATCCGCTTCAGCGTCGAGCAGCGCATCGCCGGCGCCGCGAAGGTGGGGGAACACAAGACGTCCATGCTGCAGGACGTGGAGGCCGGCAGACCGCTGGAGGTGGACCCGCTGGTGGGCGTCTTCGTCGAGCTGGGGGAGTTGACCGGCACCCCGACACCCACCATCTCCTCGATCTACGCCCTGGTGAGCCTCTTGAACCGCCGGCTCCAGGCCACCCAACTCAGCTGAGCGATGCGAGCCGCCTTCGCCTCGCAGTGCCGCCTTTGCTGTGCCCGGGCGGGGGCCGCCGGCGGCGCTCTGCTCCTCCACGCGGCGCGAAAGTCGTCGCAGGCCGCCCCCGGCGTCCTCCGCCCTCGTCTGCTGTGATCAGGACCGATGCCTGACACTGCCTGGGGCTTGCTGGGCGTCGGGGTCGGCGATGGCCCTGCGCTGCTTGCTGAGGACGGGTCGGCGCTGTCCCACGACGAGTTGCGCGCCACGCTGTTCCGACTTCGTGACCGGATGCGCGCTCTGGGGGTTCGTGTGCAGGACCGCATCGCGATCGTCCTGCCGAACGGACCGGCTGCAGCGGTGGTGTTCCTTGCGGCGGCCGTGACCGGCTGCGCGGCGCCGCTGAACCCGCGCTACCGCAGCGACGAGCTGCGCTTCTATCTCGAGGACCTCGGGGTGAGCGTCCTCATCACCGGCGACAGCGGCGGGGACGCCGCCCGGGAAGCGGCCGGAGAGGAGGTTCTGAGCCTACGGCTGCAGGGTCCCCTGGACGGCTTCGAGTTGCTTCCCGACGACCGTCATTCCGGCGAAGGCCGGAATCCTGCATCCAGCAGCCAAGCGGCGGGCGCCTCCGTGGGGATTGCCGACCCCGGGCCCGACGACGTGGCGTTGGTGCTGCACACCTCGGGCACGACCTCCCGGCCCAAGATCGTGCCGCTACGCCAGCGCAACCTTGCGTGCTCGGCGGTTGGTATCGCCGACTCGTTGCGGCTCACGAGCGCCGACAGGTCGCTGAACGTCATGCCGCTGTTCCACATCCATGGCCTGCTGGCGGGGCTGCTGGCGCCGCTGTCGGCCGGCGGCTCGGTTGTGGCCACCGAGGGGTTCGACGCCTTCCGGTTCTTCAGCCGGCTCCGCAGCCTGCACCCCACGTACTACACGGCCGTGCCGACGATGCACCAGATGGTGCTGGCTCGCTCGGCGCGCCACGCCGCCGAGGCCCGTTCGGCCGGGTTGCGGTTCGTGCGGTCCTCCTCGGCGTCGCTGCCGGCTCCGGTGCTCGCTGACCTGCGACAACTGTTCGGGGTTCCGGTCATCGAGGCTTATGGCATGACCGAGGCCACGCACCAGATGTGCGCCAACCCGCTGCCTCCCGGCGAGGCCAAGATCCGCTCGGTGGGCCTGCCCACGGGCATCAACCTGGCGATCCTCGACGAGGCAGGCCACCGGCAGCCTCCCGGCACACGCGGCGAGGTGTCCATCAGGGGACCCACCGTCATCGACGGCTACGAGAACAACCCCGCCGCCGACGAGTCGGCTTTCACGAACGGCTGGTTCCGCACCGGCGACGAGGGCTACCTGGACGACGACGGCTACCTGTTCCTCACCGGCCGGCTGAAGGAGCAGATCAACCGGGGAGGCGAGAAGATCTCACCCCTCGAGGTGGACGAGGTCCTGCTGCGGCACGAGGCCGTGGCCCAGGCCGTCGCGTTCGCCATGCCGCATGAGAAGCTCGGGGAGGAGGTGGCGGCCGCAGTCGTGCCGGCCGACGGCGCCACCGTCACCGAGGCCGAACTACGCGACCATGTCAGCCGCTCCCTCGCCGCGTTCAAAATCCCTCGTCGCGTGGTGTTCTGCGACGAACTGCCCAAGGGTCCCACCGGCAAGCTCCAACGCATAGGCCTCGCCCAACGCCTCGACCTCGCTTAGCCTCGACCACTGGCCGAACGAGGGAGTGGGCATCGATGAAGGTTGGAGTGATCGGTTGCGGGTTCCAGGGTCGACTCCATGTGGAGTGTCTGCGGGCGGTCGAGGATGTGGAGGTCGTTGCGATCTGTGACACCGATGCCTTCCGTCTGGATGAGGTCGGCTCGGCCCACCGCGTCGGCAACAGGTACGCCAACCACCGCGACCTGCTCGAGAAGCACGATCTCGACCTCGTCACGGTCTGCACGATGCCCGTACACCACATGGGTATGACGGTCGATGCGTTCGCCACCGGCGCTCACGTGCTGTGCGAGAAGCCGCTGGCGCTCGACGCCGCCGAGGGCCGGGAGATGCTGCGAGCGGCTGCCGCGGCCGATCGCCTGCTCGGCATCGGATTCAACATGCGGTTCACCCCCAACGCACAGACCATCAAGCGCCACGTCGACTCGGGCGTTCTGGGTCGCCCGCTCTACACCCATGCGTGGGCGAAATCTTCCCAGATTCCCTGGTGGGGCGAGCACTACCGCAAGGAGCTCTCCGGGGGCGGGGCGCTGGCTGCCACGGCCGTGCACTTCCTTGACCTCGCCCTGTGGTTCGCGGGATTCCCCAGGCCGCTGACCGCCTCGGCCAGCGCGGCCCAGCTGTTCCCGGCAAAGCGTGGGTCGACGGCTCCGGACACCGCCAGTGCCGGCCGCTACAACGTGGACGACCTGCTCTCGGCGCATCTGCGCTTCGAAAACGGCTTCTGGATGACGCTCCAGGGGAGCTGGATCGACAACATCCCGTCCCACGCCGACGGCTCGCCGTCGTGGGACTACAGCCTGGATGCGATCGGCGAGAGCGCCCAAGCTGTCTTGGATCCCCCCTCGATCCGCGGCGAGCGGCAGGGCGAGATCGTCGAGCTGCTCCCCCCGGAGACGGTGAGTGACGTGTCGTTCCCGCCCTCGGTCGCGGCTCTCATCGCGGGCACTGTCGACGCCATCCGCGCCGGGCGCGAGGCTCCGGTCACCGGCGAGCAGGCACTGGTGACACAGGTGATCATCGACGCCATCTACGAGTCGGCATCGATCGGCGCCGAAGTGTCGATCGCCCCGTCGGAACTCGACTGGTCGGGCTAGGCCGTCTCGACGGGGTGCGCCAGGGAATGAGCCCGATGGTGAACGTGAGAGTGAGAAGTGCAAGCCCGAACCAAGCGACGACCCCGAGCCAGTATCGAACTGGTTGAACCTCGGCGGTGATGCCGCGAGAGAACAGGCTTCTCTTCTTTCGGAGATCGTGGATGCCGGGAATCAGGAATGCCAAGCACCAGCCGAACCCGCCGATGAACGTCATGCCGAGCAGGGCGCACACGATGCTCCACCACATCGCCGGGCGCGCCGGTCGCTTGTCGCTCGACCCTGATGACATCAGGAGACCCCCGCAACGTGGCAGTAGCCTCGACAGTACCGCTTCCACAGCGAGTCGAACCTTGAGGAGGATCGATGGGATACGTCCTTGCCGTTGAGTGGACGGCCAAAGCTGGTCAAGGTGACCGGATAGCCGAGATCCAGAAGGAGTTCGCGCCGTTGGCCCGCCAGGAGCCCGGTTGCCGGAAGTTCTTTGTGAGCCGGTCCGGGGACAATCCGGATGTGTTCTTCCTCTACGAGGAATACGACGACGAGGCGGCATTCGACGCGCACCTCGACACGCCGCATTTCGATCGGCTGATCCGGGGTGCCGCATTGGACCTGCTGGCGGAGTCACAGAAGGCGATCTACGAGCCGCTCGGCTGAGTCGTCCTGTTCGGGCCGGTTGAGGCACACGGGATGAACCCAGAGCACATCGGAGGATCCTCCGTGGTCACACCGGTGGAGACCGCGACCTTCGTGGCGTTCCTCGAGGGCCCCGCGGTGGATGCGCACGGCACGGTGTACTTCTCCGACATCCGGGGGAACCGGATCATGACGCTCACCACCGACGGAGTGCTCGGCGTGTTCCGCGAGGACGCGGGACGGGCCAACGGCAACGTCTTCGATCGGCAGGGTCGTCTCGTCACGTGTGAGGGGGCCGAGCACGGTCGGGGAGGCCGGAGGCGGGTCACCCGCACCGACGTCGCGACCGGTGAGGTCGAGGTGCTGGCGGATCGGTACGAGGGGAGCCGACTCAACAGCCCCAACGACGTCACGGTCGACACCCAGGGCCGCCTCTTCTTCACCGATCCCCGCTACGACCCCGATCGATCCGATCTCGAGATGGACGTCGAGGGCGTCTACCGCATCGACACCGACGGAACCCTCACTCGGATCATCGGGCAGCCCGACGTCGAGAAGCCCAACGGTTTGGCGATCACGCCCGACGACGGCGTGCTCTACGTCATCGACTCGAACCACGCGACGGGCGGGCGCCGGATGGTCTGGGCCTTCGCCCTCGACGCCGACGGCAACGCCGTCGACCGGTGGCCCGTCTACGACTTCGCGCCCGGCCGCGGGGGCGACGGGATGGAACTCGACGTGGCCGGCAACCTGTACGTCTGCGCCGGAATCCTGACCCCGCGGGGTCCGGGGGAAACGACCCAGAACCCGCCGGGCGTCTACGTGATCACGCCGTCGAGCGAACTCGTCGACCGGATTCCGATCCCCCAGGACGTGATCACCAACTGTTGCTTCGGCGGTCGCGATATGCGCACTCTCTACGTCACGGCGGGGCATATGCTCTACAGGACCAGGGTGAACATCTCCGGATACCACGTTCACCCGGACTAGGGGGGGCCATGACATCCACCGTGCAATCCGACGGCGAGCCGACCACTACCGCCGGCCAGCGGCTGCATCACATCGGTATGACCGTCAGCGACCTCGAGGAATCACTGCGATTCTGGGAGGCACTGTTCGGTGTCAAGGCGAACTCTCAGCGCCTGCTCGACCAGCCACACATCGGTGTGATCGTGGGCCATCCCGGCGTGGCCATCGACGCCGCCTGGATCGACATCCCTGGCAGCGACGCCGTGCTGGAGTTGGTGCACTACCTCAACCGCGACGGCACTCCTCTCGACGACGACACCGCCAACGAGGGCAACGTCCACTTCTGCATGGAGGTCGAGGACATGGACGCCATCTGGGCACGCGCCGTGGCGCTGGGCGCCCGCCCCATCAGCGACACCCCGGTCGAGGTTCCGACCGGTCCTGCGAAGGGTGCCAGGATCGCCTACATGCGCACGATCGACGGGGCGACCATCGAGTTCATCCAACCGGCGCCTCCTTCTTGAGCAGATCGCGGCTGGCGAGGACCGGTCTCGGGTGGCCCGGCAGCTTCGCATAGTCGTCGATCGGACCGCATGCGACGGCAATGCCATGTGCGGAGTGGTCGCGCCGAACACCTTCGACGTCGATGACCTCAACAAGTCAACGGTGACGGACCCGGGCGGCGATTCCGAGGCACTCGTTCTGGAGGCGGCGGCCAACTGCCCGGTCCGGGCGATCTCGGTGGCCGATGCCGGGACCGGGGCGCAACTCTTTCCATGACTCCTGGGGCGTCTCCCGATTTCGACCTCCTGCGGAGCGTGGCGACATCGGTGCGACGCTCCATCATCACCTCGATTCACCAGGCCGGAGCCGGTCATATCGGGGGACCGCTGTCGGCCACCGACCTGCTCAGCGTGCTCTACTTCCACGAGCTGAGGATCGATCCGGCGAATCCGTGCTGGCCGGACCGTGATCGCTTCATCTTCTCCAAGGGTCACTCGTCGATCGCCCTCTACGCCACGCTTGCTGAGCGGGGGTACTTCCCGCGAGCAGAGCTGCTGACCTTCGATCAACTCGACTCCCGCCTGCAGGGCCACCCGGACATGCTCGTGACCCCGGGAGTCGACATGTCCACCGGCTCGTTGGGCCAGGGGCTCTCGCCGGGATTGGGGATGGCGCTCGCCGCCAGGCTCACCGGCAAGGACTACCGGACCTACGTCATGATCGGCGACGGCGAGGCCCAGGAGGGACAGATCTGGGAGGCCTCGATGGTGGCGGCTCGCTACAGGGTCGACAATCTGGTCGCGATCTTGGACTGGAACGGTCTGCAGCAGTACGGCTGGGCCGCGGCCGGCAAGCAGCCCGAGGACCGGATGAATCCCCTGGAGGACCCTGCCGGGAAGTGGCGAGCCTTCGGCTGGCACGTCATCGAGCTGGACGGTCACGATCTGCGGGCGATCGTCGCCGCCCTCGATGAAGCGAGATCGGTCACGGGCCAACCAACCATGCTGATCGCCCGCACCGTCAAGGGGAAGGGTGTGTCGTTCATGGAGGGGGACTACTTGTGGCACGCCAAGCCGATCACCGACGACGAACTCGAACACGCGCTCGTCGAGCTTCGGTCGTGAGGTGGGCATGATCCGTCCGGCACCGATCGGCGGGCGGTGACCGTGGGCGCCGACGTGGGGGTCGAGATACCGCTGCGCGTTGCGTTCGGTGAGGCCCTCGTCGAACTCGGTGGAGTGAATGATCGCGTGGTCGTTCTGGATGGTGATCTGGGCAACGCCACCCGGGTCGACATGTTCGCGGATGCCCACCCCCATCGGTTCCTTCAGATGGGCATCGCAGAGCAGAACATGGCCGGAGTGGCGGCGGGACTGGCGACGACCGGACTGATCCCGTTCGTGACCACGTTCGCGGCCTTCGCCACCAATCGAGACCTCGACCAGATCCGCGTCACGATCGGTCAGACGAGGCTGCACGTCGTCGTCATCGGCGGCTACTCGGGAATCCTGACGAGCCGGACGGGGAAGACGCACCAGGCCATCGAGGATCTGGCTGTGTTCAGGACCATGCCCAACATGACGGTCCTGGCCCCGGCCGATGCCACCGAGACTCGCAAAGCAGTGTTCGCAGCTGCGGAGGACGTGCCGGGGCCGGTGTACATGAGGTTGACGCGTGACGCCAGCCCTGTCTTGTTCGACCACGACCACGACTTCGACGTCGGGCGCGGGGTGGTGATGCGGCGGGGCTCGGATGTGGCATTGATCAGCACGGGGGTCCAGACGTTCCGCACGGCGAGAGCTGCCGATCTCCTCGAAGCCGAGGGCATCAGCGTGTATCACCTCCATCTGCACACCATCAAGCCGCTCGACGAGGCGGCCGTCGTCGAGGCCGCCGCCACCGGCGCCGTGGTGACCTGCGAGGATCACTCGATCATCGGCGGCCTCGGCGGGGCGGTCTCCGAGGTCCTCTCCGAGCAGCGCCCCACTCTCATGCGCAGGATCGGCGTGCGCGACGTCAACATCGAGTCTGCCCCCAATGAGGCGCTGCTGGAGAAGCACGGATTGACCTCACAGCACGTCGTCGCAGCGGCGAAGGAGATGCTCGGGACGTGGTAGAACTAGGGGCGAGGGGGGCCTGAGAGCCAGTTCGGGCTCGCGACGTTGCTCCGGGTGGGGAGCAGACGGAGGTTGAGGATGTCAAAGCAGAGTCTGGTCATGAAGGTGACCGATGTGCCGATGCTGGAGATGGCCAATGGCAAGTTCCGTGACGTGTTCCAGATCACGGATGAGACTTTCGGACCCGCGACGAAGATCTCTGCAGGCCAAGTGTGGCTTGCGCCCGGTAACACGGAGGGTCATGTGGATGTGCACGATCAGGACGAAGCGTTCTACATCATCTCGGGGCACGCCCAGTACTACGCGGACGGGGAACTCATCGACGTCGAGCCGGGAGATACGGTCTACTGCCCCGCCGGCACCGAGCACACGTTCTACACGGGCGACGAGATGCTCCACATCTTCTGGCTGATCGCCGGCCGATGGACGACCGAGCTGGCGGACATCAAGCAAGAGGTCGCCGACTGGGTCGAGGTCGACGGCACCAGCGGCTGGCACCTCGGCTGATCCCACTCGTCATTCCGGCGAAGGCCGGAACCCACCGCCCAGCGGCAGCGCTTAGCCGTCCCGCAGGGCTCTTGTGACCAGGAGACTGCTCGGCAATGCTGCGGACCATCCAACTCGCCCTCCCGCAGGGCTCCCGTAGGTAGCAATGCCCAGCTACGAATTGGAGGGCAAGGCCGCCATCGTCACCGGTGGAGGCCGCAACATCGGCCGCGGGATCGCGCACCGGCTCGCCGCCGAGGGCGCCGCGGTGGCCGTCGCCGACATCGACGCCGCCGCGGGCGCCGCGGTGGCTGCCGAAGTACAGGACGACGGCGGGCGTGCGATCTCCGTGCCGACCGACGTCACCGACAGGTCGCAGGTGGATTGGATGGTGGATCAGACGGTCGCCGCCTTCGGTTCTCTCGACATCATGGTCAACAACTCCGGTGTACTGAGCACCTCTCCGGCCATCGACATCACCGAGGACGACTGGGATCGCCATTTCGCGGTCAATGCCAAGGGGGTGCTGTTCTGCTCGCAGGCCGCTGCTCATCGGATGATCCATCAGGGCCACGGAGGCAGGATCATCACCATCGTCTCCACCGCCGGCGTTCTCCCGTCGTTCCGTGACACTTACGTGGCCTCCTACGTCGCCAGCAAGCACGCCGCCATGGGGCTCATCAGGCAGATGAGCCAGGAGATCGCCCCGCATGGCATTCTCATGAACGCCGTCTTCCCGGGCATCGTGGACACGGACATGCTGCGCGCCATACACCGCGACGTCGCCGCCGAGAGCGGGGAGACGTACGAGGACGTGCGCCAACGGGTGCTCGACCTGATCCCCGTCGGGCGTTACCAGACACCCGACGACGTGGCGAACATGGTGGCCTTCCTGGCCTCGGCCGACGCCAACTACTCCGTGGGCCAGGCCTTCGACGCCAACGGGGGAGCCTTCTTCTGGTAGCGGCCGGAGGTGTGCCTCCGGCCTGCTAGAGCAGGTGACCCCCGTCGACCACGAGGGGATGTCCGGTCACGAAGGACGCCTCGTCGGAGCAGAGCCAGACGACGGCGTCGGCGATCTCCGCCGGCTCGCCGAGCCTCCCCATGGGGTGCCGGGCAACCGCGGCTCGCTCGGCCTCGGGATCCCCCTCGAGGAAGAACTCCGTCATCGGGGTGCGGATCACGCCGGGGCACACGGCGTTGACTCGGATGCCGTGAGCGGCGTACTCGAGGGCCGCCGTCCTGGTGAGTCCGATGACGGCATGTTTGGCCGCCACGTACGCCGATTCGCCGGGTAGCCCGATGAATCCCGCCACCGACGACGTGTTGACGATTGCCCCGGCGCCCTGGTGCACCATGTGACGCAACTCGTACTTCATGCACAGGAACATCGAGGCCTGCGTCACGCGTGTGACGCTCTCGAAGACGTCCTCCGGATACTCGTGGATGAGTGCGCGGGAACCCAGGTTGCCCACGTTGTTGTGCGCGAAGTCCAACCCCCCGAGCGATTCGACGGTAGTGGCGATCATCCACTCGACGGCGGCCGAAATCGTCACGTCGGCTTCGATCAACAGTGCGTCCGCGCCTTGCTGCTCAACCATGGCGACGGTGCGGGCCGCGGACTCGCCATCGATGTCGACGACGGCCACGCGGGCTCCCGCGGCGGCGAAGGCGACCGCGCTGGCCTGCCCGATACCCAGTCCGGCTCCCGTGACGAGGGCGACTTTCCCAGTGAAATCGGCCATTCGGAGAGCCTCTCGTTCGGGTGATCTCACCCCGGCAATGGGCGCCGTCCCCACGATAGCCGTGCGCATTGTTGCAGGTCGGGGGCGTCCGCAGCATGACGAAGCCGGCGTGCGCCGCGCCTGCGGAGCGCTGGCGACGATATGTGAACAGGGGTAGGGTTTGGTGCCTCTTGGCATCGAGATCGTCGTGCCGGAGGGCGAAGGGGGGAGGGTCATAGCGCTATGGCTCTGCGTCGGCTGATCCCGGCTCTGGCACTGATGGTGTCGCTCAGCGCCGCGGCCTGCTCGGACGATGGTGACGGCGCGGCGCCGGCACGCGGCTGGGAGGACCCGGCGGGCAACATGCTGGCTTTCTCCAACGTCGCCGCAACCGCGGGCATCGAGTTGGTTCGCGAACTCCCGCCCCCGCCGGCGCCGGTCGAAGGGGCGGAGGGGACACCCTCCGAACCGCAGGGCATGCCGGATCTCATGGATCCCGCCGCCAACGCCAAGGCGACGCTGCCGATGCGAGGAGGGGCGGCCGTGCTCGACTACGACCGGGACGGTTGGCTGGACCTGTTCCTGGTCGGCGCCGACTCCGGTCCCGACCGCCTCTACCGGAACAACGGCGACGGGACCTTCGCGGAGGTGGGGGCGCAGGCCGGGGTCGCTCTGGAGCATCTCGGCTCCGGCGCGGCGGCGGCCGATTTCGACGGTGACGGGTGGACCGACCTGCACGTGACAAGTCACGGCACGGGTGGGATCGCCTCGCCGGGGCACCACCGGCTGTATCGCAATCGCGGTGACGGCACGTTCGAGGAGGTCGCCGGCCGCGCCGGCGTGGCGACCGTCAGCCCCACGGCGGGGGACGGCTTCGGATCGGCCTTCGGCGATGTCGACCTGGATGGCGACCTGGATCTGCTGGTCACGGGCTGGCAGGAGGGATCGCTCGGCAACCGGCTCTTCATCAACAACGGCGACGGCACCTTCAGCGACGTGACCGAGGCGGCGGGCATCACCGACGACGGCATCCGGGGTTTCGCCCCCTGCCTCGCCGACATGACCGGCGACCGCTATCCGGAGGCCCTCATCGCCGCTGACTTCGGGACCAGCAGGTACTTCGTCAACAACGGTGACGGAACGTTCAGAGAGCAGACCGCGGCGTCCGGCGCCGACGACACGTGGGCGGGAATGGGCAACACGGTGGCCGACTTCGACGGGGACGGGCGTCTGGACTGGTACGTGACGGCGATCTTCGACGAGTTCGGCCTGGGTTACGGGGACGGCAACAAGCTCTACATCAACCGCGGCGCCGGCACATTCGACGAATCGGCGGCATCGGCGGGCGTGAACGACGGCGGCTGGGGGTGGGGAACGGCCGGCTTGGATCTCAACCACGACGGCATGGTCGACATCATCGAGACCAACGGATGGATGCGCGAGGAATACCAGGGTGAGCGTGCCAAGCTCTGGATCAATCTGGGAGACGGCACGTTCACGGACGTGGCCACGACCGCTGAACTCACCTACGACATTCAGGGCCTGGGCCTCCTGCATTTCGACTTCGACGAGGACGGCGACCAGGATGTGGCCCTGACCTCGCCGGCCGGCGACTTCCGCCTGTACCGCAACGACCTCAGCGGTCCGGCGGCCAACTGGTTGCGGGTGTTCCTGGACACGACGGGCACCGACGGCATAGCGCCGCATGGGTTGGGGAGTCGTGTGACGGTGTCGGCCGGTGACCTCGAGATCCACCGCTGGATCGTGTCGTGCGCGCACTACCTGACCAGCAGCGAGCTGTCGGCACACTTTGGCCTGGGCTCCAACGACAAGGTCGATGAGGTGCGCGTCGAGTGGCCGGACGGGTCGGTGACGATCATGAGCGACGTGGACGCCAACCAGACGGTGACCGTCTCACCCGGCTGAGGCGTCGATCGGCCCCGTGGGAGGCGATCGTGGAATCAATCGACGACCAGCTCGTCTCGAGACAATTCATGGAGGACCCGTACCCGGTCTACCGGCGGCTGCAGGATGAGGCCTCGGTGTACTGGAGCGATGCGTGGGACTGCTGGCTGCTCACGCGCTTCGCGCACGTGGACGAAGTCATTCGCAGTCCGGATCGCTTCCAGAATCGCGTCTATGCCACATGGATGGAGAAGATCCCCGAGGAGAACCGCGAGGAGCTGTCGTCGTTCGTGGACTACTGGACGACCAGCGGTTTCAGCCAGCAGGATCCGCCCGATCACACCCGCATCCGTCGACTCGTCGCCAAGGCCTTGACTCCCGATGCCCTCGCCACGATGCGCCGGCGTGTCGAGGCATTGGCCGACTCCCTGCTCGACGAGGTCACCGAGAGCGGGCGCACCGATTTGCCGCCCGACTTCGCTGTGCCCCTGCCCGCCATAGCGGTCAGCGAGCTGGTGGGGTTGCCTCCCGAGGAGAGGGTGCAGTTCAGGGAGTGGACGAACCAGTACCTGGAGTTCCTGGGGCCGGGTGGCCTGGACGTGGACGTCATGCGGAGAAGCCAGGCGGGCTTGATGTCTCTACGCGGCTGGCTGCTGGACCTTCTCGAGGAGCGCAGAGCCAACCCCGCAGGTGATGTGCTGTCCAGCCTCGTTGCCGCCGATGAGGCCGGCGACGTGATGAGTGCGGACGAGTTGGTCTCCACGTGCGTGGACCTCGTGACAGGCGGGGACGACACCACGACGAACATGCTCGGCAACGGCATGATGGCACTGCTCGACCATCCGGATCAGCTGGAGCTGTTGCGCGATGAGCCGAGCCTGATGAAGAACGCCGTCGAGGAACTCGTTAGATTCGAGTGCCCGTTCCAGATGGTGTTCAGGCTGACGACCACCGATGCCGAGATCGACGGCACGGTGATCCCCGAGGGACAGGTGGTCCGCCTCATCCTCGGCGCGGCCAACCGCGATCCGGAGCAGTTCGAGGACCCTGACAGCATCGACATCAGGCGCGGCCACATCCGCCATCTCGGGTTCGGCTTCGGGACGCACTACTGCGTCGGTCAGGTGCTGGCGCGATCCGAGTTGCAGGTCTCCTTCCAGAGGTTGATCGAACGGCTCCCGAACGTCCGTCTGGCTGGGACGCCGGTGCGCCTTCCCAGCGTGGGCCCGCGCGGGTTCACGTCACTGCCGCTCGCCTTCGATCCGACGCCGCGCACCTTCGCCACTCACTGAGATCCGGGACATTCCGGGTGTTCGCCCGCGCCCGCGGGCTCACGTGCCCAGATGCCAACCGCTGTCGTGGTCGACCTGGCGCCACGATGACTCGACCTCCTCCTGGATCGACTCGAGGACGCTCCACTTCGCGCCGATGATCCAGAATCCGTGATACGGCGTGTCGTAGGGGTTGTCGAAGCGATGCTTGACCCCGGCCGGGCAGAAGATCACGTCGCCGGGTTCCACGTCGAAGGGCTCGTCATCGGCCACGAACTGGGCGCGCCCTGAGATGGCGTAGAACGCCTCGTCGAACGTGTGCACGTCCTCGTGGCCCCGGTACCGGGGACGCATCCAGTACAGGCCGCCGGTGAGGTCGTTCGCACCACAGACCCCGTCCGTGATCATGAACTGATCCCGCATCTCCCCGTCGGCGGTTTCCCACAGGGGGACGTCCTTCACCTTGATCACGAACTTCTTGGCGTCCATGGGATCCCCGTTCGACGTTGCGGGCAGCGCGACTCTGCGGTGCAGGCAGTCGAAGCGACCCTACCAGCGTCTTTGCAGGCGAACCGCCGGCCCGGCATCTACACTCGACCAGCCCAACGGAAGACCGGGATCATGGCAGTCGACGCGACGATCGAGGACCAACTCGCCTCGCTGGAACTCGTCTCCGACCCCTACCCGCTCTACGACGAGTTGCGCGAGAGCCATCCCGTCTACTGGTCGGAGGGGTGGAACGCCTTTCTCGTCACCCGCTATGACGACATCGTTGACGTGCTGCGGGACTACCGCCGCTTCGTCAACGCCGGCCGCTACACGCTGTTCATGGAGCAGTTGCCCCCGGAACGGCGGGCGGAGTTCGGCCAGTTCTACGACTACTGGACCAAGCCCGGGTTCAACCTGTCGGACCCGCCGGACCACGCGCTCGTGAGGACGCTCGCCAAGCGGTTCTTCACGCGGCGCGCCATGGAGCGGATCCGGCCCCGCGTTCAGGCGCTCGTGGACGGACTCATCGACAACGTGATCGAACAGGGCGAGGCCGATCTGGTTCGGGACATCGCCACGCCGCTTCCGGCGACGATCATCGCCGAACTGCTCGGGCTGCCCACCGACGACGTGGTCTGGTTCAAGCACTCCACGCTGCAGTACATCTCCTTCCTCGGCACCGGGGCGCCCGAGCCGGAGACCATCCGCCGCAGCGAGGCCGCCCTGTTGGAACTCCGCGAGTGGATCAGCGGCGTGGTGGACGAGCTGCGCAGGCAGCCACGGGACGACATCCTGAGCGCGCTGGTGGCGGCCCACGACAGTGGGAAGATGGTCAGCGAGGATCAACTGCTGGCCACCTGCATCGACCTGGCCTCCGGCGGTGACGAGCTACTGACCCACGTGATCGGGACGGGCATCCTGAGCCTCCACCAGCATCCCGACCAATTCCGCTCGCTGCAGGTGGATCCGTCCCTCCTGCCGCTGGCGATCGCCGAGATGCTGCGCTTCGAGCCGCCGTTCCAGCAGGACTGGCGTCGCACGGCCACCGACACCGACATCCGCGGCGTGCACATCCCGGCGGGCTCGATCCTCCGGCTGATGCTGGCGGCGGCCAATCGCGATCCGCGCGTCTTCGATCAGCCCGACGTCTTCGACATCAGGCGCGACCCGAACCGGCACATCGCCTTCGGCTTCGGCATCCATCTGTGCGTCGGCGCGCCGCTCGCCGAGGTCGAACTCGACATCGCCTTCAGCACCCTGCTGCGCCGCCTGAACGGGCTGCAGGTGGCGACCGATACGTTCGAGTGGCACCCGAGCAACGGCCCGCGGGGCCTCAAGACGCTGCCGATCACCTTCCGGCCCGGTCCCCGGGTGTCAGCCGCCCCCGACCTGAACTGATCACCCCCCGCCGGCGACGACCTGGAGCCGGGGCAGCACCTCGCGCCGTAGGCGCACCATCGATTCGGCGTCGTGCGGGTACGGGAACCCGCAGATGAGGTGGCGGAACCCCAGCGCCACCATCGGTTCGAGCTTCTCGAATACGTCGTCGGGAGTCCCCACCGGCTGCTCGGGCCAGATCGGGGCGTCGCCGTTGAGTCTGCGCAGCGCGGTGTAGGCACGGTCGGCTTCGTGCCGGGTGTCGCGGATGATCACGACGCGGATCTCGGTGGTCCGGGCTATCTGCCTCTGGTCGCGGCCCACGTCCGCGCAGTGCTCCTGCAGGATCCGGTCCTTGCGCGCCAGCGCGTCGGCGCCGTGGTGGAATCCGAAGTTGCAGGCGTCGCCGTAGCTGGCGACGAGCTTGAGGGTCACGCGCTCGCCGTCGCCGGCCACCAGGATGGGGATGCGCTCCTGGACGGGCCGGGGATCGTTGCGGGCATCCGCCGGTCGGTAGCGCCCGCCGGCGGCTCTCGCGGGGTCGCCTCCAAGCATGGAGCGAAGCAGCGGCAGGGCCTCGCCCAACCAACCGAGCCGCTCGCCGGGATCGGCCCCGAAGCGAAGGCCGTAGCCGGTGTGTTCGGTCTCGAACCAGCCGGCGCCGATGCCGAGGAAGGCTCGTCCGCCGCTGATGTGGTCCAAGGTGGTGATCATCTTGGCGAGGAGCGTCGGCTCCCGGAAGGTGTTGGCCGTCGCCAGCAGCCCTAGTCGGACCCGGGACGTCGCCTGCGCCCAGGCGGCGAGGCTCAGGTAGCCCTCGAAGACCGGGCCCTGCTCGCCGACGCACGCCAGGACATGATCCGACGTCGAGAGCGTGTCGTAGCCGAGGTCATCGGCGCGGACCGCGGCCTCGAGCAGGTCGCGCCAGGTCGTGTGCATGCTCCACAGGTTGACGCCCAGCAGCACCCGCTCGGGGTCCTCCCAGGGTGCCGGTCGGGTGGCGGCTGCCGCCACGGGATCAGGCGCCGGTCAGCCGGGCGGCACGAATGTTCCGTAGGCCGTCGATGAAGATCGCGAACAGGATGACGAGGCCGTTGGCGACCGGGATCCACTTGCCTTCGACGTTCGAGATGTTGAGTGCATTCGTGATGGTGCCCATCAACAGCAGCCCGCCGAACACACCGGGGATCTTGCCCCTGCCGCCGCCTAACGCAACGCCCCCGATCACGGCTGCTGCAAAGGACGTGAACAATGCGTCGGCGGAAATCCCGGCCTGGGCGGCGCCGAGCCTCCCGACCAGCAGCCATGCCGCGATCCCGCAGAGCAATCCCGACACCACATAGGCACCGATGATCACGTTGCCGTCGTTGACGCCCGCCGCCCGGGCCGCGTCGCGGTTGCTGCCGACGGCGTAGATCCGACGTCCGTACACGGTGCGCGTGAGGACATAGTGGGCGAAGAGGAAGACGAGGATGAGGAAGATCGCCGAGATGGGGAACTTCAGATCCTCCCCGATGCGGATCCGGGTCTTGCCCAACCAGCGGAAAGCCTCGGGGATGGTGGTGAGCTGCCGTCCCACGCCCACGACGAGCGTGAGCCCGTACAGAAGGATCGACATGCCGAGCGTCACCATGAAGTTGTTCATCCGCAGCTTCACGATGAGCAGGCCGTTGGCGAGCCCCACCGCTGTGCAGACGATGAGCAGGATCGGGAGCACCGCGCCCGTCGACCAGCCCCGCCCCCCGAGGTTCAACTGATCTGCCGTGCCCTCGCCGAGGATGGTTACCGGCGAGATGAGGACGCCGGCCAGCACAGCGCCGAACACCATGTTCGCTTCGGTGCTCAGGTCGAAGTTCCGGGTCAGCAGCACCACGGTCTGTGCCAGGGCGAGCATGCCCAGGGAGGAGACCGCCGCGCCCAGATTGAGAATGTTCTGAAGGATCTCGAACTGCGTCAGCAGCGACGCCGCGAGGACGGCAATGGCCAGCAGCACCCACACCGAGTTCCTGTCGAGGAATGCCAGAACCCGTCGCCCGGTCGGGAGTTCAACGTAGCTCTCGTCGCTGAACTCCGCGGTCCCCGGCGCAGGCCCCTGATCGCTGGCCATCGATTCCCCCCTATCGCACTCGGTGTTGCGACCGGATTCCGTTGGCGTCCCTGACGCTCTCGAAGGCGCCGAGGCTGCGGCGGAATGTCGCCAGTATAAGTCCAAGCCCCAGGGGCCTGCTAAGCCCGGAGAGTGCCGTAGGGAGCTCGCGACGTGGCGGCGCAGAATGTCGTCAGGTTGTAGGATGCCGCCAGTGAGGCTCTGACGCAGTCGTCGACCCGAGGGGCAGCACGGGGGGAACCGAATGACTGATCCAACTGGCGCTGCGGACACCGATGGGGGAGTTGCAACGCTCAAGGATCCGCCGGTACTGGAGGCAGTCTCGATAAGCAAGTCCTTCGGCCCGGTGCGCGCGCTGCGCGACGTGAGTCTCGAGTTGCGTGCCGGAGAGGTGGTCGGGCTACTGGGGGACAACGGAGCCGGCAAATCGACCCTGGTCAAGTGCATCTCCGGTACGTTCCAGCCCGATTCGGGATCGATCCGCATGGGTGGGGAAGAGGTCCAGATCCGGAACCCGCAGGCGGCACGCGAACTCGGCATCGAGACCGTCTACCAGGATCTCCAGCTCGTGGACGTGCTGGACGTCCCGGCGAACCTCTTCCTGAACCGGGAGATCTACCGCAAGCTGCCACCCGGCTTGCGGTGGATGCGCATCATGAACACGAAGCAGATGCTGCGCGAGGCGGAGGACATCGTCTCACGTCTCCACATTCGCATCCCGTCGCTCGGACTGCCCGTCGAGGACATGTCCGGCGGTCAACGCCAGTCGGTTGCCGTGAGCAGAGCCGTGGCCTGGGGGCGTCACGTCGTCCTGATGGACGAGCCGGTCGCCGCCCTCGGCGTGACGCAGACGCAGTCGGTGCTGAACCTCATCAAGACACTCGGTGAGGAGGGCATGGCCGTCGTCTGCATCAGCCACAACATGCAGCAGGTGATGGAGGTCTGCCACCGCGCCGTGGTGCTGTACCAGGGGCAGATGGCCGGGGACGTTGCCATTGCCGATGTCGAACCGCGCGATCTCGTGGACCTCATCACGGGCGCCAGCCTCGCAACGAGCAACTAGTCCCCGCACGCAGGCCCAGGCAACCCGCTCAACACCCCGGTAGTCCCGCTCGTCATCCCGGCGGAAGCCGGGTTCCACTGTTCAGCGGTCCGGTCTGCGTCTCCAGAGGACCGCTGACGCGCTTGCGGGCGGCCGGACGGCCGCCCGCAAGGAGTTTCGCTAGGTCTCAGGTCTACCGATCGTCACATGAGGTCAGCCCGTTGGGCTCGCTCATGAAGCTGTTCCCGAAGAGGGTCGGCACGTTGGCCGTCTCCTGGGTGTACTCGATCAACTCCATGAAGTAGATCGGTCCGCCACTTCCCTCGACCATGGCGACGGTGCCTCCTTCCAGGCCGGGGATACTGACGGTCTCTCCCGGCTGCGGCGAGTCGCCCGTCTCGAGGTAGTTCACGGCGATCTGAGCCATCTGGGCGGCCGCCAGGTCGGTCGGGTACGTCGTCCCGTAGTCCTGGAAGCCGCAGCGGACCTCGTGCAGCGAGGAGTTGCAGCCGTCGGTGCCGAAGATCCCGATGTGACCCGGCTCGTCCTTCGGGACGTAGAGATCCAGCGCCTCCAGCGCAGACCGCACCGATGGCGTGTAGTCGCAGTTGGAGTGGATGTAGATCGCATCCGTGTCGGGGTTCGCCGTGAACCAGTCGGTGGTGATCGTCCCCGCCTTGGCGGTGTCGTAGTCACCATTGCGAACGGTGACCTCGATGTCGGGATACTCGTCCACGACCGAGTGGAACCCGGCGTTGCGGTCCTGCGCCTGGCTGGTGGTCATCAGGCCGGTGATCTCCAGGACCGTGCCCTGGGGCCCACCGTTCTTCTCGGTGAGGTACTCCACGAGCTTGTGCCCGTTGAGAACGCCGGCGTCGTACACCGGAATGGTCAGCGTGTAGAGCTGCTCCTGGCCGACGTCGGGAATGTTGCCGAAGAACGACCCCACGGGGATCTCCGCCGCGTTGGCGTCCTTGATCTTCTCGGCCATCGCATCCACGTCAGCGGGGTAGATGAGGATGATGTCGACGTTCTGGGCGATGAACTGATCGATGCAGTTGGACTGGTCGACCGCCGTGGCCTTACCACTGCAGTAGACGTGCTTCATGCCCGCGCCCTCGACCGTGTTCTTCACCTGATTGTCGAAGGCCACGTTCAGGTCGTTGGTCGGGTCGGTGTACGGCGTCCAGGCGACCACGAACTGCGTCCCGTTATTGGGCGTCGGAGCGCCTGACGCCTCCGCGGGTGCTGGTGGTGGTTCCGGCGGGGGTTCCGGTGGGGGCGGCGCTGGTGCCTCCGTCGGAGCCGGCGCAGGCGGCGCGGCCGCCGAGTCATCGTCATCTTCACCGCATGCTGCGGCCACGAGAACGATCGCGAGTAACGAAAAGAGCAAGCTTCGTGCCCTCATGAGGAGCCCCCCCTCGATGGTGGCGTAGCCACTGATCGGCACGCCTGAACGCAGGGACAAACCTCCCCGTCCCTGCACGTCAGAGCATAATTCCCAGGTTGAGGGCGGTCAACCGGCGCCGACCGGTCGGGAGGTCTCCGGGGCGGCCGGAGACACGGTTGACGGGCCGCGCCGCTGACGACCCTCTCAGATGCGCTCGATGCCGATTTCCTGTGCGAACGCGTCGAGCTGCGACACCACGGTGGCGTTCAGGGGGATGCCGTTGCGGATGCGGTGCCGCCGTGTCATCCACTCGGGCTCGCCGGGCACGAGGATCGAATCGGCTCCTTCCGCCAGCGGCGTCTCCTTCATGACGCCCACCAGGCGGTCGACTCCCGTCTTGAACTCCTCAGGATCTCCGAACGCTGCAAGGTTGATTGCCATCGCCAGGTGGCCCGATCCCCACGAGTCGAGCATGGATGAACCGGCCTCGAGGAAACCCCTCGGCATCTCCACCGGCAGGCTCGCTCCCGGCAGGACCGAGGCGAGGATCTCGGATACGAGAGCGATGCCGTAACCCTTGTAACCGGCCATCGGCACCACCGAGCCCCGCATCGCGGCAGCGGCATCGCGGGTGGGGACGCCGCGCTCGTCAATCGCCCAGCCGTCTGGGATCGGATCCCCGCGATCGGCGTACATGCGGACCTTGCCGCGGGCAACTTGCGAGGAGGCCATGTCCAGCACGATCGGGTCCCCGATCCGTCGTGGGATCGCGTAGGCGAAGGGAGCGTTCCCCATACGCGCCTCGCGCCCGCCGTGGGGTGCCATGATCGCAGGGCCGTTGCTGGTGAAGTAGCCGATCATGTCCTGGTGCGCCGCTCGCAGCACGTGCGTGGCCAGCATCCCCGTGTGGTTGCTGTTGCGGACGGCGACGATGCCGACGCCGTGCTTGCGGGCGAGTTCGACAGCCCGGTCGGTTGCGATCTGGCCGATCACCACGCCGTGGCCGTTGTCCCCGTTGAGGAGAGCGGTTGCGCCGAACTGGCGCGCGGCCCCGACACGGGGGCTCGGATTGACGACACCCGCGGCGAGTGCTCGCACGTACGGCGGCACTCGCACCACGCCATGTGACCAGTGCCCTCGGAGGTCGGCTTCGACGAGGCCGTCGACGAATCGGGCGACGTCGCCGTCGGGCATGCCGGCGAAGCGGGCGGCGCGAGCGACAAACGCCCTGGCGTCACCCACCGCCACCGTGCGCCCGTCGCTCGATCCTGATGACATCCGCGCCGCCCCCCAGGTCGGTCTCGGTCGACACTACCGCTCGCCGCTGGTGTCGGTCCTAGGCTGAGGCGGTGAGCAGCGGGAGCGAGGTCGACCTGGTGGTCTCTCTCAGCCGGAAGCTGGGGGCCGAGCGGGGCCGCTGGGCCCTGCGGCAGGTCAACAAGGCGGCCGACGCCTTCGCCCGGGAGTATCACAAGGATGCCCTGGCGCATCTGCGGCCGGTGATGGAGACCGAGGCCGCGGATGTGGCCGAGGTGCGCGAGCTGTACGGGCTGGTGCTGTACCGGCTGCGCCGCTGGCGGGCGGCGGCCCGCCAATTGGAAGCGTTCGCCACCATCACGCGCAGTTGCGAGCAGGCGCCGGTGCTGGCTGACTGCTACCGGGCGATGGAGCACTGGGACAGGGTCGACGAACTCTGGGACGAACTCCGCCGGGAGAGCCCGTCGGCCGATCTGGTCACCGAGGGGCGCATCGTGGCCGCTGGAGCGCTTTCGGACCGGGGAAGGCTGGCCGAGGCGGTGGCGCTGCTGGCCGACGGCTGGCGGACGCCCAAGAACCCCCAGGAGTTCCACCTGCGCCGGGCCTACGCGCTGGCGGACCTCTACGACCGTGGCGGCGACCAGCCGGCGGCGCGGCGGCTGTTCGCCTGGATCGACCGGAACGCCTCCGAATTCGCTGACACCGCCGACCGCCTCGCCGACCTCTCGTCCTGACCCCGCGGGCGGCGGATTGGCGTCGCCGGCTGCTGCCGCCGGGGTAGGGTCGCAGCGGAGGCGATGCCGCAGAACCCGCCCCGCCAGGACACATCCGACGACACAGGAAACGCTCGATGCGAGACGTAGCAGCTCTCCTGGGCGCCGATGCCGAGAACCTGCTCGGCCACGCGGCCAAGGCCATCCCCGCCGAGGACCTCCACCTGCCCGGTCCGGACTTCGTGGACCGGGTCTGCACCGCCACCGACCGCTCGCCGCAGGTGCTGCGCAACCTGCAGGCGCTGTTCGACCACGGTCGCTTGGCCGGCACCGGCTACGTGTCGATCCTGCCCGTGGATCAGGGCGTCGAGCACTCCGGGGCGGCCAGCTTCGCCCCCAACCCGGACTACTTCGACCCCCAGAACATCGTACGCCTCGCCGTCGAGGGGGGCTGCAACGCGGTGGCCTCCACGTTCGGCGTGCTCGGCGCCGTCTCGCGGCGCTGGGCGCACCGCATCCCGTTCATCGTGAAGCTCAACCACAACGAGTTGCTGAGCCACCCCAACACCTACGACCAGGTGGGCTTCGGCAGCGTCGAGCGGGCCTTCGAGTTGGGTGCCGCCGGCGTGGGCGCAACCATCTACTTCGGGTCGCCCGAGTCGCGCCGGCAGATCGGCGAGATCAGCGAGGCGTTCGAGCGGGCCCACCGGCTCGGCATGTTCTGCGTGCTCTGGTGCTACCTGCGCAGCGGTGCCTTCAAGGTGGACGGCGTCGACTACCACGGCGCCGCCGACCTGACCGGCCAGGCGAACCACCTGGGTGCCACGATCCAGGCCGACATCGTCAAACAGAAGCTGCCGGAGAACAACGGCGGCTATGCGGCCGTGGGGTTCGGCCGCACCAGCCCGCTGGTGTACAGCGACCTCACGTCCGACCACCCGATCGACCTCACCCGCTGGCAGGTGGCGAACTGCTACATGGGCCGCGTGGGTCTCATCAACTCCGGCGGGGCCAGCTCGGGGGCCGACGACCTCGCCGAGGCCGTGCGCACCGCGGTCATCAACAAGCGGGCCGGCGGCACCGGCCTCATCAGCGGCCGCAAAGCCTTCCAGCGCCCCTTCAGCCATGGCGTCGAACTGCTCGGCGCCATCCAGGACGTCTACCTCGACGACTCCATCGGCGTGGCCTGAGGCCGCCGCCCACCAAGCCCGCGAATCCGCCTCCGAGCGGCGCGGGTGCTCTACTGTGGCCGCGGTGCAACCTACCCGTCACCTGTTGTGTGAACATTGTCACACTCCCCGTCGCAGAGGCTTCAGAAGGGCTCTGCGGGCACGTCGGGTGGACTTCTCCGGTATCGGTGTCGGCGGCGGTTTACTAGATTGATTTCCTGTTCCGGCGCCACCGGGGCGCCATGCCAGTGATGAACGACTAGCCAAGGAACGCACGTGACCGACACTGTCATTCCGCAGGCCGCGCCCCGGACCGTCGAGGATCTCGACCGGCTGGTGATCCGCTTCGCCGGCGATTCCGGCGACGGCATGCAGCTCACCGGCGACCGCTTCACCAGCGCCAGCGCCCTCTTCGGCAACGACCTCGCCACGTTGCCGGACTTCCCCGCCGAGATTCGGGCGCCGGCGGGAACCCTGCACGGCGTCTCGGCCTTCCAGGTGCAGGTCGCCAGCGAGACCGTCACCACGCCGGGTGACGCCCCCACGGTGCTCGTGGCCATGAACCCGGCGGCGCTGCGCAGCGAGCTCGACCGGCTCGAGCCCGGCGGCACGGTCATCATCAACTCCGACGCCTTCGAGGAGCGGAACCTCGACAAGGCCGGCTACGCCGACAACCCGCTCACCGACGGCACGCTCGACCACTACACCACGCATCTCGTGCCCATGACCAGCCTCACCAAGCAGGTGTGCAAGGACCTGGGCGTGAAGCCCCGGGACGCCGAGCGCAGCAAGAACTTCTTCGCCCTCGGCGTCGTGAGCTGGCTGTTCGATCGTCCCACCCAGCCCACGCTGGACTGGATCGACGTGAAGTTCGGCAAGCGGCCGCTGGTCGTGGCGGCCAACACGGCGGCCTTCAAGGCGGGGCACGCCTTCGGTGAGACCGCCGAGATGTTCCACTCCACCTACAAGGTCCGCCCCGCTCGCCTCGAGCCGGGCACCTACACCAGCATCAACGGCAACACGGCGCTGTCGTGGGGTCTCATCGCCGCCGCCCAGCAGGCCAAGCTGCCGCTGTTCCTGGCCTCGTACCCCATCACGCCGGCCTCCGACGTGCTGCACGAACTCTCGGGGCACAAGAACTTCGGTGTGCGCACCTTCCAGGCCGAGGACGAGATCGCCGCGGTCTGCGCCGCCGTGGGGGCGTCGTTCGGGGGTCACATCGGCGTGACCACCACCAGCGGCCCCGGTCTGGCGCTGAAGGCCGAGACCATCGGCCTGGCGCTCAGCATCGAGTTGCCGCTCCTGGTCATCGACATCCAGCGTGGCGGCCCGTCCACGGGGCTACCCACCAAGACCGAGGCATCCGACCTGAACCTGGCGCTGTACGGGCGCCACGGCGAGGCCCCGCTGCCGGTTGTGGCCGCCTACAGCCCCTCGCAGTGCTTCTTCGCCGCCATCGAGGCGGTACGGATCGCTCTCAAGTACCGCACGCCGGTGATCCTGCTCTCGGACGGCTACCTGGCAAACGGCTCCGAGCCGTGGCTGCTGCCCGACCTCGACGAACTGCCCGACATCAGCGTCGACTTCACCACCCAGCACAACGACACCGACGCCGACGGCAAACCGCTGTTCAGCCCGTACAAGCGCGATCCCCAGACGCTTGCCCGCCCCTGGGCGGTGCCCGGCACGCCGGAGCTCATGCACCGCGTCGGCGGTCTGGAGAAGGAGGACGGCTCGGGCAACATCTCCTACAGCCCCGCCAACCACGGCCGCATGACGCAGTTGCGGGCAGAGAAGGTCGCCCGCATGGCCGCCGACATCCCGCCAACCATGCAGGACAGCGAGGGTCCGGCCGACATGGCGGTGCTCTCGTGGGGGTCGGTCTGGGGGGCGGTGACCAGCGCCATCCGGCGAGTCCGCGCCGACGGCCGGCGCATCGACCACCTGCACCTCACGCATCTCAGCCCGTTGCCCGCAGATCTGGGCGACCTCCTCGGGCGCTACCGCACCGTGCTGGTCCCGGAGATGAACCTGGGTCAGCTGGCCTCCCTTGTCCGTTCCCGCTACCTCGTTGACGTCAAGACGCTCAACAAGGTGGAGGGTGTCCCGTTCACGGCGAGCGAGATCGTCGCTGCCATCGCAGGAGCCGTCGATGACGACTGACATGACCGCCGGCCCGTCCACAACCCGCGCCGACTGGACCAGCGATCAGGAGCCGCGCTGGTGCCCCGGCTGCGGGGACTACTCCATCCTGTCGGCCATGCAGTTGCTGATGCCGCAGTTCGGCGTGCGGCCCGAGAACACCGTGTTCGTCTCGGGTATCGGCTGCGCGGCCCGCTTCCCGTACTACATGAAAACCTACGGGATGCACGGCATCCACGGGCGCGCCCCGGCGCTTGCCACCGGGCTGGCGACCTGCCGCCCCGACCTCGACGTGTGGGTCGTGGGCGGCGACGGCGACATCCTGTCGATCGGCGGCAACCACCTGCTGCACTCCCTGCGGCGCAACGTCAACATCAAGATCCTCCTGTTCAACAACCAGATCTACGGTCTCACCAAGGGGCAGTACTCGCCGACCAGCGAGATCGGCAAGGTCACGAAGTCCACGCCTTTCGGGTCGGTGGACGAGCCGCTGAACCCCCTCAGCGTGGCGCTGGGCGCCGAGGCCACCTTCGTGGCCCGCACCCACGACATGGACCGCAACCACATGCAGGAGATGTTCCGGCGCGCCTGGGAGCACACCGGCGCCGCCTTCGTGGAGGTCTACCAGAACTGCAACGTGTTCAACGACGGCGCCTTCGCCGAGATCACCAAGAAGGACAAGCGCTCCTCGATGCTCATCTCGCTGCGACACGGCGAGCCGATCCGCTTCGGCGCCGACGGTGAGCGCGGCGTGATGATGAGCCGCGCCGGCGAGTTGCAGATCGTCGAGATCGCCGACGTGGGGGAGGAGAACCTGTTGGTGCACGACGAGCGCGCCGACACGCCGTCGCCGGCGTTCGCCCTGTCGCGCCTGTCCTCGGGGCCGTTCATGCCCACGCCGATCGGCGTGTTTCGCGCCGTCGAGGGGCCGGAGTACGCCTCGCAGGTGAGCCGGCAGCTGGCGTTTGCCCAGGACCGGGGCGGCCCCGGTGACCTGCATGCCCTGCTGCGCTCACGCGCCACCTGGGAAGTCACCTGACGGACGACTTCCGGGCGGGGGTGGCGCCCGCCCGGTCGAGAGCCGGGGTGCGGAACTTCGTCATCGACCTCGACGGGGTGATGTGGCTGGGCGACGATCCCATCGACGGGGCCGCCGAGGGTGCCAACCGGCTGGCGGTCGCCGGTTGCAACGTGGTGTACGTGACCAACATGTCGCGCCTCACCGTTGCCGAGCAGCAGGCTCGGCTGGCGCGCTGCGGCGTCGAGGGGCCCACCGCCGTGGTCACCTCCGCGGTTGCGGCGGCGGCGCTGCTGCATGCCGGGGATCGAGTCCTCGTCTGCGGCGGCGACGGCATCGTCGAGGCCGTGCAGGAGGCCGGCGGCGTGGCGGTGCGCAACTCGGCGGGCGGGATCGCCGCCGCCGAGCCCGCGGTGGACGCCGTCGTGGTGGGGATGGACCCCAGCTTCGACTATCTGGCCTGCGGTCGAGCGATGCGGGCGGTGCGGGCGGGGGCCCGCCTCATCGGCACCAACCACGACCCCACCTATCCCACGCCGGCGGGTCTCGAGGCGGGTGGCGGAGCGATCCTGGCGGCCGTGGCAGCCGCGGCTGAGGTGGAGCCGACCCTGGCCGGCAAGCCCAACGACGCCGTGGTGGCCTGCGTCCGGGATCGCCTGGGCGACGGGCCGGGCATGGTGATCGGCGACCGCCCCGACAGCGACGGCCTGCTGGCCGGAGCGCTGGGGTTCGACTTCGCCCTGGTGCTCAGCGGCGTCACGTCGCCCGACGACCTGCCGACCGACCCTCGGCCCGCCCTCGTCGCCGCCGACCTGGCGGCCGCCGTGGACGCTGTGCTCTCGGACGCCGGATCGCCCGGTGGGTCCCGGTAGGCGCCGCCGCCTCGACGCCGAGTTGGTGCGGCGGCAGCTGGCCGCCTCCCGGGAGGCGGCCGCCCGGCTCATCGACTCCCGGTCCGTCACCGTCAACGGTGCCGTGGCCGAGCGGGCTGCCCGGGGGGTACTGCCCGGCGACGCCCTGGAGGTGCTGCGCCGGCCGCGCTTCGTCAGCCGCGGGGGAGACAAGCTCGACGGCGCCCTCGAGGCGCTCGGCCTCGACGTGACCGGCCGGCGGTGCATCGACGTGGGGGCCTCCACGGGCGGGTTCACCGACTGCCTGCTGCAGCGGGGGGCGACACACGTGGTGGCCGTCGATGTCGGTCGGGCACAGCTGAACGAGCGGCTGCGGGCGGCGCCGCAGGTGCGCAGCCTGGAGGGCGTCAACGTGCGCCATCTGCAGCCGGCCGAGGCCGGGAGACCGGCCGACGTCGTGACCGCGGATCTCTCGTTCATCAGCCTTCGCCTGGTGATGGCGCGCCTGGCAGCCCTGACACGGCCCGAGGGCCACCTCGTGGCGCTCGTGAAACCACAGTTCGAGGCGGGCCGCCGCGAGGCGTCCCGCGGCCGCGGGGTGATCCGCTCGGCGGAGGTGTGGCGACGCACGCTGACCGAGGTGGCACACTCGGCGGTCGCCGCGGGGCTGGTTCCCGAGGGCGTCGTCCTGGCCGACCCGCCGGGCGCCGAGGGCAACGCCGAGTTCTTCCTGCACTGCCGCAAGCCGGCGGCTCACCCGGCAACCCCGGCGGGTGAAGGGCCCGCTGACGCCACCGCAACCGCGGGGTCGAGTGTCGCGGCGCCGCTCCCGGCCGCCTTCACGTCCCGCCTGGAGGCGGCTGTAGAGATCGCCGCCGAGCGCGCCGACCTAACCTGATCCCGTGGCTCGCTTCGCCCTCATCGTCCATCCCCGGCGCCCGCCGGCGCGCAGCCTGGCCCAGGAGTTGGCCGCCTGGCTGCAGGCCGAGGGCCACAAGGTCCGCCTCCCCGGCCCCGACGCCCGCTCCGCCGGCCTCGAGAACCTGGCCTGCGATGACGCCGAGGCGGGCGACGTGGACCTGGTGGTGAGCCTCGGCGGGGACGGCAGCATCCTGCGGGCGGTGCGCCTGGCGGCGGACGCCGGCGTGGCGGTGCTGGGCGTCAACTTCGGGCAGCTGGCCTACCTCGCCGAGGTGGAGCCGGGCGACGCCCGGACCGCCGTCGAGCGCTGGCTGGGCGGCGACTACGGCATCGTCGAGCGGATGCGCCTGGCCGTGCGGGTCCGGACGGCGGAGGGCGGCACCCTTTCGGCGCCGCTGGGCGCGCTCAACGAGGCGGTCGTGGAGAAGCTGGACCGGGGCCGGAGCGTGCGCCTGGGTCTCAGCGTGGACGCCCGCTTCTTCACCGCCTACCGGGCCGACGGCCTCATCGTGGCGTCGCCCACCGGTTCGACGGCGTACTCCCTCAGCGTGGGCGGCCCTATCCTGGCGCCGACGCATCAGGCGCTCGTCGTGACGCCCGTGTCGCCCCACTCGCTGTTCGACCGCTCGCTGGTGCTGCCGCCCGGCACCACGATCCGCATCCGGGTGGAGTCCGAGCAGCCGGCCGCGCTCGCCCTCGACGGCGACGTGTGCCGGGTGCTACAGCCCGGCGGAGTGATGGAGTGCACCGCCTCGCCGCACCCGGCCCGCTTGGTGAGCTTCGGCCACCGCGACTTCGATGACATCCTGAAGGCCAAGTTCGGCCTCGGAGACCGCTGAGGCGCCACCGCGGCATGACCCGCGGCGGCGCACGATGACCGCGCGGAGAGACGACGTGCACGAGACGCAAAGACCTGCAGGGTCCGCCGGGGGCCGGGCGTGCTGACCGATCTGGTCGTCCGGAACCTGGTGCTGATCGACGAGTTGGCGCTCGGATTCGGCGAGGGCATGACGGTCCTCACCGGCGAGACGGGTGCCGGCAAGACGCTGCTGACCCAGGCCGTGGGGCTGCTGGCCGGCGGGCGGGCCCATGCGGGACTGGTGCGCGCCGGCGCCACCGAGGCCGAGATCGAGGGGCGGTTCGTCGACGACGACGGCACCGAGTTGGTGGTTCGCCGGGTGGTTCCGGCCGACGGCCGCGCTCGCGGCTATCTCGACGGGCACCTGGCGTCCGTGCGTTCGCTGCAGGAGGCGGTGGGCAGCCGGGTGGACATCTCCGGCCAGCACAACCATCAGGCGCTGCTGCGCCCGGCGGTGCGGCGCGGCGCCCTCGACCGTTTCGCCGGTGCCGACATCGCCCCACTCCTCGAAGCCCGGCGGTGCTGCGCCGAACTGGAGGAACGGTTGGCCGCGCTGGGCGGCGACGAGCGGGCCCGAGCCCGCGAGCTGGACGTCCTGGCCCACCAGGTGGGCGCGCTGGAGGCGGCGGGGCTCGGCGATCCCGATGAGGAGGAGCGCCTGGCGGCCGAGGAGCGCCTGCTGGCCGACGCCGCCGCGGTACGAGAGGCCGCCGCGCGGGTCGCCTACCTGCTGGGCGCCGACGGGCCCGGCGGGGAGACCCTGGGGGAGGCCCTCGGCAGTCTCGACGTGCACGAGCCGCTCACCGAGACGGCCAACCGGCTGCGCGAAGTCGCCGAGACCCTCGGCGACCTGGCCGCCGATCTCCGTCGACTGGCCGAGGAGGTGCGGGAGGACCCCGCCCGCCTGGCCGAGGTGGTCGAGCGTCGCGCCGTGCTCGCCGACCTGCGCCGCCGCTACGGCACCACGCTGGCGGACGTCATGGCCTACCGCGACGAGGCGCACCGGCGCTTGGAGGAGCTGCAGGGCGCCGAGGGCGTGGCGCTGAGGCTGGGCGCCGAACTGGAGGCGGCACGGGAGACCGAACGGGCCGAGGCCGCCCGGCTGGGGGAGTGCCGCCGCCGCGCCGCGCCGGCGCTGGCCGAGGCGGTGAGCGCCGAGTTGCGGAGCCTGGCGATGCCCAATGGGCGGCTCTGCCTGCAGGTCGGCGCCGACCCCGGCGACGACATCGACTACCTGCTGGCGGTGAACTCCGGCGCCACGCCGGCGCCGCTGGCACAGGTTGCCTCCGGTGGCGAACTCTCGCGCGCCATGCTGGCGCTGCACGTGGTGCTCATGGCGGCGCCGCCCACGGTCCTGCTGGACGAGGTGGACGCCGGCATCGGTGGCGAGGCCGGAACCGCCGTCGGGCGGGCGCTGGCGCGCCTGGCCGCGCACCGCCAGACGCTGGTGGTCACCCACCTGCCGCAGGTGGCCGCCTTCGCCGACGCCCACGTCAGCCTGACGAAGTTCGACGACGGAACCGTGGCGCGGGTCACCGGCCGGTTCCTCGACGACGAGGGGCGGCTGGTGGAACTGGCGCGCATGCTGTCGGGCTCGCCGCACAGCGGGTCGGCCCGCGGTCACGCCGGCGAATTGCTGGCCCGGGCCGCGGCCGAGCGTGACGCCCTCGACGCCCGCTAGCCCCCGAGGGGCAGCAGCCCACGGGTGACGGCGCTCCAGCAGGCCACGCCCGCGGTGCCGCCGATGAGGTAGGGGCGGAGGGGCCGGCCGGCGCCCAGTCCCCGCCGGATCCGCGTGACTATCGCCGCGGGGAGGGCCACCGGGAATCCGGCCGCGAGAGCCAGCAACGCCACCCGCCAGCCCCACCAACCGCACGGCAGCTTGGGCCGGCGGTCTGTCCCGGGAGGTGGGGTCAGGCCGGGGCTACCTCCACCGGAATGCCGTTGAGGACTGCGTTGCCCGAGGGGACGTCCACGAGGTGCGCCGGCGCCAGGAGGTTGCTGTTGGCTCCGGGGTGTTGGCGGGCGACCGACTGCCGGGCGCCCGCCTTGTCGTGGCCCCACCCGTGGGGGAGGGAGACGACCCCGGGCATCATCTCGTCGCTGACCTCGACGGGCACCTCGATCTCGCCGTTGGAGGAGCGGATGCACGCCGCTGCGCCGTCGGCCACGCCCGCCGCCTCGGCGTCGCGTGGGTGGATCAGCAGCGTGCAGCGGTCCTTGCCGCTGACCAGCGCCGGCACGTTGTGCATCCAGGAGTTGTTGGAACGCAACTGGCGGCGGCTCACGAGGACCAGCGGCTCGGCGGGGCGCTCCAGGCGCCGCCGGAGGCGATCGACGTCGGCCGTCACGTACGCCGGCGCCAGGTTCACCCTGCCGTCGGCGTGCAGCACCACGTCGTCGATGCGCGGAACCATCGGGCCCATGTCGAGGCCATCGGGAGACCGCTTGACGGTTTCGAGGGTCAGCCCCGCGGGGTTCTCGCCGTAGCGGTCGCCCCACGGCCCGGTGCGGATCACCAGATCGCAGAGACGCTCGGGGCCCGGTTCGGGCGAGGCGGCGAGGGCCACTGCAGGGTCCACGCCGCCCATCTCCGCCAGGGCCGAGAAGCAGAGATCGTCCAACTCGGTCACGTCGATGGACCCGGCCGGCGTTCCGGTGAGCATCGACGAGAGCCGCAGCAGGATCTCCCACTCCTCGGGCCGGTCGGCGGCCGGGGGAAACAGCGGCGGGGACCACTTGGCGACCGATCGGGTCGCCAGTGTCCAGAGCAGGTCGTCGCAATGGGGTTGTTCGAGGGCGGATAGTCCCGGCAGGATGACGTCGGCGTGCCGGGAGGTCTCGTTCACGGCATTGTCCACGGAGATCATGGCCTCCAGCAGCGGGAGAGCGGCGTCGAGACGCCCCGAGTCGGGGACCGACAGCACGGGGTTGCCGGCCACCACAACCAGGGCCTTGATCTGCCCGGCGCCGGGAGTGTCGATCTCCTCGGCCAGGCACGACGCCGGGAACTGCCCCAGCACCTCCGGCGCCCCACGCACTCGGCTCGACCAGCGGCCGAAGCCCTGCGGCCCCCACGGCTGCTGCATCGCGCTCCAGCCCACGGGCTTGGGCCACATGAGTCCGCCGACGCTGTCCAGGTTGGCGGTGAGTGCGCAGATCACGTCCGGCAGCCACGAGGCCAGTGTGCCGAATTCCTGCGTGCAGGTGCCGATGCGACCGTACCAGACGGCGCGCTCGGCGGCCGCGAACTCCCGTGCCAGTGAGCGGATCGCACGCGCCGAGGTGCCGCAGGTCGTCGCCACCCGCTCGGGCGGGAACTCGCCGGCGATGCGGCGCACCTCGGTGACTCCGTCCAGCCGGTCGACCAGGTGGCCGAGGCGCACCAGGCCGTCGGCGAACAGCACGTTCACCACCGCCAGCTGCAGCAGGGCGTCGGTGCCGGGGCGGATCGGCAGCCATTCCCCGGCGCTCGCCACTGTGCCGGTGCGGCGGGGATCGATCACCACCACCCTGCCCCGGCGGCGGATGGCGTCGAGCGCCGCAGGCACGCCGGCGTGCGCCATCAGACTGCCCTGGCTGGTGTGCGGGTTGGCGCCCTGCAGGACCATGAAGTCGGTGCGGTCGATGTCCGGCACGGGGATGCGCCAGGCGTGGCCGTACAGCAACTCGCACACCACGTTCTTCGGCCACTGGTCCACCGTCCCGGCGGAGTAGACGGACCTCAGGCCCGACATCCCGACCATCACCGGCACGTACCGGTTCAGCGAGATGTTGTGGACGACCGGGTTCCCGAAGTAGGCGGCGATCGCATCGCTCCCGTGCACCGAGCGCACGCCGTCGATGAGTTCCCAGCAGCGCTCGAACGCCTCCTCCCAGCCGACTTCGGCGAAGCCGCCCGTGCGGTCGCGAGCCAGCGGCGCACGCACCCTGTCGGGGTCGGTGTGCAGCGCCCCCAGCGTGGTTCCCTTCGCGCAGAGGTAGCCCCTGGACCAGACGTCGTTGCGGTTTCCCCGGATCAGAGTCACCTCGCCGCCGGCGTGGTGGACCTCCAACCCGCACATCGCCTCGCACAGCGGGCACGTGCGGAGATGGGTGCTGCGTTCGGCCATGGCTCGCTCCACTGGCTCCGAGGTTCTGGCGATCCCGGCCGGCGATCCTAGGCGGGCGCCGCCTGATCCCTCGGGCGGGCCGGCGATCAGGCGGCACCTCGGCCTCGCTGGGGTCGCTCACGGTGTACCCGAGTTCGCTCAGGAGCGCTCCGAAGACGGCGACCTGCATGTAGCCGGTGTCCCCGTCGGCGCGGGCCAGGCGGACCTCGATGCCCGCCCCGGGGGCTGCGGCCTCGATCGCCGGATACGCCCCGGTGGACTCGTCGGCATCCTCCGCCAATTGTGACCGTGTCAGCACCGAAACGTCATCCCGATAGCGGATGGCGGCAACGGCGCGGTCGGGGAAGTAAGCTGGCATCCCGTGACGAAGCACATCTTCGTGACGGGCGGTGTGGCGAGTTCGCTGGGCAAGGGCCTGACGGCGTCTTCGCTGGGTGCGCTGCTGAAAGCCCGCGGTTTGCGGGTGACCATGCAGAAGCTGGATCCCTACATCAACGTGGATCCCGGCACCATGAACCCCTTCGAGCACGGCGAGGTCTTCGTCACCATCGACGGCGGCGAGACCGACCTGGATCTGGGCCACTACGAGCGGTTCATCGACGAGAACCTCACCCGGGATTCCAACGCCACGACCGGGTCGATCTACTCGGCGGTCATCGAGGCCGAACGGCGCGGCGACTACCTCGGCGGCACCGTGCAGGTCATCCCGCACATCACCGACGAGATCAAGCGGCGCATCGCAGGCGTGGCCCGCCCCGACGTGGACGTCGCCATCACGGAGATCGGCGGCACCGTCGGCGACATCGAGATCCTGCCGTTCCTGGAGGCCGTGCGCCAGATCCGCCTCGACGTGGGGCGTCGCAACGTGTGCTACGTGCACGTCACGCTGGTGCCGCTCATCGGCCCCACCGGCGAGCACAAGACGAAGCCCACCCAGCACTCCGTCACCGAGTTGCGCAGCCGGGGCATCCAGCCCGATGTCATCGTGTGCCGCAGCGACACGCCGATCACCGACGACCTGAAGCGGAAGATCTCCAGCTTGTGCGACGTGCCGATCTCCGCCGTGGTGAACGCCGCCGACGCCGACAACATCTACGACCTCCCCCTGGTGCTGAACGACGAGAACCTCGACTCCGTTGTGGGGGAGTTGCTGGGCTTCGACGGCGAGCCCGACCTGACCAACTGGCAGGTCCTCAGCGAGCGGATGCACAGCACCTCCAACGTGCTGCGCATCGGCGTGGTGGGCAAGTACGTGCGCCTCATCGATGCCTACCTCTCGGTGGCCGAGGCGCTGCGCCACGCGGCCTGCTCCCGGGGCGCCCGCGTGGAGATCGACTGGATCCCCGCCGAGGACGTGGAAGGTCTGCTTGCATCGCCCCGCCTGGCGAACCTGGAGGGCATCGTCATCCCCGGCGGCTTCGGCGAACGCGGCATCGAGGGGAAGATCGCCGCCGCCGCCTACACCCGCGAGCGGGGGATCCCCTGTCTGGGGCTGTGTCTGGGCATGCAGGTGATGACCGTCGAGCTGGCGCGCAACGAGCTGGGTTTGGCGGGGGCGCACTCCACGGAGTTCGATCCGCGCACGCCGCACCCGGTCATCTGCCTCATGGAGGAGCAGCGGGGGATCACGCAGAAGGGCGGCACCATGCGGCTGGGGTCGTACGTGGCCAAGCTGCGCCCCGGCAGCCGCGTCGCCGAGCTCTACGGCAGCCAGGTCGTCTCGGAGCGCCACCGCCACCGCTACGAGTTCAACCCCGACTACCGCGAGCGCGTCGAGTCCGCCGGGCTCATCTGCTCGGGCGTGTCGCCCGACGGGCTGCTGGTGGAGTTCGTGGAGTTGGAGGGGCACCCGTTCTGGATCGGCACGCAGGCGCACCCCGAGTTCCAGAGCCGCCCCAACCGCCCGGCGCCCCTGTTCGCGGGTCTCATGGACGCGGCGCTGGACCGCGTCGAGGGGCGCAACCCGCGCCTGCTGGTCGGCCACGAGGCGCCCGTGGCCCTGGAGGTGGTGTGAGCCCCCCGGGGCTGCCGATCGAAGCCGAGGAGTATCTGGACTGGCTGGTCCTCGAGAAGGGCCGCTCCGCCAACACGATCGCCGCCTACCGCCGCGACCTGCGTGACTATCTGGCGTTCGGCGCCGACCGCGGCTGGAGCCCCGCCGACGTGACCGCCGGCGGCGTCCTGGCGTGGGTGCGGGCGCGCCTCGCCGCCGGTCTGGCGGCCGCCACGGTGAAGCGGGGTTTGACGACAGTGCGCAACTTCCACCGCTGGATGGTGCTCGAGGAACTGCGTCCCGACGATCCGACGGTGGCGGTGGAACTGCCGCGGGTGCCGCGGGGGTTGCCGAAGGCGCTCAGCCAGGACGAGGCGGCGGCGCTGGTCGCCGCCCCGCCCGGCGGGGGACCGCTGGCCCGGCGCGACCGCGCCGTGCTGGAGACGCTCTACGGCACGGGTGTGCGGGTCTCGGAGCTCGTGGGCCTGTCACTCGGCGACGTGGACCTGGCGGCGGCGTCGATGCGCGTGCTCGGGAAAGGCGCCAAGGAGCGGGTGCTGCCCCTGGGACGCCTGGCGGTGCAGGCGCTGGCGGATTGGCTGGCACCTGCGGGCCGGGGCGAGATGGAGCCGGAGCGCTGGGCGTCGCGCGGCGATTCCGAGGCGGTGTTCCTCAACCGGCGCGGCGGGCGGCTGAGTCGCCAGGGCGTGTACCAGCTGGTGCGGCGCCACGGGCGCGACGCCGGCGTCACCTCGACGCTCACCCCGCACGTGCTGCGTCACAGCTTCGCCACGCACCTGCTGGACAACGGCGCCGACATCCGGGTGGTGCAGGAACTGCTGGGTCACGCCAAGGTCACGACCACGCAGATCTACACGTCGGTGTCCCGCGAGCGGCTGTTCCAGGTGTACGCCGAGGCGCACCCGCGGGCGCGCCTGGGAGAGCCGGCCCCCGCCTGAGTTCGTCCCGGCCGGTCGGGGGCGCGGTGCCGCTTGCTCAGCGGCGGGGGAGGAACCCCATGGCCTCGCGCACGCGTCCCATCGTGGCCGCGGCGATCTCGCCGGCGGTCCCGGCTCCGGTGGCCAGCGCCCGCTGCGTCTCGGCCGGGTCGGCGCGCAACTCGGCGAACCGTTGCCGGATGGGGGCGAGCAGCTCCACCACCGCCTCGGCGCAGTCGTTCTTCAGCGGGCCGTAGCGGTCGTAGACGTCGGCCAGGTCCCGGGGTGTGCTCCCGGTGGCCGCGCCGAGGATCTCCAGCAGGTTCGAGACGCCGGGTTTGGCCTCGCGGTCGAAGCGCACCTCCGAGTGGCTGTCGGTGACGGCCCGGCGGATCTTGCGGCGCACCACATCGGGCTCGTCCAGCAGCCAGATCGTGCCGGGGGCCTCGCCGGCCGACTTGGACATCTTACGGGTCGGCTCCTGCAGGTCCATCACCCTGGCCCCGGCGGGCGGGATGCGATGCTCCGGCACCACGAGCACCTCGCCGTAGCGGGCGTTGAACCGCTGGGTGATGTCTCTGGTCAGCTCGATGTGCTGGCGCTGGTCGTCGCCCACGGGCACCACGTCGGTGTCGTAGAGCACGATGTCGGCGGCCTGCAGCACCGGATACGTGAAGAGCCCCGCGCAGACGAAGTCCATGTCGGCGGACTTGTCCTTGAACTGGTGCATGCGGCGCAGCTCGCCGAAGCCGGCCGTGCATTCCAGCACCCAGGCCAACTGCGTGTGCTCGGGCACGTGGCTCTGCACGAACAGCACGCAGACGTCGGGGTCCAGGCCCGCCGCCATGAGCATCTGCGCCAGGCGCAGCGTTGCCGCCTGCAACTCCCGGGGATCCTGCGGCACGGTCACCGCGTGCAGGTCCACGATGGGGTGGAACGACTCGTGCGTGTGCTGGTCCGCCACCCAGTTCTGCAGTGCCCCCAGCAGGTTGCCGAGATGAACGTCGCCGCTGGGCTGGATGCCCGACAGGATCCGCTGCACGTCCGAAGGCTAACCCCGCCGCCGGGTTCCCCGGCCCGGGCACGCGGCCGCCATCGTGGCGCAGGCGCCATGCGGCCGTCATTCCGGCGCAGGCCAGAATCGAAGGGCTCAGGGGTGGCCGGATCCCCGGTTGCACCAGGTCCGACACGTATCATCATGATCATGGGCGTGAAGGTGCGGACGCCGCAGTTCGAGGGTCCGCTGGAACTGTTGATGCACCTCGTCCTGCGTCACGAGATCGACGTCTGTGAGATCTCCCTCGCCGCGATCGTGCGCGACTACCTCGACGAGGTCGCTCGCATGGAGTTCCTGGAGTTGGAGGCCGCCACGGAGTTCCTCCTGGGCGCCGCCACGCTCGTGGACCTGAAGAGTCGCCGGCTGCTGCCCGAGCCGCCCGACGACGCCATCGACGACGAGGCCGACCTCCTGGAAGGACGTGATCGTTTGCTGGTGCGCCTGCTGGCGAGCGAGACGTTCCGGGGGGCGGGTTCAGCGCTGGAGTGCCTGGCCGCCGCGGCCGCCCTGTCGCACCCGCGCACCGTCGGCCCCGAGGAGCGCTACCTGAACCTGCTGCCGGACCTGCTCGAGGGCGTGGAGCCGGCCGACGTGGCGGCCGCCTGCGCCCGGGCGCTGCGGGCGCTCGAGGAGCCCCGGTTGGACCTCTCGCACCTGGAGGCGGACACGCGGCGCGTCGGCGACGTGGTGGCCGATCTGGCGCTCCGGTTGCCGATGCACGGCCGCACGACATTCGGTGAACTGACCGGCTCGCTGCCCGGCAGGCGGGAGGTGGTGCTGCACTTCCTGGCCTTGCTGGAGCTCTTCAAGCAGGACAGGGTGGATCTCTATCAGGCCGGTCCCCTGGGGCGGATCGTCGTGGAGTGGCGCGAGTCGCTCGCCACAACCGTGATGGCGGTCCCCGAGGCCGTCGGCTGATGGACGGCGAGCGCCGCCGGGCGCTCGAGGCCATCCTCATGGTGACGGCCGAGCCGGTGCCCCCACAACTCCTGGCGCAACTGCTGGAGATCTCCACCGCCGACGTGGAGGCCGAGCTGGCCCGGTTGACCGACTCGTGCGCCGGTCGCGGTTTCGTGGTGGAGCGAGTGGCCGGCGGCTACCGATTCGCCAGCCACCCCGACTGCGCCCCGTATGTGGAGCGGTTCGTGCTGGCCCGCGAGCCAGCCCGCCTGACGGCCGCGGCGCTGGAGACGCTGGGGATCATCGCCTACAAGCAGCCTGTGTCACGGGCGCAGATCGCCGTCATCCGCGGCGTGAACGTGGACGGCGTGGTACGCACGCTGCAGCGCCGCGGACTCGTCGACGCCGTCGCCCGCGATCCCGGCCCGGGCAACGCGGTGCTGTTCGGTACCACCCGGCTCTTCCTGGAGCGCCTGGGGCTCGACTCGCTGAGCGAGCTGCCACCGCTGGGCTCCTTCGTTCCCGACGCGGAGGTGACCGAATCCCTGGAAGCCTCCCTGCGCGATGGCGGGCGAGCGGACCGCGACCCCGCGGCGGACCGAGCGCTGCGGGACGAACCGAGCCCGCCCGAACCGCCCTCGTGACCGGCCCCGGGACACCGGGGAGCGGCGAGCGCCTGCAGAAGGTCCTGGCGGCTGCGGGTGTCGCCAGCCGTCGCCACGTCGAGGAAATGGTGCGGCAGGGCCGCATCCGGGTCAACGGGCGCGCCGCCCGCATCGGTCAGAGGATCGATCCCGAGGTCGATGTCGTGGAAGTGGACGGCGCCGCGATCGGCCTGCGCAGCGATCTGGTCCACTACCTGTTCAACAAGCCTCCCGGTGTCGTGAGCACGGCCTCGGACCCGCAGGGCCGACCGACCGTGCTCGATGGACTGCCCGCCGAGCCGCGCGTCTACCCGGTCGGTCGCCTGGACATGGACAGCGAAGGTCTGCTGCTGCTCACCAACGACGGCGACCTCGCCGGGCGCGTCATGCACCCCTCCAGTGGCTGCGAGAAGGAGTACCTCGTGGCCGTGGACGGCCGGATCGACGCTGCCACGCTCAGCGCCCTGCGCCGGGGCGTGGAACTGTCCGACGGCCCAACCGCCCCGGCACGGGTGTCGAGCCCGCAGAAGGGGATGCTGCGCATCGTTCTGACCGAGGGGCGCAATCGGCAGGTCCGCCGCATGTGCGCCGCCGTAGGCCTCACCGTGACCCGTCTCGTTCGCACGCGCATCGGCCCGCTGCGCGACGTGCGGCTGCGCCCCGGCGAGTGGCGGGAACTCACGCGGGCAGAGCTGCGGTCGCTCGAGACGGCGCTGGCCGGCGGTCGGTCGGAGGACCTCGGGCCGCTGGAGGGCTGAGGCGGGTTCTCGCGTCCGGCTCGCCTCGTCCTCTGGGGTGTGCCGTCATTCCGGCGGAGGCCGGAGTCCAGTCCGACGCAGAAGGCCGGCCCGCCGACCACTGCTTCGGAGTTCTGTAGAATTCACGCCCGTGCCTCGGCTTCTGCGAGCTCTGCGAGGAGCGGTCGTCATCCGGGAGGACACCTCCGAAGAGGTGGCCTCGCAGGTCGAAGCGCTCCTGCGCGAGTCCTTCGCCCGCAACGGCGTGGCCACCGAGGACCTGGTCAGCATTCTCTTCACCGCGACCGACGACATCCACTCGGCGTTCCCGGCGCAGGCGGCGCGCCAGCGACTCGGCCTCGGCGACGTGCCGTTGCTGTGCGCCCGGGAACTCAACATCGAAGGGGCGCTGCCCGGCGTCATCCGCATGCTTGCGCACTTCTACACGGACCGTGCCCGCCATGAGATCGAGCACGTGTACCTGGGTTCGGCGACCGCCCTGCGGCCCGATCTGGACGTCTGAGCGCGCATGGGTTTGGGAGCGCCCGTCGCCGACGCAGGGAGCGTGCAGATCCAGGGGTTGGGGCTCATCGGGGGCTCGATCGGTCTCAGCCTGCGGGCTGCGGGATGGTGGGTGACCGGCTGGGACATCGACGAGTTGCGCGCCCGCCAGGCGCTCCGGCTGGGCGCCGTCAACGAGATCGGCCAGCACCGGCACGCCGACGTGACGTTCGTGGCGACGCCGGCGGCGGCCATCTCGAGGCTGGCGCAGGAGGCCCTGGCCGAAGGGAACGGCGTCGTCAGCGATGTCGGCAGCGTGAAGGGCCCGATCTGCGCTGCCGTGGAGCATCCGCGCTTCGTGGGCGGTCACCCCATGGCCGGCAGCGAGCAGGTGGGGATCGCCGGCGCCCGGGCGGACATGTTCGGCGGGGCCGTGTGGGTCCTCACCCCTGGCGAGACCACGCTCGACGAGACCTACGCGGCGGTGCGGGCCACGGTGGCGGAGATGGGGGCCGAAGCGGTGACGATGCCCCCCGATCTGCACGACACGCTGGTGTCGGTGGTCTCCCACGTTCCGCACCTCACGGCCGCCACGTTGATGCGCCTCGCCGACGAGCGGACCGCCGAGCGGACCGTCCTGCAGCGGCTCGCTGCCGGGGGATTCCGCGACATGACCCGAGTGGCCGCCGGGAGTTCGGACATCTGGCTCGACATCTGCGACGCCAACCGGCTTGCCATCTGCGCCTCACTGGATCGCCTCATCGAGGCACTCGGGGACGTGCGCGAGGTTGTGCGTCGCGGCGACCGGGATGCCCTTCAGCTTTACCTCGAACAGGCCCGCGTCGCCCGGGTGAACCTGCCGTCGGGGATCCCCTCCGACGTCGAGCTCGCCGTCCTGCGGGTGCCCGTGAGGGATCGCCCCGGGGAGGTCGCCCGCATCGCCACGCTGGCCACCGACATCGACGTCAACATCTACGACCTGGAGATCGCCCACTCCACCGAGGGCGACAGAGGCGTGCTCATCATGGTCGTCGCCGCCGAGCTGGCCGAGCGCCTGCGTTCTGCCCTGGCAGCCGACGGGTACCACTCCTCGGTGCGCCACTTGGGCATCTGAGCCGTGTGCGCACTGAGGGTCAGCGGCGGCGGTGACGTTCTCGCCGTCGTGGCCGGGGGTCCGCTGCGGGGCGAGTTGCGAATGCCGGGGGACAAGTCCATCTCGCACCGGGCGCTGATGCTTGCGGCTCTGGCCGACGGCACCTCGCAGATTTCCGGCCTCTCCGACGGCGCCGACGTGGCCGCTACCGTCAGGGCCATCGGCGCGCTCGGTGCGGTCACCGAGTCCGGTGGCGAGGTGGTGCGGGTGCGCGGTGGCGCCCTGCGGGAGCCGGCGGGCCCCATCGACGTGGAAAATTCGGGAACCTCGATCCGCCTGCTGGCTGGCATCGCCGCGGGCTGCCCATTCACGACCGTCCTCGCAGGGGACGCCTCGGTGAACCGCCGCCCGATGGATCGCGTGACCGCACCGCTGCGGCTCATGGGGGCCGAGGTCCATGGCGCTGATGGGGGCCGGCACGCACCGCTGCGCATCACCGGCGGTGACCTGCGGGGGATCCGCTGGGAGCCGCCGGTTGCCAGCGCCCAGGTCAAGAGCGCCGTCCTGCTGGCGGGCCTCTTCGCCGACGGCGAGACGGTGGTGAACGAGCCGATCCCCACACGCGCCCACACCGAGGAGATGCTGGCCGCCTTCGGTGCCGACGTGCGGGTGCGCGGGGGCGAGGTGACGGTGCGGGCCTCCCGGCCGGCGCCGTTCGCCTTCGAGGTGCCCGGCGATCCGTCGGCGGCCGCCTTCTGGCTGGTCGGCGCGGCCGTCGTTCCCGGCAGTGAGGTGACCCTGCACGACGTCTACCTCGGCCAGGGTCGGGACGGTTTCGTGAGGGTGCTGCGTCGTATGGGCGCCGAGGTCTCGGCGGCGCCGGCCGGCGACCACCGGGTGCGACTGACCTGCCGGTCGGGTCCGCTGCAGGGAGTCACCGTGGCGGCTCGCGAGGTGCCGGACCTCGTCGACGAGATCCCCATCCTGGCGGTGGCGGCGGCCGTGGCCACTGGACCGAGCCGTTTCGAGGGGGTCGGCGAGTTGCGTCACAAGGAGAGCGACCGGCTGCGCAGCGTGCTGGCGGGTCTCGCCGCGCTCGGCGCCGCCGCCGAGGTGGACGGCGAATCTCTGGTCGTGCACGGCGGGGCGCGGTTGCGCGGCGGATCCATCAACGCCGCCGGCGACCACCGCGTCGCCATGACGTTCTGCATCGGCGGTCTGGCCGCGGCCGACGGCGACGAGACCACCGTGGAGGGTTGGCACTCGGTTGCGACGAGTTATCCCGGCTTCGTCGAGGACCTGGTCGGGTTGCGCGGGGCGTGAGGAGGGCGGTGCGCGTCGCCATCGACGGCCCCGGCGGGGCCGGCAAGACCTCCGTGGCCCGAGCCGTGGCCGGCAACCTGGGGTTGGAGTGCCTCGACACCGGCGCCATGTACCGAGCGGTGGCCGCCGCGGTCCTGCGCCGGGGGCTCGATCCGGCCGACGGCCCGGCCGTCGCGGCGGTGGCGCGGGAGGTGGTCGGCACGATCGAAGTGACTCAGGGGGCGGTGCGCGTCGAGACTCTGGACGTGACCACCGAGATCCGCGGCACGGCCGTCACCGAGACGGTCAGCACCGTCGCCGCCAACCCGGAGGTGCGCGTGGCGATGGTACAGCGCCAGCAGGCATGGGCCGGCGAGCGCCACGGCTGCGTGATGGAGGGGCGTGACATCACCACCGTGGTACTGCCCGACGCCGAGGTGCGCGTCTACCTGCACGCCGCCGCGGCCGTGCGGGCACGCCGGAGGTCGGGGGAGTCCGGCGCCAGCGAGGCGGCCGTGCAGGCCGCTCTGAGCGAGCGGGACCATCGCGACAGCACCCGCGCCCACGCGCCGCTGCGCCTCGCCGAGGGGGTCCGGGAGATCGACACCACGGACCGCTCCGTCGCGGACGTGGTAGGGGAGATCATGCAGATGATCGAGGAGATCTCGAGGAGGGACCTGCTGTGAGGGAGACCTCGGAGAAGCCGTTCGAGCCCGTGCCGTCGGACGATCCGCGCCATGGGGGAGTGGCGTTCGGTCAGGCGCCGCCGCTGTGGGGCAATGCCCTCTACTACCTCTGCAAGTTCGCTCTGATGGTCGTCGGCGGCGTTTACCTGCGGATGCGTCGCCGCAACCTCTGGCGGATGCCCGACGGGCCGGTGATCCTGACACCGGCCGGACACCGGTCGAATCTCGACACGCCCCTGATCGGGGCAGCCTCGCCCCGGCGGCTCAACTACATGGCCAAGAGCTCGCTGTTCAAGAGCCCCTTCTGGACGAGGTTCCTGTCGGCGGTGGGGGGTTTCCCCACCGAACGCGACGGTGTGGACCGCCGGGCACTGCGCTGCGCTCGGGAGGTGCTGCGCCGTGGCGAGCCCCTCGTGGTGTTCCCCGAGGGCGAGCGAAAGGCCGGACCGCGAGTGAAGCCGCTGTTCGACGGTCCGGTGTGGCTGTCGGTCATGACGGGCGCGCCGATCCTGCCGGTGGGCATCGGCGGCTCCGAGCGAGCCATGCCCAAGGGGGTGCTCCTGCCGCGCTTCCACCGGGTGCGCTTCGTGTTCGGCGAACCGATCCCGCCACCGAGCCCGGCGGAGGGCAGGCGCACGGTCACCAGCGCTCAGCGTGCCGTGGCCAGCGCCGAACTGCGGGAGACACTCCAGGACCTCTTCGACGAAGCCCAGGCCTGGGCCCGTTCCCCCAACCCACCTCACCGGGCTGGCGAGGATTGAGCAGTCGCCAACTCGTCTGAGGCGCTGAGGCGGGCGACGCCGTCGGGTTCAGTCCAGGACGGAGCTGGCCTCGACGAGGCGGTCGGCGCCGATGCCGGCGGGTGGGTCGGCTCCCAGGCTGACGGCGGCGAATCCGGTGATGGCGCCCAATAGGTCGCGGAGTTGCCGCGGTGGTGGGAAGTACTCGTCCTCGCTGGTGACGCTGATCTCCTCGGTGCCATCGCGGGGGGCGAGGCACTCGAGTACCTCGATCACCAGTTCCTCCGGAGCCGAGGCGCCGGCGGTCAGTCCCACGGTACCGCTGAGGTCGGGAGGCAGCTCGGAGGCCAGGTTGACACGCAGCACCCGAGGACAGCCCATGTCGTTGGCGAGCCGCTCCAGGGCACGGGTGTTGGAGGAGTTCGCCGAGCCCACGATGACGAAGACGTCACACCGTTCGGCGATGACGGACAATGCGGCCTGGCGGTTCGTGGTGGCGAAGCAGAGGTCGCTGCGCCCCGGTGTCCACATGTCGGGGAAGCGCTCCCGGGCGGCCTCGGCCACCGCGGCCCAGTCCCGGTGGCTGAGCGTGGTCTGCGCCAGCAGGGCGACCGGCTCGTCGAAAGCCGGCAGCGCGGCCACGTCGTCGGTCGATTCCACCCGGTGGATGGCCTCGGGAGCCACGGCCATGGTCCCCACGGCCTCCTCGTGGCCCTCGTGGCCGACGTACACGATGCGGTACCCCTTGCCGGCGCGCACCCTCACCTCGTGGTGCACTTTCGTCACCAGGGGGCAGACCGAGTCCACCACGTAGCCGCCGCGCTCGTACGCGGCGGACCGCACCTCGGGTGCCGAGCCGTGGGCGCTCAGCATCAGCGGGGCGCCGGGAGGTACCTCGTCGATGTCATCCACGAAGACCACGCCGAGTGCCTCGAACTGCTTCACGACCAGCTTGTTGTGCACGATCTCGTGGTAGCAGTAGACGGGGGGGTCGAAGGCGCTGACCATCACGGCGAGTGCCTTGATCGCCATCTCCACGCCGGCGCAGAACCCGCGCGGCGACGCCAGCAGAACCTTCTCCACAGTCATCGCTCCAAGGTTACTCGGCCCTGCCGGCGCGCCGGGCCTCCCGGGGGCGGCGGGGGCGCGGCGGTAGGATTCGTCCGATGGCTCGCCCGCGCGTCGTCGCCGTGACGCCGTCGGGCCCTGCAGCCGTTGCGGGGCTGGAGGTCGGCGACGAATTGGTTTCACTGAACGGCGTCGCGCCGCGCGACGTGCTGGAGTACCGCCGCCTTGTGGATGAACCTCAGGTGGAGATTGAGGTTGATCGCGGCGGACTGCAATTCAGCATCGAGATCGACAAGGCTGCGGGCGCCCCCTTGGGCCTGGAGGTCCATTCGGCCGTGTTCGACCAGGTCCGGACCTGCGACAACCACTGCGAGTTCTGCTTCATCTACCAGTTGCCGCCGGGGATGCGCGCCAGCCTCTACCTCAAGGACGACGACTACCGGCTGTCGTTCCTCTACGGGAACTTCACGACACTCACCCGGTTCACCGAAGCGGATTTCGAGCGAGTCGTCACAGAAGGTCTCTCGCCGCTGTTCGTCAGCATCCACGCCACCGATCCCGACCTGCGGGCCGAGATGCTGCGCAACCGGCGGGGAGCCACGAGCCTTCGCTGGCTGCGCCTGCTGCTGGCGGCCGGCGTGGCGGTCTACGGTCAAGTCGTCGTCTGCCCGGGCGTCAACGACGGGGCATGGCTGGAGGACACGTTCTGCGGCGTCCTGGAGTCCTACAGCGAGCTGCGCGGCTTGTGCGTGGTGCCCCTCGGTGTCAGCCGCCACGCCGGCTCCGATCGCCTGCGCCCACACAGCGCCGCCGAGGCCGTGGCGGTGCTGGACACCACCGAGGTCTGGCAGGACACGTTCCGATCGGTGCTGGGGCGTCGCATGGTGTTCGCGGCCGACGAGTACTTCCTGCTGGCGGGACGGGCATTGCCGCCGGCGGCCGACTACGAGGGCTTCGAGATGCACGAGGACGGCGTCGGCATCGCCCGCAACTTCGTCGAGGAGTTCATGGGGCGCTGCCGCGAGCCCACAGGGACCCAGGCGGGTTTCTTCTCCTGGGTCGACGGCGCGCCGGCGGCCGGCTACCGGGCACCGCAGGGGCGCTGCACCACCGCCGACACCCCGATCCCCGAGGGCAACGGCTCGAGTGCGGTGGCCGCCGCGCCGGTGACGCTGCGGCGCCGCCGCGCCTCGGCGGTCCTGACCGGCCAGCTGGGGGCGGCCGTGCTGGGCCCGCTGCTTGCAGAGGCCGGCTACGACGACGTGCGCCTGGTCGCCGTGGAGAACCGGTTCTTCGGCGGCAACATCGGCGTGACCGGTTTGATGGTGGGCGCCGACGTGGCGCGGGTGCTGGCCACCCAGCCGCCGGACGGCCGCTACCTGCTCCCGGACGTCTGCCTGTCGGGTGGGCGGTTCCTGGACGGTCTCACCACGGCCGAGCTGCCGCGCCCCGTGGAGGTGGTGAAGACCGACGGCATCGCTCTCCGGCAGGCGCTGGACGCCCGCTGATCTCATGAGCGCACCCGCCGCAGGGCCCGGTACCGAATCGGCCGAGGGTCTGGCCCTGCCGACGGTGGCCGTCGTCGGCCGTCCCAACGTCGGCAAGTCCACCCTCGTCAACCGCATCATCGGGAGCCGGGAGGCCATCACCGAGGAGCGGCCCGGCGTGACCCGCGATCGGAAGGAATGGACCGCCTCGTGGCTGGGACAGCCCTTCGTGGTGGTCGACACCGGGGGCTGGCAGCCCGGCGGCTCCGGCGGCGAACTCGCCGCGCTGGAGCGCAAGGTGTCGGCCCAGAGCCGCAAAGCCGCCCTGGACGCCGACTTGGCCGTGCTGGTGACCGACGTGACCACCGGTGTCACCGACCCCGACCTCGCCACGGCGGAACTGCTCTGGCGGCGCAGCGGTCCCGTCCTGCTGGCGGTCAACAAGGTTGACGACGAGGGCCGGGAACCGCTCATCTGGGAGTTCCTCACGCTGGGCTTGGGCGATCCCTACCCGGTCAGCGCCCTGCACGGCCGCGGCTGTGCCGATCTGCTGGATGCCGTCGTGGGGAGTCTCCCCGAAGCCGGCGAGCTCGCCGCCGAGGAGGCCGCGGCGGCGCAGGCCGATGACCTCAGCACGGTCTCGGTTGCCATCGTGGGGCGGCCCAACGTCGGCAAGTCGACGCTGTTCAACCGTCTCGTCGGCGAGGAGCGGTCGGTGGTGCACGACCTGCCGGGCACGACCCGCGACTCGGTGGACACCCTCGTCGAGACCCCCGCCGGGCGGCTCCGGCTCGTCGATACGGCCGGGCTGCGCCGCCGGAGCCGGGTCGACGAGGGCACCGAGTACTACGCCACGGTGCGCGCTCTGCGGTCGGTGGACCGCGCCGACGTCGTACTGCTCATGGTCGACGCCACCCAGGGCATCACCCACCAGGATCAGCGCCTCGCCGAGCGGATCGACGGCGCCGGCTGCCCGATCCTGCTGCTGCTGAACAAGTGGGACCTGCTCGACACCGAGCAGCGGATCACCATCCGCACCGACGTGGGAGACCGGCTGGGGTTCCTCAGCAGCGCGCCGGCGCTGGGCATCTCGGCACTCACCGGACGCGGCGTGGCTCGCATCATGACCTCACTCGAGGAGACCATCGAGCAGTACCGCCGGCGCATTCCCACTCGTGCGGTCAACCGGGCGATCCGCGAGGCTCAGGCCGCTCACCCAGCTCCAGGCGGGGCGCGGGTGCTCTACGCCACGCAGGGCGCGACCGATCCCCCCACGTTCACCCTGTTCGTCAACAGGCGACTCCCACCGACCTACCTGCGCTACCTGCAACGCCGGCTCGCGGAGATCTTCGACCTGGGGGCGACTCCCCTCAAGTTCCACGTGCGCTTCCGCTGAGTGGGTCGCGGGCCGCCCGGTGGGTTGTGGATTCCGGCATTCGCCGGGATGACGGGTGCGGGCCGCCGGCTGAACAGCGGATTCCGCGCTCGGCCGGAATGATGACCAAGCAGATCCGCCGCGCTGGTCAGCACGGTCCGAACGATCGCGACAGACCGTCGGGAGAGGGCCCGCGGGCGACCGGCGAGTAGATTCGGGTGCCGTGCAGGAGATCATCCTCGGCCTCACCGCCGGTCTCTGCTTCGTGGCCGGCCTCAGCTGGGGACGCATCGCCCGCTACCGCTGGCGCTTCTACCAGCAGGTCCGCGAGGTCATGGAGACCCACACGGCCACCGACGGCAGCAGCGACGACGAGGACGGCGAGGGGGCCGAGACCGATTCCCGCCAGGAGGAGGTCCACGCCGCGGTCATGCTGGCGCGGTCCAGCTTCCTGCGCGACCTCCACGCCGCCGGGCTGTACGTGCTCGTGGCGATCATCGCCCTGTTCCTGGTCACGACCGACACCGAGTTCTGGACCGTCGTCATGCTGGTGGTGGGAGTGCCGGCCACGCTGTCGCTGATGTGGGGGCGGAAGTCGGGCAGCGAGTTCCGCATGGCCCAGGAGCGCTTCGAGATCGAACGCCGGGCTCAGGAGGCGCTGGCGCAGGAGGAGTTGGCGCCGCGGGCCTGGGCGGGCCGCCTCGCTCCCGAGGACCTGGCGAGCTTCGAGGGGTTCGCCGTCGGTCAGGTGTACCTGGCGGGATCGGGACTCATGGCCGGGGACTTCTTCGACGTCTTCGAGGTGTCCCCGGGCCGCCTGGCGGCGCTGATCGGCGACGTCGCCGGCAAGGGCATCGAGTCCTCCATCACGGCCTTCCAGGCCAAGTACCTCATGCGCGTGTTCCTGCGCCAGTTCCGCGACCCCGCCCAAGCCGTCGAGGAACTCAACCTGCAGATGTTCAACGCCGAGCGCACCGAGGAGTTCATCTCGCTGGTGGTGCTGGTGTTCGACACCGCCGCGGGGACTCTGCGCTACGCCTCCGCGGGGCATCCCACGGCGTGGCTGTGGCACCAGCGGGAGGTGCTGCCGCTCAGCGCCACCGGCCCGTTGCTGATGCTGGAGCAACGCAGCGGCTACTTCAGCCGGGAGATCCCGCTGATGCGGGGCGACCTGGCGGTCCTCTACACGGACGGGCTCATCGAGGCCCGGCGCGGCGGCGACCAGTTCGGCGAGGAGGGTGTGGCGATGTTGTTGCGCCGGGAACCGCTGCTGGACCCCGGCGAGCTGTGCACGCACCTTCTGGACGCCGCTCGGGACTTCAGCGACACGCCGCTCAGCGACGACGTGGCCATCCTGGCCGTCCGCCGCAAGTAGAACCCTCCGAGCGTCGGCCGTGCCTTGGTGCGGACCCTGCCAACGGTACTTCGCCCCACCGGCCCTGAATCCCGACGGCACCTGCCCGGCCTGCGGTGAGCCCGTCGAGACGGGCGACGTGGCCGAGCAGGCCGGCGAGACGCCCGAGGAGGGCGTGCGAGCCCCGTGGCACTTCTGGGCGGTGGTCGTGGCCACGGTCGTCTACGTGGCCTGGCGGATCGTGCAACTCGTGGCCGGGGGCATCGGCTGAGCAGGGGCGCGCACGGGGCGGGCGCCGCCAGCGCCGTCCTCCCGGCCGCACCGCCCGCGGCGGCATCGAGAGGACCGGCCGCACCGGTAGCCTCACTTCTGCATGCTCGTTCTGGATTCGCCGCCCACGCACTCGCCGCCATCGGTGGTGGCCGTGGGTGTGTTCGACGGAGTCCACGTCGGCCATCAGCAGATCCTCCGCAGGGTCGTCGAACGGGCGGGCGCCGAGGGCCTGTGTGCCACCGTGGTCACGTTCGACTCCCATCCGGCGTTCACGCTGCGACCGCAGAACGCCCCCCTCCTGCTCACAGACCTGCGCCAGAAACTCGACCTGTTCGCATCCATCGGCCTGGAGCGGGCCGTAGTGCTCACCTTCGGGGACAGGTTGGCGGCCACCTCGGCGGGCGACTTCATCCGCGAGGTGCTGGTCGACGGGCTGAACGTCAAGGCGGTCGTCGCCGGCGTGGATTTCCACTTCGGGAGCAATCGGGAGGGCTCCACCGGCACGCTGCGCGTGGCCGCGGCACGCAGCGGCTTCGACGTGGAGACGGTGGACCTGCACCACTTCCCGAACGCTCCCGAGCCGGTGTCCTCGACGGCGATCCGCCGGGCGCTCGCCGGCAGCCGGGTGGCCGACGTGGCGAAGATGCTGGGGCGCCCCTACGCCATCGGTGGTGCGGTGATCGAGGGTGACCGCCGCGGCGTGACCGTCGGGTTCCCGACGGCGAACATCCCCGTGGCCGCCGACCGGGCGTGGCCGGCCGACGGCGTGTACGCCGGTTGGTTCACCGACAGCGACGGCGCGCGCTACGGCTGCGCCATCAACATCGGCCGCCGTCCCACCTTCTTCGAGCACGCCGAACACTCGATCCTGGAGGCGCACCTCCTGGACTTCGACGGCGACCTCTACGGCCACGAGGTACAGGTGGAGTTCCTGAAGTTCCTGCGCAGCGAGCGTCGCTTCAGCGGCATCGACGCCTTGGCGGCGCAGCTGAAGAAGGACGTCGAGAATGCCCGGCGCATCGTCGCCGAGAACGCCTGAGCCGGCCGCCGTCGAGGGGCTTCCCAGCGCCCCGGGAGGGGAGTCGGGGACCTACCTGGTGCTCCTGCGCCACGGGCGCACCGAGCTGAACCGGCAGCGCCTGCTGCAGGGAGCGAGCGACCTGCCGCTCGACGACGTGGGCCGGCGACAGGCGACCGAGGCCGGCGCCTACCTGCGCCACCACTGGAAGATCGACAAGGTGGTGTGCAGCCCGCGCCGGCGTGCCCGGGAGACGCTGACGCTGGCGGGGTTCGACGAGGACGTGATCACCGACGACCGCCTCGCCGAGATGGACTACGGCGTCCTGGAGGGCACGCCCGTACCGCTGGCGGCGGGCGAGTTGATCGACGCCTGGACGGCCGACCCCGGCTACGCCCCGGAGGGGGGCGAGTCGCTGACCGCGGTGTACGACCGCTCCGTGCGTGCCGCCGCGGAGCTCATGGCCGCCCCGGCGAAGCAGACGGTGCTGGTCTGCTCGCACGCCAACCCCATCAAGGCGATCGTCTCGTGGGCCCTGGGCGGGCCGGCCTCGACGGTCCTGCGCATGTACCTGCGGCAGGCATCGGTCTCGGTGGTGGCGTCGATCCCGCCGGCCGTCGTGCTCCTGGGCTTCAACGAGCGCACCGAGCCCGTTTAGCCGGCCGCGTGCGCCGGCAGAGCGCGCCGGCGCTCGCGTTATCCTGAGCCGTCGCGCGGAGCGGACCAACGGGAGGGACCATGCGCATCACAGGCATGAATCACGCCGTGCTCTACGTGCGCGACGCTCGGCGCCACGCCGAGTTCTACGCCGACGTCCTGGGGTTCGAGCAGGTCATCGACGGCCCCGGCGGCGCCTTCGCCTTCATGCGGGCGCCCGAGTCGGAGAACCACCACGACATCGCCTTCTTCAGCGTCGGTGCGCAGGCGGGCTCGTCCGAGGCCGGCCGGCGCACCGTGGGGCTGTACCACATCGCCTGGGAGGTGCCGACGCTGGCCGCCCTCGAGGAGGCGCAGCGTCGCCTGCAGGCAGAGGGCGCCCTGGTGGGCGCCAGCGATCATGGCTGCAACAAGAGCCTCTACGCCCGCGACCCCGACGGCCTGGAGTTCGAGGTGATGTGGCTGGTGCCGCCGGAGCACTGGGGTGACGCCGAGCATCAGGCCATCGTCGAGCCGCTGAACCTGCCCGCTGAGCGCAAGCGTTTCGCCGCCGTCGGCCTCGGCTGAGCCCGTCGCCGCCACAGGGGAAAGGCAAACCGCATGAATCTGAGCCGCCAGACGGTCTTCTTTCTCGACGAGGATGCGTTCGTCGAGACCGCCCGGCCGGGTTTCCGGCGCCGGGTGGTGACCGGCGACGACCTCCAGCTGTGCTTCTGGCGGATCGCCGGGGGCACGCCCGGGTCGTACCTGCACCACCACCCCGACCACGAGCAACTCGGCATCATCGTGCGCGGCGCCCTCGACTTCCGCATCGGCGACGAGTCCGGACCCCCGGGGGAGGAAGAGCGCACCGTGCTGGGCCCGGGCGACTCCTACCTGGCCTACAAGGGCGTGTGGCACGGCGACAGCGTCTTCGTGGGTGACGACGAGTACAACGAGTGCTGGATCCTCGACGTGTTCGCGCCGCCGCGTGAAGATCTCGCCGACGGCGCCGCCGCCGCCACGCAGGCCGTGCGCGAGCCTGCCGGGACCGATGGCTGACTGGCGCCTCGCCGTCGACATCGGCGGCACCTTCACCGACACCGTCCTGCTCGACGCCGACAGCGGCCGCGTCGTGGTCGGGAAGGAACTGACGACGCCGGCCAACCCGCTGGAGGCCGTGCAGACTGCGATCGCCAGCGTGCTGGGCCGTGCCGGCGTGGCGGCCACCGACGTGACCGCGCCGATCGTCCACGCCACCACGCTGGTCACCAACGCCCTCGTGCAGCGCCGCGCCGGGCGTGCGGCCCTCGTCGTCACCGGTGGCTTCGCCGACACGCTGCTGATCCGCGACGAGCACCGCTATGACATGTACGACCTGCAGATCGAGTTCCCCGACCCGCCGATCCCGCGGGAGAGGATCCTCGAGCTGGACGAGCGGGTGAACGCCAGGGGAGAGGTGCTGGCGGTTCCC
>LXNJ01000112.1_pt1 | contig 55836 bp, 40 predicted proteins | sample 809081 | NCBI WGS metagenome assembly LXNJ01 (sample SAMN04870510, study PRJNA318959) | sponge metagenome | biome: sponge; feature: marine sponge reef; material: water | host: Petrosia ficiformis | place: Greece: Milos, Mediterranean Sea | collected 2013-05-29 | depth 5-7 m
CACGACGTCGGAGTACTCTTCCGCGAAACCGCCGTGGTAGTAGTAGTCGTTGCCCTCCTCGGCGAGGCGCTCGAGGGTGTCGGCGGCCTCGGACTGCACCAGGAAGTCGCCCGGGCGCGGGATGTGACGGTCGGGCATGAAGATGCGGCGCCCCGCCTCGGTCATGCCGATCCTGTGGCACATGACGAAGATCTCGCCCCACAGGAACGGGTGCGTCTCGAAGCCGTCGCGTGCGAAGGTGATCGCGCCTTCCATGATCCGCCGCCTGGGCATGGTGCCATGACGCGCGAGCGCGGCCTCGAACCCGCCCCAGAATCCCGGCACGCCCGGGCCGCGGCCGGTGGCGATGTCGGCGGCCGAGAACCCGGTCAGCGGGGCAAGCGGCGCGTTGGCCCCGCCGTTCACGTACGTGGTCTCGCCCGTGGCGGCATCGAAGTGGAGCATGCTCAATACGCCGGTGATCCCCGTCATGTGCGGCTCGACCACGGTTTGCGTGACCGAGGCGGCCAGCGCCGCATCGCAGGCGTTGCCGCCGTCGCGGAGGATTTTCACGGCCTCGCGCGTCGCCAGGGGATGCGAGCAGATCGCCATGCCGGTCCGTGACGTGGCCGGGGTCTTGGGCCCGAAGTGGGCCTCGGCGATCAGGGCCCGGCGTTCGTCGTCGCCGGTGACCGGGGAGCCATCGGTCGGCGTGCGGCCGGGAGCCTCGGCGCCTGCCGCAGGCCGCCCACCCGCAGACCCCTCGGCCGCGGCCAGGCCCCGCGACCCGAGCCCGACGGCCGCCGCGCCGAGCGTGGCCGAGCGGATGAACCGGCGTCGTCCGGTTGAGAGCTTGCGGTCCGTCTCCATGTCTCCTCCAGGTTGATGATCGCCGGAGGCATGCCCCTTGTCAGCGCAGGACAATACGGGGAACGGGCATCGTGCAGCAAGTGAAGATGGCCCCGGCGCGGTTCGCCGCAGACGCGTCCCGATGGTACTATCCGGCGGGCACCGCGATCAGTGCCGACGCCATCCGAAAAAGGGAAAGCCGGTGCGGGAGCAATGGAGCAGCAGGGTTGGGTTCATTCTTGCTACGGCCGGGTTTTCCGTGGGATTGGGGAACATCTGGCGCTTCCCCTACCTCGCGGGCGAGAACGGCGGCGGCGCCTTCCTGCTCGTCTATGTGGCCTTCGCGATCCTCATCGGCATACCGCTGATGACCGCCGAGATCACGCTGGGCCGAAAGGTGCAGCTCACACCCATCGCGGGAATGCTGCGGCTGACGGGTTCGAAGACCAGCCCGTGGAACCTGATCGGCTGGTTCGGGATCGCCGCGGCCGTGCTGATCACGTCGTACTACGTCATGATCATCGCCTGGATGACGGCCTACTTCGTCAAGCTCCTGGGCGGCGGCGGCATGGGCCGGTCGCCGGAAGAGACCCGCGCCGTGTTCGACGCGTTCATCGCCGATCCCGGGCCCGTTCTCGGCTACGCGCTGCTCGTCATGCTGCTCATTGCCTTCGTGGTGAGCCGCGGGGTGGCCAAGGGCGTCGAGCGCTACGCCAAGTTCCTCATGCCGCTGCTGGGCCTGATTCTGGTGGCGCTGGCGGTGCGGGCGATGACGCTTCCCGGGGCCGGCGCCGGTCTGGCCTGGTACCTGACGCCCGACTTCTCCGCCCTGCGGCCGTCGTCCTACCTTGCCGCGCTCGGGCAGGCATTCTTCTCGATCGGGATCGGGATGGCCGCGGCCTTCGGGCTGGGCAGCTACCTGGACCGGCGGAAGAGCGACGTGCCGGGAAACGCGGCCCTGGTCGTGGCCTTCGACACAGGCGTCGCGGTGGTTGCCGGACTGGTCCTCTTCCCCGCCCTGTTCGCATTCGGAATGAATCCGGACCAGGGCGCGGGCCTGCTTTTCGTGACGATGACGTCGCTGTTCGAGCAGATGCCCGGCGGCGTGGTCTTCGGCATCGCCTTCTTCTTCCTGATGATCATCGCCGGATTCACGTCGCAGGTCGCCGTCTTCGAGGTCCTCGTCTCGACGGCCGTGGACTCGCTGCGCATGACCCGCGGGAAAGCGGTGCTCCTCTGCGCGGTCGCATCCTTCGTCGTCGGGATCCCGGTCATCCTGTCCCAGGGCCCCTGGTCGGAGATCCACATCTTCGGCATGAACTTCTTCGACTTCGCCGACACCGTCTCAAGCGATTACATGCTCGCGGCGGGCGGCCTGCTGATGTCACTCTTCGTCCTGTCGCAGTGGGGGTGGAAGCGGTTCCAGGAAGAGGCCAACCTGGGAGCCGGACGGGTCCGGGTCAGCGCCGCCTGGGGATACTTCTTCCGCTTCATCATCCCCGTCGCGGTCGCGGTCGTGCTGCTGGGCGGCTTCGGCGTGGGAGCCGGCAACCCGCCGCTCTTCCTGGGCTGCGCGGCCGCCGTCATCGTGGTCTATGCCTTCGTGCTTCGACGCTTTCCTGCATAGTCAGGGCTTCGTGCTCCTGGACGGCGGGCTGGCAACCGAGCTCGAGCGCGCGGGACACGATCTGAACGACCCCCTCTGGTCCGCCAGGATCCTGCTCGAAGACCCGGCTGCGGTCGAGGCCGTGCACGCCTCGTATCTGCGGGCGGGCGCCGATTGCGTGATCACGGCAACCTACCAGGCGACCTTCGAGGGACTCGCCGCGCGGGGGCTGACCCGCTCCGAAGCCGAGGCCGTCTTCCGGGACGCGGTCGATCTGGCGGTCCGCGCACGCGACCGCTTCCGGGCCGACGAGGTGAATCGCCGACGCCCCCGCCCTCTCGTCGCGGCCAGCATCGGCCCCTACGGCGCCCTCCTCGCCGACGGCTCCGAGTACCACGGCACCTACGGGGTGGGTGCGGCCGCGCTCGCCGACTTCCACCGCGCCCGCCTGCGCCTTCTCGCGAACAGCCCGGCCGACATGCTCGCCTGCGAGACGATCCCCTCGTTCACCGAGGCACGCGTGCTGGCGGCGCTCGTGGAGGAAGCGACCGACAAGCCGGCCTGGTTCACCTTCACCTGCCGCGACGACGCCCACCTGAGCGACGGAACCCCGATCGCCGAGGTGGCCGCGTGGGCCGACGAGGCCGGGGGCGTCGGTGCGACCGGCGTGAACTGCACGCCCGCGCGCGTCCTGCCCGGGATCATCAGCGCGCTGGCCGCCGCGTCGGACAAGCCCGTCGTCGCCTATCCGAACGGTGGCGGCGAGTGGAACGCCGGGACGAAGACCTGGGGCATCGCCGACGACGAACCCGACTGGGCCGGGGCGTGCCGCAGCTGGATCGCCGCGGGCGCGGTGGCCGTCGGGGGCTGCTGCCGCGTCGGGCCGGAAGCCGTCCGTGCCATGCGGGCCGCGCTTGCACCCGGAGCGCGCGAGTCGCAAACTATGGCGGAAGGCGTCCGGGACGCAGACAGCCCGCGAGAGGCAACCGCATGAAACTCGCCGTGATGGCCTGGCGCAACCTGTGGCGATACGGCCGGCGAACGGTCACGACCATCGGGGCGATGACGCTGGCGCTCCTCACGCTGATCGTGTGGACGTCGTTCGTGCAGGGTTTCCTGCGCGACCTGGAGACCACGATCGTCGAGGTCGAGATCGGCGACATGCAGGTCTACCCGCCGGACTATCGCACCCAGCCGTCCATTTTCGACCGCATCGGGGCCCCCGCCGAACTCGTGGACACCCTCGGCGCAATGGGCTTCGACGCGTCGGCTCGTCTCCTGGCCGGCGGGCTGGCGGCCGCGGGCGAGGCGTCCGCGGGCGTTTCGCTCCGGGGGGTCGAAACCGTCCAGGACGCGCGCGTGAGCGTCGTCTACGACCGGGTCGCACAGGGCAGCTGGCTCGACCCTTCCGACCCTGCCGGGATCGTGATCGGTGGCAGGCTCGCCAGAACGCTGGACGTGGGTTTGGAGGATGAGGTCGTCCTCCTCGGTCAGGCCACCGACGGAAGCATTGCGAACGATCTCTACCGGGTACGAGGGATACTCGCCCCGTTCAGCGAGGCGACGGACCGGAGCGGCGTCTTCCTTGTGCGCCAGGCCTTCCTCGATTTCTTCGTCCTCCCGGGCGGAGCACACCAGGTGGTGGTGCGCAACTCCCCGGACCAGCCCCTCGAAGCCTCGGCGGCGCAGATCCGGGCGGCGGTGCCCGGCCTCGATGTCCTGACCTGGCGCGAACTCTTCCCGACGCTGGCCACCATGCTGGACTCGGTGGAGGGCAGCATGTACATCCTCTTCATGATCGTCTACCTCGCGATTGCGATCCTCCTCGTCAACGCGACGCTGATGGCCGTGTTCGAGCGCATCAAGGAGCTGGGGCTGCTGAAGGCCGTCGGTCTTTCGCCGACGAAGGTGGTGCGATTGATCCTGTGGGAGGGCCTGTTTCAGGCCATGCTGGCCACCGCGGCGGGACTGATCCTCGCCGTTCCCCTCCTATTGTACTTCACCCGGGTGGGGATCAACCTGGCGGCGCTCGGCGGTCAGATCTCGATGTCCGGCATCGGTCTCGACCCGGTCATGCGGGGCGTCATCAGCCCGACGATCGTGGTGGGTCCGCTGAGCGCAATGTTCGTGATCGTCCTGCTGTCGATGCTCTACCCCGCCCTGAAAGCGGCACGGATCCAGCCGGTCGAGGCCATGAGGCACCAATGAGCATGAAACAAACCAGCCTCTGGTTGATGGCCTGGCGGAACCTGGGCCGGAACCGCCGCCGAACCGTGCTGACCCTCGCGTCGATCGCCTTCGGTGTCTTCCTCGCGATCTTCTCGATGGCGTCCCAGGATCGGAACTGGCAGGACATGATCGACTTGGGCGCGCGCATGGGCGGCGGACACGTGACCCTGCAGCACCCCGAATACCTGGACACGCCGAGCCTGTCGCGGACCGTTACCGGGACGGACGCCCTGATCGAGGCCGCCTCAGGCGACCCCGAGGTCGACCGCGCGGTGGAACGCCTCAGCGGCCAGCTCATGGTGAGCACCGCCCGCGAAAGCTATGGGGCCTCCTTCATCGCCTTCGACCCGGAGGCCGAGGACCTCAACACGATTTCCTACCTGGAAGCCGTCTCCGAGGGCGAGATGTTCGCGGCCGACGATCCCACCGGCATGGTGCTTGGCGCGCAGCTGGCGCAGAACCTCGGCGCCGAGCTCGGGGATCGGGTCGTCTACACGGCCACGGACCGCAGTGGCGAAATCGTCGCGGGGCTGGGGCGCGTGCGGGGCATTCTCCGCACCGGCGCGCCGAGCATCGATGTCGGGATGGTCCTGCTGCCGATCGAGGCGGCACGCGGTGTGCTCGGCTTTGCCTCCGACGAAGCCACCCAGGTGGCCATCTTCGTCACGGACCACCGGAGGTCGGAGGCGCTGGCCGCCCGGCTCCAGGAACAGGTGGGCGACGAAGTGGCGGCAGTCCCCTGGTTCGAGGGCCGCCCCGACCTCTACGCCTTCATCGCCATGAAGGTGGGTGGCGGGGTCATCATGATCGGCATCATCGCGCTCATGGTCGCCGCGGGGATCTTCAACACGGTCTTCATCAGCGTCATGGAGCGCCTGCGCGAATTCGGCATCATGATGGCGGTGGGATTCAGCCCCGCAAAGCTCTTCCGGCTGGTCGTCTACGAGAGTGTGTGGCTCGGCGTGATCGGCCTGGTGCTCGCCGGGATGCTGACCATTGGCCCGTACCTGTACCTCAGCCGGTTCGGTATCGACATGGGCGCCATGCTGGGCAACAGCCCCACCGAGATCTCGGGCGTCGCGATGGCGACCCAGCTCAAGTTCGGGATCTACCCCGAGAACGCAGTTCGCATCGTGGCCCTCGCGTTTGCGGCCGTGGTCCTCGCGGGGATCTATCCGGCGTGGCGTGCGGGGCGAGTGAGACCCGTCGAAAGCATCAGGATCGGATGATGGCTCGAACAAACGAAGAGGGGCAACCGAACGGCCGGGCAGTCGTACGACTGGAGGACGTGTCGAAGGTCTACCACCAGGGAACGGTGGACGTGCATGCCCTTCGTGGCCTGGATCTCGACATCCACGAGGGTGAATTCACCGCGCTTGTCGGCCCCTCCGGGTCGGGGAAGACGACGACGCTGAACCTGGTCGGCGCCCTCGACACGCCCACTTCGGGTTCGGTAGTCGTCGACGGCAGGGATCTCGCCGACATGGCCCGCAAGGACCTCAGCCGCCTGCGGCGCGACCGGATCGGCTTCGTTTTCCAGTCCTACAACCTGATCCCCGTCCTTACCGCCTACGAGAACGCGGAAATGGTGATGTGGGTCCAGGGCGTGCCCGCGACCGAGCGCAGGGAACGCGTCATGGATCTGCTCCGCGCGGTCGGGTTGGAGGGGTTGGAGGACCGTCGGCCCACCGAGCTCTCGGGCGGACAGCAGCAGCGGGTCGCGATCGCGCGCGCCATCGCGGCCCGGCCGGCCATCGTGCTGGCCGACGAACCCACCGCCAACGTGGATTCGGAGACAGCCGAGAGCCTGATCACCCTGATGGAGCAGCTGAACCGCACGGAGAACGTCACGTTCCTGTTCTCGACGCACGACCCCCGCGTCGTCGAGAGGGCGCGCCGGGTCATCCACATGGTGGACGGCCGCATCGAACGGGACACCGCGTAGCGGTCCGCGGCCGAGCGGCCCGCGGCACAGCGGCCCCCGGCGGAGCGGGTTCCCCATCCGCAACCGAACCTTTAGCTTCATCACCCACGGGACGTGGCGCAGTCCGGTAGCGCACCTGAATGGGGTTCAGGGGGTCGCCGGTTCGAATCCGGCCGTCCCGACTGGGGGGTTCCTGCACGAGCAGCCTAGTGTGCCAGCCCCTCGCTGATGGTCACCTCCACGCCCCGTCCCATCAGGCGGCGCACGTCCGCGCTCCCCCCGCTCCAGTCCCGCAGCATTCCCCGCACCCGGCCCGTGGCTCGATCCGTCACCAGCGCCATGGGGGCCGCACCCCACGCCTCGAGGGAGACCACGCCGTCGGGGCCCGAAAGCACGACTCGCTCCAGCGCCCCGTCGCGGGCGGGATCGAAGGGAATGGTGAACATGAACTGCCCGCTGCCGAACTCGACCGGCCGCGGCGCGAAGCTGAACGAGAATCGCCGTTCTCCGTTCGGTCCCACGCCGTCGAGCCGATAAGGCCCTTCTCCCATGGGCAGGGCGGCCGGCAGATCCACCATGAAGGACGGCTCCAGCGCCAGCATGCCCGGCCCGGTCCTGCCCCACAACAACATGGTCCTGTCACCGGTGGATGCTCCGGCCGAAACCCACGCGTCCCCGGCAACCGAGTTCTGCAGGACGGTCGACTCCATCTCCGTGCGGAACGCGAGGGCCTTCGCGAAGCTGTAGTCGCTGATCCAGGACGGACGGCAATACCCCATCACGTCCTTGTAGAGCAGCGAGTCCACGACGCGCGCCTCCCGGAAGTCGAACCCCCACGCGCCGATGATCCCGCCCTCATGGGGGTACGCGGGATCGGGACCTATCGCGCCGCCACAGGGAGCGTGACGCAGACTGAGGGTATGACCCAGCTCGTGAGCGATCGTGCGCGGATCGGCGGCCCCGATGGCCAGCGGAAAGCCGATGTAGGCCAAGCCATCCCAGGTCGCCGTCTCGTCGAGCTCGATGGCGCCGTAATAGTACCCTTTTCTGGCCTCCGTCCGGCGCAGGAACGTGAGTTCTCCCAGGAGTTCGCCCCAGCCGGCTCCGGTGCTGAGGTCGGCGGTGGTCACATATCCTTCGTGGACGCTGACGTCCATGTCCGTGATGGGCAGCACGGACCGGGTGAAGTGCAGCTGTTCGCTGTCTGCGTCGAGATCCCGCGTCCAGTCGTAGATGCCGTCGCCCTGCTTCGAGGCAACCACGATCGGCACCACGGTGAGATCCAGGACGGGCAACGTCGTCACGTTCAGTTCGAGCCTGCCCACGTCAGGTATTCTGAGCCGGCTTCCCGGACCCAGGGGCACGCTCCGGTCGCGATCCAGCTCGATCACCATTCTCGTGCCCGGCCTGATGACCCAGCCGGGAATGACCGAATTGAACGACTGTTCCAGGCGGCCCTCGCGGACCTCTCCGGGCAGCACCTCCGAGCCGATGCGCATGTCCGCGCCGTAGGACAGCCGGTCGCCGTGGTAGAACAGGGCGACCACATGCGGCTGGTAGAAGCTGTCCTGGTCGCCCGTGACGAACACGCGCAGCAGGGCTTCTCGTCCCGCCATCAGCGGCACGCCCTGCTCACGGTTCTGAATGCCTTGCGTCAGGTAGAAATGCGGCGCGGTCAGGACCAGACTGGGGGGATTGATCAGGAGCCGGGTGCGAGCGGTCAGGCCGGCGAAGGAGACCTGGACTTCGGTCCTTGAATGTCTGAGCGCTTCGGCGCGGCCATCGTCATAGACCCAGACGGCCTCGGGATCCGCCGAGGACCACGCCGGGGCCGCCCATGCCGGCCAGGGCCGTAGCGTGTCCCCATGCTGATCCAGGGCCGCAACGTCGAAACGCACCCTGTCACCGACGATCAGCACGGTGTCCGACGGCGAGATCGCAAGCGACGACAGGGCGCGCTGGGGTTCCAGCGCCAAGTCGGCACAGTTTGCCGAGATCAGGATCGCGGCCAGGCCGAGGCCGAACCTGCGCAGGTTGGTCAGCTTGCACCTCCGCCGAGCCGGATGCCGAAACCAAGGTCGAGCGCGAGCGCGATGGCATGGTCGGTGCTGGTCGCGGTAGCCGCAGACATCCACCGGTAGGAGACGCCGGGGAGGAAGCGCAGGCGTCCAATGCCGATGTTCAGCCCCGCCGCCGCGTGCGCCCCGACGCCCATTTCGGCGGGCTCTCCCTCGGTACCTACGCGCGTCGAACCGAAGAGCACGCCGCCCCGCAACCAGGCGCTACCCATTCCCCATTCGCCGCCCAGCGCCCCGTGATTGCCCACGATCGTCAGGTTCCTGTCCTTGCAGAAGCCCTGTTCACAGCCGAATGCCGTGCGGAAGAAGCCGCCGAAGACCGCGATCGACGGGGTCACCTGCCGCTTGATCACGACGTCGAACGAGACCGCCGGGGCGATGTCGAGGGCGGCGGCCGAGGCCGAATGACTGCCCACCGTCAGGCCACCCCGGACCTCGGCCTGCGTCTGGGCGCCGAGAGCGGCGGGCGACAGCATCGCGACCGCGAGGACAGTCAGTCGCCAGGCCCTCATCTTGCGCCTCCGGGCAACCCGTCGCTGACCATGATCTCGGTGTCGCCGTCGACGCGGTTGAAGCCGCCGTCCCAGTCCCGCAGGATCGCGCGCACCCGGCCGGTGGCGCGGTCGCTGATGATCGCCATCGGCGGCGTGCTCCCGGACCGCAAGGTGATTTCGCCCGCCGGCCCCGTGAGCACGACGCGCTCCAGCGCGCCGTCCCGGGCAGGATCGTAGGGCACGGCAAAGAAGAAGTGCGCGCCGCCGTGTTCCACGGGGTCGGGGGTGAACGCCAACGAGAAACGCTGCTCCCCGTCGGGGCCAAGCCCTTCCAGCTGGTACGGGCCGCCCGCTTCGGGCAGCTTCACGGGCGCATCGACCAGGAACGCCGGCTCGAGCAGCAGCTCGCCGCCGCCCGCACCGCCCCACAGCAGGAGTGTCTTCTCGCGCGGAGCGGGCGCATCCACCGCCGCGGACGCCGGACCCGCATCCCTCGCCATCCTGTAGTTCGTCGCCCGGATGAAGTGGAAGTCACTCACCCAATCCGGAGTACAGTAGCCCATCAGGTCCCTGTACTGCTCCGGGTCGATCAGTCGGCCCCGCTCGATGTTGTAGCCCCATATTCCCGAGCTGCCGTCGTCGTACGGGTAGTCGGGATCCGGTCCGCCCGCGCTGCCGCACGGCGCGTGCCGCAGGTTCATGTTGTGGCCCAGTTCGTGGGCGTACGTGTCTTCCCTCGCCCGTCCCACGCTGACGCGCCGGTTGAGGTAGCCGAGTCCCCCCCAGGCGGAACCGGGCGGGAGTTCCAGCGCTCCGTAGTAATAGCCTTTCCGGCCCTCCGTGTTATAGAGGAACTCGATCTCGCGCAGGAACGCATTCCACCCGGCCCCCTCGGTAAGGTCCGCGGACGTGTAGTAGGTCTCGTGGACCTCCACGGTCATGTCGCCGATGGGAAGAAGCGTCCGCGCCATTTGCAGTTGGGGACTTTCGGCGGTCAGGCCACGCGTCCAGTTGAACACGCGCTCGTCCGGGGCCCATGCGACCAGGACGGGAACGATGACCTGGTGCAGGGGGGGCATGTCGACGATGTCGAGCGGCATCACGCCCTCGGCGGGAATGCGGGACCGGCTCGCCGCGCTTTGGGGCACCACCCCGTCCGGATCGATTTCGACCACCAGCCCGACGCCCGGTTGGAGCACCTCACCGGGAATCACGGCGTTGTAGGACCGGTCGAGGCGGCTCTCGATGACCTCGTCGGGGAGCAGTTCCCCGGGCGGATTGATCGATACCTCATGCACAACATCGCCGTCCCGGTAGAAGGTGGCCCGCACGCGTGGCTCGTAGAAGCTGACCTCATCGCCGTTCGCGAACACGCGGAGCAGCGCCTTCCGCCCCGCGATGATCGGCACGGTGCCGTCAACGTTCTGGGCGGCCTGGTTGAGATAGATGGAAGGCGCGGACAGGGCGACGCTGAGCGGATTGATCCGCAGCGTAGTCCACGCCTCGAGCCCGGCGGACCTGGCAACTACCCGGGTACTGGTGCCGGCCGCGCCCGTCACGGTCCCGTCGGGCGCGATCTGCACCGCGCCGGAGTCCGCAACCTCCCAGGCCGGCGGCGCCCAGGATGGAGGCCCCGGAATCACGTTCCCCTCCACGTCCAGAACCGTCACCCTGAGCCTTAGCGGATCGCCTTCGATAATCAGAGTGTCGGCGGGCAGCAACACCATGGAATGCGGGATGCGGTCGGGTTCCAGCGCCAAATCGGCGCAGCCCCCAAACGCCACCACGACAGCTGCCACGACAATCGGCTGCCTCGGAATCCTCGTCCCCATGGAACCTCCTGCTGCTGCCCGGCGCGGGTGGCGCGCAATCCGCGTTGGCCGCACAGAGAATGGTCCCGCCAATCCTACTGGCCGGAACCCGCCCGCGCCACCCGTATCCTGATGTTCCTGAACCAGACCGGATCGCCGTGATCCTGGAGCCCGATGTGACCGGCACGCGCCATCCCATATCCTGGCCAATCCACGAACTTGGTCGCCGCGACCAGTTGACGCCATTCGTCGGTCCAGAGTTCGTATTCGACGATCTTCTCGCCGTTCATCCAGTGTTCCACGCGGCCGTCGTCAAGTACGATCCGGACCCGGTTCCACTCGCCCACCGGCCGCGTCACGTCCTCAACCGGGGCGTGCAGCGCGTAGTTCGAACCCGCGGAAGTCTCCGGCGTCCGGCCGTCCGGATGCCCCGCGTTGTGGAGGATCTGGAATTCGGGTCCCGTCCAGTACGGGGCACGCTCGGCCTCGGTCGCGCGGTAGAAGATGCCGCTGTTGCCGCCGTCGCCGATCTTCCACTCCAGCGCGAGTTCGAAGTCGCCGTACTGTTCCGTGGTCATCAGGTCGCCATCCCCCACGCCCGGCGTGAAGGTGAGGATCCCGTTCACCACCGACCATCCGGAGGGAACGTCCGCGCGCCGATAGCCGCGCCAGCCGTCCAGCGTGCCGTCGAAGAGCAGTCTCCAACCCGCCGCTTCCTCTTCCGCGGTCAACCGGTTGGGCGTGGCTTCCTGCATCGCCGCCGCAGTGCCCGACATCGCAGCCGCCATCAGGGGTGCGACCAGGATCATTCCCAGCATGCTCATGCGCATCGTGTCCTCGCTTTCACTCTCGACTTTGAAAAGCCGCGTCGAACGCCGTATCCGCCGGCGGGAAGGCGAGCCTGCGGACGAAGGCACACGCCTCCGCCGCCCCATGCTCGCGGTCCATGCCGGGGTCTTCCCACTCGACGGACAGCGGCCCCCCGTATCCCGTCCGATTCAGCGCCCGGATCACCTCCTCGAAGTCCACGCGCCCGCGGCCGAGCGACCGGAAATCCCAGAAGCGGCGGGCATCGCCGAATTCGGTGTGCCCGCCGAAAACGCCGGCCTCGGCCGGTGTCCGCGACCACCAGACGTCCTTCATGTGTACGTGGAAGATCCGTTCGCCGAACCTGCGGATGAAATCAACATAGTCGGCCCCCTGGTAGGCCAGGTGACTCGGATCGTAGTTGAAGCCGAACGCCGGATGCCCATTCAGCACTTCCAGCGCCCGGCCGGCCGTGACGAGATCGAAGGCGATCTCGGTCGGGTGGACCTCCAGCGCAAACCGCACGTCCTCTTGCGCGAATACGTCCAGAACGGGTGTCCACGCGGCTGCGAACGCTTCGTACCCCTCGTCGATCCACTCCGGCGGTACGGGCGGAAACGAGTAGAGCAGATGCCAGATCGGGCTCCCGGTGAAGCCGTTCACCACCCCGACGCCCAAACGCGCCGCCGCCCTGGCCGTGTCCCTCATCTCGCGCGCGGCCCGCTCCCGGACTCCCGCCGGATCCCCGTCGCCCCACACCCGGGCCGGCAGAATGGCCCGGTGCCGCTCGTCGATCCGGTCGCACACGGCCTGCCCCACAAGGTGGTTGCTGACCGCCCACACGCCCAGCCCGTGCCCGGCCAGCAGCTCCCGCCGCTCCTCGCAATACGACCGGTCCGAGAGCGCGGTCTGCACGTCGAAGTGGTCGCCCCAGCACGCAAGCTCCAGCCCGTCGTAGCCCCACGCCGCCGCCTTTTCGGCCAGCGTGGCCAGCGGCAGGTCGGCCCACTGCCCCGTAAAGAGGGTGACGGGCCGGTTCATGGACGGTATCCCGCCATGTCCACCCAGCGGCCCTCGGCGGCCGACTCAAGCACGCTCTCGATAAAGTGCATTCCCCGCGCTCCGTCCCTGTGGTCCGGGAAGTCGCGGTCGAGCGGATCGGCCTCGCGGCCCCCGATCGCCGCACCGATCACCCTTCCGGCACTCCGATACAGGTTCGCAAAGGCCTCGATGAAGCCCTCCGGGTGCCCCGGGGGCAGTCGTGTGGCGTACCGCGCCGCGGGTGAAAGCCCGGGACTGCCACGCTTCAGGATCTCCCGCGGACCCTCGGCGGGCAGCAGCCGCAGTTCGTCGGGCCGTTCCTGCCGCCAGATCAGGCCTGCCTCCTCACCGTAGACGCGCAGCGCCAGTCCGTTCTCCTCGCCCGTCGCAACCTGGCTGGCCGAGTACACGCCGCGCGCGCCGCCCACGAACCGCACAAGGATCGTCGCGTCGTCTTCCATGACGCGCCCCGGCACCAGGCTCGACAGCTCGGCGAACACCTCCCCGATCTCCAGCCCGGTCACATGGCCGACCAGGTTGTGCACGTGCGACCCGATGTCCGCCACCGCCGACGACGCCCCCGCCCGCGCCGGGTCCTGCCGCCAGCTCGCCTGCTTGTGTCCCGTCGCCTCCAGCCGCGTGCCGAGCCAGCCCTGCGGATACTCCGCGACCACCTTCCGCACCGCCCCGAGCCGTTCCGCGCGCACAAGGTGACGGGCTTCCTTGATCATCGGATAGCCGGTGTAGTTGTGCGTGAGCGCAAAGGTCAGGCCCGCCGCCTCCACCGTGCGGCAGAGGTCCTCGGCGTCGGCCAGGGTCGTGGTCATCGGCTTGTCGCAGATAACGTGGAAGCCTGCGCGGAGGAACGCCTTCGCGACCGGATGGTGGAGGTGATTGGGGGTGACGATTGACACGGCATCAATGCGCCGATCTTCGCCCAGAGCGGCTTCCGCACGCGCCATGTCGTGAAAGGAGTCGTAGGTTCGCCGCGCGTCGAGGCCGAGCAGTCGTCCCTGCTCGCGGGACCGTCCCGGCTGCGAAGCGAAGGCGCCCGCGACGAGCTCGTACTCCCCGTCCAGCGCGGCGGCCATGCGGTGCACGGCGCCGATGAACGCACCGGGCCCGCCGCCCACCATGCCGTACCGAAGCCGCCGCCCGATGTGGGGATTCACGCGCCCCGGCACTCCCCGCCAGCGTACGCGATCAACTCAGGCGCTCCGGGCGGTAGCCGCCCGATTTGCGCTCGTTCATGTAGAGCAACCCGAAGATCAGCACCAGAATCAGACTCACCGGCACCAGGTAGCGGAACGAAACGAGCCCTCCGTGGTTTTCCGCCGGTCCCAGTATCGCCCTCGCCCGATCGACGGCCGGAGAGGTGGAGCCCGATTCGATGAACGCGCGCATCGCGTTCGCGGTCTCCAGCGGCGGAAGCACCTCTTCCTCGTTGTAGATCTCGAGGACACCCGTGACGAGATCGAGCGCAACCCTGAGGTCCTCGCCCTCCGGGCCGGGGGTGCGCAGCGACTGGGACTGCAGGGCGCCGCCCGCCTCGACGAGCACGATGAACGTCCGGTCGTCCGCGAGGACCTCGTGCGCGGCGCGGTCCGCGACCCCGCCCATCCACGGCGAGGTGACCAGCCCGACCACCGCCATTCCCACCGTCCCCATCAGCCCCAGACCCAGCGCCCCGCTGCGGGGAATCCTTTCCGACACGAAGCCGAGCATCGTCGGCCAGAAGTAGCACACCCCGAGGGCGAAGACCGTCGCCGCGGCAAAGATCGACACGGCGGACCCGCCCATGCTCAGCCAGAGCAGCCCTGCCCCCGAAAGGATCGCCGACACGAACAGAATGCCGGTCGGCGAGAGGCGGTGAACCACGGCCCCGGCCTTGAACCGCATGACCGCCATGATCCCGTTCACGTAGACAAGCACCAGGATGCCCGCCATCCCGCCGGCCTCCAGCACCGCGGGCACCCAGCGATTCGGACCCAGTTCGATTGACGCGGTCATCGCCATGCACAGGAGCATCAGCAGCATCAGCGGGGTTCCGAGCGTGGCCTTGAACATTTCACCCATCGAGACCCCGGAGCGCACGCCCTCGGTCGCCGGGAAGCGCTGACCCAGGAGCAGCACGCCGTAGGCGATCGTGGGGATGAGGATCAGGGCGATCTTGATCTGCCACGAGGTGATCCCGGCGCCGTCCAGCGCGAAGGCCGCCAGCCCGCCGAGGACGATTCCCCCGGGGAACCACACGTGGAACCGGTTGAGCTTCACGGTCTTGTTGCCCGGGTAGAGCGCGGCGACCAGCGGGTTGCACGCCGCCTCCACCAGCCCGTTCGCCATGGAGATGACCAGCGCCCCCGCGAAGAGGGTCGCGAAGCCGCCCGCGAAGATCATGATCAGGGACCCGCCGAGGTGGAAGACGAAGGCGAGTCTGACCAGGCGGCGCATTCCCCACGTGTCGCACAGCGGCGCAAAGACCAGCTGCGAAACCGCGAATCCCCAGATCGCGGCCCCGCCGATCCAGCCGATCTGGGCATTGTTGAGGACGAATTCCCCCTTCAGGGCGAACATCACCGCGCCGATGGTCGCAAACGCCACCGAAGTGGCGATCAGGGCGACGCAGCTTCCCAGAAACAGCCGCCTGGCGTCCACATCCGTGCCTACGGTGGATCCGCTGGCCGATGATTCGCTCACTGGCTCTCCTCTCGTGGTGTAATGTCCGGTTTACAGCGCGGAAAGGTAGCGGTAGCTCGCTTCGATCGAAGCCAGCGGGTCGACGGGCTGGTCGTGCTCGACGAAGTAGTGAACGAGCCCGGCCTCATCGGAGCGGGCGAACAGCCCGGGCCAATCGATCGTGCCGGCACCGACATCGGCCATGCGCCCGTCGGCGGTGAGGTCCTTCACGTGGCAGAGCGGGAAGCGGCCCGGGTTTTCGGCAAAGAGTTCGAGCGCGTCGGCACCGCCCACGGCCGACCAGTGAAGATCGATCTCCAGGTCGACGAGCGCGGGGTCCAGGTGTTCCAGGAGCAGCGAGTAACCGGTGGTTCCTCCATCGGCGTCAGACGGGCCGTTGAGCGCCTCGAACTCGAAGGCGTGGTTGTGGTAGCCCACTCGAACGCCCGCGGCGGCCGCGGTATTGCCGGCCTTGTTCAGCAGGTCCGCCACCTCCCGGTAGCCGTCGCTGGTGCGCATCGCGTCCGGTATCCAGGGAACGACCAGCCAACGATGTCCCACAACGGTCGCGGCCTCGAGGGTCGCTTCCAGGGCCGAGCCCGTGATCGCGTCCAGGTCCACGTGTGCGGCGGGGGCGGCCAGGCCCGACGCATCGAGCCACCCGCGCACGAGCGCCGGTTCGTGGCCGAAGTATCCCGCAAACTCCACCTCGTCGTAGCCGATCGCGGCAACCGCGTCCAGCGTCCCGGCCACGTCATCGGCCATCAGGGAACGCACGGTGTACAGCTGCACACCGATCCTGTCCAGTGCAAGCCGCAGCCCGGCGGACTCCCCGGTGCCAGGACTTGCGTCCCCTTCGCCCGCCCGGTCCGGCCTCCCCTCCCCCGCGCATCCGCCCAGCCAGGCGGCGCCCCATCCCAGTCCCATCGCCCGCAGGAAGCGCTTCCGTTCCATCTGTCCGTTTCGCGTGATCATGCGGAGGAATAGGCGCGTTCGGCACGCGCGGCACAATCCCCGCCCGCGTCGTCCCCTCCGCCCTTCATCGCACCCGGAATCCCCCCACCAGTGGATCCCCCTCCTCGGGACGGAAGCGCGCCGAACCCGTGTAGTGGGCGCGGCCCCCCACGAGCACCGTCACGGCCTCGTGCTCGGCCACCCGCGTCTCCTCGACGATGCACCCCGTGAAGACGCTGCCCGTCACGCTCGAAAAACGACGTTCATCGCCCACGCCGGCGAGCCCTCTGGCCTTCTGAATGGCCATGCGGGCCGTCACGCCGCTGCCCGTCGGACTGCGGTCCACCTGGCGGTCCGCGAACACGCACACGTTGGCGCTGGGCCGGGTCCGCCCGTGGCCGCCGTCCGTCAGGATCGTCCCGTACAGGAAGGCGAGGTCGGGGTGGTCCGGGTGGTCGAGGTCGAGCTGCGCCTTGGCCGCGCACGTCACCGCCCACGCCGCGTCGACCAGGGTGCGCGCAGGCGAGGTGCGCACATCCAGACCGAATCGGGAGGCCGGCGCGAACGCGTAGAAGGCGCCGCCGTAGCCGATGTCCACCGCCACTTGCCCCACGCCCTCCACGTCCACCTTCGCGTCGAGGAGGGGCGCGAAGGCACCCACGCTCTCGAAGTGGACCATCCCGGCACGCCCGTCCCGAACCTGCACGTGCGCGGTCACCAGGCCACAAGGGCACTGGATGCGCACCGTGGTGCGCGGCTCCCGCGCCGGGACCATGCCCTCGTCCACCGCCCAGCGCGCCATGGCGATGGTGGCGTGGCCGCACATCGTCGAATAGCCCTCGTTGTGGCAGAAGAGCACGGCCAGATCGGCGTCCGGATGGTCCGGTTCGACCCGAATCACGCCGTACATGTCCGCATGCCCGCGCGGCTCGTGCATCAGGAAGCGGCGCAGGTGGTCGAGCTCGTCTCTGGCGTGGCGCCGCTTGTCGAGGATCGTGGCCCCGGGAATCCGCGGATAGCCGGCCGTGACGATGCGCACGGGCTCGCCGCCTGTGTGCATTTCGCAGGTGCGGATCTCGTCGGGGAAGAGGTTCATGTGTTTGCGGTCCTCACGATTCGTCGCGCCACGAAGAATACACAGTAGGCGGCGGCCGCCGAAACAAGCCCCCAGGCCGACGGAACCATCCAGGCCGGGCCGCTCCCCCACTGGCGCGAGAGGAGGAGCGCCAGGACCCCGGCCGCGGCGGCCGCCAGCGCTTCGGCCGAGCCGGGACGCCGCGAATGCAGCCCGGCCACGACCGGCACGAAGAGGCTCACGCCCAGAAGCGAATAGAAGATGCTGAGCGCGTCGACGACCGTCGGGATGATCACCGCCAGCAGCACCCCGGCAGAGCCGCCCGCGGCGGCGGCGATGCGCGCCACCCGCAGCACCTGCGCATCGGTCGCGTCCGGTCTCGCGAAGCGCTTGTACAGGTCTTTCGACAACGAGGTGGACAGCATGAAGAGGATCGCGTCCGCCGAACTGATCTCCGCCGAGAGCACGGCGGCGAGGCCAAGGAGCCCTGCCCACGCCGGCACGCCCCGGGTCAGGATCTCCGGCAGGGCCGTCTCCGGGTTGTCCAGACCCGGCGCCACGGCATGCGCGATCATCCCCAGCAACGGAGGGAGGATCGCGAAGAGCAGCAGGGCCACGCCGCAGGCCCCCAGTCCGAGCCGGACGGTGCGCACGTCGCGCGCCCCGAAGGTCTTCTGCAGGATCCCGGGCGAGACGATGAAGGCCGGGGCCAGCAGGATCAGGTATGGCCAGCCCGAGCCCCCGTTGCCCATGAAATCCAGGTGACCCTGCGCCGCACGGGCATCCTCCAATACCGCCGAGAGCCCCCCCGCCCCCTCGAGCGCCAGCGGCACGGCAATCAGAAAACCCGCCACCAGCACGACCAGTTGCACCAGGTTGACCCAGGCCGAACTGAGGAGTCCTCCCGCAATGAAGTACACCGTCATCACCAGCCCGCCGGCAACGGCTCCCAGCCACCGCGGCGCACCCGCAACGACCTCCAGGATCCAGGCCATCGCGATCAGCTGTCCTGCCAGGATGGCCAGCGTGCCGAGCCAGAGGAGCGCCGCCATGGAAGCCCGCACCGAAGGTCCGTAACGGAGTTCCAGGTAGTCGCCGACGGTGCGTAGCGAGTGTTCCCTGGCGACTCGCCACATGCGCGGCCCGAGCCAGAAGGCGAGCACCAGCGTGCCGATTCCCGCCGACCCCACCCACCACCACGCCGCGATCCCGTTCTGGTATCCCAGGCCCGCCGCGTTGACGGTCGACCCGGCACCGATGTTGGCCGCAAGGAGCGTGGCAAAGAGCAATCCGGGACCGAGCGCGCGGCCCGCGACGAAGAAGTCCCGCGTACCCGAAACACGGCGTCCGATCACCAGGCCAACGACTGTGATCAGGACGACGTAGACGAGCAGCCCTGCCAGGGTTGCGTTCATCGCCCGGGGTTGCTGGGTCGCCCGGCTCCCGGCAGATCGCGCACGGCGGGCAGCGACGGCAGTCCACGGGCCGCACGCACCGCCCGCACGATGGCGTCGGCCATGACTTCCGCCGCAAGCGCCCCCACCTGCCCCACGTTGAAGCCCGTCTCGAGCGCCCCCGTGGCCAGCGAGAACACGGTGTCCCCGTCACCCGGGGTGTGCGCCGGCACGATCGCGCGCGCCAACCCGTCCTGCGCCATCTGCGCCACTTTGGTGGCTTCCGCCTGGGTCAGGTGCGCGTTGGTTGCGACGACACCGATCGTGGTGTTCTCGCGCGGGCGGCTTTCGGGCGCAACGCCGCGCAGAATGAGCCGCGCGTCGGCAAAGCCGCCGTCCTCCGTGCGGGCCCCCGCCACGATGCGGCCCGTTCGCGGATCGATCACGTCGCCCGCCGCATTGACGACCACGATCGCGCCCACCGCGAGGCCGCTCTCCAGCGAGATCGACGCTGTGCCCAGGCCGCCCTTCATGGCCATGGCCATCCCGCGCATCTTCCCCACGGTGGCACCGGCGCCGGCGCCCACGTTTCCCTCCGCAACGACGCCCGCGGAGGCGCCGGCCGCGGCCTCGTACCCGCAGTCGGGACCGGGACGAACGCCGCCGGACAGACGCAGGTCGAAGATGATCGCCGCCGGCACGATCGGGACGACAAGGTCGGCCCCCACACGGTAGCCCTCGCCGCGTTCTTCCAGGTAGCGCATGACGCCGTCCCGCGCGGCGAGGCCGTAGGCGCTCCCGCCCGACAGCACCACCGCGTTGACCTCCTGCACGGTGTTCACCGGATCCAGCAGGTCGGTCTCGGCGGTCCCGGGAGCGCCGCCCCGCACGTCGACGCCCCCCGTCGCGCCACCGTCGGCGATCACGACCGTGCAGCCCGTGTGGGCGTCCACGTACGTGAAGTGGCCGACCCGGATGCCGGCGACATCGGTGATCCAGTCGGCGGCCGTCGGATTCTCGAGCCCCGCGACATTTTCCTGCCCCGCAGCGGGCGAGAATCCGAGCGAAGTCATGATCAGCACGGGCAGTCCAACCCTCTTGGCTCGGCGCATCACACCTCCATCGGCTCGGGCTCCTCGTGCTCGTCACCAAGATAACGTCGCACGGCGCGGGTCCGCGGCCACATCGGCCAAAATGGCCGAGGCAACCCTGGCACGGTTTTTGCTGTCTAATCCGTAGCGTCTGGAGGGCATTCCGCGGGATCCAGGGGAGGGAAGAAAGATGACCAGGGCACACTTGAGACGACGTTCAAATCGACGACTTACCGCGTTGGGACTGGGGGTATCCATGGCGCTCATCCTGAGTGCCATCGGGATCACCAGGCTGGAAACGCCGGAGGACAAAGCCGCGCCCGAGCGTTCGGAGGTGGTGGAAGAGCCCGTGGAGCATCTTCAACACGCGAAGTCCCGCACTGCGCCCAGGACTGACCCCCGCAGAGGACACCGTCAGGACAGTCGTACTCTGTAGACGCACTCCATAGGGGATTCCACCCGAACCACCGATGCGCGCACTTCTCGGACGGTTTGCGGGCCGGTTCACGCTGACCCTTCTCCTCGTCGTCCTGGAGGCGGCGGGATGGATCCTCTTCCCGCTGGTCATCGGCCGCGCGATCGACGCGGTGCTATCGGATACGCTCCGGGGCCTCATCGAACTCGGGGTGCTCGGTACGGTGACCATGGCCATCGCCATTGTCCGCCGCCTCGTCGACAGCCGCGCCTATGCGCGGATCTACACGACGCTGGGTAAGGAGATGGTCGTCGACGCCGCCGAGCACAGCACGTCCACGAAGACGGCCCGCCTGGGGATGCTCAGGGAGATCGTCGAGTTCTTCGAGAACTCCCTGCCTGAATTGATCAACAGTGCGCTGGGACTCGTCGGGACCGTGCTGATCCTGTCGGTGCTGAACCTCCCGGTCTTCATCGGATGCCTGGCGGTCAGCCTGGTGACGGTGACGCTCTATGCGCTGACCGGAAAGCTCACCACTCGCTATAACGAGGGACTCAACGACGAACACGAACGGCAGGTCGACGCGGTGGACAGCGGCGACCCCGTCCGCGTGGCCCGCCACATCAGGCGCCTGATGCGATGGAATATCAGGCTGTCCGACCTGGAAGCCGCCAATTTCGGTATCAACTGGGTGTTCATGCTGGGCCTGCTGGTCTTCGCGGTGACCGCCGCGGCCCAATCCACCGCCGAGTACGGCGCCGTCTTCGCCATCGTGATGTACGTCTTCCAGTTCATCGAGGCGATGCTCGCGCTCCCGTTCCACTACCAGCAGTGGCTGAGACTACGTGAGATCTCCGGGAGGATGGCGGCAGTGGGCGGGGACTGACGACCCCTCCACCCCGGCAGGCGGCCCCCCTCTCAGGACCCCCCACGCTCCGGCAGCGGCACCGCCTGGCCCTCCGGAACCGGCGAGTTGTACGGCTCGCCACCGGTTTCCCGCGCGTGGGCCTCCCTGGCCCGTGCCAGCAGGTCGGCGTCGAGCATCAGCTCCGCGCCCATCAGCGCCAGCGCCCGCGTGGCCACCTGGGCACCCTTGATCGCGCCCGCGGTGCCGTGCGACGCGCTCGTCGCCCACGAGTGCCAGGGCACATGCTCGGCGGCGGTCGTCACGCTGAACTCGACGGTGGGGGTGATGTAGCTCACCTCGGCCACATCGGAAGAGCCGCCCCCGGCCGGCAGCGGGGCATCCGCGAGGTGGTCGATCGTGTCCCGCAAACCGGAGGTCTCCACCTCCAGGAACGACTGCAGCTCGCGCGCGAACTCGTGGTCGGCCTCGCTGAACCGCGGGGCGCCGACCCGTTCCAGGTTGGCCTGCATTGCTTCCTGCAGCGGGCGGACCAGCGTGTAGGGATGCACGCCGGTGATCAGGAAGCTCTCGTGTTCCGTGCGGGTCATCCGGGCCGCGCCCGCCGCGATGTCGAGAATCCACTGGTAGTTCTCCTCGACGGCGACACGGGTCGTGTCGCGCACGTAGTACCATACCTTCGCGTACTCCGGTACCACGTTCGGCGCGTCGCCCGCGGCGGGGATGACGTAGTGGATGCGCGCGCTGGGCTCGACGTGTTCGCGCATCATGTTGACACCGTGGTTCATGAGTTCGACCGCGTCCAGCGCGCTGCGTCCGTTCCAGGGGTCGGCCGCGCCGTGGGCCGCCTGCCCGCGGAAGATGACCTCGAAGTTGTTGAGCGAACGCGCGCGGTTGTTGCTGACCGCAGTCCTCTGTCCCGGATGCCACACGATGGAGGCGTCGAGATCGTCGAAGAGTCCGTCCCTGGCCATGTAGACCTTGCCCACGACGGTCTCCTCGGCGGGGGTGCCGTAGAGGCGGATGGTGCCGACGGTTCCCTGGTCGGCCATCATGCGCTTGATCGCGATGGCGGCCGCGACCGACGCCGCGCCGAAGAGGTTGTGGCCGCAGCCCTGACCGTGCGGGTGGCCGTCTTCGCGGGGGGCGCGGCCGGGGTGGACCGAGTTGCCGATGTTGGGCAACGCGTCGTATTCGGCGAGCACGCCGACGATCGGGCGGCCGGAGCCCCACGACGCGACGAACGCGGTGGGCATGCCGGCGACGCCGGACTCGACGCTGAAGCCTTCCTCTTCCAGGACCCCGGCGAGGTAGCCGGCCGACTGGTGTTCCTCGAGGGCGATCTCCGAGAAGTCCCAGAGGCGCGACGACATCTCGCCGACGAGCGCCTCCAGCCCGACGGCGTGGTCGAGGGCGGCCTGCTTGCCGGCGTCGACGGACTGGGCGGCGATGGGGTAAGCGAGGAATGCGGCCATCAGTGCCGCGGCGAGGGCCGGGCGGCCGACTCGATCGATGCTCATTTGCGGATCCTCCGTGGGGCCGGGAGAGGCGGTTGTCGACGCCCGAGAGTGCGACGGCACGGGTGGCCGGGCAAGACCACGACGGAATACTGGCGGCGATTCGCCACAGTGCCCATGATCTCCCGTGCGAATCGTCGGACCACGCAAAACCGGAGCGCGGCAAGCCCCATGAGACCGAACCCCACGACACCAACCCTTCACATGGCCGCCCTGACAATGCTCGGGTTTCTGTTGGCGCCAGGCCCCGGCGCGGCCCAGGAGGACTACGACTACACCGCGAACTGCGCGAGCTGGCCATCCGTTTCCGGACCCCACGCCGTAGGCACCGTCGAGTTCGAAGTCACGGATTCGTTGCGGAGCGCCCAGTACGCCCCGGAGCCAACCGACTACAGGCGCCTGTACGTGCGCGCCTGGTATCCCGCGCGGGCGCCGGGCCCCGATGCCCAACCCCGCCCATATTTCACCGAAGCGGAAGCCACGGTGCTTCCCGGCATGCTCCTGCCCGCGCTCCAGCAGCCGCCAGACGCCCTGCGGGGCTGCGCGTCCCTCGCTTCAAACAGCCATCAGGACGCCCCGCCCAGGCCCGGTTCCTTTCCGGTCATCGGGTTCAACCACGGGTACACGTCGTATCCGGCCCAGCAGACCACGCTCTTCGAGCATCTCGCCGCCAACGGATACGTGGTGTTCTCCGTCGGGCATCCGTACGAGTCCGGCGGCCTGGTCTACCCGAACGGCGACATCCTCGTGCTGTCACCCGTGGTCATGGAGGACTTGACGCGATACGCCGCGAACACCTCCTCGATGACCGTGCACTACCCGCCGAGCCTGGCCGAGGCGCTGGCCGTCGTTCCCGAATACCTCCGGGAGTTGCGCGAAACCTCGCTGGGACAGCTCGGCCCGGTCTGGCAGGCCGACGTCCGGTTCGTCCTCGACCGCCTCGAGGGAATGAACGTGCCCGCGGCGGCCGCGGGGATCGCGGCGGCCATCGACCATGGGAACCGAGGCTACATGGGAATGTCGTACGGCGGCTACATCGCCGCCATGCTGGCGCAGGACGACCACCGCGCGAAGGCTGCGATCAACCTCGACGGCGGCTATTGGACCGGCGAACTGATCGACGCCGACCTGCGCACGCCCTTCCTGATGCTCAATTCGGACCCCACGGCGGTCATGGCGACGCTGCCGGAGGACTTCAACGTGTACCGGGGCACCTTCGGGGCCGACGCGCCCACGGCCGGCGACCTCGCCTACGAGCGCCTGGCCACCGCGGGCATGCGCGACGATGTCCACCGCATCATGATTCCGGGGATCCAGCACGTTGCCATCAGCGATTTCCCCGAGATCCTGGGAGCGCCCGGCACCGCCGTCCTCCTCGGCGAGCCGGAGGTGACCGCCAGGCTGACCGCGATTCAGAACGACCTCGTGCTGGGATTCCTGGACCGCTACATGAAGGGTATCGAGTCGAACTATCCCGCCGACGTACTGGAAAGGCATCCCGACCTGTTCGTTCGCAACCGGGACGACATCCGCACGCAGGCCGCAGCGCTGGGGACCGGCGCGCGGCGTTGAGCGCGGGCACCGCACCACCCATGGACCACCCCTGACATCACCCCTTCCCGGGACAAGCCCGAAATGCGATTCGCACGACACCTCATGCTCGCTTCCGCACTGGCGACGGCCGCCATGCCCGGCCCGCCCACGACCCCCTTTGCCCCCACGCCACTCGCCGCCCAGCCGCTCGACACGCTCGCCTTCAAGGACCTGCGCTACCGCATGGCCGGCCCGTACCGCGGAGGGCGCTCGACGGCCGCGACCGGCTTTCCCGACGACCCGGACCGCTGGCTGATGGGCACGACGGGGGGCGGCATCTGGGAGTCCGACGACAACGGGACCATCTGGCGCAACATCTCCGACGGGTACTTCGGGGGCTCGATCGGGGCGGTGAAGGTCGCCGATTCGGACCCGAACGTGATCTACGTGGGACAGGGGTCGGTGGACATCCGTGGCAACACCTCCACAGGAAGGGGCGCCTGGAAGTCGATGGACAAGGGCCGAACCTGGACGTTCATCGGGTTGCCGGAAGCGGGCCAGATCGGTCGGATCGAGGTGCACCCGCGCGACCACGACCTGGTGTACATGGCAGCGCTCGGACACCCCTTCGGGAAGAACCCGGAGCGGGGCATCTTCCGTTCGCGGGACGGCGGCGACACGTGGGAGCACGTGCTCGCGCTGAACGACTCGACGGGCGCGTCCGATCTGACCATGGACATGACCAACCCGCGCATCCTGTATGCGGGCATGTGGCGTGGCGAACGCAAGCCGTGGGCGCTGATCTCGGGCGCCGAGGAGGGCGGCGTCTACAAGACCACGGACGGGGGCGACACCTGGACGAAGCTGGGTGGAGGGCTTCCGGAGGGGATCGTGGGGAAGGTCGGCGTGAGCGTCTCGCCGGCGGACCCGGACCGGGTGTGGGCGATCATCGAGGCCGAGCCGGACGGGGGCGTCTACCGTTCGGACGACGCGGGCGCGACGTGGACACGCACCAACTCGGACAACAACCTGCGCCAGCGGGCGTGGTACTACACTCACGTCCAGGCCGACCCGGCCGATCCGAACACGGTGTATGCGCTCAACACCGGCATGTACCGGTCGGTCGATGGCGGGACGACCTTCGAGCCGATCCAGGTGCCGCACGGCGATGTGCACGACCTCTGGATCCTCCCCACCGATCCGGACCGGATGGTCGTGGCCAACGACGGGGGCGCCCAGGTCAGCGTGAACGGCGGCGAGAGCTGGTCCACCTATTACAACCAGCCCACCGCCGAACTCTACGACGTGATCGTCGACAACGGCTTCCCCTATCGCCTCTACGGAGCGCAGCAGGACAACACCACGATCTCGGTCCCGGCCTGGTCCGACGTCAACACCCTCTATCCCAAACAACACTGGCAGAACGTCGGCGGCTGCGAGACGGGTCCGATCGCCCTGGACCCGGACCGGCCCCACATCGTCTACGCCGGTTGCTACGGCGGAGTGATGGACCGTTACGACCTGGAGTCCGGCCAGCGCCGCAACATCATGCTCTACCCGCAGCTTCAGCTCGGGATGGCCGCCAGGGACCTGCGGCACCGCTTCCAGTGGGTCTCGCCCATGCTGGTCAGCGCGCACGACCCGAGCGTCATCTATCACGGATCGCAGTTCGTGAACCGATCGCGCGACGAGGGCGCGACGTGGGAGACGATCAGCCCGGACCTCACGACCGACAACCCGGCCCACCAGGAGCAGTCCGGCGGACCGATCAACGCCGACGTAACCGGGGTCGAGATCTACAACGTCGTGTTTTCGCTCGCGGAATCTCCCTTCGACGCGGACGAGATCTGGGCCGGCAGCGACGATGGCCGTATCCACGTGACCCGCGACGGCGGCATGAACTGGAGCGACATCACACCGGCCGGCATGCCCGAACTGGGGACGGTCGACGAGATCGAACTCTCGACCCATCGCCCCGGCCGCGCCTATGTGGCCGTGCAGCGCTACCGGCTGGACGACTTCGGTCCGTACATCTTCCGCACCGACGATTTCGGCGCGTCGTGGACGCTGACTACCGACGGCATTCCCGGCGACCATCCGGTGCGCACCGTGCGCGAGGACCCCGTGCGCGAAGGCCTCCTCTTCGCGGGGACGGAGTTCGGCGTCTTCGTCTCGCTCGACGCGGGGGACACCTGGCAGAGCCTGCAGCGCAATCTCCCGATCACGCCCGTGACCGGGATGCGCGTGGCCCACGACGACCTCATCCTCTCCACCCAGGGGCGGTCGTTCTGGGTGCTGGACGACATCAGTCCGCTGCGCGAGATCGAGGCGGCGGTGGCCGCCGGGACCCACCTCTTCGCCCCCCGCGACGTTCGCCGCCTCACCAATGTGGGCGCAAACTTCCTGGCCGAATTCAACCCCGAACCCCGGCCGTCGGGCGCCCAGATCCACTACTACCTGGCCGAGGAGGCCACGGAAGAGGTGCGGATCGAGGTCATCGACCCGGCAGGCGAGGTGGTGCGCACATTCTCGTCGGACTCCGCGGCTGCGGAAGACGCGGACGGCGAGCGGATCCCTGCCGCCGCGGGACTGAACCGCGTTGCCTGGACCCTTTCGTACCCGGGGCCGGACCTGCCGGAGGGGGCCGTCCAATGGGGGTACACCGGCGGGGTCACCGCGCCTCCCGGCACGTACTCGGTCCGTATGACCGTGGGCGAGACCATGGCCGAGCGGAACTTCGAACTGCTGCCCGACCCGCGCATTCCCGAGGTCACCATCGCCAGCTACCAGGAGCAGTTCCACATGGCGATGCTGGCGCGCGACTCGATCAACTCGATCACACGGGCCATTGAAGACCTCGCCACGATTCGCAGCCAGGTCGAAGAGGTCATGGAGCGCGCCACGGCGGCGGATCAGGCGGACAACCTGCAGGCCCTCGCGGACACGCTAAGCGACAAGTCGACCGCCGTGACCGAGGACCTCATGCAGACCAGGAACCGTTCCAATCAGGATCCGATCCGCTTCCCGCCGCGCCTCGACAACCAGTGGATGGAGCTCTACGGGCGTGTGACCGGCACCGACGGCTACATTTCGGGCGGCGCGGACGGGGCGCCCCAGGAAGGCACAATGGAGCGGCTCGACGACCTGCTGGAGGAATGGGAGGGGGTGCGCGTCCGGTACCTGGACCTGCTCGAAAACGAACTCCGCCGCTTCAACGAGGCCGTGGAACTGCTCGGGCTCCCGGCGGTGGTGCTGCCGAGGCGGGGAAGGATCGTAAGTTGATGACCGTCCCGTCGCGCCCGCCCATCGGAACACCTCTTGCCCCGCCAACGTAGTCTTCGGTAGCGAATCACCTGGATGAAGGGCTCTGCAAATGCGTCTAAAGGAAGAATTCAGGAAGTACGTACCCGACCAGGACAAGCGCTGCGCCGCGATCATCCACGGTGCTTCGGCGGCCGCAGCGACCGCGGCCGCGGCGACCGTCATACCGGGGTCCGACTCGGTGGCGATCGCACCCATTCAGGTCGCGATGATCACCGCGCTCGCGGACGAGTTCGAGGTGCACTGGTCCGATGCCGCCGTGAGGTCCACGCTCTACGCCACGCTCGGCACCATGGTCGGTCGGGGAGGGGCGAATCTGGTGCTGCGGTGGGTTCCGGTATACGGAAACGTGATTCGGGCCGCCGTGGCCGCAAGCGTCACCCAGGGGCTCGGATGGGCGGTGGTGAAAAAGCTGCGAAGGGACGGCGCCCTGATTTAGCAGCCTGCGCTGCGTTCCTCCTCGGCCTGACGGCCTGCGGCCCTCCGCCGATCGAGGCCATCCCCGACAGGGCGCCCGTCGACCGTTGCCCGGATCCGGGCGCGGGCATCGAAATCGGCGGGTTCGACGGTACGGGCGCCGACACGAATCGCAGCCCGCACCGGCGACTGGTGCTGATGGGCGGCGGCCCGGAGGAGGACCTTGCCGCGCGGCAGTTCGTCGAGGCGGCGGTGGCCGGCGACATTGTCGTCCTTCGCATCACCGGCTCCCTGACCAGTTATCCGGAGTACTTCATCGGTTTCCTGGCCAGCGTCACGCCGGCGACGGTGATTACGATCCGCACCAGCAACCCCGAGGCGGGTGCCGATCCCGCCGTGCTCTGCCGGGTCGCCCGCGCCGAAGCGGTATGGCTCGCCGGGGGCAACCAGTGGGACTACCTGGGCCGCTGGCCCACCGCGCTGCACGAGGCGCTGGCGGCGGTCGCCGAGCGGCGCGCCACGATGGGCGGAACCAGCGCGGGGGCCGTGTCGTTCGGAGAAGCCGCATTTGACGCGCAGTTCGGTACGGTCGGTTCGCGCGAGGCCCTGGCCGATCCACTGCGGCGCGAAGTCAGCCTCTCCCGCCCGGTGTTCGCCCAGCCGGAGCTGGACGGGGTTCTGGTGGACAGCCACTTCACGAACCGCGCGCGAGAGGGTCGCCTCCTCGTCTTCCTCGCCCGCTTTCTGGCGGAGCGGGGGGAGGGCGCGGTGGTGGGGGTGGGGCTGGACGAAGGCGTCGGGCTGCTCATTGAAGCCGGTTCCTACGAGGTGACCTCGCGCGGGCTGGGAGCGGCGTGGATGTACGAGGTCACCGGCCCCGCGTCGCTCGCACCGGGCGTCCCGCTCTCGCTTGACGGGATTCGCCGGGTGCGGCTTCCGGGCGGCAGCCTCGGGCCCTGGCCGTTTCCCTTTGACGAGCGCGGGGACGTAAAGGTCCTCCACGTGGCGAACGGCGTTGTGATCGCGGGGCCGCGCGGTCAATCAGACGCCGGGCGGCGCCCCAGCCACTGATCCCACCACTCCAGCTGCACCCAGGTCCGGTGCACGGTGCGCCACGGGGTCCAGCCCCCGTGATACGACTCCGGGTAGCGGACGAACTTCGCCGGTACCTGCTGCTTGCGCAGCGCCACGTACATCTGTTCGGCCTCCTCGATGGGCACGCGGTGGTCGTACTCGCCGTGCACGAACATCGTCGGCGTCGTGACGCCCTTCGCGTGGATAAGCGGAGACGAACGCAGCAGGTGCTCGAGTCCCCGCTCTTCCCAGGGCGGACCGTAGAACTCGCTCTCCTTGGTGCGCGGGATGTCGGCGACGGCGTAGTCGCTCACCCAGTTCGAGATCGACGCGCCCGCGATCGCGGCGGCGAACCGGTCCGTCTGCGTGATGACCCAGTTGGTCAGGTAGCCACCGTAGGAGTAGCCGGTGACACCCATCCGATCCGTGTCGATGTCGTAGTTGGCGATCGCGTGATCCACCCCGGCCATGACATCCTCGTAGTCGTTGAATCCCCACCCGCCCCACGTGCCCCAGCGGAAGTCCTCGCCGTACCCGGTGGACGCGCGCGGGTTGGTGTACAGCACGAGGTAGCCCCGCGCCGCGAGGAGTTGCCGATCGAAGGAGAAGTCGTTGCCGTATGCGCCGTGCGGCCCGCCGTGCATCTGGAGGATCATGGGGAAGCCGCCCCCACCCGCCCCATCGCCGTACCCGCGCGCCGGGAGCATCCAGCCCTCGACTTCGGTGCCGTCCTCGCTCCGGAAGAGAAGTCGGTCGGGACTTGAAAGGTCGAGTTCGGCCAGCAGCGCGTCGTTGCTGCTGCTGACCCGCCGCTCGTCCGCGCCGGTCGTCCGCGCGACCCAGATGTCGGCCGGGCGTACCGGATCGGTAACCGTGAAGGCCATCCGGGAGAAGTCGGACGAGAACGAGAAACCGCCAAGCCGCCGGTCGCCGTCGGTAACCTGTTCCACCGTGCCGCCGCCCGCCGGAACCCGAAACAGGTGCGAATTGCCCGTCACACTGGCGGAAAAGTACACGTGGCTTCCATCGGCCGACCACGTCGCACCCCCGGGAATGAGATCCCAGTCCCCGGTGAGGTTGCGAAGGCGCTCGCCGGTGCGGGCGTCGAACACGAACAGGTCCGACGGGGCTCCGCGGTCGCGCGCCTCGCGGATGATCACGTCGAGGCCCTCGTTGCCGCGCACCACGATCTCGCGGCCGTCGGCAGACCACGCAGGACCGCCGTAGTTGTACTCGTCGTCGGTCAGCCGGGCCATCGTCCCGTCGACGGACACCACCCAGAGGTCGGCGCGCTCGTAGCTGTGCTCGTCACGCTGCTGGGCATCCGCAGTGAAGGCGATGCGGCTGCCATCGGGGCTCCACGCCAGCCCGGAAGCGTTGACGCCCAGTTCGGTCAGCTGCCGGGGCTCGCCGCCCTCGGCCGGCAGGAGGAAGACCTCGCGCGGCGGCGTGGCCCAGGGGTCGCGGGGATCGGGGAGGTAGCCGCGCCGGTCGAAGCGGTAGTTCATCCAGTCGTAGACGCGACCGTCGAAGCGCTCGGCGGTGCGGCGCTCGAAGTCCGAATCGTAGGCGGGCGCGGGCCTCGTGCCCGCGGGGGGAACTGCCCTGGTGAATGCGATCCAGCGCCCGTCCGGGCTGAAGGTCGGGGAGCCGTCCAGTCCCTCGATCTGGAACGCCTCCCCCACCGCGCCGTCCATCCGCAGGAACCAGGGTCCGCCGGAGGATTCGCCACCGGGGGCGGGCCGCCGCGACGAGAAATGGAGGTGGCGTCCGTCCGGGGTCCAAGCCGGGCTCGAGGCGCTGAAGCTCGGGCTGGTCAGACGTGTGGCCTCCCCCGCCCCGTCCGCGCCGGCCAGCCAGATCTCGCTGTGGCGGCGGTTCTCATCCTCCAGGACCGACGTCACCACAAAGGCCACGCGGGAACCGTCGGGAGACAGCGCAGGACTGCCGACCCCTTTCAGGCGGTAGTAGTCCTCGATCTCGAGCGGGCGGCGCGGCTGGGCGGCGACGTCGGCGGGAACGAGCAGCGCGACGGTGGCGAGCATCGCCGGGACAACGACTGCGGCTGCGGCTTTCGGGCAACTTCCGGACATCTCTGAATGCCCTCCGGTGGGAGATGGAACACGTGCGAATACCGGGTCTCAACGACAAGCTGGTGGCCGGCCGGCTCCGGCGCCATGCCGGCGGGCCAGCCGCAACTAGCCGATCCCCACCTCGATCCGGCGCCAGCGGCCCTGGCGAAAGCGGAGGACCCCCAGGCCGCACCGCGTCACGTGTCCCGCCAGGATCGCAAACCAGATGTGGTGGGGCTCGAGGCCGACCGCGGCCTGGATCGCGCCGCAAATCGCCAGAGGCAGCGCGAGTTGGGAGATGAGCGAAATGTACAGTGCGCCCCGGGTGTCGCCCGTGCCCTGCAAGGCGCCGTTGTACGCCAGCGCAACAGCCACGAAGACTCCTGAAACGCTGAGGAACGCCAGCAGCTGGGCCCCCAGCGCCGCCACCGCGGGGTCGTCCATCCCGAAAGCGTCGAGCAGCGGCCCGGGAGCGAGCAGGAAGAGCAGCCCGATGCCCACCGCAACACAGATCCCGATCCGCGACGCGACCTTCACCCCCTCTGCGGACCGCTCGGGCTTGCCCGCGCCCAGGTTCTGTCCCGCGACGGCGGCAGTCGCCCCCATCAGCCCGACCGAGGTCCAGGTAACGAGCGAGAACAGCTGGCCATAGGCCACCGAATACGCGGCCTGGGCCTCGGCGCTGCTCGCCAGCGAGCCGATGAAGCGCAGCAGGACGACTCCACCGATGTTCATGGCCACGCCCTGAATCCCCGTCGGCAGTCCGAACCGGAAGAGCTGGCGGATGATCGCCGGGTCCGGTCGCCAGTCCATGCCGCGGCGCATGCGGATCACCCAGCGGCCGCGGAAGAGGGAGTAGGCGGCGGCGACCGCCATGATCCCGGCCGCGATCACCGTGCCCATCGCCGCCCCGAGCGTGCCGAACGCCGGGATCGGGCCCAACCCGCGGATGAGGATCACGTTCAGGATCAGATTGAGCACGGTCATCCAGATGCCGAGACGCAACGGCGTCCGCGCGTCACCCGCCGAGCGCAGCGCCCCGCCCAGCATGAAGAACACCATCATCCCGAAGCTGAAGATGAAAAGTGTGCGGATGTAGGGCAGCGCCTCGGCCTGCACCGAGGGGGCGGCGTGGACCAGATCGAGAAGGGCGGGGGCGAGGAAGTAGCCGACCGGCGCCAGGATGCCGATGGACAGGATCGCCGCGGTCAGGAACGATTGGTAAACAACTTTGTTAACTATTTCGGGCTCGTTCCTGCCGGCGAACCGCGCCACCAGGACGCCCATGCCGGTAAACAGCGACCCGATGAACACGTGAACGACCAGAAAGATCTGCCACGACACGCCGATCGCCGCGTTCCCCGCGTAACCGACGAAGTTCCCCACCATTGCGTGGTCGACGAGGCCCTGGAGACCCCCGATGACGTTCTGCAGCATCGTGGGCCACGCCAGCTTCCAGACCGCGCGGCCGATGGGCCCCTCGACGATGGAGCGGTCGAAGGAGCTGGGTCGACTCCGACTAATCGCTCTTGACCAGCCTGGCGCCGAACAGCGCTCCGATCGCGCCCAGCACCGGATTCAGCCACACACTCCACGTCGGCTGCTGGGAGGTCATCATTGCTTCCGACATGGAAACACCCGGTGGGCGGACACCCGACGCCGCGTCCGTCACGGGATCATAGAGCAGCGCGGTCGCTACGCCCAGCACGACGACCAGCGCCACAAGCATCCACACGCCGCGCTTGTCGGCGGAGACCCTGGCGCACACCAGACCGCCCATGACCGCGGCAATCAGGCCGATCGCGACCGACAGGACGTTCCATGTCCCCGACACCTCCCAACTCCCCGGCTGGAAGGCTCCGTCCGCGCCCAGCATCGTCCAGACGCCCAACATCAGCACGAAAACGCAGCCGTACATGACGACCCAGCCCAGCACCGCCCCTCCGACGTTGCGCAAATGCTCGTTCATCGTACCTTCCTCCCCCCTCTTGTGATCGGACGAGACCGAGAGACGGTAAGCCGGACGCCGAAAGCGGGCAACCGGATTCAAACGGGCTTAAGCCGGGAGACGGACGTGGAAAACGATGCAAGCGTGATCGACCTGTCGGTCGAGATCGACGCGAGCCCCGCGACGGTGTGGTCGATCCTCACCGAACCGGAGCTTTTTTCGACCTGGATGCAGGGCGAGGTCACCTTCGAACCGAAGCCTGGAAGCCCGTTCCGGGCGGCGTTTCCGAACTTCAACATCGTGATCGCCGGCGAGATCGTGGCCGTGGACGCGGATGCGCGTCGCCTGGAACTGACCTGGGGGATGGAGACGGGAATCCAGGCCGACACGTACCCGGCCGGGTCCTCGCTGCTGGAGTTCCGGGTGAACGCCGCCGGGTCGGGGTGCAGGGTCGACCTGCGTCACAGCGGGCTGCCCTCGGCAAAGGCGGCAAAGCAGCAGGAGGGCGGCTGGCACTTCCAGATGAGCCGGCTCAACCTGGAGGCGAACCGGATCGACCTGGGCGCGGGACTGGAGCGCACGCTGCCGGAATGGGTCTCCGCGTGGAACGAGCAGGACGAAGAGAAGCGCATGGCCGCACTGCGCCGGTGCTGCGCGGAAGACATCACCTTCCGGGACGACTGGACCGGCCTCACCGGAGTCGGCCTGCTCTCCATGCATATCGCCGGCTGTCACCACTACATGCCCGGCTACAGCCTCGAGCACACGGGCGACGTGCGCGTCTGCCGTGGCGAGGCGCTGGTCGGATGGCGCGCCACCGGACCGGGCGGCGGCAGCGAGGGATTCAATCACATCAAGGCGGATCCGGACGGGACGATCCGCCGGGTGACCGGCTTTCAGAAAGCCTGACGGACGGCTCGGGGCGCGAGCCTGACGCGCCCTACCCCAGCGTCTCCGCGAAGGTCGGCGCCGCCCGGTGGCCGGTCGCCTGTTCGTACGCGTACGCGATGCGCAGGAGCACGGGCTCGCTCCAGCGGCGGCCGAAGAAGGACACGCCCACCGGCAGCCCCGACACGAACCCCATCGGCACCGTGATGTCCGGATACCCCGCGATCGCCGCCGGACCCGCGCTCGACCCGCCGCCGAGCGAGTCGCCCAGGATGTGGTCGGTCTTCCAGCCCGGACCGCGCGTCGGAGCGACGATCGCGTCCAGGTTGTGCTCGTCCATCACCGCGTCGATCCCGTCCTCGCGGCTGCCACGCTGGATCGCGCGGACCGCGTCGAGGTAGACCTGGTCGGTCAGCGGCCCGCGCGCCTCCGACGCAATCAGCCGCTCCTGCCCGAAGTGCGGCATCTCCAGGTCGGCGTTGCGCTCGTTGAACGCGATGACCTCGGCGAGCGTCTTCACGGGCGCGTCCGGCCCCAGGCTGGCCAGGTACGCGTTCAGGTTGGCCTTGAACTCGTACTCGAGCACCAGCAGCGGCTGTTCGTCGTTCCAGGCCGCGTTGGGCAGGTTGGCGGGATCCACCACGACCGCGCCCGCCTCGCGCATCGCCTCGACCGCTTCGTCGAAGACCGCCACCACATCGGGCGAGAAGCCCGGAAAACTCCTGGCCACGCCGACGCGCGCGCCCTGCAGGCCGCCCGCGTCCAGAAACTGCGTGTAGTCCGCGTGCGCGTTGCCCTCGCTCGCCGCCGTAGCCGGATCGCGCGGATCCACGCCGGTGACCGGCCCCAGCAGCGCGGCCGCGTCGGCCACCGTGCGGCACATCGGGCCCGCGGTATCCTGCGAGTGCGAAATGGGGATGATCCCGGAGCGGCTCCACAGCCCCACCGTCGGCTTGATCCCCACGATCCCGTTGGTCGAGGAGGGGCACATGATCGACCCCCCGGTCTCGGTGCCGACGGTCAGCGCCGACAGGTTCGCCGCGGCCGCCACGCCCGAGCCGGAGCTCGACCCGCACGGGTTGCGGTCGAGCGCATACGGGTTGCGGCACTGGCCGCCCCGCGCACTCCACCCGCTCGTCGCCCGCTCCCCGCGGAAGTACGCCCACTCGCTCATGTTCAGCTTGGCCAGGATGATCGCGCCCGCCTCGCGCAGCCGCTGCGCGACGAACGAGTCCTGCGGCGGAATCGAGCCCTCCAGCGCGAGCGACCCCGCCGTGGTCGTCATGCTGTCGCGCGTGTCGAGGTTGTCCTTGAGCGCGACCGGAATGCCGTGCAGGGGCCCGCGCGGCCCGCTCGTCCGCCGCTCCTCGTCGAGTTCATCGGCGATGTCCAGCGCCTCCGGGTTGGTCTCGATCACCGACCGCAACTCCGGACCCTGCCCATCCAGCGCCGCGATGCGTTCCAGGTAGAGCTCGGTGATCGAGCGCGCCGTCCGCTCGCCGGAGTCCATCGCCGCCTGCAGGTCGGCGACCGTGGTCTCGTCCAGTTCAAAGGCTCCGGGCCGGGTGCCCGCGGCCCCGGCCCCTGCTCCCGCACCGGGCTCCGAATCCCGCGTCGGGCTGTCGGGAGCGCACGCGGAAGTGCCCAGCGCGGCGGCGGCGCCCCCGGCGATTGACGTTCCGATAAAGCGGCGGCGGTCGATCATGGTCAGACTCCGCGGCGGCGCGGAGCCGGCGGCAGCGCGTCCACCAGTTCGATCATCCGCGCCTGCTGGTCTTCGTCGGGCAGCCCGCCCATGCCGGCGCCCAGGTTGTCGATCATGTGCTCCGGGTTGCTCGTGGCCGGCGTCACGCACGTCACCGCCGGGTGCGCCGCGGCGAACTTGATGAAGAACCGCGCCCACGAATCGGCACCGAACTCATGGGCCCACTCGGGCACCTCGCGGTCGCCGATCCGCGACCACAGCCGGGTGCGGCCGAAGGGCACGTACACCAGGATCCCGATGCCCTGGTCCTCGGCCACCGGGAAGATCTCCTCGGCCGCGCTCCGGTTGTCGACCGCATAGTCGATCCCGATGAAGTCGAGCGGATAGTCCTGCATGGCCTGCACGAGCGCCGGATACTGCCGCTTGCTGGTGCTGGTAATCCCGATGTAGCGGATCCGCCCCTCCTGCTTCAGCTCCTCGATGATGCCCACCTGCGTGGGCGGGTCACCCAGGTTGTGCACCTGGATCAGATCCATCTCATCCACGCCGAAGTACTCGAAGGAACGCTCGACCTGCGCGCGGGCCGCAGCCGGATCCGCCGCTGCGCCTCCCCGCCCCGCCACGTTGACCTTGGTCGCCCAGAAAATCCGGTCGGAGATGCCCATCTCCGTCGCCAGCCGTCCGGACACCTCCTCGGAGGATCCGTAACTGGGCGCCGTGTCGAACACGGTTCCGCCGTAGTCCACAAAGGTGCGCAGCACATCGCGAAGCTGACTCACATCGTCGCCCCGGGCCACCCGCGAAAACGTCGCGGAACTCCCCAGCCCCACGATCGGCACCTGCTCGCCCGTAGCCGGAATCGCGCGGGTCATCATTTCCTGCCGTCGCAACGCGCGGAGCAAGCCGGGATCGAGAGCAAGCACCGCCCCGGCGGCGCCGGCGGCTGCGGTCGATTGGAGCCATTCACGTCGGGTCAACATCGGTCGGATCCTCCCTGGAAGTGGTTCCCGCAGCCATCTCGAAGCCGCGGAACGTCATATTGTGTGGCCTCGCGCGAAGCCGCAACGCCACAGCGGGTACATACAGGGACAAACGGGACCCCGCTCCCGTTGGGAGGCCGAGAACCTTGCCCCGGCCAGCGCCCCCGAACCACGATCACCGGGCACGAGTCCCCCCCGCACGACACGAGTCCCCCCAGGCCCCGACGCCGGAAAGGAACGACGATCCACTGCGAGCCTGCATTCTGAAACGGCAGACGCCCATCGAAAGCCGGCCCCTGCAAACCGTCGAGGTCGCGCGACCCGAACCCGGCCCCGGCGAAGTCCGGATCCGCGTCACGGCCTGCGGCGTTTGCCGCACGGATCTGCATGTAATCGAAGGGGATCTGAGGGCGGCGAACCTGCCGCTGGTCCCCGGCCACCAGGTGGTGGGCGTGGTGGAGGCGCGGGGAGCCGGCGCGAGGCGGTACCGGCCGGGAGACCGCGTGGGCATCGCCTGGCTGCGCGGCACTTGCGGCGCGTGCGGATACTGCACGGCGGGGCGAGAGAATCTCTGCAGTGAATCGGTCTACACGGGGTATCACCGCGACGGTGGCTACGCCGAGGCCGCGGTGGTCCACCAGGACTTCGCGTACCGGATCCCGGCAGCCTTCGAGGACGCCGAAGCGGCGCCGCTGCTCTGCGCGGGGATCATCGGCTACCGGGCGCTGGAGCGGGCCGAGTTGCAGACGGGGGGACGCCTCCTCCTGGTGGGGTTCGGGTCATCCGCGCACGTGGTGCTGCAGATCGCGCGGCACCGCGGCCACGAGGTCTTCGTCGTCACGCGGGCGGCGGGCCACCAGGCCCTGGCGCGCGGGATGGGTGCCGCGTGGGCGGGCGGCCCGGGCGACCGGCTCCCCGCAAGGGCGCACTCCGCGATCGTGTTCGCACCGGCCGGCGAGACCGTGCCGGCCGCGCTGGAGGCGGTGGGCCCCGGGGGCACGGTGGCGCTCGCCGGGATCCACATGAGCAGGATCCCCCCGCTCGACTACGAGAAACACCTGTTCCACGAGAAGCGGCTGCAGAGCGTCGAGGCCAACACCCGCGACGACGGGCGGGAACTCCTGAAAGCCGCCGCGGAAATCCCCATCCGGCCCAGGGTCACCAGATTCCCGCTGGAGCAGGCCAACGAGGCGCTGATCGCACTCAAGTCGGGAAGGATCGACGGGTCGGGGGTGCTGGTAGTGGGTGCGCGGTAGCGGCCACGGGCCCGGCACCACCCTGTGGCACGGCGAGCGCATCGACTGGGCGTGGGCCCTGGACTGGTTCTGCAACGAACAACAACGATGCTGAACGTTAATGCATCGCCACCACCACCTTTCCGTCGGCCCGTCCGGACTCGAGCAGCTCGTGGGCAGCGGCGGTGTCCACGAGCGGGAATGTCTCCGCGATTCGGACCTCCAGCTGGTCCGCGCACAACCACGCCGTGAGATCGCGGATCGCCGTCTGGCGCGCCGCGGCCGGAAGCAGGTAGCCCTGCACGAAGTGGATCCGCAGGTCCTTGAAGGCCAGCGGGTAGTAGGCCAGCGGCAACTCCGGTCCCGAGGTCGACGAATACGACGCGATCGTGCCGTTCGGCCGCAGCACCTCCACGTCGATCCCGATGTTGGCCGCGAGGTCCACCTCGATCACGCGATCCACCCCGTCGCCGCCGGTCAGATCCCGTACCCGACCCGCCACATCTTCCCGGGCGCGGTTCACCACGTGGCGCGCACCGCCCCGCACCGCCGCCTCCCCCTTCGCGGCGCCGCTCACCGTTGCGATCACCTCGGCCCCGCCCAGCGCCGCGATCTGCACGGCCATGTGGCCCACCGCCCCCGCCCCGCCCTGCACGAGCACGCGCTTACCGCGCACCGGCCCGTCCCCCAGCACGGCGTAGTGCGCGGTGCACCCGGGGACGCCCAGCCCGGCCCCGACCGACCATGGCACCCCGTCCGGCAGCCGCACCGCCTGCCCGGCCGGCACCGTCACCCACTCCGCGGCAGTCCCGAACGGCCGTCCGCCACCGCCGCCCTGCGCGTTCCACACCCAGACCCGCTCACCGATCCGCCCCGGATCGACCCCCTCGCCCACCGCGTCAATCGTCCCCGCCCCATCCGAGTGAGGGATCACGCGTGCGTGCCCCATATCCATGCCGAGCCAGCCGCCCCGCCGCTTGGTATCGGAGGGATTGACCCCCGACGCCGCGACGCGAACGCGAACCTCCCCTCGCCCCGGGCGCGGCGTCTCGGCCTCCCCGTAGCGGAGCACGTCCCGGGCGGGGCCCGTCGACTCGTACCAAACCGCTTTCATGCAAAGGCGCGCCGTCAGCCGGGAAACTGGCTCCGGTCGATCGCCGGGACGAGCTTCAGCGCGTTCTCGTAGTAGATCTTCCGCAGCACTTCGTCGGGGAGGCCCAGGCCGTACATCTGCCAGAACGCGTGGTAGTTGCGGTAGTAGTCGAAGTAGTCGTCCTCGGTCTCGAAGACGCGGAAGTAGGTGTGGAATTCCTCCTGGTTGTAGGAGTCCTTCCCCATCAGAACGCGGTCGCCGTACTCGATCAGCCACTCGCGCGCGAACCGCGGCTGCCGGCCCAGTTCGTACACGACCGCGCCCAGGCCGACGTACATGTTCGGGATCTCGTCGAGGATCTCGCCGAGCCTCGCGAGGTCATGGCCGAGCCAGCCGAGGTGGGCCGCGATGAAGTTCGTGTTGGGGTGGTTGCGGAAGAGGTTGTGCTGCTCGCCGATGATCTGCTCGAACGAGGGGAACCGGTCGGGAGGCCGAATCCGCCGCGGCCGCAGCCGCAGTTCGAGCCAGCGCTCGTTGAAGCGGTCGTGGGGCTGCCAGAATTCGGCGGGGTCGGCGGAGTGGATGAGCACCGGAATCCCGAGCTCGCCGGCCTTGTCCCACAGCGGCGCCATTCGCGGGTCGTCAACCGGGATCCGGTTCCCGTCGGTGTCCCGATCCGCCATGCCGAGGCCCTTGAAGATCTTGAGGCCCGCGGCCCCGTTCCTCACGTCCTCTTCGAGTTGCGCGGCGGCCTCCTCGCCCCAGTCGGGCTCCCCGACGCCGAAGAAGTTGGTGTTGGCGAAGAAAACAAAGCGCGACGGGTGCCGCGCGGTCATGTTCTCGAGCCCCGCGGTCAGCGAGAAGCCGCTGCCACCGGAGAGGTTCACCATGACCGCCATGTTGAGTTCATCCATCTCCCCCACCAGCCGCTCGATGTCGGCGGCCGACATCCTCTCGCCACGCTGATGGCCGTGAATGTCCACGAACGGGAAGCGGGCCCGGGTGACCGGGTTCTCCGGGACGACCAGGGTGTTGCGCGGCTCGTACTCGACGACGGTAACGTCCTGGGCGGCCAGCGGGGACAGGGCCGGGATGGCGAGGCCGGGGACGGAAGCGGCGAGAACGGCTGTGGCGACAAGGGCAAGACTCCGGAACATCACTCTTCTCCCCTTCAGGTCCTGCGGATCTTCATCAGCAGATAACGTTTGTGCGCGGCGAACAAGGCCGGATCGAGCACGGCCGCGCTGCGGACCGCGGCATCGCTGGCGCGCTCGGCCACGTTCTCCAGAACGTAATGGAGTGCCGGGTTTTTTGCGCGGAGCTTGTCGTGCGCGAAGTCGAGTGCGGGGAGCGCGATGCGATCGGTGAGCATGCGGGCGAAGGCCAGCGTCGGAAGCACGTGGGCGGTGATGTCGGATTCGTGGATCACCTTGAATCCGTGCCGCCGCAGACTGGTGCGAAAGGTGTCGAGGCGCCATCCGGACCGGTGGCGCCGGTCGGTGCGTCGGCCATCGGTGCGGCGGCCCACCCGGAAGTAGTCGGCCACGATCCATGTGCCAGAATGTATTAGGATTTTGTCCAATACACCGAAAACACCCTCAGCGTTCATGTACTGGAGGGACTCCGCGTGGATGATGGTGCCAAAATATGCTTTGTATTTGTCAACATCGGTGTCTTCGAAACGGCAATGCAGGACGGGAACGCCGGGGTAGGACCTGCGAATGTGCTCGGCCTGGAAGCGGTCCGGGGTGAGGCCCGTGACGTCGTGGCCCGCTGCGCGGAGGAGTCCCGGCATGCCGCCCATTCCGCAGCCGGCATCGAGGATCGGCGCGTCGGAGGGCTCGATCAGAGCGATCACCTCTTCGGCGTAGCGGGCCTGGGCTCGATGCAGGTCGTCGAAGCTGATCGCCTCGGGGGGCGTGTCGGGGTTGTCGAAGTAGCCGTAGTGGAGGAAGTCTCCCGGGAGCATGCGGTTGTAGAGCGCCAGCTGGGCGTTGGCATGCACGGCTGGGACGCGGCGATGCACCCGTCGGCGCCCGAGCCAGCGGAGTACGTGGTGCGGCAACAGCGCGCGGCCGAGGATCTGCTTCAGGATCCAGCGGATGCCGCTGCCGCCCCCGCCGGCTCCGCTACCCGCGCTCAATCCGCCGCACAGCCGCTCATCGTATTCGACAGCCCCTTCAGATAGTCGTCATTGCGGACCAATCCGAATCTCCCTCCCCCCGCAGATTGACGCAACGCCACTTCCCGGTTCCCTGGCGCATACTTAGTATTCAGTCCCTCCCCTGGTCACCAGAGAGGTCGTTCCATTCACCCCGCAGGAGAAACCGATGAAGATCGCCCGCACGCTCGCCCCCCTTTCCCTGACACTCGCCTTCGCGGCCACCGCCGACGCCCAGGACCGGCCGGCCAGCCCCCGCGGCGAAGCCGCCACGCAGGTCGGTGGCTCATACAACGACAACGGCCGCTACGAGGGCGGCAGCTGGGTCGTGGTCGACTACGGCCGGCCGATCCTGCGCGGGCGCGACCTCTTCGGCTCCGGGGCGGAGTACGGTCAGGCGTTCCTGCGCGGTGCACCCGTCTGGCGGCTCGGCGCCAACCAGTCCACCACCTTGATGACCGAGACGGACCTCATGTTCGGCGGCCAGCGCCTGCCGGCCGGCGAGTACACCGTGTTCGTCGAGCTCACCGAGAGCGAGTGGACGCTGATCTTCTCCAACTGGGGAGCCAAGGCCAACCCGCGCGACGAGGACCCGAACACGCTGTGGGGTGCCTACAACTACACGCCGGACCGTGACGTGCTGCGCACGACCATGAGCGTGGCCACAAGCGCAATGTCCGCCGACCAGATGGTGATCGCCTTCACCGACATGACGAGCGATGGCGGCATGCTCACGGTCTGGTGGGACGACCAGGTCGCGAGTGCGGCGTTCTCGGTTGCCAGGTAGGGGGCGCGCGCGCCGAAACGGGGGCGCCGGACCCCGCTAGCGCCTTCCCCCGATCAGCAGCGGGCGCTCCGGCACGTAGCGCACCATGCGCATGCGGTTGATTTCGCCGGCGTAGATGTTGCCGTCGAAGTCGACGCCCAGAAACTCGATCCCCGGGCCGACGTTCTCGTCGTGCTGGGGGATGAAGTAGGTGACCCAGGCCTGCTCGGTCTTGAGGTCGCCGATGCGGATGCCCTTCTCCCAGCCGAAGTTGCTGCGCCAGGGGTCGGGCGGGCCGGTACGCAGGTCGCCCGAGAGGCCGTCGCCCGCGTACAGGATGTCGTTGGGATCGATGAAGAGGCCGCTCGGCTTGCCGTACTGGGTCCAGATGTAGAGAAGGTCCCCTTCCGGGTCGAAGACCTGGATGCGGCTGTTGCCCCGGTCCGCGACGTAGACGCGCCCGCGAGAGTCGATCTTGATGTCGTGGGGATCGCTGAAGCGTGCGGGCTCGCGGCTCTCGGAGCCGATGCCGCCGCCGATGGCGCGGATGAACGTGCCGTCGGGGGCCAGCCGGACGATGCGGTTGTTGCCGCCCCGGTGGCCGTCGGCGATCCAGATGTCGCCGCTGGGCGCGATCGCCACGCCCGAGGGCCCGTTGAAGTGCGACTCGTCGTCGCCGTGCACGCCCGCTTCGCCGAGGCGCATCACCACCTCGCCCTGGCGTGTGAGCTTGAAGACCTGGTGGCCCATCCCCATGGACTCGCCCAATGCGGCCCGCGCATCGCCGTGCGCGCCGCCCTCCGTGACCCACAGGTAGCCGTCCCGGTCGAGCGCGAAGCCGTGCGGGAAGGCGAAGAGTCCCGCGCCGTAGCTGTCCACCAGGTTGCCTTCCAGGTCGAACTTGAGGATCGGATCGAGATCGGTGCCCGCGCACTGGTTGGCACCGCAGCGGTCGAGGATCCACAGATGCTCGCCGTCGGGGTCGGGGATCACCCCGCTGACGATGCCGAGCGTGCGGCCCTCGGGCAGCCTTTCCCAGCCGAGCGTGGCGCGGTACGGGTTGGGGAAGGTCTGGGCGTCGAGGGCGGTGGCCAGAAGCAGGCCGACTGCAATTGCCTGCGCACTGCGGCGTAGCATTATCATGTTGAGGCGGCTCGTGGCTGGGTCGCCGTCGCGACTTGATCGTCGTCCCGTTCTCACCTGGAATCTATGCAGGGATATGTAATGAAACCGAGAATGCTGTATCCGATGGCCGTCGGCGTCGCGATCACCGCCGCGTGCGGGCCCGTCGACTCCCCCGCGCCCGAGGTGCCGACCGAAGTTCCCGTGGACCCGCTTTGCGATCCCGCCATCTCGGTGTCGGACGGCTTCTGCGCGCGCGTCTACCACCCTGGCGTGGGCGCCGCCCGGCAACTGGCGGTGGCCGCCAACGGTGACGTGTTCGTGGCGCTACGCAACCGCGGCACCACGACGGGCGGCGTCGTGGCGCTGCGCGACCTCGATGGGGATGGCACCGCGGACCAGACAGAGCGGTGGGGCGATGAGGGCGGGAGCGGGATCGTGCTGGGCGACGGGGTGCTGTACCTGGCGACCAACAACGCGGTCCTGCGCTACCCCGTCGCCGCCGGTTCGCTGACGCCGTCCGGTGCACCCGAGACCATCGTCGACGGACTTCCGAGCGCGCGCAATCATCCGACCAAGAGCATCGCCCTGCACCCCGATGGCAGCGTCTTCATCGGCATCGGCTCGCCGTCCAACGCCTGCCAGACCACTCCGCGCACACCCGGCGCACCCGGTCGCGATCCGTGCGGCGAACTCACTGCGCGGGCGGGAATCTGGCGCTTTTCGACCGACGTCCTCGGACAGACCCAGGCGGACGGGGAACGCTTCTCGACCGGCGTGCGCAACGCCGCGGCAATCGCGGTGCACCCCGGGTCCGGCGAGCTGTACGCGGTCATACACGGGCGCGACCAGCTGCGCGAGCTCTGGCCCGCGCACTTCACGACCACCGACGGCACCGAGAAGCCCTCCGAGGAATTCGCCCACATCCGCCAGGAGTCCGACTTCGGCTGGCCGTACTGCTTCCACGATCCGGGCAACAACACCAAGGTGCTGGCGCCCGAGTACGGCGGCGATGGCGTCGCGGTCGGGCGTTGCGCCGACATGGACATGCCCGCGATCGGACTGCCCGCCCACTGGGCCCCCAACGCGATGGCGTTCTCGAGCGGTGACGCCTTCCCCCCGGCCTACCGGAACGGCGCTTTCGTCGCCTTTCACGGGTCGTGGAACCGGACGCCCGTTCAGGCCGGCTACAACGTGGTGTGGATCCCGTTCGAGGGCGACGCACCGACCGGAGACTGGTCCGTCTTCGCGGACGGGTTCGCAGGAGGGCAGATCACGTCGTCCAACCAGGCGGACAACCGTCCGACGGGGGTGGCGGCGGGACCGGACGGCTCGATCTACGTGAGCGACTCGCTGCGCGGAAAAATCTGGAAGATCGTCGCGGGATAGCTCAAGCCTTCCAGGCTATCGCCCGAACATCTCCCCCAAGGCACCGCGATCCGCCGCACACACGCCCCGTTCGGTCACCAGTCCCGTCACGAGGCGCCTGGGCGTCACGTCGAAGGCGTAGTTGGCCGCGCGGGTTCCCTCCGGCACCACCCGCACCCGCCGCTCCACGCCATCGTCGTCCACGCCCCACACGCGGGTGACCTCTTCCGGATCGCGCTCCTCGATCGGGATGCTCGCGCCGTCCTCGATCGACCAGTCGATGCTCGGCGACGGCGCGGCCACGTAGAACGGGACGCCGTTGTCGCGGGCCGCAAGGGCGAGCGGATAGGTGCCGACCTTGTTGGCCACGTCGCCTGCAGCGGTCGTGCGGTCCGTTCCGACGATCACCACGTCGACCTTGCCGCGGCTCAGCAGGTGCCCCGCCGCGCTGTCGGACACGAGGGTGTGCGGCACGCCGTGCTGACCCAGTTCCCACGAGGTGAGGCCCGCACCCTGGAAGCGCGGGCGCGTCTCCCGGACCCAGACGTGAACGCGCAGTCCCTCGTCGTGGGCCAGGTACATCGGCGCGGTCGCGGTGCCCCAGTCGACCGTGGCCAGCCAGCCCGCGTTGCAGTGCGTCATGACGTTGAGTTGGCGCCCGGCACCGTGCCCGCCAGCGCGCGCGCCGCCGTGGGCGATCTCCCGGAAGATCCCGAGCCCGTGCTCGCCGATGCTGCGGTTGATTCGCACGTCGTCTTCGCACAGCCCGGCGGCGAAGTCCCAGGCCGCAGCCGCCCGCTCGCCGGGGGGCAAGCCGCGAAGCAGAGCGCCCGCCGCCTCCAGCGCCCACTTCAGGTTGACCGCCGTCGGCCGGGTCGCCGCCAGGAGCGCGGTCGCCCGTTCGAGCGAGGCGTCGGAGGGATCGGCGCGCATGGCCAGCGCGACCCCGTAGGCGGCAGTCGCGCCGATCAGCGGGGCCCCGCGCACGACCATGTCGCGGATCGCCTGCGCCGCGTCCGCGGCCGACTCCAGCGGTATGGTCTCGAACCGGTGCGGAAGGAGGGTCTGGTCGATGACCCGGACCCCCCTCCCGTCGCCCCCTGTGAAGATCGCGCGGTAGGGGACGCCGCCGACCTTCATTCGGCCTCCCCTCCGCCGATCAAGTCACCGGCCTCTCCTGCTCCGCAAGGTGCACGTCCAGCCACGCGGCCCAGCGCGCCCACAGGTCGAGCAGCGTCTCCCTGGTCGCGGGTCCGTGGTCCTCGAACGGATAGAGATACATCGCCGCATCCTTGCCCAGCCCGTTGAGGGCGTGGAAGAGGCGCGGCGAATGGTCCGGGGCCGTGCCCACGTTCTGGTCGTGCATGCCGTGGTAGAGGAGCAGCGCGCCGGTCAGGTTGTTCGCGTACACGAACGGGGACATGCCCAGGTAGACCTCGCGCGCGTCCCAGAAGTGGCGGCGCTCCCGCTGGAATCCCAGGGGTGTGAAGGTGCGGTTGTAGTTGCCGTCGCCCGCGATCCCAGCCTTGAAGAAGGGCGTGTGGACCATGGCGTTTACCGTGCCGAAGGCACCGTAGGAATGGCCGCCCAGACCCAGTCTGCGGCGGTCGATGATTCCGCGCGCGTCGAGCTCGTCGATCACGGCGGCGAGGTTGTTGCGCAGATCGTGCTGGTAGTTGTTGTTGATCCGTCCGGCCTCGCCCACGATCGGAGCATCGGGCTCGACCACGACGTACCCGAGCCGCACGAGGTACTCGATCGACCGGGTCCCGAAGTTGGGGAAGGCGTTCTTGTTGAAGGTCCGGGCGCCCTCGTCGTACGACTCCTGATCCTCGTATTCGCGCGGGTAGAACCAGAACATTGCCGGGCGCTCCTGTCCTTCCACGAAGTCCGGAGGCAGCGTCACGTTCACCAGGAAGCTGAAGCCGTCGGGTCGCTCGACCGTGAAGCGCTCGCGCGGCGCGTTGGTGAGGTCGGGCGTGTAGTCGACGTTGCTCGTCAGCTGCGTGCGCGTGTCGCCGTCGACCAGGAACGACTGGCCGATTTCGGTCGGGCTCTCGCGGTGTACGACGAAGCGGCCCGCGGCGGCGTCCAGCACCGAAGTGATGCGCTCGGATTCGCCGTCGCTGGAACTCTCGTAGACGCGTTCCCTGTCGCCCGTGCGGATGTCGACGCGGTCCATGAACGACCTGGGCGACTCCGCCAGCGGATCCTCGGAGTACTGCGTCCCCATCAGGAAGACGGATTCGGTCCCGTCCTCCCCCGTGATCTCGACGAACTGGTTGCCGGCGCCCCCGCCACCGCCGCCCCCGAAGCGGAAGACGGCGCCTCCGCCCGCGCGCCCGCCGCTCATCAGCAGCGAGCCCGGATTGGCGTAGAAGTCCTCGGAGTCCCACTCGCTGATCGTGTAGCGCGTTTCGGGATCGTCCAGCCGGACCGCATACTCGGTCACCGTGCCGCGCGCGCCGCCCCCGCCGAAGGCCGCCGGGCCACCCCCGCCCCCACCGGGCCGCTGGGTGACGAAGAGCCACCCGTAGTCGGCCGTGTAGCGATGATTGGCCATGCGCCGGTCGCTCTCGTAGAGGATCGTCGTGTCCTCTTCGCCGAACGGCGGCGACCAGAGCACCACGCGATCCTTGCGGCGGGCGTCGGAACGCTCGTCCTCGTCCTCTTCATCGGCAGCGTCCTCGCCCTCTTCCTCTTCCGGCTCGGGCTCCATCTGCAGGAAGACGAGCCCGGCCCCGTCCTCGCGCCAAGCCATCTGGCGGCGGTCGGCCTCCTCCTCGTCACCCGCGACTCCGGGGGCGGACGGGGCGCCGCGAATGCCCGTGTTGAGTTCGGTCTCCTCGATCTCGGCAAGCACGTTGCCGTCGCGGTCCCAGATCTCTTCGACGCGGCCGAAGCTGGTAACCGGGACGATGTAGCTGAACGGCTCGATCATCGTGGTGACGCGCGCGTGCTGTCCGTCCGGCGAAAAGTCGAAGCTGCGGATCAACGCCGGCTCGCCGACGGAGGTGACGCGCCGGTTGTCGACCGCGATCGTGGCCAGCTGACCGGTGACGTGCCACTTGAGCAGCGCTTCGTCATGGGGCGTCGCCATCAGGCTCGCGTACGTCCGCAGCACGTTCTTGCCGTCTTCCGTCTGCTTGACCTGCGGGCCGCTCGGGACGCCCGGCGCCATGGGACGGGACGGGCGATCCTCGGGAACGAGCACGGTCGCGATCTCGTCGCCGCCGGAGGTCCACTGGAAGGTGGTGACCATGGTCGCGAGCACGGGGTCGCGGGTGACCTGCCGCGAATCGCCGCTCTCCGGGTCGGCCACCTGGATGTGCGTGGCATCGTCGAAGTGGACATAGAAGGCGATCCGGGACCCGTCCGGTGACCACTGCGGAGCGGAGACCCGGGCGTCGCTCGGGACCTCGATGTCCGTGACGGATCCGTCGGCCGCCGAAATCACCTGCAGCCCGGCTGAACTCCGCGTGGAGAGTCTGCGGTGGCGATTCGCCTGGGGCTCGAAGAACTGGCCGCCGAGCTCGTCGAACGGACGCGAAAAGCGGTCCATTGTGACCGGGCCGTCGCCGACCTCGTGGAGGAACCAGCGGCCGTCCGGGCTGCGCTGGTTGAGCGTCACATTGAGGTAGCGCGGCGCGAGCACGGCCTCGGCGATCTCCGCAGGCGGCTGCACCCAGTCCTTGGCCGCGAGAATCCTTTCGGCCGCGGTCGGCGGAACCTGATTGGCGCCGTCGCCGGCATCCTGGGCCGACAACACACGGCCGGGCAGGGCAATGGCAAGAAATGCCAACAGGGCAAGGAACGTGTGGGGAATCCTGCTGGCGAGCGTGCTTCGAGAAGCGAGGCGGATCATGACTTCCTCCTGTCCGTCCTTTTTTGGGGGCTTCACTGGCGATTGGCGGGGAACGATAACGTGGGGACACGGCGGCAAACCCGACAGGGGCAGTTCTCCCGAAGGGATCGGACTCTCGCGGCCCGCCGCGTCGGATGCGACTTTCTCCAGCCCCCACGCAAGGAGGCATCAGGTGCCAAACCCAACCCCCGCGCTCGCCGTCGCACTCGCCGCCGCCCTGAGCCCGACCCCGGCGTCCGCCCAGACCCCAACCGACTGGGACATCACGCAGCCCCGCGGCGAGACCCGTGAGATCGCCTTCACCACGACCGAGGGCACCTGGATGTCGGTTGATGTCTCGCCGGACGGAACCTGGCTCGTCTTCGACCTGCTCGGCCACATCTACAGAATGCCCGCGGGCGGCGGCGAGGCCGCCAGCATCACCCAGGATTCCGATCTCGCGCTCAACATCCACCCCGTCTTCTCGCCCGACGGTTCGGAGATCGCGTTCATTTCGGACCGCGAGGGCCAGAACAACCTCTGGATCATGAACGCCGACGGCACGGATCCGCGTCCCGTGTTCACGAACATCAACATCCGCGCGTCGGAGCCGGTGTGGACCCCGGACGGCCAGTACATCGTGGTGCGGCAGACCGACCTGAACGCCGGCGGGCTCTTCTCCTACGGCCTGTTCATGTACCACCGCGACGGTGGCACCGGAATCGAGCTCGTCGCGTACACCACCGAGATGCCGGGCTGGCCATCGGTCTCGCCCGACGGACGGTATCTGTATTTCCACCAGTTCGTGGGATCGATCCTTCCCTACGGCGGGCAGGATTCCTCCCAGGGCGACTTTCAGATCCGGCGGCTGGAACTGGCCACCGGAGAAGTCACTCGCATTACCAGCGGACAGTCCATGCAGCAGGGGCGCATGACGAGCGGCGGCGCATTCGCCCCCGAAGTCTCCCCCGACGGGCGTTTTCTGGCGTTCGGACGAAGAATCCCCGACGGTCTGCTGGAGTTCCGCGGACACGTCTTCGGCCCGCGGACCGGGCTCTGGCTGCGGGACCTGGAGGACGGTACCGAGCGCCTGGTCATGGACCCCGTGGAGTGGGACATGTCCCAGGAGATCACCCGGGCGGGGCCGATCCTCCCCCGGTTCACGTGGTCCGCCGACGGCAGCCGCGTCTACCTGTCGCAGGGCGGGGGCATACGGGTTCTGGACCCCGCCAGCGGCAGCGTGGGGACCGTGCCGTTCACCGCGCGCGTCCAGCGTACGATCTCGGAAATGGCGTACGGCACGCGGAGCATTCCCGACGGGACGTTCGACGCGCGCTTTCTGCGCTGGCCCACAGGGTCGCGCGACGGGCAGCACATCGTCTTCGAGGGCGTGGGCAAGCTGTGGGTGCAGGATGCGTCGGGCGGTGATCCCCGCCGGCTCACCCCCGATTCCTTCGAGGGCTTCGAATACGCCCCGGCGTGGTCCCCGGACGGCACCGAGGTCGCGTTCACGACCTTCGACTGGGCCGACGGCGGCCATCTGTGGCGCGTCCCGGCCGATGGCGGCGAACCGACGCGGGTCTCGGACCGGCCCGCCGAGTACACGAACCCGGTGTGGAGCCCGGACGGCAGCGAGATTCTCGTGGCGCGGAGCGCGGGGGCGACGGCGCGCGGCCGCACCCCGGAGGACAACCCGTGGCACGAGCTGGTGCGGTTTCGGGGAGGCGGGGCACAGGGGGACCCGTCGGCCGGCACGGCCATCGTGAGGATCTCCCGCGAGATGGGAGCGCTGGCGCCGCTGGCCAGCTGGGGCCAGGACGGCCGCGTCTATTTCGTGAGCGGCGGCACCCTGGTTTCCGTCACCGCCGACGGCGCGGACCGACGGGAACACGTGCGCCTGCCCCCTTCCGTGGAGGCTGTAGCGTCTCCGGACGCCACCAGCGTGGCCTTTGTCACCGTGGGCGACGTCTTCGTGGCTCCGCTGCCGGCGGCGCGTTCCCCGGATGCGGTACCCGCGATTTCGCGCAAAGGGGGAAGTCTGCCCGTCACGCGGTTGACGACCCAGGGCGGACTCTTCCCGCGCTGGCGCGACGCTTCGACACTGGAATTCGGAGGCGGCGCGGTCTACGCGACCCATGACCTGGCCAGCGGCGAGACATCGACCACCGACCTCCGCCTCACCGTCCCACGGAGCGTCCCGGAAGGGTCCGTGGCCATCACGAACGCACGCGTGGTCACCCTTGACGACGCCGGCGTGATTGAGGGGGCCGACGTCGTGACCGGCCAGGGGCGCATCGTCTGTGTCGGCACATGCGACACCTCCGGCGCGGACCACACGATCGACGGCACCGGCAAGACCGTCATTCCGGGCTGGATCGACGTGCACGGACACCACAACCGCCAGTCCGCCGGACTCCTGCCGGAGCGGGGCTTCGAGCACGCCGCCTACCTGGCCTACGGCGTGACGACCACGCGCGACCCGGCCGCGTGGTCGGCCAATGTCTGGAGCACGAAGGACCTGGCGCAGGCGGGCCGGATGGTCGGGCCGCGCATCTACGCGACCGGCGAAACCCTGACCGCGGGCGACACCCCCTGGAAGGCCGACGTGGTCTCGCGCGAGGACGCGGACCACCAGGCCGCGCGACTGCAGAACTGGGGAGCCGAGAGCATCAAGCAGTACCTCCAGCCGAACCGGCGGCGGGCCCAGTGGCTCGTGGACGCGGCCCGGGAGCGCGGCATGATCGCCACGTCCGAAGGGGGCAACTTCGACCTGTCCCACAACATCGGCCTCGTCATGGACGGGCACGCGGGTTTCGAGCACGCACTCGTGCAGTTCCCCATCTATTCCGACGTCTCACGCTTCCTGGGGCAGGCCGGCTTCTACTACTCGCCAACCGTCGTCGTCGGGGGATCGGCCCCGTGGAGCGAGGAGTACTTCTTCCAGCGCGAAGACACCTGGCTGGACGAGAAGAGCCGGCGCTGGCTCCCCTGGCGCCACCTGATCCCCCACGCCCGCCGCCGCATGATGCGTCCCGAGACCGACTACGGCTTCAAGCTCGTGGCCGAAGGGCTTGCCGACGTAATCGCCGCGGGCGGCTATGGCGGCATCGGGTCCCACGGTCAGCAGCACGGACCGGCCTCGCACTGGGAGGTGTGGATGTACGCCGAGGCGCTGGGACCGCTCGGAGCCCTCGAGGTCGCCAGCATGCACGGGGCCCGCATGATCGGGCTTCAGGAGGACCTCGGGAGCCTATCGCCGGGCAAGTACGCGGACCTGATGGTGCTGGGGTCGAATCCGCTCGACGACATCGAGAACACGCTGGACATCGATCTGGTGATGAAGGACGGAGTCCTGTACGACGCAGCCACGATGGACGAAGTGTGGCCGTCGCCCCGGCCGTTCGGATCGTACTACTGGGTCAACGACGAAATCATGAAGACGGACACGCTGCCGGTCAGCCGCTGGCGCCCCGGAAACTGAGCGGGCAGACACCACGACCGCGTGGGCGTGCCGGCCGCAGTTGAGCTAGCGCGGGGCACCGAATGCCTGCTAGCCTTCAATGCATCACCAGTATCAAGGAGGTCAGTTTGGACCTGCAATGCATGGCGGTGTTTCGGAAGGTTCCTGAAGGCTACATCGCCTTCATCGAGGAGTTTCCCGGTGCCAACACCCAGGGCGCTTCCCTCGAAGAAGCCCGGTCGAACCTTCGTGAAGCCGTCGCCTTGGTGATCGAAGCCAACCGAGAAATGGCCCGTGAGGACGCCGCCGACGGTGCGGTCATCAGAGAGCCCATCACCGTCACGGCGTGAAGCGCCGGGACTTGCTAAGACACTTGGCACGGCACGGGTGCACCTTCCTGCGTGAGGGCGGAAACCACACCCTCTACATCAACCGGCAGGCCAAGAAGGTTTCGACCATTCCCCGGCACAACGAGATCAACCGGGACCTCGCCAGAAAGATCTGCAAGGACCTCCAAGTGCCCCGGCCTTCAGACAGCTAGGGGTTAGGTCCGAAGGGCCGCGCGGGCGGCTGTCATGGTGGCGGTGCTGGCGGCTATCTCCGGGCCGCCACCCTAGAACCTCAACTGGCCTCTGAGGGTGAGGCCGTGCCGTGCCCCGTTGAGGACGCTTTCCCGCCGGGTCCCCTCGATACGCAGATTCATGGCGCGGCTGATCTCGTAGCGCATCCCGGTTCCGAACGCGCGGTCCCCGCCATCCAGCAGGTAGACGCGCCCGTAGGGAGTCCCGCCGAAGTCCGGCAGGCCGTATTCCACCTCGGCGTCGAGACGGGCCCTGGCGAGTGCCGCGCCGGTGCCGAGCCGGTCGGTCACCCCTCGATCCCACAGCTGTTGCACACCGCTTGACGCCTCGCCCCAGGCGGGGGCCAGCCGCATGGACAGTCCCTCGCCGCGACGGTGCATGTCGAACTGGACCAGGCCGCTGACACCCCACTCCTCGTATCCGAAGTGCCCGGTTGCGAGGACTCGTCCCCGACCCTCGACGATCAGCCTTGACTGCGGGCTCACGTAGCGGAGTCCACCCCCGACCTCCGCTCCTTCGCCCTGGCCACCGTCGCCGTCGTCGTATCGCAGTCCGCCCTCCAGCAGCGCCGAGACCTCGTGACCCGAAAGGAACCGGAGTCCCTGCTGCCATTCCAGGGCCAAACGCCCCCGCCGAACCTCAAGGGACATCGAGTCGACCTCCGTGCCCCCTTCCACCTCGGCCTGCGACATCCAGCCCTCGGCCCGGACACGCAACTTGGCGCTGCCCCTCGACAGGAGAATCCCGCTGGCGCCCGCCGCGGCGGTCAGCATGTTGGTGCCGCTCCGGCGCAGGGCCTGGCGTTCGTCCTCGATTTCGACGTCGCCCCACCCGATACCGGCGGTCGCCCACGCAACCACGCCGCCGCGGCCGAGGAACCAGGCCGCGTACGGGTTCACCGTGGTCATCTCGCTCTGATAGGTACCGTCGACCGCCATGGGTCCGTTGTCGTCCGTGAATTCGAAGTCGCCCGCAGACCGGCTGGCCGCGAGTCCCACGAGGATATCCCAGCGCAGCTGGACGTCGGCACCCATGTGCAGGTTCAACATGGTCCCGTCCCAATCGACCACTCCGCCGCGGTTGCGCGACAGGCTCTGATACTCGCCGCTGCCCCATGTCGCGATGTTCGGCAAACCGCTCCCCGCTTCCTGCACGCCGCTTCCACCGAGGGGCACCAGGAAGGAGGCCCCGTCCAGCAATTGACCCATGCCCAGGTCGCGGTCCGGGCCGAACCCGGCTGCACCGCCACCCTGGCCAATCATGGCCCCGCTCATCCCGGAAGAGAGCAGGCCCATGGTTGCCTGCCGTCCATACGGAACCCCGGCGGCCACCGCCTCGATCCGTCCGCTGATCGCCGAGACCGTGCTCGCAGTCATCGCGGCGACGGCGTGGGGCAGCACCTCCGCATTGACCCGCCCCGCCCTTTGCCGCGGATCGTCGGTGCTGGCGTTGGCGACGTTGGAGGGGAGGCCCGTGCCGGCTTCGTTGATGGCCGAGACCCGATAGTGCCGCGTGCTGCCCGGCTGCAGGCCACTGTGCGAGTACGCGGTGCCGGTCGAGCCCGTGGAGGGCGCAAGCACACCCCAGGTCGAACCTTCGTCCGCCGAGATCTCCACTCTATAGCTGGTCACGGGGGCACCGCCATCGTAGCCGGGGGCGCTCCACGTGAGGTCGATCTGCGTGGGACTGGTCGCCGTCGCCTGCAGGTTGGTGGGCGCGTCCGGCACGGTGGCGTCGGTTTTGGCCCTGACGACGCCGGAGGCTCTTCCGCTGCCCACCGAGTTGATCGCGTAGACCCGGTAGTAGCGGGTGCTCGCGGGGTCCAATCCGGTGTGCGAGTACGTTGTCGCGGTGGAGCCGGTGTTGGCCTCCAGATTGGACCACGGCCCGTTGCCGGTCTCCGCCACCTCGATGCGATACCCCGTCAGCGCCGCACCCCCGTCGTAGCTTGGCGCAGTCCAGGACAGGTCGATCTGCGACGTGCCGGCGGCCGTTGCGGACAGCGCGGTGGGCGCGCCGGGAACCGTGGCGTCCGTCGTGGCGGTCGCGACGTTCGAAGCCGGGCCCGTGCCCGCGACGTTGACCGCCGAGACCCGGTAGTGCCGAGTCGTGGCCGGCGCCAGGCCGACATGCGAGAACGAGGTCGACGAGTGGTTGCCGCGCAGAGCACTCCACGTCCTGCGGTTGGTCGAGGTCTCGATCCGGTAGCCCGTGATCGCCGCCCCGCCGTCGTTGGTCGGTGCCGTCCAGGACAGGTCGATTCGGGACTGACCCTTGGCGGTCGCCGTAAGACGCTGAGGCGCGCCCGGCACGGTAGCATCGGTGGTGGCGTTGGCAACATTCGACGCCGGGCCCGTGCCCGCCGAGTTGATCGCGTAGACCCGATAGTGCCGTGTCGTGGCGGGGCTCAGTCCGCTATGCACGTACGTGGTCGCGATCGTGCCCGTGTTGCCCACACGGGTCGTCCAGTTGTTCCCCCCGTCCGACGAAACCTCGATCCGGTAACCGGTGATCCGTGCGCCGCCATCGATCAGGGGTGTTCGCCACGACAGGTTGATCTGGGTGCGGCCGTGAGCCGTAGCCACCAGATTGGTCGGCGCACTGGGTGTAGTGGCGTCGGTAATGGCGTTCGCAACCCGGGAGAACGGACCGGTACCTTCAGAGTTGATCGCCGCGACCCGGTAGTAGCGCCGGCTTCCGGGGTTGAGCCCCGTGTGCGTGTAGGTGGTGGACCGGTTGTTCGAGGTCACCAGGAGCCAACCGGACGTGCCCGTCCGCGACACTTCGACCCGGTAGCGGGTAATCGGCGCACCTCCGTCGTCGTTCGGAGCCGTCCAGGCGAGCCTGATGCTGTTCTGCCCGACGGCGGTCGCCGAGAGGGCCAGCGGCGCGCTCGGCCTGCCGATGTTGGTGGTAGCGTTGGCGACGTTGGAAGTGGGGCCCACACCGGCGGAACTGATCGCGGCGACCCGATAGTGCCACGTGCTCCCGGCGTCGAGGTTGCGGTGCGAGTAGGTGGTCCGCGTCGAGCGCGTGTCGGCTACGTGCACCGTCCAGGAACTGCCCGCGTCGTCGGAGATTTCGATCTGGTAGCCGGTGATGCCATCGCCCACGTTGGTCGGGGCCGTCCAGGTGAGATCGATTCGGTCGCTTCCGTTTGCCCTTGCCGTCAATCCCGTGGGCGCGCCGGGCCGGTCGGAGTCCGTGGTCGCGGAGGCGACGTTGGAAACCGGCCCCGTGCCGTCGTCGTTGATGGCGGATACGCGGTAGTGCCGGGTCGTCCCCTTATCGAGGCCGGTGTCCCTGTAGTCCGTGTCGTCGTCACCGGTGTCGCTCTCCAGCGTCCTCCATGTCGTCCCCTCGTTGGTCGAATACTCGATGCGATAACCGGTGATGCTGCTGGCGCCTTCGCTGGAGGGCGCCCGCCAGTCAAGCTCGATGACGCTTTGTCCATCGGCGGTGG
>LXNJ01000113.1_pt1 | contig 55823 bp, 50 predicted proteins | sample 809081 | NCBI WGS metagenome assembly LXNJ01 (sample SAMN04870510, study PRJNA318959) | sponge metagenome | biome: sponge; feature: marine sponge reef; material: water | host: Petrosia ficiformis | place: Greece: Milos, Mediterranean Sea | collected 2013-05-29 | depth 5-7 m
GTCGGAACGGGGATTGACGCCCGAAGCGGCGGTTCCCGTTCCTTTTTCACCCTTGCATCGGCGTGGAATCGTGTCCGGGGATGACGAATGGTACGAGGTGCCGGTGTCGTTGTTTTCGGGGGTTGCAAACTCGCCGAACGTCTACCGCTCGGCGCTTGCCGAGCCCCGTCTTGAGCGGCTGTGGGAACGGCGGGACGGGCGGATCTATCGCTGGTTCGCGCGTTTTCCCGCAGTGGAGAAGTCCGGGGAAAGCGGACGTGTGTTCGTGATTCACGATCTGCGGTTTGGGATTCGGGCCGACGCGCTGGGCTGGCTGGGTTCGCTGGCCCTGCAAACGGCGCTCGATCATAATCCGCAGTTTCTGAACAGGCGCTCATTTACCCTTCGGGTTCGGCTGGACGAACAGGATGGGCTGAAGGAAGTGATCTATTCAGGCGGGGCGGTTAATCGCGATCGTACGAATTAACCTGGCGCGAAACAGGCGCCGGCACCTTTCGGACCGGTTGAACGGGCCGCGCCTCGAGCAGATTGTCCACAATTCGAAAACGGATGGGACGGGTCATCCAGACCGCAACGGGCTTGTCGTTCTGGAGTGCCGGCCTGAAAGCAAAACGGTAGACGGCTTCCAGGGCGGACGCGTGAAAGATCCCGGGGCCCTTCTGAATGGACGCCTCTTTGACCCGTCCGTCCGTACCGACCGCGAATTTGACGAACACAACCCCTTCCAGGCCCAATTCGTGGGCGTCCCTGGGATAGACGGGCAGGACCTCGCGCACCAGTACGGGTTCTTTCGAGACGGCCCAGAACTCCACGGCTTCCTCGTCAAGCGACCGGTCCATACCGCCAAGCGTATCGTCGATTTGCAGATTGGCGAGAAAGTCGATACCCGACGCCTCGTCTTCCACGGTGTCAACGACGGCTACACCGTCCGGCTCGCCTGCGCCCAGGATCATATCTTCGGATTCAGGCATCGGCGCCTGATAGGTTTCGGGAATGTCTTCGAGTGAAATAATCACCGGCGTGGCGTAGGATGGATAGCTGCGAAACTCGAACGCTGGAAAGAGAATGCAAATAAGGGCCAGGAGTATTGAGGAGAGGACAACGGAAACGCCGAAAATCTTCGGATAATGGCGCTTCAGGTCTGCGTCAGGGTATTTGAAACGGACCACGGTGGGCACGATCCATGGCGGCGCCGAAGGGACCGGGTAACGGATGTGCTCCCGGAGATGACCGGGTCTCGATCGGTGCGCGGATATTGAAAAAGCGGACGCCATACCAATTTCTCAAGAGAATGCATTCCGGCATATTCGTGTACGGAACACGGCCGGGCTTTTCCTGTCTCCCCGTTGTTGGCCGTGCTTCCGCGGCCCGTCCCGAACGGGATCTGTTGCAACGTTCACTCCGATAAAATAACGCGGATTTCCAGAGTGGCGTCAAGGCTTCTCCGGGTAACGACGCACCGTGTCCGGAGGGCGCCGGACGGGCTCCTCGCCGGTGAACGGTTGCACAAGATAGGCGTCGGCTTCTTCGTGGACGCCCCACACGTTTTCATATTTTCGCACCCGGCGGTAATGGCGGACTGCATGATCCCGGTTGTTGCTCAGGTCGGCCAGTTTGCCGAGAATGAGATGCGCAGGGCCGAGGAGCCAGCTCTTTTTTGTCGCTTCCGCGGTGTAGATTTCCAGACGGTCGATTGCCGCGTCCGGATTGCCGGTGAGATAGTGCCCAAAACCTTCAATAAAGTCCAGCTTGGTACGCGACCAGCGGTTCAGGTTCCAGTTTCGTTCTTCAGCCAGGCGCCGGATCGATCGCGCGGAGTCGATCAGTGCCTGGCGGTGACCCTGCCTGCCCTGGATAGTGAGCCCGAAGAGCGCGTCCAGGTAACGGATGCGGTAGTCCAGGCTGTGGGGGTAGCGCAGGTGCAGGTCTGCAAAACGACGCCGGGCGTCTTCATAGTCCTTCTCGTAGTAAAGGGCGATGTAGGCACGGCTGGAGACGGCATGCCGCTGGGTGTAGATGCCCTCACGGGCAACCCGTTCAAGGCGTTCGAGACCGCGTTTCCGGTCGCCGTCGGGAAGCGAAAGGAGCCGGCTTACCATCCTGAGGAAACGGGGCTGGCGGGCGGCTACGTACTCTGCCAGCCCCAGTCCGAAATAGGCGTCGGCGAGGTTTGGATTCAAACGGATGGTTTCCTCGAGGAAGTCCCGGCACTTCAGGCCGTAGAGTACGCCGTCTATGGGACTGCCGTGGATAAGCGCCAGGCCAGCGCGCAGGCCATAGGCTTTTCCGAGAAGGAAGACCATCTCCGCGTCGTTGTTGTCGGCCTTGAGAGCACGTTCGGAGAGTTTGATGGCGCGTCCGGTCAGGTGGTCGACGGAGTCGACAAACCGTTCGCCGTTTGCCAGAAGCATGCTTTCGTTCCAGTACGAAAGGGCCTTGCCCAGATAACCCTCGGGGCGTTCAGGCTCTTCGGAGATGAGTGAATCGAATACGGCGTGTGAGAGGGCATAGCGTTCGTCGAGCATATAGTCGATACCCTGGCGGACGGCATGCTGCCTGGGGGAATGCGTGCGGGAAGCGTTGACGATGCTGCAAAGATCGAGTAAAAGCATCGTCCATATCAGATTGATAAGGAGGGGACGCGAAGACATTGCGCTAATCGCCAGAGAGAATCGACGGGGTGCGGTTCCACTCGAGACGGGTTTCGCACCAGGCGGAGACAGTGAGCAGGCGGATTTCCGCGAAGGGGCGGGCGACGAGTTGGATGCCGGCGGGGAGTCCATCGGACGAACAGGCGGCCGGCAGGACGATCGTGGGAAGGCCGGCGTAGCTCCAGGGGCTGTTGAAGGCAGGGTTGCCGGTGGATGTCAGGCCCGAAGGCGCCGGCGTTGGCGTTGCGGGGGTGAGGAGCAGGTCCACGCCCTCGAATGCGGCGAGGACCTCCGACTTGAACGAAATCTGATGGCGTCGCGCCCTGGCGTAGTCGACTGCGCCGGCGCTGCGTCCTCTTTCCATGATTTCGCACAGGCTGGGCGGGAAGGCGTCCCGGTGAGCGACATATCGTTCATCGAGTACGTTTGCCGCGCCGACGGCCAGCAGCAGTGCGTGATTCTCATGCAATTCCGCAAAGGATCCCGGCATATGCACATCCGTGAATTCAGCGCCCTCGGAGGCGAGACGTTCGATGGCGTCGTCGGTTGCCGCGCGCATGGTTTCGTCGGCGTTATCAGGGTAGTACGTGCGAACAATGCCGACGCGGGGGGGACGTGACAGCGGTTCGATTCGATACGTATCAACGGGAACGTCGGCGCTCAGCGGGTCCAGCGGGTCTTTACCGGCCAGGCATTGGAGAATGACGGCTGCATCCGCGACTGAACGGGTAAAGGGTCCCGGATGATCCAGTTCGTAGCTGACGGGAAGGATCCCGCGCAGGCTGATCCGGCCGAAGGTGGGCTTGAGACCCACGAGGCCGCAATACGCCGCGGGTCTGCTGATGGAACCGCCGGTCTGGGAACCCAGGGCGGCGGGACACATCCGCGCCGCGACGGCGGCGGCGGAACCGCTGCTGGAGCCGCCGGGCGTACGTTCGGGGTTCCAGGGATTCCTGGTTTCCGCCGGGTCGAAACACGCGAATGGCGTGGTAACCGTTTTGCCGGGGATGACCGCGCCGGATCTGCGCAAGCGGGCGACCACCGCGGCGTCTTCATCCGGTACCAGGTTGTAAAGATGTCTCGCACCGGCGGCGGTGGGGAGGCCCCTAACGTCTATGATGTCTTTAATTCCCACCGGGATGCCATGCAGGGGGCCGCGGTACCGCCCACGGGCGAGTTCCTCCTGAAGACCCCGTGCGCAGCGCCCGGCGCCGGCCCTGTCGAGGCTGACCCAGGCACGCAGGCGGCTGTCGAGCGCGTCGATCTGCGAAAAACAGGCGCGCAGAAGTTCCACGGGGGAGAGACGGCCCGACCGGATTTCTTCCGCCGCCTGTGTTATGGTAAGCGTATGCGGCATGGGTCGAATACGTTGAAAGTGATCAATTCAGTACCCGCGATCGCGGCGAGTCGCCCGGTTCCAGGCAACCTGTTTCCGGGACAGAACACGAACGGCGTTTTGAAGATAGCGCCGGTCGGGGATCCTGTCCACAGGTATCTGCCGACGCATGAGTTCGGGAGGCCCGTCTTCCCCGGGTCATCGGGTCGGGATGTTTTCTTCCCTCTTCGTGAGAGAACAAGGAATGGCGGGCAAGGGCGACGTCGCCCCAGCGAACGCGGGAAATCCCGCACGGCGAATGGCGGGAGATGCTGTCTCCTACTGGATCGCCACAGGAGAATCTATATAAGGTATCCACCGATTGATGGACCACAAGATAATGTAAAACAGTATATTAGGACAAACTTCCTCTTGACTAAAAAAAAACATTGGCTTATCTTTCAATTGCTCTCAACAGGCCAATCGATTGAGACAATCCTTCTTCCGGCGCCTCCCGGGCCGATACCCCTCCGGCCGTTCTCCGTGGTTGCCGGATCCGGAATTCCTCCGTTCCCCCGAAACTGTATATCCTGGCATTTGGGTCCTCATTTAAAAAGCCCGGAAACAGGAGACGTACTCGGCAGCCGGATTCCAGTGGCGGAATCATCTCTCCACGGCTGTCGCGTGAACCTGTTTTCCGGGCTTTTTGCTTCCGCAGGCCGCCGAAAAAGCGCGCCTTTGGATCTTGCCAGGGTGTTGCGGGTCCGAATGCGTTGGGACTACCTGTGATACGGTTCGCCGCGTATGATGGTAAACGCCCTGTAGATCTGTTCCAGGAGAACCAGACGGGCGATCTCGTGCGGAAAGGTGAAGGAAGAAAGCGATAGACGCCAGTCGGCGCACCGGATTACCCGGGAGGAAAGGCCGGATGGACCGCCAACGACAAACGCGATCCGGCCGATCCCTTCCAGGCCGGTTCTTTGGATGCGGCGGGCGAGGCCGTCGGAACTGCAGGACGCTCCGGCCGGATCCAGGGCGACTATAAAAGCATTCTTTGGAAGGCGCCGGAGGATATCTCTGCAAAGGGCATTCCCGGCGGCGCCTTTACCTGGTGTCGGTTCCTCTCTGACTTCGATATGCTCCAGGCTGGCGTATCTCCGGATGCGATCGACGTAATCCGACACGCCTTCCTTAAGATACGGTTTTCGGCATTTGCCAACCGCCAGCAGCGTGATTTGCATTGGGTTATGATAACGACAAGATCGGATTTGCACAAGGGGCTTGTTCCATACCTGGAAAACGGGTATAATATCCGGGTAAATCAAACACGGCTCCGATATTGTTTTGCAAGCACTTATAACGTTGCTGCGCTTGACTTTTCCTGGGGCGCACCGTAGATTTCGTGGCTCCCGTACCGATTGACGAGAAAGGGTCTGCTTCTTGATTCGCCTGCTGAAAACAGCACTACCCGCTTTGTTGTGGTGTACTGTTGCCGGCAATGCCCGGGCGACCGTGGAGACAATGCCCGTGGAAGAACTCCGGAGAGGGATGCGGGGCATTGGACGGACAGTCTTCCAGGGAACGCGAATCGACACGTTTCAGGTTGAAATACTGGGTGTACTGCACAACGCGATCGGTCCACGGAGCGATCTGATTCTGGCCAGGCTGTCCGGAGGCCCCCTGTCCAATACAGGGGTGATCCTGGGGATGAGCGGCAGCCCGGTTTACGTCGATGGTAAGCTGATCGGCGCGGTTTCGTATCGCGTTGGCGCTTTCGCCAAGGAACCCATCGCCGGGATTACGCCCATTGCGGCAATGGTTGATCTGTTCAACCGGCCGCCGGCACCGGAAGGCGTCAGTTCGGCGGTACGTCTGACGAAATCCGGCGCGCACCGTCTGATCGATCTCACGGGGATGGATGCGGCTGAGTTGACGCCGATCAGCCTGCCGATCGTGATCTCCGGTTTTGCGCCGGAGTCGGTCGCTGATTTCCGACAGGCGTTTTCGAATACAGGATGGACGCCGGTCCAGGGCGGTGGTGTGGACTCCGGCCCCCCTGCCGGCGCGTTCGAACCTGGCGCCGCCCTTGGCGTGCAACTGGTACGTGGCGACCTCAGCGTTACGGGAATCGGAACGCTGACCCATCGAGATGGGGATCGGGTGGTCGGATTCGGGCATTCCATGATTTCTGGCGGTGCTACGGCGCTGCCGATGACTGCAGGCTATATTCACGAAGTGTTGCCAAGTCAATTCGCGTCGTTCAAGCTGGGTGTGGCCGGGCGGACCATGGGCGCCATCGTTCAGGACAGGGCCCCCGGCATCGCCGGCACCATCGGTCTCGAAGTTGACATGATGCCGGTGCAGATCAACCTGCGTTCTCCGGGCAAGGAGGCGCAGTTCCGGATGGAGGTCCTGCGAGACCGAGACCTCGGCCCGACGCTCTTGCGGATGGCGGTCTTCAGCGCAATGGTCTCTTCCGAGAAGCTGACGGGCGAGGCAACGGTGAAGTCCCGTGTGAGAATCGACCTGAACGGACGCCCATCGGTGGAAGCTGAAAACGTCTATGCCGGCGCGCTGGGGCTGGGTAGTGCGGTACTGGGGGTCACCACGCCGATTGCGAACCTGATCCGGAATCCGTTCCAGCCGATCAGGATCGAGAGGGTCACCTTCGACCTGCACGTGGAAGCCGAACGGGCGCACACCGCGCACATCAAGTCTATCGGTTTACAGAAGACGTCGTTCCAGCCGGGCGATACGGTGCGGGTCACGGTTTCACTAAGGCCCTACTGGGGGGGACTGCGGCGGGTGGAGGAAGCCATGGTCATTCCAAATCATACCCCGGGCGGTAGGCTCATTCTCATGGTTTCCAGCGCATCCGCCCACGTGAAACAGGAGGCCAAACGGGCGCCGGGTGAATACAAAGCCAGAGACCTGGATCATCTCATCCGCCTGTTGGGGCGCGCCGGCAGGAACAACGAAATGGTTGTCGAACTGCTTTCCGGGGCCCCGGGCGTGACGATTGAGGGACGTGAAGTGTCGAGGCTGCCGTCGTCGGTGTTATCGGCGCTTCAGTATTCCCGTTCGTCGGATGCGGTAAAACAGGTTCGGCAGACAGTCGTGCAGAGGGCCCGGATTCCCACGGACTATGTGCTGTCGGGAAGTCAGATCGCCGTACTGAATGTAAACAGGAAACGAAACGGCGTCATTTTTGCCGAGGGTGGAAGCGCCGGCGGCAATGGGAAATAAGCCATCCCGGGAACGCCGTCTCCGATCTCTCGGGCATCACGAATCCTTCGCGGACACGGCGGGCGCTCCCGAAGCGAATGGACTGCCGGGAGTGCGGCGAGTTCAACCCGCGACGGACCCTGCATAGAGGATAGGAGATCAGGCTGTTGGATCGAGAAAAGGGACATGTGATCTATCGTATGTTGCTGATGAGCCTGTGCTTTGTACTTAACTGCCTTCCGATTCCATCGGACGGCGTTGAGCCTGTCGTGTGGCGCGACCACTCGCAGAAAGCCTTCTCCAGGGGCGAGGCCGACGGCGTCTCGATAACCCGGGAAGGCGCGGTGTTGCTGGCGCCCGAGTTGCAGACTGCGGCGAATACGGGAGAAGAATTCGTCTGGGCGCTCGCGGAGGGGCGAGGCGGTCGTTTGTATATTGCAACGGGCAATGGCGGAAAGATCTTTGCCTATGATGGCTCGGGGGAGCCAATGCTCCTCTTCGACTCTCCCGAGGTGGCCATTTTCAGTCTCGCAGTTGGAACGGACGGGACACTCTATGCCGGCTCATCTCCGGACGGGATTGTATACCGGATTGTTCAGGGCAAAGAACCCAAGACGTTCTGTCGAACCGGAGACGAACACGTCTGGGCGCTGGTTGAGGATGGAAAGGGAGGCCTTTACGCGGCCACCGGCGGCAGACATGGGCGCATCCTGCGTGTCTCGGCGGCGGGAAAGGTCGACGAGGTCTATCAGAGCGAAGACCACAATGTGGTGTCGCTGATTCGGGACGCCGACGGCCGGGTGTATGCCGGCACGGACCAGAGCGGTCTGGTCTACCGTGTCAACGCAGAGGGAGGCGTGGAAGTACTGTACGACGCGGCGGAGGATGAAATCCACGCCCTGGCGGTGGGACCGGACGGGATCCTGTTCGCGGGCGCAATGTCCAAACGTTCCAAGGGGGGTGGAAAGGGCGGATCCCAACAATCCGCCAAGGGCCAGGGCTCCTCGTCCTCACAACAGGCTTCCGTGCTGTATGCCATACGCCCGTCGGGTGCGACAGTTCGTCTCTGGGCGGTGGACGAGGCGATGCTTCTGGCACTCCATGCGGGCGATCGGGAGATTACGGTGCTCACTGGAGACAGGGGGAGCATTTATCGCGTGGACCTGTCCGGCCGGGCCACGCTGCTGACCCGTCTGAAAGACGTACAGCCCTGGGCGTTCTGCAGGTCAGCGTCCGGAGACTTCTGGCTGGGAACCGCGGGAGCCGGAAAAGTGTATCGGTTGGGCAAGGCGTACGCGCGCGAAGGCAGACTGGAATCCAGGGTGAGAGATTTCCACCTCGTATCCCGATGGGGTAAGATCCGGTGGAATGCCCAACCCGCCCGGGATGCGTCTGTCCAGTTCCATACCCGTTCGGGAAACAGCGAGAAACCGGACAATACCTGGAGTGAATGGTCTTCGGTCTCCCAGGGAGGACAGATATCCAGCCCGCCCGCCAGATTCCTGCAGTATCGGGCCGAGTTGAGATCCGTGGCGGGCGCGACCACACCGACGATTCGCGATGTGAGTCTGGTTGGACTCCAGGAAAACATGGGCCCGCGGATCCTCGCACTCGTCGTTTCGCCCATCGAGGCCCAGGGTAACGGCACAGCGCAGAAAGAAGGCGGAAAGGGCCGCAATGCGCCGGGTAACTCGAGAGGCGTCTGGCGTATCTCGTGGAAGGCGGAAGACGCGAATAACGACGGGCTGGTGTATGCGTTGTACTATCGGGGTCTGCCCGAGAAAAGATGGAAACTCCTGAAAGAAGACCTGCGTTCGAATTCCTACGAGTGGCATACCGAGTCCGCGCCCGAAGGTACGATGCTGGTCCGGGTGGTCGCGTCGGACAGGTTGACCAATCCGGAGGAAACCGCTCTGGTTGGCGAGATGGTCAGCCAGCCGTTCGATCTTGACCACACACCACCCTCCGTCGTCCTGCAGATACGGCCGGCCGCGGGCGGGTCCGTACATGTTGAGGGATCGCTGAACGACGCTGCGAGTCCACTCTGGAAAGCGGCCTACGCGGTGAATTCAGGAGAATGGAAGGTGGTGTTTCCCGTTGATCGTATTTTCGATTCCAGGACGGAATCCTTGCGTTTCGAAATTCAGGATCTGCCGGCGGGAGAATATACGGTTGTCGTCCGTGCGACCGATGCGCTGGGAAACGTGGGGGTAGGCACAGCGACGGTCGAATTAGAATAGCGCCCGACCACGCTTTGCAATTCACCTTTCCGGCAACACAGGGTGGTATATGACGGACGTGGATTATATGCGGCTGGCGTTGTCGCTGGCCGAAAAAGGGCGCGGTCGGGTACGGGACGGTGCGCTGGTGGGTGCCGTTGCGGTTCGGGACGGTCGAGTTGTCGGAAAGGGATATTACGCTGAATCCGGAAAACCACACGCGGAGGTTTACGCGCTTGAAGGCATAGCCGACGGAACGCCCGACGTAACGCTTTACGTGACCCTTGAACCTTGCGCCCATACCGGCCGTACGCCGCCGTGTGTCGATTTATTGATAAAAAAAGGGATTGCGCGGGTTGTATGCGGCATGGTGGATCCGGACAGGCGGGTTTCCGGCAAAGGCATCGACCGGTTGCGGGAGGCAGGTGTACGGGTGGAAGTTGGCGTACTTCAGGAAGAGGCGCGTCGACTGAACGAGGCTTTCGTAAAGCACCGCACAACGGGCTTTCCATTTGTCACCCTGAAGCTGGCGCAGACACTCGACGGCCGGATCGCGACGGCTTCGGGCGAGTCGAAGTGGATTTCGTCTGACGCGTCGAGGGTCAAGGCACACGGACTGCGTGCTGAAGCCTCCGCGGTTATGGTGGGGCGGGGGACTGTCGACGCGGACGATCCGGCGTTGACGGTTCGGCATCTGGAAGGTCCCGATCCGGTAAAAATCGTGCTGGACAGTCGCCTTGAGATTTCAGGGGACGCAAGGGTATTCGACGGGACGGCGTTGATTCTTGCCGCCGCGCAGGGCGTTTCAAAAAAAAAAATCGAAGCGATGGAGGCGCGCGGCGCGCGCGTATGGGTCTGTCTGCCGAAGGATGGAAGGCCCATGCTGCGGGACGTACTTTCCCGGGCGGGCGATGAAGGCATTACCCATGTGTTGATCGAAGGTGGGGGAATGGTCGCGGCTTCCGCAATGCGCGACCGGTTGATCGACCGGCTGGCGGTGTTTATTGCGCCGACAATTCTGGGAAAAGGGATTGACTCGGTGGGCGACCTGGGAATAACAAGAATGGCCGATGCGATTCTTCTGGATGAGGTCGACGTGGATTGGACCGGCCCCGACCTTTTCTACACGGCACGTGTAAAGGACGCCGGAGTTCCCGCCCGTGCGTCATAAACCGGAGACCGGATTGGCAGACCCGGATCCGTAATCCGGCGCGGCCCGGATTTTTCCGGACCGCGAGGCCTGTGAAAGGATGGCCTTGATGTTTACGGGGATTGTCGAGGAAGTGGGGCTGGTGCGCGCGATTCAGAGGCGGACGGGGTATCAGCGAACAACGGTGGAAGCGAAACGCGTGCTGGAGGATGTATCAATTGGCGACAGCATATCGATCGACGGTGCCTGCCACACCGTGGTCGAAGCGGAGCATCGGGCGTTCTCGTTCGAATCCGTGTTGGAGACCCTGGAGCGGACGACCCTTGGGAGGCTGAAAACGGGAGACAGGGTGAATCTGGAACGGTCGCTGAAGCTGTCGGATCGGCTGGGTGGCCATCTGGTAGCCGGCCATGTGGATGGGATGGGCAGGGTGCTGGACCGTCGGCGATGGGCTGACAACATGGTGTTCCGGATAGGGATGCCGGCGGAACTCACCCCGTATCTGGCCGGCAAGGGATCGATCGCCGTGGACGGGATCAGCCTGACGGTTGTGTCCGCGGGCGCACGAGATTTCACGGTGACGGTCATTCCGCATACGATGGAAGCCACGACGATCGGAGAGCGCAGGGTCGGCGACGCGGTCAATCTGGAGGTCGACCTGGTGGCGCGGTACCTGGAAAGGCTGACGCACCGCCCCGAGGAGAACCAAAATCCGGCGACGTCGCAGAACTTCGGGTCAGGAAGCGAAAGAAAAGGGGTTTCGTGAGCATCGCGCAGGCCTGGATCTGTACACCTCAAATCTCTACATTGCCGGGAGCGGCATTTCATGGCTGAAGTCGACAAGGGACTCCATATCGCATCCATCGAGGAGGCGCTGGACGACATCCGGGCGGGTAAGCTTGTGATTGTCGTGGACGATGAGGATCGGGAGAACGAGGGAGACCTGATCGCGGCGGCAGAAAGAGTCACGCCTGAGATCATCAACTTCATGGCCCTTCACGGGCGCGGGCTGGTTTGCCTGCCGGCAATGCCGGAACGGTTGCAGGAGTTGGAACTGGAGATGATGGTGGGCAGAAACACCGCGTTGCATGGAACGCCTTTCACCGTCAGCATCGACGCGGTAGAGGGCACCACCACCGGAATCTCGGCGCAGGATCGCGCGGTCACAATACGGAGATTTGTGGAACCCGAAGCCCGGCCTCCTGATTTTGCCAGACCCGGCCACGTTTTTCCCCTGTCCGCCCGACCGGGAGGTGTGTTACGGCGAGCGGGGCACACGGAGGCGACGGTGGATCTGGCGCGGCTCGCGGGCCTTTATCCGGCAGGTGTCCTGTGCGAAATATTGAATCCCGACGGGACGATGGCCCGGCTGCCGCAACTGATGGAAATGGCACGGGAGTTCAGCCTGAGGATCATTACGATCCGCGATCTGATCGCGTATCGCCGCCGTTCGGAAAAGCTGGTTGAGTGTCTGGAGACGGTGCGCCTTCCCACCCGGTTCGGGGTGTTCAATCTTCATCTCTACGAGAGCGAAGTGGACCGGCGGGATCACGTGGCGCTGACCAAGGGAGACCTCAAGGCCGGCGATCCGGTATTGGTGCGGATGCACTCCGAGTGTCTCACGGGCGATACATTCGGGTCGCTGAGGTGCGACTGCAGCACGAATCTGCATTCGGCCATCGAGATGATCGAGCGGGAGGGACGCGGCGCCGTTGTCTACATGCGGCAGGAGGGCCGCGGCATCGGGCTGCGTCAAAAGATCAACGCCTACCAGCTTCAGGAAGAAGGCTACGATACCGTAGAGGCGAATCTGAAGCTGGGATTCAGGATGGACGAGCGGGACTACGGCATCGGCGCGCAGATTTTGTTGGACCTCGGCATCAGAAAAGCCCGGCTGATCACGAACAACCCCGCCAAACGCGTGGGGCTTGAGGCGTATGGAATCGAAATTGTGGAGCGAGTCCCGGTCAAGATCGTGCCCACGCCATGGAATATACGGTATCTGCGTACCAAACAGAAGAAGATGGGACACATTATCGACGAAGAAGATTTGAAGTTGGCGGATGGCTCCCCGGAGGGAACGTATGGCCAGAGTGATTGAAGGCGGACTGCGCGCGGACGGCAAACGCTTCGGTATTGTGGTAAGCCGATTCAACGGTTCAGTCAGCAAGCAGTTGCTGGAGGGCGCCGAGGATTGCCTGAAGCGGCATGGAGGCGAACCGGAAGGCGTCGACGTGGCCTGGGTTCCGGGTTCATTCGAGATTCCACTGGTGGCCGGGAAAATGGCGCGCAGCGGACGATACGACGCGGTGATCTGCCTTGGTGCGGTGATTCGCGGGAGTACGCCCCATTTCGACTACGTGGCCAACGAAGTCTCCAAGGGGATTGCATCGGTCGGGCTTGAGTCGGGTGTTCCGTGTCTGTTTGGCGTATTGACAACCGATACGATCGAACAGGCAATCGAAAGGGCGGGAACCAAGGCCGGCAACAAGGGATGGGAGGTCGCCCTTGCCGCTGTCGAGATGGCAAATCTGGTGGCATCCTTGAACGATGAAGTAACATGACGGGTTCGCGACGAAAAGCCCGTGAAGTTGCGTTGCAGGCGCTGTATTGGAGCGAGAGTTCGGGAGACCCGGTACAGCAGACGCTCCATGCAGTGGCGCTTCGCGCCGGGTTGTCGGAGGACGCCGCCGAATTCGCACACGCGCTTGGTCGGGAGGCCTGGAAGCGCAAAGAAGAACTGGACGGTCTTGTAGAGGGGATTTCCAGGAATTGGGCGCTGGATCGTATCTCGAGGATCGACAGGATCCTGCTGTGGATGGCGCTCACGGAAATGCTCGCATTCGACAATATCCCGGTCAAGGTGTCGATGAACGAAGCAATTGAACTCGCAAAACGGTACAGCGTGGAGAAGGCGCCGACGTTCATCAACGGCATCCTCGACGCGCTGGTGAGGCAGCAGGGGATCCTGGCGGAAGACATCGATTGTCGCTAATCCGTGGATAAGCGCTTATGATGGGTGTAATCAAGAAAGTATTCGGAACCAAATACGATCGGGACCTGAAGAAACTCTGGCCGACGGTCGAGAGAATAAACGGGCATTGCGAGTCCTTTGCGTCGCTATCCGATGCGGACCTGCGCGGCAAGACGTCCGAATTCAAACAAAGGTTGCGGGAGGCGACAGCCGAGGACACGGATCAGCTCAATCGGATGCGGGAGGAGATGAGGAGTGAGGAGGAAATGGATCGCTCTTCGCTTCTGGATGAAATCTCCGAACTGGAGGGGGAGGTCAGGGAGCTTGAGGCAGAGGCTCTGGAGGAGGTACTGCCCGAGGCATACGCGGTTTACAAGGAGACTTGCCGCCGGTTCAAGACGGAAGGGAAACAGTGGGAGCGCGCGGGTGAGTCCATTGTGTGGGATATGGTGCCCTACGACGTGCAGTTACTCGGCGGCATCGTGCTTCACCAGGGAAAAATAGCCGAGATGGCCACCGGCGAGGGCAAGACGCTGGTGGCTGGAATGCCGCTTTATCTGAACGGATTGACGGGACGGGGCGTACATCTCGTTACGGTGAACTCCTATCTCGCAAAGCGGGACGCCATGTGGCTGGGGCCGGTCTATCTCTTTCTCGGGATGAGCGTCGGCATCATCCAGGATCGGTCCATGGACGCGGAGGCGTATCGTATGGAGGAGGATGGCGAGGGCGGATACCGTCTGCGTGAGTGCGACCATCAGGAGGCCTACAGGGCCGATGTCATCTATGGCACGAAGGACCAGTTCGGGTTTGATTATCTCTACGACAATATGGCGGTCCGCCCGGACGACCTGATGCAGCGCGAACACTATTTCGCGATCATCGACGAGGCCGACAGCATACTGATCGACGAAGCGAGGACGCCGCTGATCATTTCCGGCGCGGTGGCCGAGGCCGATAATCAGCGGTACGATGAGATGAGGCCGCTGGTGGAGCGTTTGGTCAGGGCACAGACGCGGGTGGTAACCGGGACTTTGAACGAAGCGGAGGAACGCCTCGACGAAGACGAATACGAGGCGGGTATCCGGCTGCTTCAGGTTCAACGGGGGATGCCCAAGAACGGCCGCTTCATGAAATTGCTTCAGGAAGAGGGGATCAAACGTCTGATCGGCCGGGTTGAGGCCGATTACGTGCGCGACAAGCGAATGGGGGAGATTGACGAGGACCTCTACTTCGCCGTGGACGAGAAGAGCCATGTTATCGACCTGACTGACAAGGGGCGGGTCGAGATCAGCCGGAAGCCGGACGACTTCGTCCTGCCGGACCTGGATGAAGTCCTGCACAAAATCGACGGGGACGATGCGCTGGCGCCGGAGGAAAAGGCCAGGGCCCAGGACGACGCCTATCAGGACTACGCCCGCAAGAGCGAGGCGATTCACAGTGTGCAACAGCTTCTGGTCGCCTATACGCTTTATGAGAAGGATGTGAGGTATATCGTGGACGGCGGCCAGGTGATCATCGTCGACGAATTCACCGGGCGTCCGCAGCCGGGGCGTCGATTTGCGGACGGTCTGCACCAGGCTCTGGAAGCGAAAGAGCGCGTCAAGGTGGAACGGGACACCCAGACAATCGCCACGATTACGCTGCAGAATTATTTCCGATTGTACCACAAGCTTGCCGGGATGACGGGAACCGCCGAGACCGAAGCGGCGGAACTGTTTCAGATCTACAAGCTGGACGTGGTTGTGATGCCTACGAACGAACCTGTTCGGCGGGTCGATTCGGAGGATCTGATCTTCAGAACCAAGCGGGAGAAGTATAACGCCATCGTGGACGAGATAGAGCGGTTGAACCACGAGAGCCTGCCGGTTCTCGTCGGTACCATCAGCGTCGAGGTGTCTGAGTTGCTATCCCGCATGTTGAAGCGGAAGGGGATTAAACACGCGGTGCTCAACGCGCGCCACAACGAGCAGGAAGCCCAGATCGTTGCCAGAGCCGGACATCCGGGCGCCGTGACCATTGCAACCAATATGGCGGGTCGAGGTACGGATATCAAGCTGGGGGACGGTGTGGTCAAGGCGCCACAGGACCATCAGTGCGCGCTGATACCCGGCGCCAACGGCGGTCGCCCCTTGTGCCCTCACCTGGAGGAATACGGTTGCAGGGAAGCGGTTCCGTGCGGATTGCATATTATCGGCACCGAGCGGCACGAGGCAAGGCGCATAGACAGGCAGCTTCGTGGACGGGCCGGCCGACAGGGCGACCCCGGAAATTCACGGTTTTTCATCTCACTGGAAGACGATCTCATGCGGCTCTTCGGCTCCGAAAGGATCGCCCGGATTATGGACCGTCTGGGCGCCGAAGAGGGCGAGGTGATCGAACACCGGATGGTAACCCGATCTATCGAGCGGGCGCAGAAACGTGTGGAAGCCCGGAATTTCGAGGTGCGGAAACATCTGCTTGAATACGACAACGTGATGAACCAGCAGCGGGAAGTCGTATACGACCGGCGACGCCACGCGCTGGAACAACACAATATCTACGAGCAGATCGAGGAAGAGATGGAGGAGGTGGTGAACGCTTCGTTCCAGAGCCACCTTCCCGAAGACGGAACTCAGGAGGACTGGAATCTCGACGGACTCTATCGCGACCTGCGACAGATCTTCCTTCAGGTTCCGGAAGTGCCACCCGAGGCGCTGCCCGAACTGAAGGAGGATGGATTCCGGGATGAATTGTTCGATGGAATCAGATCAGCTTATAGACGCCGGGAAAGCCTGATTGGCGCGGGAAGGATGCGGGACATCGAGCGAATGGTCTATCTGGGGGTAACCGACGAGAAGTGGAAGGACCACCTCCGGGAGATGGACGATCTCAAGGAAGGCATCGGCCTGCGTGGATACGGACAAAAGGACCCGCTGATCGAATACAAGCGGGAAGGGTTTCAAATGTTCGTCGACCTCCTGGACGAGATCAACCGTGAAACATTGAAAACCCTTTTTCGCATTCCGGTGGAAGAGGAACTGACAAGCCCCAGGGGCCGGCAGCCACAGCGGGTCTCGCTCACGCATCAGGATGCCACCGGCATGGGATTCTCCCCCGGTGTTGACGCGTCTCCGGCGTCGGATACCGTTGCCGCCACGTCGGAAGGAGGTCCGCCACGGCAGCGTCCTGTTCGGGTGCAGAAGGTGGGCAGAAACGAACCGTGTCCGTGTGGAAGCGGGAAAAAATACAAGAAATGTCATGGTCAGGTCGGCAGGGTGCCGGCGTGAACGGCCACGCCGATCAGGCCGGTTCCGCTATATGCGAAATCCGGCCAACGCGACATAAAGGAGCTTTCCGGCGATGAAATCCCGAGATGACCTGTTGAGTGAGGCCCGCAGCGAGATACCGGAGATGAGTGCGCACGAGGTGCATGGTCATCTCGAAGACGGTGCGAGACCGGTCCTGCTGGATGTGCGCGCCATGGACGAGTGGGAGTCGGGACATCTGCGGGGAGCGGTTCACATTCCGCGAGGACGGCTGGAAGCCGAGGCTGAATCCCGCATTCCGGACAAGTCCCGGGAAGTGGTGGTGTATTGCGCTGGCGGGGTACGTTCTCTGTTGGCAGCGGAGTCCTTGAAGGAATTGGGTTATGAACGGGTGATTTCGATGGCCGGCGGGTTCGAAGACTGGGCGGACGCCGCCCTGCCCTCGGAACAGCCGCCGCCGCCGGTAGAAGCCGACGATCCGGAACGGCCTGAACTGTTGGAGGCTGAAATAGAGCACCTGGAGAAACGGATCGCGCGGAAGAAACAACAGTTGAAGCGTTCAACGGACTGAAAGAAGGAACATCGCAAACAGGCATTGGCCAACGCGGCTGAAATAGCCGGAGGCGCATTACGATTCGTGATGCGCTTTCTTGCTTCATGCCGGAATTTGTCCTTGCGCCAGGAAGCCAAAACCTATATATTGGTGATGTTAGCACTCGATTGCAGTGAGTGCTAATTTCCAAAAATAATATCTATAATTTAACGGGTTAACGTTAAATTCATCCTTTCGAAGGAGGGCCAAATGACGGTGAAGCCTCTGGCCGACCGGGTGCTTCTCCGGCGGATTGAAGCCGATGAACACGTCCATGGCGGCATCATCATCCCCGACACGGCCAAAGAAAAACCACTCGAAGCCGAAGTCGTCGCAGTGGGGCCCGGTAAAGTCAACGACAAAACGGGCGATCCCGTACCGGTGTCTGTAAATGCGGGCAACCGCGTTCTGATCGGCCAGTTTGCGGGAACAGAGGTCGAGGTTGACGGAGACGAACTGGTGATTGCCTCCGAAGACGATATCCTGGGTATTCTTGAATAGGAGACGTGGCAAAGATGGAAGTCGCGATTCAATCCCTTTACCGGGATGGGCGATAGCGAACCGGAAACATCGCCCGTGGATCCGCATCCAACGGGCTTTTATTCACTGGCGTTTACAGGAGGACAATTATGCCAGCCAAGCAACTGAGCTACGGGATTGACGCCCGGTCAAAGGTTCTGGACGGCGTGGACATTCTGAGCAAGGCAGTCAAGGCGACACTGGGGCCGCGCGGTCGAAATGTCGTTCTGGGCAAGAAATGGGGTTCCCCTACGGTAACCAAAGACGGGGTAACGGTGGCCAAGGAGATCGAACTGCCCGATCCGTACGAGAACATGGGCGCACAGATGGTGAAAGAGGTTGCCTCCAAGACCTCCGACGTGGCGGGCGATGGCACGACCACCGCAACGGTGCTTGCGGAGGCCATCTACCGCGAAGGCCTCAAGAATGTAACGGCCGGCGCCAATCCCATGGATATCAAGCGGGGCATCGATCAGGCTGTGTCGGCCGTAACCGCGGCATTGAAGAAACAGTCCCGAGAGGTCAAGGGTCGCAGGGAAATCTCCCAGGTGGCGACAATCTCAGCCAACAACGACAGCGGCATAGGTGAAATAATCGCCGATTCTATGGAAAAGGTGGGTAAAGACGGCACCATTACGGTGGAGGAGGCCAAGTCGATCGAAACAACGCTCGACGTTGTGGAAGGCATGCAGTTCGACCGGGGATATATTTCACCGTACTTCGTGACCGACCAGGACGACATGGAAGCGGTTCTGGAAGATGCCTACCTCCTCATCCACGAGAAAAAGCTGTCCAACATGAAGGATCTCCTCCCTTTGCTCGAGAAAACGACGCAGACGGGCAGGGCGCTGCTGGTGATCGCCGAAGATGTTGAGGGCGAAGCGCTGGCGACATTTGTCGTGAACAAAGTCCGGGGGACCATTAAGGCGGCGGCGGTGAAAGCTCCCGGATACGGCGACAGGCGGAAAGAGATGCTTGAGGATATCGCCATTCTCACCGGGGGCAGGGTGATCTCGGAAGATCTGGGCATAAAACTGGAGAATATACAGCTCGACGACCTTGGACAGGCCAAGCGGATCGTCATCGACAAAGACAACACGACCATCGTGGAAGGCGCAGGCGCAACCGACGACATCCAGGGACGCGTCAGCCAGATCCGCATGCAGATCGAGGAAACGACCTCGGATTACGACAGGGAGAAACTCCAGGAGCGGCTCGCAAAGCTGGCCGGCGGTGTGGCGGTTGTGAACGTCGGCGCAGCGACCGAAACCGAAATGAAGGAGAAGAAGGCGCGGGTGGAAGATGCGCTGCACGCAACCCGGGCGGCCGTGGAGGAAGGCATCGTTCCTGGCGGCGGTGTGGCTCTTGTGCGTTGTGATTCGGCACTGGACACGGTGCGCAATCGGGTTCGTGGAGATCAGAAGACGGGCGTGGACCTTCTGAGCAAGGCGCTGGAAGCGCCCCTGAGGAAGATTGCCGATAACGCCGGTCACGAGGGCAGCTTGGTTGTTCAGCGCGTTAAAGAGGGAGAAGGCGCTTTCGGTTTCAACGCGCTTACCGAAACCTACGAAGATCTGATCGAATCCGGTGTGGCGGATCCCACGAAGGTCGTGCGTTCCGCGGTTGAGAATGCAGCCAGCATTGCCGGGCTTCTGCTGACAACGGAGACGCTGGTAACGGAAATTCCGGAAGAGGAAAAAGAGCCACAGGGTCACGGCCACGGTCACGATCATTATTAGTACCCGAAACATCGGGCAGGCGTTAACCCCAATTGAAAAAAACAGCAACTCGGCGACAGGACGAAAACCCCTGAAACGGGGCGCAACGCCGGAAAAATAACGAATCAAGGCTAAATCGTCTTTATCGACTTGCATATATTCGGTTTTACTTCCCCGAAGCAATTTGAATCAAGGATAAAGGGTCGGCCGGTACTGGCCGGCCTTTTTTCATCTGGTAAACCACCGTCACATTTGCTTATATTGGAACGTCGCTTGATGTTTTCGGACAAGTTCAATGTTGAAGCAGGCTGTCGACGATCATGTTTCGTCTGCGGCTCGAAGGGAGGTATATGGACGTTATTCTGGATTCCCCATCCGAGGAGAACGATCAGCCTGTTGCCGATGCCACGGGCGGGGAGAAGACGGAAGAAGGAAGGGATTCCGAAAGGCGTGTGGTGTCTCGGCGGCCCGCCAGGCGTACCCGGACGGCCACCAGGAAACCGGCAGGGACAGCTCGAAGCCGGGCCGCGTCGGTGGATGAAGAGAAGGAGAAGCCCGAAGCCGACGCCCCGGGGGATGCAGATGAGCCAACCGCGAAAACAGCGGAGGTCCCGGAAAAGCGCGTGATTTCACGACGGCCCGCGAAACGGCCGCGGGCATCGACAAAACCTGCGAAGCGCACGACACGCGCAAAAGCCGGAGACGAGCAGCAGAATCAAACCGGGAAAGAAGCTGAAAAAACCGAGGAGACGCCGGAAACGGCTGCAGCGGCAGCCACACCGTCTGAGCCGGCGAACGCCAGTGAATCCATTGTGGAGCCTGTTTCGGAAACCACGGAGGCCGCAACGGCTGCACCTCCCGATTCGCCAGCGGACGCGCCCTCGGAAGCCGCAGCTGAAAAGACGCAGGAGGCTCCCGCCAAGGGCACTTCGCAGGAACATCGCCGAACGAGAAGGCGCCGGCAGCCCCGACGCCAGAACGACGGCGGAGGTTCGGCCGATAACCGGGGGAGGGCGGACCGGGTCCCGCAATCCGTCGCGGACATTCTTTCGGACTCCTGGACGGAAGAAAAAGCCCGCAAATACCTCAGCGAAGGATTCCTTGCGACGCTATCCACCCGACTGGTCACCCGGGGAAAGGTCGAGGAGATAGACGAGGAGGCGCTGCAGGAACGCCTGAAGGTGGTCCGACGTGTTCTGGCGGATGAGTGTATGGTGGAAGACGATGCATCGGATCTCATCCTGCTCGATATGGTTATGAACGCGCTGGCGGACAGGCTTGAGGTCTATCGGTTAACCGCGAAGGGCGCGAGTCCCGAGAAACTCGGTCAGATTCTCGAACTTCGATACAATGCGGACCGGCGTCTGATCGAGGCTGTGACGGCATTGAAAAACGCCTAGTCCTCCCGGGCCGCTTGTTGATGCGGCGTCCGGGATGTCGTCCAGTCGATTTCGGGCTCATATGGCAGCGGATCGACGGCGCGATTGGCGCGAAAGGCGTTAATTCGTTCCGTACACGCGTCGCAACGGCCGCAGGCGGGGCGTTTACCTTCGTAACAGGTGTGGGTCTCGGCGTATGGCACCTCAAGGTTCAGGCCCATGCTCACGATTTCGTCTTTCCATTTCTCCACAAACGGGGTATGGATACGGTAGTCGGTCCGTCGTGTGGCGCCCAGGCACAGGGCCTTCTCCAGCATGTCATAAAACTCGCGGCGGCAGTCCCGATAGATCTGAAAGTCGTCCCGCACAGGCGAGAGAAAGAGATCCTTGCAACCCCTCCGCTCCGCCCAGGCGGCTGCCAGTGTGACGAATAGCATGTTTCGGAAAGGCACAACGGTCAGCGCCTGCCGATCCTGTTCCGCCACGGGAATCTGGCGCCCGATATCCGTGAGCGGATTCCCGCCGATCTGACGGAGATCGACTTTGAGGCAGCGGTGAGAGTCAGCACCAGCCAACCTGGAGAGGTTTGAGCTGGATTCGAGTTCAACAGCATGGCGCTGGCCATAGTCAATCGAAACGGTGTGAATTTCTGAAATACCACGGTCTCGCATCCACCAGAGCAGTGTGGTGGAATCCATCCCTCCGGAGAGAAGGAGCATGGATTTCCGGGGCAGGGCGGTCATCGGGCGGGACCTTTCCTATATAAACGTCAATAGGGAGCCGGCAGGCTCCCTATTGACTTAGCGCAATTGATCCGGACCTATAGCGGCCCGCTGAAAAAGCCCATCCGGGCTGCCTGCCTGTGCGTACGCACGCAGACAGGCGGCCGGCTCCCGCAGACGAATTACCGCGGTGTGCTCCCTCATCGAATCCCCCGATTCGATGAGGGAGCACACCTCTTTTTCGGCCACGATGACTCGGCCTCGCCTTCAGAGCGGCTTTATCAACGGACCGCTAGCGATTCTCCAGGAGCTGATCCACAACCGCCGGTTCTGCGAGCGTTGACGTGTCGCCAAGATCACTGGTATCGTCGGCGGCGATTTTCCTCAGGATACGGCGCATAATCTTGCCGGAACGGGTCTTGGGCAATCCCGGCGCCCAATGGATAACGTCAGGCGTGGCGATAGGGCCAATCTCTTTTCGAACCCACGCCCTCAGTTCGTCCTTCAATGCATCGATGTACTCCACGCCCACGTTCAGGGTGACGTAGGCGTAGATACCCTGACCCTTGATATCGTGGGGGAAACCCACCACGGCCGCTTCGGCCACGCCATCGTGAGAGACAAGGGCGGACTCGACCTCGGCAGTGCCCATACGGTGCCCGGAAATATTGATGACGTCATCCACCCGACCGGTGATCCAGTAATAGCCGTCTTCGTCTCTGCGGCAGCCGTCTCCGGTGAAATAGTATCCCTTGTATTGCTGGAAGTAAGTTTCCTCGAAGCGTTTGTGGTCGCCGTAAACCGTGCGCATCTGCCCCGGCCAGGGCTCCGCGATCGCCAGTACGCCGCTGACGCCGTTGCCATGCAGTTCGTTACCGGACTCCGGGTCGAGTACGACGGGTTTGATACCGAAGAAGGGAAAGGTCGCGGAGCCTGGCTTCGTCGGCGTTGCGCCCGGAAGCGGCGTGATAAGGATGCCGCCGGTTTCGGTTTGCCACCATGTGTCGACGATGGGACACCGGCCCCTCCCCACGTTGTTGTGGTACCATAGCCAGGCTTCCGGGTTGATCGGCTCGCCAACGGTCCCGAGAAGCTTCAGAGAAGAAAGGTTGAAACCGGCAGGCCACGCTTCGCCCTCTTTCGCAACCGCCCGGATCGCCGTGGGCGCCGTATAGAACTGATTGACTTCGTATTTGTCGATTACCTGCCAGTAACGCCCCGGATCGGGATAAACCGGGGTGCTTTCGAACATGACCGTCGTCGCGCCGTTTGCCAACGGGCCGTAGATGATGTACGAATGTCCGGTAACCCAGCCGATGTCCGCGGCGCAGAAATAGATGTCGCCATCGTGATAGTCGAAGACGTTCTTGTGGGTGTACGCGGTATATATCATATAGCCGCCCACATTGTGCTGCACGCCTTTGGGTTTCCCCGTTGAACCCGACGTATAAAGGATGTATAGCGGGTCTTCCGCGTCCATTTCTTCACACAAACAATCCGGGCTGGCGTTTTCCATCGCATCGTGCCACCAGATGTCCCTGCCATCCTGCATGGGGCACGAAATATCCGCGTGTTCCCCCACCCGGCGGACGATAATGCAGGTATCTACGGTTCTGCCGCCCATGCGTCCGTCGGCATTTGCAATGGCGTGATCGGCAAATGCCTTGCGCTCCATTGGTCTGTCGCCTCGAAACATGCCGTCTGTCGTTATCACGACCTGACAGGTGGAATCTACAATGCGGTCGGCAAGCGCATCCGCGGAAAAGCCTCCGAAAACGATGGAGTGAACAGCGCCAATCCTGGCGCAGGCGAGCATCGCGATCGCCAGTTCGGGGATCATGGGCATGTAAATGGAAACGCGATCTCCTTTTTTCACGCCGCGTGACTTCAGCACGTTGGCGAATTTGCAGACCTGCGTATGGAGTTCCCGGTAGGTCAGCCTGCCGTCTTCACCGGGTTCATTGCCTTCCCAGATGATCGCGACCTGATCCCCGCGCGTTTCCAGGTGACGGTCGAGACAGTTGTAGACAATGCTGGTCTTCGCCCCTTCAAACCATCTGATGGATACAGGACCCTCGTCGACGTTGTAGTTGTATGAACGAACATTGTCCCACTTTCTGAACCAGTGGAAGTCTCCTGCCACGTCCGCCCAGAATGCTTCAACGTCTCTTGTGGATTCCCGATACCGCTGCCGGTATCCATCGAAACTACCTACATGCGCCTCGGTGCTGAGATTCCGGGGCGGGAAATATCGTCCGCCCTGTTCGAGAGTCCGGTCTGGAAATGCCGCCATTGCAAACCCCTTCTTTCGGAATTAATCGGTTGATTCGGCAGATTCGATGACGGTAAAAGCAGGTCTTGCAATTCCTGGTTGGCGCGGCTATAATTATACCACATCCAAAGCGGATGTCAAGCGGAGAAACCGAATCGAAAGCGTGGCTATTGGACTGTTTTCTTTGGTGATAAACGCTCGATCGGTTGATCTTCCAATCCGTTCCCGGAGTTCTTTCCGGACGCGAGTTGCCGCTTTCAGGGTACCGGCGCAGATTTTTCGCTTTTCGGGAACCTTTGCCAAACCAGAGGGTTTAATGAGGGTTAGGCGGTTGTCTGGATTGCGGGTTTTGTATACCCCATTCCCAGGGATGTAGGCAGGAAAAGGGGGGAAAGACCATGCTTATGGTAAATACGGATAATGGCGCAGCGTCGGACGTCGATATACTGACTGATGTTGCCAATGGCGACATCGAAGCGTACGGGAAAATTGTAAATCGTTACAGGGGAAGGCTTTACAACTTTGTATTTCGGTTTGTCGGAGACCGGGAAACAGCCGAGGATATCGTTCAGGAGGCGTTTCTCAGGGCGTATAGAAAGCGGAACGAATACCGGGCAATCGCGAACTTCTCCACCTGGCTGTTTACAATTGCCGGCAATCTGGCCAAAAGCGAGTTGAGGCGTCGTAAGCGCTGGCGGCTGTTTCCGCTTCACCGGGATGAAGAGAGCGATACGGGGATGGAATTACCGGACGAGTCCTATCGGCCCGATCGAATTACGGAATCTTCGATCGCGGATGTACAGATTCATCGGGCGATCATGTCGCTGTCGGAAAACTACCGGCAGGTTATCCTCCTTCGAGACGTTGAAGGGCTGTCATACCAGGAGATAGCAGAGATCAGCCGGTGTCCCGTGGGGACGGTCAAGTCCCGTGTGAACAGGGCCCGTCTGAAGCTGCAGCAGAAGCTGAAAAATGAGGGAAGAGACGTGGGGCTTGCAGTCTGACAGCGTTATGCCGTCTCCCGATCCACACGGGAACTCGCAATTGAAATGGAACCAATGGAGGAGATACATGGCTAAGGGTCACATAACTTGCGGTGAGTTTGCGGCCCGATTATCGGCCTATCTCGAAGAAGAGGTAGCAGGTGTAAAGAAGACGGAGATGGATCGCCACATTGAAACATGCGCCACCTGCGCCAATTCGCTGGAAGGGGTCAGAAACCTGACCGGGCGGCTGGCCCGGATGTCGCGCGTACGGCCGTCCGCCGGATTCGATTTTGCATTGCGCAGCCGTCTGATGATGGAAGCGGCCCAGAAAACCTCGTTCTGGAACCGGCTGCCGGACGTATTTGTTCCGACTTTGCCAAGGACGCTCGCAACGTGCGCGGCAGTCGTGCTGATCGCGTTTGGCATGACCACGGGGCTGGACGAGGCGCCCAAAACGCGCGCGGTCTCTACGGATCGTGTACACCAGATGACGCTGGTTGCCCCAGCGTCTTCAACGTTTCCTGCCGCGGACCTGCGCGGAGCGCTGAAGATGCTGCCACAGAAAACGCCTAATCCGGATTCACGCCAGGCCTATCGGGCCGGCCTGCCGGATTCCGCAAAGGCCGCGTCGATGGTGCGCATGCGGCCGGGCAGGCACTTGGCCAAATTGCGTCGGGTGTCTTTTTAGTGAAACTTGCGGGAGAGAAAGACTTCGCAAAAAATGAAAACAAAACGGTTTAGCATGCTGTGGACGTTTCCCATAGTAGCGGGGATACTGTTGTCATTTCCGGGTGCGGCGTATTGCCGCGCCGGCAGTGTACTCAAGGGAATCGAAGAAGAAAGAGCCGAGATTCTGGAAAGGAACCGGGCCGGCGTCGTCCGCATTCATGCCATGTTCACCCAGACGGGGACGGCGGACGGACTGCAGTACGGCAAGGGATTCATGCATGGCACCGGATTTGTCCTGGATTCGAAGGGTACCATCGTTACCGTCCTTCGTGCCGTTAAAGACGCAGAGGAAATCTGGGCAACCCTGGGTACGGGGCGTCGTCTTCCTGCTCGTTTCGTCGCCTCGGATCCGGTTTCTGAAGTGGCGGTCATCCAGGTTGACGCCGAAGGTCTGCAACCGATTGCAATCGGAAATTCCGACAGGGTCCGCATCGGCCACTTCGCGTTTATTCTGGGCAACAGCTTTGGTGAACTGATGCCGTCATTCGGTCACGTTTTCAATGTCGACCGTTCGCAGGACCTCATTCATATCGCCGCACCCGTGGACCTCAGTTTCGGAGGCGCACCCGTATTCTGCAGTACCGGGAAGATTCTGGGCCTGGTCTGGGCGCTGCCCGATCCATGGTCCGGCATTCTTCCGGAAGGGGTTCCGGACGCCCGAATGGTCCGCGAATTTCCAACCACCGTGTTTGTGGTGCCTATCAATCGTGCGGTAGGTATTGCCCAGCGTCTCCTGAGTGGCTCACAGACGGTATACGGATGGTTGGGCGTTACCGGCGAGTACGATCCCGATTACCATGGCGTCCGTGTCGATAGCATTGCGCCGAACGGCCCCGCGGGGAGCAGCGGCATCGTGCGTGGCGATCTGATCATTTCGTTCCAGGAACAGCAGATTCAAAGCGCCGAGCATCTACAGAGTCTGGTCCTTTCCACAACTCCCGGAACCGAGGTCCGGATGAAGATCAAGCGTGGCGAACAACCGGACACGCCGCGTGTCGAAGTGGGCAAACTCTCGATTGAACCCGGTCGATTTCCAGCGGCCGGATATGACCCGTTATCGGTCTCCTCACAGCTTTCCACACAGGACGGCAATCAGGTCCTGTACCGGGAATTCCTTCGTCTGCAGCGTGAGATTCAGTTGTTGAAACAGCAATCGATAAAGAAATAAACCGGATTTCAGGGTAGTTGGCGGTTAGATTCCGTACAGACAAAGCGGGCGGCCACGCAGGCCGCCCGCTTTGTTCCTTGTTGATGTTTCCTTATGTCTACGAAATCATATTTTCCTGCAGAAAACTGAGCCGGAGTCTGCTAAGCGCTCTGTCTTTGAGCTGTCGAACCCGCTCCCTGCTGATCTGCAGGCGTTTCCCGATACGTTCGAGTGGTTCCGGCTTATCCGAGTCCAGGCCGAAATACAGACTCAATATCCTCGCTTCACGCTGCGGCAATCGGTTCAGGCATTCCCTGAGCAGCTTCCTGATCCGGGCATCCTCGAACTGTTCGTCCGGGCGGGCGTCCTGTGCCGGCAGTGTATCGGCGAATACCCCCGAGGAACCGTCGTGCGTGGGACTGTCGAGCGATACGGTGGTTCGGTTGGCTTCGAGGGCACGGCGCAGCCTTCTGAGGGGCATGCCGGTTTTCTCAACCAGTTCCCCCAGGTCCGGAATCCGGCCAAGCGACTGCGAGAGGGCGTTCTTGGCCCTGTGGATGACGTCGCGGTCGTCGATTTGATTCACAGGGAACACAACCGGGTGTACACACCGATTGAGCGCCGACAGGATGGCCTGCCGGATCCACCAGACGGCGTAAGTGATGAATTTGTGCCCACGTGCAAGATCGAATGTCCGTGTGGCTCGGATCAGCCCCAGATTGCCCTCTGCAATCAGGTCGGACAGGGGCAGTCCCCGTCCGCTGTATTCCCGGGCGATCCGGACCACGAATCGCAGGTTGGCGGTGATGAGCCGGTCGAGGGCTCTGCGGTTACCCTTCTGAGCGTCCGCAATCACGTGCGCTTCGTCTTCTTTGCTAAGCGGCGAAAATTTTCGGATATCGCGCAGATAGATGTCTGCGTTGCCGTCCGAAATTCTGGCTTTCATGTCCGAAACTCTCCATATGCGATGGTGTATGCCTCAGGTACACCCGTTCATCAAGCAGGAAGCCTGTCCATGGTTTTCGACGCGATGAGACCGCGAAACAGGCACCATATTTAACGTAGAATCAACTGCGCCGAACGGTTAATATAACGCCCGGTCGCGCGGTCGTCAACGGAAAAATCGTCGCTTTTTGCAACAGATTGAGGCTTTAACGATGATGTCGTCTTCGGAACGGCTGGCGCCCGTCCGGACCCGGGAAATAAAACCGTTTTTCCACGAAAAATGGCTGTCTGGCAATCTGTTTCCGGGACAGGACACTAGTGATGAAAGAGCCTGAACCCGGTATTGACCATGACCATACCGTACTCATCGGCGGCCGCGGTCACCGAATCGTCCTGTACCGAACCGCCCGTCTGGATAACGTATTCCACACCGGTACGAGCGGCGCGGTCGATGTTGTCGCGGAAGGGGATATACGCGTCGGAGCCCAGTGTCACGCCGCCGAGGCGCTGCAGCCATTCCCGTCTGGGCGTATCGCCGAAGGGCGGCGGCGCCTTGCGGAATGAATCGCGCCATGCGCTTTGTTCTTCGGGAGTCATGTCGCCTTTGAGATACAGTTCGATGGCGTTTATCTTTTCGGGCCGCCGCGCGCCCTTTCGGAATTCCAGGTCCAGCACCGCGGGGTGCTGGCGCAGAAACCAGGTTTCGGCCTTGCTTGCGGCAATATCCGTACATGCAAGGCGATTCTGCTGCCCGGCTCCCACGCCGATGGCCTGGCCCTGCAATGCGAAGCAGATGGAATTTGACTGGGTGAACTTGAGCGTTATTGTGGCCACCAGCATATCCCGCACTTTGCCCGGGGGGATTTCCTTTCGACGGGTAACGACGTTTTCAAGCAGCTTGGGGCCGGCGATCAGGTCATTGTATTGCTGCTCAAAGGTAAGTCCGAATACCTCCCGGCGCTCCGTTTCCACGGGCTTGTAATCCGGATTGATTTGAAGGATCGGGTACGCGCCTCTCTTTTTTTGCTTCAATATATCCAGAGCTTCCGGATGATATCCCGGCGCAATAACGCCATCGGATACCTCGCGGCGAAGGAGTGCGGCAGTGGCGACGTCAACCGTGTCGCTCAGCGCCGCCCAATCGCCATACGAAGAAAGCCGGTCGGCGCCCCGGGCGCGGGCGTACGCCACAGCCAGGGGCGACAGGTCCAGGTTCTCGACAAAATATGCCTTCTTCAGTTCGTCGCTCAGAGGCACAGCCACGGCGGCGCCTGCGGGACTGAGGTGTTTGAATGAAGCGGCGGCGGGTGTGTCCAGCGTTTCCCTGAGTTCCTTCACAAGCTGCCAGGAGTTGAGCGCATCGAGCAGGTTGATATAGCCGGGCGTTCCGTTCAGGACGCTGAAGGGAAGCGGGCCGTGCCGGTTGTATATTCTTGCGGGGGTCTGGTGTGGGTTGCAGCCGTATTTCAGGGCGAGTTCAGCCATGACGATCGTCCTCAAGTGAAATTGGGTTTCCACGGTATTTCGAGTCGGCGAACGTCACTGCGATCCGCACGGTTCAATCCTTGATTCGTCATTTTTCGGGGAAGTAAGACCGAATACAGGCAAGTGGATAAAGGTGATTTAACGGCTGATTACCAGGAAACAACAGGTCACAGGACGTGAATTTAAAAACGTCCTTTTTTGACGACCGTTACGCCCCGTTTCAGGGTTTTCGTCGCGTCGCCGAGTTGCTGTTTTTTCGAATTGGGGCTAACCCAATACCCCGTCGGCGAACAGCGAACCCAGATCGGTTTCACCCTGCCACTCGCGAAGCGCGGGATTCTCGGTGCTGAGAACCATGTCGGTGGCGCCGGTTTCGGTCCTGGAGAAACAGATGACCTGGCTGCCTTCCGCCAGGCTCACGATGACGGGCGAGTGGGTGGTAAGGAGGATCTGCACGTCTTCAATGGATGAGAGCGCCAGAAAAACCGTCTCAACGGCCCTGGGATGAATCCCGTTTTCAGGTTCCTCAATGAGATAGATGCCTGTGAATTCCGGCAGGTATGCGGGAAGTGTAAGGGCCAGAAGGCGGAGGGTGCCGTCTGAAACTGTCCAGGAAGGTGCTTCGAGGCCGTTTCTATCCTGGAAGACGAGATAACAGTGGCGATCTTCGGGACGTTCGACTGTACGGATGGACTTCAGGTCGGGAAGGACTGACCGCATGCGGGCAATCCAGGCCGCGAATCGGTCGGGTGCGTCAGAATGCAATGAAGAGATGACCCAGGGAAGATTGGACCCGTCGGCCTGAAACCCGACTGGACGCCCGGGCGGGCTGGGACGGCGCATGGCGGCGCTGTTCAGCACCAGGCGCTGGATTCCGTTATTGAGTACGCCCTTCAGCCAGGTCGCTACCGGATATCGGATGTCGTCTTCAGGCAGGTTGGCCAGAGCGGACCGCCTCGGCCCAAGCCTGAAAGAGTGGTCCCACCCGGCGCCGGTTTCGTAGTAGAAGTTGTCGTTGCTCCCGTGAACCTTGTGTACGATGGTCCTGGTGCCTCTGAGGCGTGGCAGGGCGAGCGTATCGGGCATCGGGCGGTCGACCGGGAAAAGCGTCTGCTGCTCGCACTCGGGGTCGTTACGGAGATCGTTCGGCAGGAGCAGAACACGTTCGGCGAGAATGGACGTCTCACCGGTTTCCGTTGACGGCCCGATGGCGATTTCGTACCGGCATCGATCGTATTGCCGGTTTTCGAAGAGGTCTGTCTTCTGAGCAGGTATACTCAGTTCGATGGCCAATTCGAACGGGTCGAACGTACGGCGCCAGACCAGATCGCGCAGGTCGGCCGTGCGTTTTTCCACGGCCGCCTCCAGCCCGTCGGAAACGAGGTCGCCCAGAAAAGCGATGGCGTCCAGAAGGGTTGTTTTCCCGCTGGCATTGGGGCCGACCAGAATGTGGAACCCTTCCAGCGGCCGGCTGATGAAACGCAGACAGCCGTAGCGGAGGGCTTCGATTTTGCGAATCATGTCAGCCCGCCGTAGTTCAGGATTCCCCGTCGTGTCTCTTTGCCGGTGTCATAGAGGGGATTGCCAGATGGCTTTGCCAACGAAAAACGGTCCCAGAGATTGCACGTATTGCGCAGTCTGCCGGGTCTTTCGCATTTCCTGCACAACGTGCGAGAGAGGATGCAACTCGGGACCCAGCAGGCCGATGACGAAGTCGTTGTCGTTGCGGTCCAGGCCGTAACAGGCCAGGCGGACGTCCTGGGCAAAACCTGCCTCGGCGTAGGCCCGCCCTACTCTGGCATGTTCACCCAGAATCCCGCGCAGATCCTCGCCGGAAAGCAGTCCGAACTCGGGCTTGCGCCGCAACGGATACCACACGGCCCAGGGCCAGTCGGGGTCAAGGACCTTACGGCGTGGCTTTCGCAACAGCGTTTCTTCAAGATCGGGTTCGTACCCGTGGGCGTAGGTTCTCCCGAACATGGTGAGGTCAGGAACGTGTTGAAGTTCAGCGAAGGGACGGGCGTTCAGCAAGGTGCGGATTTCCCCCGCGAACGCCTCGGGAGACTCGGACAGTGTAAGAATGCCAACGCCGGACGGATCGTTCAGATCCACGTACAGGACGGCGTCGACCCCGGATTCGCAAAGTGCGTCGACAAGCGTGTTTGTGCGCGGGCAGTTCACAAAGACGTGCAACTGCATATAGAGCCGCCGGTTGCTGGCCTGTACCTGCCCGTTAACGGGTTTGCCTTTCTCACGAAGGTCCAGGGTCCGGTCTTTTTGAGTGGAACGCATTGAAGATTCCGTCTGACGTGAAGTTGAGTATGTGGACGGCGGCGTTTTCTCTCAATATACGATGCATCGGTGCGGTTTCAAGCGAAAGATGTGTCCGCCGCGAAATTGAAGGTACGGGGTCAGTTTTCCAGCCTTGCAAGAGACTCTGCAACCGTGGGTTCAAGACCGGCTTCGACGTCCGTTCGACGAAGGGAATGGAATTCACCCAGGACGGCGTTGGCCCTGGCGAGAATGTCGATACGTTCCGCATACAGATTCAACTTGCTGCCAGGCAGCGCCCATATGGCGACGTCGTCCGTGAGCGAATCCAGATATGCCCGTGCCCCGCAGCAGCCCAGGCTGAGCGCGGCCCTTCCGGTGTTGACGGCATGGGGAACCACGGCACACGCCGGTCTGCCCATTGCGGGCGGAACGCCGGGTTCCACCTGCTGGACGGCTTCGGTAATGATCAGGCTCTGCGTGGAATGCGCGAAGAGCAGAACCACGGTCGGTTCGAGTGGCGTATTGCCCAGCGGGGCGTAAATTACATGCCTGGTTTCGTTTTCCAGCACCGGAATTTCAAGGACGTCCTGTTCGCGAACGTAATCCATGCCGGCCATGGTTTTCAGGACGTCGCCCAGTTCGGCTTCGTACGAAGCAGGAGGGTTGGCCATACGGTGTGTATGAACGCCGATGGCGCACAGTTCGTGGTGGGTGGTCCGGGTGACAAAGGGACCCTTTGCCGCCTCCTGCCAGAACAGACAGCCGGCGGGCGCTCGACCATCGTAGTCGGGCACGCCTTCGGGCACTTCGTCCGAAATACAGACGGCAATGGGTGGCAGGGCAAGGTTGAGTGATTTCTGCAATGCGCCGGCAACGGTCGTATACGAACTCATGGGATTCCGCCTTTCTGTGTTCCGTTGGGAACAGCCGTGATTGCCTCTCTGCGCCTACGTCGTCGAGGCTGTCGAGCGATTTTTTCCTGAGGCGTTTACGAGCAGGACAATGCCCAGGATGATCAGGGGGACGCTGAGCCATTGTCCCACGCTGAGAGGAAAGCCGTGGCCGTAGGCGGCCTGACGGACTTTGACGAATTCGACCACCACCCGGAACGAGAAGACCGTGACGAGGAACAGGCCGAGAAGCATTCCGGACGGCGTCCGGTCGCGCTTTCTTGTATAGACGGCATAGAGGAGGAGGAAAATCAGTCCATAGGCGAGGGATTCATAGAGTTGCGCCGGATGCCTCGGGACGGTATCCACACTTGAAAAGACGATCGCCCAGGGCAGGTCGGTCGGGGTGCCGTAAATTTCCGAATTGAAGAAATTTCCAATTCGGATGAAGAATCCGCCAAGGGCAACCGTAACGACAATGCGGTCGAGGATCCACAGGTAGGGCTGATCCTGCCGGCTTCGGACGTACATATAGAGCGCGCCAAAAATCCCGATGGCTGCGCCGTGGCTCGCGAGGCCGCCTCGCCAGATCTTGAAGATCTCAATCGGGTTTGTCAGGTAGAATGCAGGATCGTAGAACAGACAGTGTCCCAGGCGCGCGCCAATGAGGGTGCCGAGAACCATATGGTTCACCAGGCTGTCGAGGTCTTTGGCGGATTTTCCCTCCAGGCGGAACATCCGGCGTATAATGAAGTAGCCGAGGAGGAAAGTGATCAGAAAGCACAGGCTGTACCAGCGCAGGACGACGGGACCGACGCGGAAGATCTCGGGGTCGGCACTCCAATGGATCTGGGCGATTCCAAACATAAATGACCGGTTTATAGACGTTTCGGCGGGGCGGGGTCAATCCCGCCGGGATGGAAGGGATGGCATTTGAGAATTCGCGAGACCGACAGGTAGAGGGCGAACGGAAACGGATGTTGCCGCAAGCAATCACGGGCGTACCGGGAACAGGTGGGATGAAACCGGCACCCGCCGCCGGGACCGAAAACGACCTGGAGAAAAGGCGAGACACACAATCGGTAGAACCGGAGGAGGATTATCGTTAATCCGGCGAGCAGGCGGTCGACGGCAGAAAGCATGGTCCGGCGAACTTTCGAACAAGGGTTGGGGTTGGTTTTATTCGCGAATGACGGGATGTTGTTTGGCGCACACCGGAAGGAAAAGATAGCAAATTGAGACAACCGCCGAAAGGAGAATTCATGTCGGAAGAGACAATCTTCAGCAAGATCATCCGGAAGGAGATACCTTCGGAAATAACCTACCAGGATGAACTGGTCACGGCGTTTCGAGATATCAACCCTCAGGCGCCGACTCACATTCTGATCGTACCCAATAAGGTGATTCCGACCGTCAGCGATGTGTCATGCGAGGACGAGGCCGCGCTCGGTCGGCTGTTTACCGTTGCGGCGCGGCTCGCGGAAGAAGAAGGGCTTTCCGAGGACGGGTACCGGTTGATTGTGAATTGCCGGGACCACGGCGGCCAGGAGGTTTACCACCTGCATATGCATCTGCTCGGCGGCCGGCCGCTCGGGCCCATGCTCACCCGGCGGCAATAACCGCTGACCGCGGTCCGGCGGGCAAGCCTGGCGCCCGGACAGGGGACTCGCGTTCGGCGGGACCGCACCATCGGCGCGCTCCCGATGCTTCCTGGTCTGCTAATGCGCCCGGTCGGGCCACTTGTAGGCCGCTTTTGCGTTCTTACAGAAGACCTTCTCAACTGCTTCTTCTCCAATGGCTCTGAAGTACTCCATGGGGATGCGTTGTACAGTCGTGTAGTCTGCCCCGTGTTCGCAAACGGGCCAGTTGCTGGCATAGATGAGCCGGTCCACGCCGAGAATTTCCCAAAGGTGGTCCAGAGTTGGCGCGTAGTAGATCAACTCCGGCGGCGCGGGCCGCTCCCGGGCGGTTTCGACCAGGCCGGAGACCTTGCAGTAGATGTTCGGGTACCGTGAGACATTGTGCAGGCCGTCGATCCAATCGGGGTCCGGCGTCTTGCCGTCAATGGGTACGTGGATTACATGGTTGAGCACGATGCGCAGGTCCGGCAACCCCTCGGCAATGCGAACAGCCCAGCGAAGCTGCTCGACGTCGATGAGAAGGTCGAGCGACAGATCGGCCTGCGCGAGCAATTCGAGCCTGGAATACAGCGAGTCGCCGATGGTTTGCACCTCGTTCCGGTGAAGGCGGATACCGCGGAAAATGGGATTTCCTGCCAGGCTCGCGAGGTGTTTCTCAAAGTCGTCCGATTCCGGGTTGAGATTACCGACGAAGCCCACAATGAAGGGCTCCGTTGTAGCCAGATCGAGAATCCAGCGGTTGTCTTCAACCCATTCACTGGCTTCCACGACCACCGTGCCGGTCACGCCTTCGGGAACGGCAACGGCTTTATAATCCTCAGGAAGCACACGGCGGTATAGCAGGGCGTCGTCCCGCGGCGGCCAGGGAACCCCTTCGGGGCGGCAGGGATCGTAGAAATGCGTATGGGTGTCGATGATCATCGTCGCGCTCCTTGTGTCTTTCCAATGCTGAAACCTTGACAGAGAAGGTGGATTGCGTATTTTCTAGGGCATTTGTCAGCGATCAACCGCGAAGCGAGACGGGGTTATGGCCAGGGGAAAAGGGCGGTATTCGTCCACCAAGACATTTCACAATCTGCCATGTTCGCACCGACAGGCGCATCACGACGGGCACTGTCAGCATATCCACGGGTACAACAGGGAAATTACATTCCATTTTACGTGTCACGAGCTGGATGAGAATCACTTTGTCGTGGATTTCGGCAAGCTCAAGGATCTGAAGACGTGGCTGGAACACATGTTCGACCACACGATGCTGATCAACGAAAACGACCCGGAGCGGGAGTTGTTCGAGGAGATGCACCGCAGGGGGATTGTAGACCTGCGCGTGATACCCAACGTTGGGATGGAGGCCTCCTCCAAATATGTGTTCGACTATGCCGATCGGATGATACGCGAGAAGACGGATGGGCGTTGCTGGGTCTACAGGGTGGAAACGCGGGAGAATATGAACAATTCAGGGGTTTACGAAATCGTGCAGTAGCAGTCCGTTGATAAAGTCGCGCCGCAGGTTTTCGACTGCAAGGGCCGGCCGCCTGTCTGCGTGCGTACGCACAGGCAGGCAGCCAGGATGGACTTTTTCAACCGGCTGCCAGCCAAAGCCGTGAATACTCGGCAGAAACGAGCGACCGTTACTTGTGAACCCGACTCATCAGCCCCGGTACCGCAACCAGAGTCGCACGTAGTGCCGCCGACGTGCAGGGTCGGCATCGTCCTCGAAGGCGGTGCGATTGTGAAGGATCCAGCGGTTGTTCGTAAACAGCATCTGTCCGGGTTGCAAACTGAACTCCACCCTGAAATCCGGACGGCGAAGCAACGCTTCCACAACATCCAGTGCGCCTCTCTGTTCTGCGGTCAGCGGTTTGCCGGCGCGCTCGTGACCCACCTGGATGTAATAGTACAGGTATCTGAGCGTCAATTCACCCTTGCTCCACCGAAAAACCGGGAAATGAGACGCCGGTGAATCCCCGGCCCTGAACTGTCCTCGACGATCGAAATAGAACCGCTGATAGAGGGTTTCGAGGACGTCCGGGTGATTTTTCAGGAGTTCATTATGGAGGGCGTAACCGCTGACAAGCTGACTCTGTCCACCGGATTTCGCCGTTCGCAGGCAGAGCAGTCCCACAATGTCGGGCAGCGGTGCGCCGAAGGCATTGTCGTTGTGAAACGTGCTCTCCGCATTGGTCACCGAAAACCTGGCTCCCTTTGTCACATTCTCGCCGGTATCGCGGACGTCGTACAATAGCGTTCCCTGGATATTCTGCTCCATCGGGGCGCCAAGGCACTCGCCAGTCATCCAGTACATCCACTGTGCTTCTTCAGGTGCATACCCGTTGATCGGCAAACGATTGACGATGGTAAATCCACGCCCCGATCTGAGTGCGTCGAGTACCGGTTGAAGGCACGCTCTGCCGTAGTCGAACGATACGCCCTGGCGGGAAATCTCTGTAATGGGCAATTGATTATCCCACGCATCGTCGATGATGCGTTTGGAGCTGGAGAGAAAATCCTCGGACAACCGGTAGTACCAGGTTGCGGAATGATCGATGCTACCCGTCCGCCAGGCCCGCACATCGGCAACTTCCTCGGTCAACATCCGTGAATCATTCATTGTATCGCCGCTCCACGTCGACATTTACTCGTTAGCCGCCCAGGCGCTCCCTTTCAGCATTCTCCCGATCAACACAAACACATTCATTGTGTGCGCAAGCGATTGAGAAAAGATAGGATCTGATCCGTCGCAGAGCAAGCCCTGGATGGGACGGTCAATACAGCAACGGTCCGGGCCGGGGTTGTACACGACAGACCGGCTCGGACACAGACGCGATTAAGGATGTGGCATGGCCCGGGACAGAAAGACCGTGCTGATTACCGGCGCGACGGATGGTATCGGCCGCGCGCTTGCGGAAATCTATCGCGCGCGCAATGAGCGGCTGGTGTTGGTGGGCAGGCGGCCGCTGGATTCGCTCAGTGGCGGACTCTTCAGCGAAGAGACCTATTGCGAAGCGGACCTGTGTGAGGCGGATTGCGCGGATCAGGTCTGTTCGTTTCTGAGATCGCGGAAGATCGACGCATTGGATCTGGCGATTCAGAACGCGGCAACCGGATACTACGGTTCCGTCGCCAGTCAGACCGAAGCGGGCATTCGATCAATTGTAGCCGTCAATCTTCTGGGGCCGTTGCGCCTGACCCATGCGCTGGAACCATACGTGAATAATGCTGGCGGCAAGCACGTGCTCATTGGCTCTATCGCCCATGCGTTCCCGTGTCCCGAATTTGCCGTTTATGCGGCAACAAAAGAGGCGCTCGACGTCTTCGGGCGCAATCTGCGCGTCGAGGGCGACGTGAACGTCCAGGTCATACACCCGGGGGCAACACAAACGGGCATTCATCGAAAGTCCGGATGGCAGGAGGAGAATGCCAGCGCCTACCCGCCGGCGGAACGGGTCGCCCGGCGGATCGCGCGGGCGATCGAAGGACGCGGGTCCGTCGTGACAATTGGTTTGAGAAACCGTATGCTGCGGTTCTGCGGGCGTTATTGCGGCCGCGTAATCGAAGCCCTGATGCGATGGCGGGCACGATGAAACACGCGGTCATCACCGGTGCGGCGAATGGAATTGGCGAGGCGCTCGCGCGCAGGCTTGTTCGTGCAGGATATTCTGTGACCGGCGTGGACGTGGATGCGAAAAGGGCCGCCGATCTCGATCGGAAACCGGGGGTGCGGTTTGTTATTGGCGATTTGAGTACGGATTGGGGAATCGCACGCGTTCGCGATCGACTGTGCTCGATGGGTATGATAGACATGCTGATTCACAACGCGGGCATCAACGCCGTCGGGCGTTTTTCCCGCGTGGGGTTGGCGGACCAGGAGGAGGTTGTCGCGGTAAACTTCCAGGCGCCCATGGTGTTGACGGCGAGGCTGTTGGAGGCCGACCGCATCGTCCCTGGCGGGTCTCTTGTTTTCGTCTCGTCACTTTCCCACTACGTAAGCTATCCCGGCGCCGCGACGTACGCGGCCACAAAGAGCGGGCTGGCGTCGTACGCGCGAAGTCTCTCGGTCGCGCTTACCCCGCGCGGCATGCACGTCATGACGGTCTTTCCGGGTCCAACGCGCACGGCCCATGCCCGTCGGTACAGCCCGGACAACTCGCGGGAGGAAAAACGCATGCCGCCGGAAGACCTGGCCGAAGCCATCCTTCGGGGCATCCGGAAGAGAAAACGTCTGGTGGTCCCGGGTTTCGGCAACCGTACGGCGGCTATTCTGGGTACGTGGTTTCCACGCATTGTGGAACGCGTGATGCGGCGGGCGATGCTGGGAAAAAACACCGAAGCGACTTAGCCCCAATTCAAAATAAGACAGCAACTCGGCGACGCGACGAAAACCCCTGAAACGAGGCGCAGCGGATCAGAGCAAAAAGAAGCCGGTGGTAAAGGTTGCGGGCAGCCGGTATCAGCCGACGAAGGCGGAGATGGGAGAAGAGGCTGTGATCGACGCAAGCCCCGGATCGAATTCTGAATCCGGGGCTTTGAGTTACGCGCAATGATCCATCCCAAAGGAAGACCGCACGCCGTGCGCTGGCGCCTCGACGTCGACTCCGGGTGGAAACTAAAAGAAATACATCTTGTAATTCAACTTCAGACTCCTTCCCGTTTCGGGCATTACCGAACGGATGCGCGACAGGTGGTTGCGGTATTCCGTGTCGAATAGATTCTCCAGGGAAAGAATAATGCTGTGGCGGGCCCGATTTGCAAGGATATCGCGTTGAATGTAAACGCCGAAGACGGAATAACCGGCGGTGGGGTCTTCGTAGGTATCCACGCGTTTCTGTCCCGTGGCCCACTCCATGGTTCCTCCCCCGGTAAGCCAGGAGTGCCTGTAGGTTGCGCTCCCGACGAACTTGAGCGGCGGCATTTCGGGCAGGGGCATTCGGTCGTCCCGGTTTTCGCCGCGCACGTGACTCAGATTCATTTCCAGTTCCAGTCGCGCGTTCGGACGCCATTTCAAGCGGGTTTCCACGCCCATCATTCTCGCGTCTATACCCTCCGCGGCGTAGATGGGAAGCAGTTGAGCAAAGTTGATTTCTCCGGTATTTCGTGGCGCGATGTAGTCGTCGAATTCGTTCCAGAATCCCGTGAAGACCAGGTCGAACCCCGGCTGCAGGTAGTGAATGAATGCCTCCGCGCCGAAACTGCGTTCGGTATTGAGTTCGACGTTGCCCTTCTCAAAGGTGTAAGCGGCAAGGTGCGGGCCCTCGTTATAGAGTTCCTCGATGGTAGGCGCGCGCTGGGAGCGGCTGAGGCTGAAGCCCGCTGTCATTTGGTCCGTGATGGGCACGAGCGGGCTGAATGCCGCGGACCATGTATGGAAGGTGCGATCTACATCCAGGATCTTGTTGGAGTTCGCCTGGAGGCGCGGGTCGAAGGTCGCATAGGTGTACCGGGCCGCGGCCTGCAGTTCGATATTGCGATAGGTTGTTTCATGATACAACCCGAGGTTGACGTTCTGCTTTCTGGTGGGCGGGGTGAAGACAAAAGCGCCCAGCTTGAGATTGCGGTGTGCAAAGCCGGTGGTGAGAACGGTGTTTTGCTCCTTGTTTCCCGTGTTCAGGTAGAGTTTGAGGTCGCCGCTGTAGTCATGAAAAAGGAACTCGGATCCGATTCTGCCGCTGGATTCGAACTCGAGATGATGGTAATAGGCTTTTGTGAATCCCGCCTCCACTCTGTCGATGGTCTGGCTGTCGGACCTGTATACTGCCTTCCCGTCGAAGACTCGTCGTTCGATATCGAGGTCGGCGCCATTGGGATGCGCGCCGATGAATCCGCCCGGAATGCCGTACTGGGTGACGAATTGATCGAAAGAAGCGCCAACGTATCCCCGGTCGCCCGCGTAGGACATGCCGAAGGTAACGGTGTGGGTGTTGATGGGCGTATTGGCAAGCCGGCCGACCGGGGTCTGGACGTCTCTGGTATCCCGGTAGGTGGACTCGGCATGCAACGCGAGCGGCCCTGCAGGCGCTGTAAGGGCGGCGGACGAGAAATAACCCCGGTTCGCTGTTTCTCCGTAGGCGCCCACGCTCCCGAAGAAGCGCTCCGGCCGGGTTTCGGGGATCTTGTGTTTGACGACGTTGATGACGCCGCCGCCGGCCGTTGACGTGTGCAGCAGCGTGCGGGGACCGCGGATGATTTCCAGGCGTTCGGCGTTGAAAGTTTCTACGGTTACCGCATGATCAGCCGATGTTGCGGAGAGATCCTGAGACTGAATGCCGTCGACGTTGATCTGGACACGGTCGCCGCTTAACCCGCGGATGACGGGTCGGGCCGGCGCCGGACCCATGCTCTGGATGGCAACGCCGAGTTCGTTCTTCATGGTCTCGGCCAATGTGATGCTGTATTTCTTCCTGAGTTCATCGCCCGAAAGCACGCGCGTGGCCTCATGCAGTTCTTCAAATCGGGTTTCAGCGCGTTTGGCCACAACGTCTATGGGGTCCAGCTTGAGTTCCAGTCGCGCCAGTTCCAGATAGACAACGGGATGCTTCCCACTCGAGATGTTCAGTTCGTGACGCGTTTCCTCATAGCCGACGTGCGTAAGTGACAGCCGATAGTCACCAGGAGACAGGTGAAGCACGAACCGGCCTTTTTCGTCCGTAGACGCGACTGCGGCATGATCTGCGGGCTGGACGTTCACGTTCCCGACTGGCAGTCCGGTTTCGCTGTCGAAGACATACCCTTCGATCAGCACGGCCTGAGTTGCAGAGCCGATACCCGCCAGACACGCCACGGACAGCAACGCGAGCGACGCCCGGATAAAACACCGCCGGATGGCGGAACGGTGGCTGGAGCCGTCACCCGGGTGCAGACGCGTTATCCTGTGTAAGTCAGCCATCTGGAATGTGCTCCCGTGTTGCAGCCGGCGGGAGGGCGAGAACCGCCCTCCCGCCGCGCTTCCCGCTACGGTGCGGTGACCGCCACCGAAATTGGCGCGAATGTTTCTTCCGCCTCACCTTCGTGGAGAATGGAAAGCGTTATGGTGGTTGTGCCGGCCTTTTTGCCGATGAGTCTGAAGGCCCAGTATTCGGGCGCTACAGGCGGATCGATGGCGAGCAACGAGGTGTCGCCCACCGCAATACCCAGCGTCTCGTCCGGTGCTTCCGGCTGGAATTCCACGCTGTGTTCGTCAAAGAAGAACGCCGCGATATGGTCGGTTGTATCTCCAACGGCGACCGACAGCGCATCGCTGGCTGTGCCTTCGCCCGCCACGGGCGCTTCCACCAGCACTTCGCCGCTGTCTTCTTCCTTAAGCCGCACGCCCACGGGTTCGCCGTGCTGGCCCTCCTGTGACTCCACGTGTACGGGAATGGGTAGGGTGCGGTAGTCGATGTGACCTTCGTGTCTGACTCCAAATACAATGGTGGTTTCGCCCTCCTGTAAGCCGCGCAGGTGGAAGTCGAACGAACCCTCGTCGCCCTCGTCCTGGTGGACTTCGAGGATTTCGGAGTCGGCAATGATCCAGGCGAACGAGAATTCGGGATCGTCCGGGGGATCTATTTCTTCGCCGTGTTCATCCAGAAACGCGATGCGCCAGTGGGGCGTCAGGCCGAGCGGGGCTGAGAGTTCCGAAACCCGACCCTCGTTTGAGTCGATCTCGCCCTGGAAATAACGGAAGAATCGAACGCCGGATTCAATGATGACAATCCCTTCCGCCTCGAACTCCCCTACCACGTGCACCGGGATTGGCTGCGTGGTGAAGTCCACGTGCCCTTCGTGCGAAATCTGAAGCCTGATGGTGGTTTCGCCATCTTCAAGGCCGCGCAGGGCGAAGACGAATTGGCCCGCTTCCGCCTCGTCCTGGACGACTTCCACAATTGACTTGTCCGCAATTTCCCACGTGAACGTGAAGCCCTCGCCGGTGGGGGGGGCCATTTCGTTTCCGTCCCTGTCCAGGAAGCGGATGCTCCACTTGCCGGTGACTTCGCCGTGAGTGACTTCCAGGGCTTCCGCCCGGCCGTCGCCCGAGTCTATCCTGCCCTGGAAATAACGGAAGAACCGCTGGCCGGAGTCGAGGAGGACGAGGCCTTCGGCTTCGTAATGCTCTTCCTGTGGCGTAATGGGGTCGTCTTTTCCGCAACCGGCCAGGATTACCGCTACCGCCGCCGCTGCGATTAACAGAGGGGATTTTTGCATTTTCAGCGTGCTGAACATCAATGTTCTCCTGTATGCCAGTATTTCATTCTGTCGCGAACCTCGCGTGGACATCCGCCCTCCCTGGTTGGCGTGATTCGTATCTGTCGACATACTGGCGACAGGCCGATGCCTCAGGCGGCGGACGACCTCCGGAGAAAGGCGGGGATGGCACAATGCCGGTCGGCGGACTAACGTCCACCCGAACGCAGGATAATCCCGGGTTCCCGCATGTGCAGATTCGGGCAAAGGCCCGAGCCGGAGTTACTTAAGTTGGAATATATCTTGAAACGTCGAAAGGCGTGTCTTGACGACACGGGAGGATGGATCAGGACACGGGAGGTGCGCGTCCGTCGGGAAGAAGGAAGGAGGTGCGAAGTGCGCGGCGCGAGGAGAACAATTGACGGAAGTGCAGAACGCAGAATTGCACCGCCAGTACTGCCGGCAAAACGACGCTCAGGCTATTGAACCAGGCGCAGACAGTACATTGTTCTTGGTCGTGGTCGTGTGCGGGGTACGCGGCGAGCAAAAATATCGCGAGGTAGGCCGCGAATATCGCCAGAGCGAATAAAAAAAGAGGATGAATCGATCTGGAGAAAGAAAACATCCCTGCCGTCTCCGGAAGAGTAAAGAACTTACCGGGATCCAAATGAAAATATACCGGAAACGGTCGGTTTCGTCAAGTGAACGAAAGCCGGAAAGCAGCCGGCGGGAGTCGTCGGAACTCTGGTGCAATGTAATTTGGTATTCCATTACTTTTTGAGATTACAGCGATCATAAATCCTCAATGCGGAACGTGGTACTTTCTGGCGTAGAATTGCATTCGACCCTACAGCCGAAAAACAAGCTACTCAAATCTGGAAACACACGTATTATAGGAGGCGAACTCCCCCTTGCACATTTAACTACCGGCGAACTTACAAAAAAATGGCTTGTGGTGCTTTTGAGATTGATCGCCGCTTAAACCCTTCCACGCAAGAAAGGCCGCATAGTACGCATGTAAAAGCCCGAAAATCAGACATCAAATAGAGCTACTCCACTGCCAGTCTGTAATTTTCAATTTACGTTGGTTCACTTGGGACCACGGGTTTTCTCGTGTTGAAGGTATATGCGAGGAAAATTCGATGGTCTCGACTGATATCCCGACATCTCTATTTGGTTTTGCTTGGACGCTACCGTATGTTAATTTACATATAGTCGACTTGAATATTTCCGAGCATTGAGGATGTAATGTACATAATAGAACGTCTCGTAATAGATCGAGCATATGCATCGCATTTCGTGAAACTATACATTTAGATCAGGCGTTATCACAATTAGATCGGGTACGAGTCCGAGATCTTGAGAGGTGACACCTAATGGAGTCCGTACACAATGAACTCGAATTCGCGCGACCACCGGTAGATGAGGTGGTATTGAGTGTACTCTTCAAGTCTCTTGACATGTTGCTTGCTCCCCATCTTGGAACGATATGGCAGGAGTTTAAGAAAGAGGGATTCTTAGAGGTCGTTGAACAGCCGCCTGTGATGCCGACGATCGAAAACCTTTCCCGCTCAAACCAAGACCCTGAGTTGCAATTGAGTAATGTCCCTAACTTCTCACGAATTTGGTTCATCCACGAACAACAATACCACATAATTCAAGTTCAACGGGATCGATTTACGTTTAACTGGCGTAAGATAGAGCCAGATCAGAAATATCCTGGATTCACTGCGATATTTGAAAGGTTTGCAAAGTTATATAGTCGCTTTCAGGAGATAGTTAGATCAATGGAAGTCGGCGAGGTAGTTCCACTACAATATGAATTGACCTATATTGATCAATTATTGCGTGGTGATGGCTGGAATACTCTTAACGACGTTGGGGAAGTATATAAGCTGTTCAATAAGTCTGAGCCATCGAGTTCATTTTGGTCAGGTGCTGAATCTGTGATCTTGCGGACATCATTTCCGATAGAGGACTTAAACGGAAGGTTACATCTTGCCGTTAGTCATAGGGTACGGGTATCTGATCAAAAACAAACTTTACAAACGGATTTTACAATGCGTGGCTTTCCACAGGCTGCGGAAGACAACGTGATGATAACGTGGTTTACGTCGGCACATGGCTGTATTCGTGGGAAATTCACTGGATTGTTTACGGAAGACATCCAAACTCGCACCTGGGGGAGGAAATAATGATAACCCTCGCACGTCAGGCCGAAGACCACTCAAGCCTTGAGGCTAGATACGTCTATGACTGGTTTCACGGCAGTCGGATTGATGAACCGAGAAGTCTACACACCACTGAGGGATGGGACGTTGCGGTCAATGACGAACATCGAACACGCTCATCGCACTATGAATACCCACGGAATCTACAGACTCAGGCCTATAATCTGCCAAAGGCAAGCGATAGAGATTTGCTTGAAGGGGATGCATCTAACCTGTATTTCCATTTGCCGACCTACGTTCCACAGCGAACACTGGACGATGCAAGACGGCAAATAGAGAAAACCCGCCAAGAGGCCATGGAAGCCTTGGCTTTGAGTAGTGAGATTGATCCTATCCCTGATTCCGCATATAATGACGCGGATTCTTTGCTCTATCTGCTTTCTCGTTACAATGTACCCATGCCCGACATCGGCTGGGCAGAAGATGGCAGTCTTGGCTTCGAGTGGCGACCAGAGAATGGGATCGTAACGATGGGTGTATATGGCGATAATCTCGTAATCTTCGGTGCTTTTTTTGACGAGAAACGCAAAGTTGAAGGAATCTGTACATTGTCAGATACTGCCTTGTTGCGGGGTATTATTGTAACATTGTCAAGCCTCCTCGTCTAATTGAGAACCTTATATGGATGTTTCACCAGGTGAAAAACTTGCCCGATTTATATTCTATAATAGACAATTTTCAGTTATGAACAGGGTCGTGAAATTTGGTGCTTTTATCCCTCCCTCAAACAGCGACCAAATATCAGTATATCGCATATCAACCCTCGCTGACGGTGAAGTCTGGGCAATTGGCAGAGAATACGTCGAAACCGAGAAACGAAGAATAAAAGCAAGGGCGGATTTTTTGGCACAGCAAGTCTATGAGAATGATCTCAACGTCATTCCGGATACGCAGCCACATGAACTACATGCCAATATCACACCGTTCCCGGCGAACAAGAGTGAACGGCAGAGTATCGCGAGGAAACTGGCTCTTCTCAGTGATTTGGTATTGATGCCGACGGGGTGATATCGTTAAACTCTTCAATACAACATGAGAATACAACGTGACTCAAATTTCCGAATTCTGTGGACCCATGGTCGTTCGTGCGGGATCTGATCGAAAGATTACACTTCTGTCCAAGAATGGCGAGAGCGTTTAACTTGCAGGTAGTACCCCTACGTTCGGCCGAATTGTGTCAGGAACCGCGAACAACCAATCCGCTTGTTTCAAAGCATTCACGTTTTACTTGGGCAATACGAGCGACGAGGGAGAATTCTGCGGGGTCTTTAGGCGGAAATTCGTGGAGACCTGGCTGGCTTCGCGCGTGGCAATCCCGGAAATGCCGTTAGCGAAACGGACCGAGCGATCTTCGTAAATTGAACCGGGCGATCGGTGTGTCGATCGCCCGGTTTTGTGGTTTTGCGCCAGGAATGTGTGCGATGTCGTTTAGCGGTTAAAATATCTCGCTCAGGTTACGGCGGGAGCCGGAATACTCCGGTTTTCCAACCCCGCGTAGCAGTCGTGTGAAAACTCGGTTTCTTAGCCCGTTATCCGGCATTCCAGTGGTCGTTTCCCGCCCACCCGCGGACGCCTGCGCATTTCGGGAATTGGCCTTGACACCCGATTCGAACCCGCGTATATCATACGCTCCATCCAATTCATTATAGTACGGTGGAGTCGCCAGGTCTCATGTCGACGCGGAAGTAATTCAGACGCGTTACCGGAAAGCGCTATCGTCCTTGGTCGGAAAACTCGAACAGGACCGAACTGTACTTGCCGCCATTCTTTTTGGAAGTCTGTCCTACGATGAAGTCTGGGAAAACTCGGATATCGACTTGTGGATCGTCATGCAGGATGGACAGAAACAGGACCATGTAACGCTGTGCGAAGACTACGTCAATATCCAGGCGCAAACCGTTCCCCGCAGCTCGGATCGGGGCTGATGGGCATGTTGTACGTTCTGGACGAACCCAGCATCGGTCTGCACCCGAAAGACAACGCCAAGATGATAAGCACCATGCGCCGACTTCGAGACATCGGCAATACGGTCATCGTTGTCGAGCACGACGAGGACACCATCCGCGCGGCCGATCACATCGTTGAAATGGGTCCAAGACCCGGCGTACACGGGGATCATGTCGTCGTTACCGGGCCCCCCGAGGCGGTTGCCGCGGTCGGGTGGTCGTATACGGTACAGTTTCTGAAACCGCACCTGGAAAGGAGATAGGTTTCGCCCACCGACATGAGACCGGATGAAGTTGCACGGCGATTGATGGCGATCAGGCGGAAGGAACTCGAATGCGTACCGCGCGTTTCGAGGATTCAGGTCCAGATCGAAAGCGCCATTGTTACATTGGATCCTGCTTCAGCCTCATCGATGTTTCCATCGGCAAATCGAAACGGCGTGTATTTTTTCGGATGCGGGAGGCGGGTTTCCAGGGCCGATTTATTGGAAATACTGAACGTATTCGAGGTGTCGGAGGTCCAACGGTTCTTCATCTGGATGAGTCCGAACCCCCAGGAAGAGGAAATCATTGAGTGGCTGCGGGACAGCCGTCTCAAACCGTTTAAGGGTACCCGGTATCCCACGTTGATTCGTTCAGTCGAAAAAGTGGCGCCGTTCCGGACCCCGCTTGACGTCCGCTGCGTTTCGCGCCACGAGGTCGAGGATAACAGGGATGCGGTTGTCCGAATCTTCGACCCCTGGCCGAGTTCGTTTTTCTTCGAGAGCGTAGAACAGGCCGGATTCGATCACTTTCTGGCGTATGACGGGCGCACGCCCGTCAGCGCAGCAATACTCGCCCACCATGGCGATTTCGCCTATCTCGGTTGGGCCGGCACCGCGGAGGCGTACAGAGGAAAGGGCGGCCAGAATGCGCTTATCAGGGCGCGTCTGAACCGCGCCGCACAACTGGGATGCCGGGTGGCCTGCGCCGAGACCCTGAAGATGCTGAAGACATCTCTGGGAAATCTCGAACGCAACGGATTTGAGACCGTCTACCACAAGAAAGTCTTTGTTTGGGATGGATAAATGCACAAGGAGGCGAACCATGTCACCAGCCCCCGCGGGATACCACGCCGTCACCCCGTATCTCGTCGTTAAACGGGTCATCAACGCCCATCACTGAGTTCAACCATCCTTTACAACTTTCTCAAAGTCGCCGTCCGGCATGTCATTCGCCAGCGCTGGTATACTCTGGCCAATCTCCTCGGCCTGAGCGTTGGTCTGGCGTGCATGCTCCTCACGTGGCTCTACGTTGCCCACGAAATCAGCTTCGATACGTTTCGCCCCGGGGCCGATCGCACCTATCGGGTATTGCGGCAATTGACGACCCCCTACAAAATGGATTATCAGATCGATACTCACGGTGCGCTCACCCCGAAAATGATTGAATCCATTGCCGAAATTGAGTCTGCCAACCGCATCCGTCCGGGCCATCGGTGGGTGCAATATCGCCAGTTTGCCCAACGCCGATCTTTCTGGTACGCCGATCCCAACTATCTCGTATTCTGGGGGATCAATTTAGAGCGCGGCGATCTCCACAAGGCTCTCAAACAACCCGGCGGCGTGGTCATTTCGCAAGAAGCCGTTGCCGAATTCTTCCCGAACGGGGAAGACCCCATGGGCAAAGTGCTCGAAGGTCAGTGGGGCGATTACATTGTCACTGGAATTCTGAGCGAGCAGCCTCGAAACACGCATTTTAATCCCCACTTTGTAACCGCAACCCTGCCGGCAAGCGTCCGGGACGCCTGGTCCAACCGGGAACTCCGCACCTCGTTTCGGTGGGTGCAAACCTTTATCCGTCTGTACAAAGATGCCGACCCGGATCGAACCGAACAGAAATTGCGCGCGCTGGTCATACCCGAAGAAAACCCCGAAAACACAACCAGCCATCGCCTGCAGTCACTCTTGCGTACTCGTCTCTATGGTCGTGAAGATTTTCCGGAAGGCATCGGCGGTCCGGGTACCGGCATCGGCGCCGGCGATCTCAATGCGGTTCGCGCCCTCGCGGCCATTGGCATTCTCGTCTTGTTCGTCGCCTGTATCAACTTTGTCAATCTCTCTACCGCGCGGGCGGCCCTGAGGGCCAGGGAAGTGGGTATGCGAAAGGTCGTTGGCGCGGGACAACGACAGTTGGCATTCCAGTTCCTCCTTGAGTCTGTTCTGCTCACCATTCTCGCATTGCCCTTTTGCCTCATCCTCACGGGCATAACCCGGCCTTACTGGCAACAAATCGTAGGACAAACGGAAACGCTCTCCATATTTTTAGAGCCGGACATGGCGATTGTCCTCCTGGCTGCAACGGTTCTGGTCGGCCTGTTCTCGGGCATGTATCCAGCCTTTCTCCTCAGCCGGTTTTCTCCCATTGCCGCGTTACACAGTCAGACTGCCTCGGGGTCCAGCGGATCATTCCCCCGCAGGGTTCTCGTGATTTTGCAGTTTACCGTCTCCATCTTTCTCGTTTTTGTCGCCCTTGTCGCCTTTGTACAACTCAACTACGTCCTGCAGAAAGACCTTGGTTTCAAGAAAGAGAACATCCTCGCGCTCCGCATCTTTGACGTGGACGGTTCGCTGAGAAATACCTACAACGAAGTGAAACAGCGCTTTCTCAAACACCCCGACGTGCTCGCCGCCACCGCATCCGCCAGCCTTCCGGGCGAAGGCTGGACAAGCAGAAGGAAAATGGTCCTGGATCCATCGGGCGCTGCTTTCGAGATCCGGCAATACGCCATTGACGAGGATCTATTTCCCATGATCGGGATTGATCTCGTTGCGGGGCGCAATTTTTCCGCTGACATCAGGAGTGATTTTGAAAGTGCATATATTCTCAACGAAACAGCGGTGGAGAAACTCGGACTTGAGAATCCCGTTGGTAAACCGTTCAAACTTCTCGATAATGAAGGCTGGATCATCGGCGTTGTAGAGGACTTTCACATGCGCCGGCTGACCGAGAGACTTCGCGCCAATGCCTTCGTATTGCGCCCACGTTCATTTCGTGTGGTCAACTTGCGGCTCGCCACCGGAAACGTCGGCGAAACCATGCAGGGCCTCGAAGAAATCTGGAAGACATTTATCCCGGTTCGTCCAATCATGTATGCGTTTCTCGATGACCGGCTGGAGGTGAATTACGGAAAATACCTGCGCTTCCAACGCATATTTGCGGTTGGATTCGGAGTCTCGTTTCTCATCGCATCAATTGGCCTGCTTGGTCTTGCCGCCTACACGAGCGAACGCCGCCGCAAAGAGATTGGCATTCGCAAAGTCTTCGGAGCATCCATAGGCGAAATCGCGGTCCTGTTGGGCGCCGAGTTTACAAAACTGGTGCTTATCGCCAATCTCATCGCCTGGCCGTTTGCCTATCTCCTCATGCAGGAATGGCTGCAGGATTTCGCCTATCGAGCAAACATGGGCCTTTTCCCCTTTGTTTTCACTGCACTGGGATCTGTTCTCGCCACGTTACTGGTTGTTGGATTCCAGTGCTATAGAGCCTCCAGCGCCAATCCCATAGAGGCTCTGCGCCGCGAATAAGAACGTCCAGCCGGATTGAGAGCGTATAGAGAAAGGAATCCGGATGACCACGAACGGAATTGACGTGGACGGAGGATAGACATGTGGATTCCCGATGCGAACGTGTCGCGACATCACGCAGACATACTTACCGTGATCAATTACTACCGCATGCTCGCCACAGGTATGGACGTGGTCCTCTTTCCGCCGGTACGGCTCAGCTATGGCGGCAAGTCGGACTGCATGGTCTATCCGAACGTGGGCGTGGTCGTGCGGAGAAACGGCCCCAGGCAGATCTGTACGAAAAACCACGATCATCAGGTCTACGAGGGACCGCCGAATTTCGTGCTGGAGATAGAGTCCAAGCACGGATTTACCAGTCTGGTCAAGAAACTTCAGATATATGAGGCTTCAGGCGTCCAGGAGGCATTGTTCGTGGAGAACGGAAAACCGGCAACGTGGTACCAGCTTCGAGGCGGGAAGTTCGAGGTCCTGGGGCAGGAGCCGGCCGGCCGGATCGAGAGCAGAGCGCTACCCGGATTCGTCCTTGACTTTGAGAAATTCAGGGAACACAGGTGGCTGGAGATGATGGAGGATATCAAAGGGAGTGTTGAGAAAACGGATGTGAAGCGCGAACTCACCTTCGAGTACGGTCTTTGATCTGTTTTCGGTGGGGCTTGCGGTTTCTGCAGTTCGAATTCAGGTTTTTCGCAGGCGGCGAAGGCTTCGCTGGCGAAATTGGATGACGGGCAACCCGGAAAGGAACAGAGATGGCCGGCAACGGAACTTACAGGGTCGCGGATCTATGTAAGGCGGCAGGCAGCGGCGACGTCTCGCGGATAAAGCAGATACTTGGCGAGCAGCCCGATCTGGTGAACGTACACATGGCTGAAAACAACGAACACCGCGCGATTCACTACGCGGTGATGAACCGGCACGCCGATGCGGTTCGCGTTCTCATGGAAGCGGGCGCGGACCACAACTCGGGCATCTATCCCCACCGCGACGCCACCGGCGCGTTTACGATGGCGAGAGAACGGGGCATGGACGACATCGTCCACGTGATCAGGGCGGAAGACGAAAAGCGCAAGCTGGCCGCGTGCAAGAATATCACCATAACCGACGAGAACGATGCGCTGTTCGAGGCCGTCCGGGAGGGGCGGGAGCAGGCCGCGCTCAACATCCTGGACCGTCAGCCCGAACTGCTGGATGCGTGTCATCGAAATGGCGGCAGCGTGATTCACGCGGCCGCGTCGCACGGCCGTTACCGGCTGGTCCGCGAACTGCTCGATCGGGGCGCCGATATCACCCATCTCACGCCCGAGGGCCAATCGCCCCTGGATGGCGCGGTTCTCAATGTGCGCGGTCGCAACATGCCGCTCAACGAAGGGTGTCTAATCTGCACGGGCATCCTTCTGCAGGCGGGATGCGAGCAGTCGATCGAATCTGCGGTCGCACTTGGCGATTTCGACTTCGTTCGCGCGTTCGCGAAGGAACATCCCGAACGCTTTCAGTCCAACGACAGCGAGCGGAACGGGCTTCTGCAGATCGCCGTCCAGAACGACGATATCGACATGGTACGCCTGCTGCTCGACCTGGGTCTGCACCCGGACGACCGGCATCAGTTGCACCACTACGAATCCAAACCGTATTCGTGGGGTGGGCCCCTGTCCAATGCGGCGGGCAATTCCCGGTATGAAATCGCCGAACTCCTGCTCGAAAACGGCGCGGATCCGAATGCCAGCATCTATGCCAGCGCCAATCCCGTGGGCGCGGCGTACAACAACCGCGACGACCGGATGAAGGGACTGCTGTTTCGATACGGCGGGATTCTGGATCACACCACTGCCGGACTCGAAGCCGAGACGTCGGCCGCTGCCGTTGCCCTCCACAACGACCCTTCGCTCGCGGAGAAGATGCTCTGGGCGGCCGGGTGCGGCGGCGACCCGAATATTGTGGGGATGTGCCTCCGGCAACTCGATTGGGAACCCGATGACGGCCGCTGGTTCAGCCTGCTGGAGCAGCCGTTGCGCCTTTGGCGGACCAACCCCCACCGCAAATTCCGCGACTTCGACCGCACGGTGTATCCCGAAATCTTCCGCATGATCCTGGACCACGGCGTAAACCCCAATCTCGTGGGGCGTTTCGGGTACCGGCTCGCGCATCACCTGGCGGCCTGCGGCGTTGTCTGGGGAGAGCCGATTATGACCGAGCCCGAACGGATTGCCTTTGCCACCATCCTCCTCGACCACGGCGCCGACCTTAACGTGATCGACGAACTCCTTCAGTCCACACCGCTTGGCTGGGCGGTCAGATGGGGCAAGTACGATCTGGCCCGTCTCTATCTTGAACGCGGCGCCGATCCCACGCTGGCCGGCGCCGAGTGGGCCACGCCACTCGCCTGGGCGCAGAAAAAGGGAGATGAGGCCGCTGTGGACCTCATCTCCAGGTACGGGAAGTCGTGATACCACGCCTGAAACCCGGAGGAATAATTGTCTCAATTTAGATAGGCACGTAGGGAAAGGAAGACGGACGAAGGTCGCGTCAACCGACGGTCGAACTGCTGCTGACAATTCTCTCCAACGGGTCAGGGCTTTTTCTTCCAGGGCTGCTATTTCCAGAAGGCGTCCGTGGAGCTTGTCCAGAGTTGTCGCCATCGTTTTCCCCCGGTACCCCTTCAAACAGAGGTTTCTGAAAACAATCCACTTCTGCGTGATTGTCCGGAGGTCTTCCCCGACTTCTGCCAATTGTGGCAACCCAAGGACGTCAGCAGCCGGCTTCAGGTACCTGCCGTGTCCGTCCCTTTCGATAATGACGGGACGTGCCTGATCGTACAATTGTTTCAGGTATGCACGTGCTTTATTGTCTCCCCCCTTCTTCCAGCGCTCCAGATCTTCCGCCAACGTTTTAAGTCCGTTCAACCCGACGAATAAGTCAGGCGATGGCACACTTTCCAGGTACATCGTCCGTATATTGCGGTGAAGTGCTGTCAAGACGTGCTCGGCCGAGACTCGCTGGCGCGGCTCCGAAATCTGGAATTCCATCCATTGATATTGTGGTATATGCTTTGACCCCCAACCGTCTTTGAAACCAGCGAGAGGAAGTTCCCCTCGAAATCGAACGATCCACGAGGGATCGACAATATGAACCGTTTGCAACGTTTCGTCATATCCATCGACAATCACGTAATGGCCGGAATGGTGACCAAGCCCCGGATAATAGTACATTTCGAGGTAAAATGTGTCGAGCATCGCTGCTACGGGCTGTTTACCGTCAACACGTGTTTTTCACCCGGGACAGGAAGGAAACTGAAAATGTGTAGTCCTTTATCCAGAGCCGTTTGAATTGACTCCTTGAGCAAATCTCGGCTTGCGATTCGTGTCAGTTCGTCCACATAACCAAGAATCAGCGTATCTGCACCTTTCAGAGCATCCTTAAGACGTGGCACTATAGGAATGCCGACCGGCGCAATCCCGATCGCTTCTCCTGCATCTTTGCCCACCATTCCTTTTCCTGCGGGGTCCGCAATGGCGCTGATTTCGAAGCCAAGCAAGTCCCTGAATCGGACCATGCCATGCATCTGAGATATTGGGAAATACATCATCAATCAAGACCTTAGTGATGTAAGGTCCTGGAATCTGTAGGAACATGACCATAATACCAACTAACAGAGATTGCGAAATGTACCGCCAGTACGGACGAAGCAGCTTAATGATTTTGAATATCTGGCGCATCGTGTCACTTATTCGACAGTGTTAACGGGTCTAGGGGTTCGTCAATGCGACACTGCTGTTCAAGAACCGTGAGATTTTCAGAGATGAGGTTCGAAAAATGGCTTCAATTGGCGATTTTGTACGGGTTTGACCCGGATAATGAAAACCAGGTTGCCATCGTCCGCGCAATGCTGTCCAAGAACAAAGTAATTTTTCCAGCGGCCAAAATTGTACTATTCCTGTCTCATTAAGCCCGTGAAATAGGCAATTTGTGCAATTCAGGCGAGCTTGGTCGAGGCGCTGCTTCACGGAATTGAATCAGATGCTGTCCGAGACAAAAACCGATTTTGGACAGGTGTGTCAATGCGATAAATCTCAGGTCGTCCGATTCTACCGACGGTTTTGAGGAACTTTTTCCAGAGTAGTACAACGATCGGGCCGCGCTCGGTTACGATTTTGGCCTCAACGCCCATACCGTATTTCAACGAATACACTTTATCTCCAACCGTTATATTCGGATCGTTGACTTGGACTTTTACAGGATAGACCGTGGCTGGGATGCCAGGCGGAGCAATACCGGCGCCAACCGGCGCTGCCGGTTCAGGTTTCCGCGGCACGTCGGTTACAATTCCCTCGAATATCTTGTATTCCATGTGTGGAAACGCGTTTACGTATAACCTCACCATCTGTCCGACTTTGACCTTTGGAATATCCACCTCCTGAATCATCACCTGCGCCTGCCAGCCGCTCAGTTCCGCCAGTTCCAGTACCGCTTCGCCCGCCAAGACGCGGTCTCCGATGCGTTTGTCCAGGTTACGCGTCAGCACGGTCCCCGGTACAGGCGCCTGGATTTTCATCTGCTCCAAGTGCGTCTTCAGGAGACGATACCGAACCCGAATTTTGCGGTAGATCTGTTTCAACTCATTCAATTCCTGTTTACGACTATCCAGCGCGGCCAGGCGTCGTTTTGCATGCTCGATTTCTACTTTGGCCCTTTGCAGTTTTATTTTGTGCTCTCGCATTGGAATAAGCTTATCGATTGGATGTTCGAAATCTTCATGTTTGTAGAAGGGCAAAACTGAGTGATAGAATTCGAATTCTACACGTGCTCTTTCCATGTGTAATATCTCGGTGTCCCGGTCCGTTTCAGCTCTCGCAATATCCATTTCAATGATTGCACGTTCGCGTTCCAATTTCGCAGGCAAAGCGATGCGTTGAATCTCATTCAGTTTCATTTCATTTTCGATCTGCTCCAGCTCATTGCGCAGATCGGTATCATCCAGGGTCAGCAAGAGATCGCCCACTGTGACGTCCTGCCCGTGATTGACAAGAACGGTCTTGATCAGCCCAGGCCGTCGAGACTTAACAATTTTTCGCGAGGTTGGCTGCACGTGACCGTGCCCTTTAACCGTGACATCCATTCCCAGATGCCACCCCAGAAAAACGATGAGTCCAACCATGCATCCCACAACGCACAGAATGGCGAGCAGGAAAAAGCGCACGAATCGAAAACCGATTCCCGAGGTCGATAGTACTTCCTGCGCTTCCGTGTCTTTGAGAGACTCACCTTCTATCAATCGTCGTTTATGCTGTAAATCATTTTCGCCGGGCGCCATTATACTTGATCCTGTGCCCTTCAATTTTCGCTGCTTCAGGCGGCAATCGCAGCCTACTCAAGTCTGAGGCATGTACTGCAGTCGTAAAATTCGAAAATCGCACGATTGCGAAGCTGATACCGACCAGGTTTGGCAAAACAAAAACCCACCCGCAATGCGAGTGGGCGTCTTTCAATCAAACTATCCGATGTCCAGTGCTGTCTGCAGATTCACCAGACCGACAACTAACGCTTTCGTTAGACCAGATGTTCTCCCCGTCGAATTCGGGGGGGGAGGGGGGGGTGAACCCTTGTTTTTATTGAGTTTATTAGAAACATGCCGCTCTCCGGAAACTCCGCCGTGTTCTCAGGCGATCCGCCGCTTCGGGTTTAGTCACATACATTAATAGGACAACTATAATTAGTAAGTTTTGCTTTGTCAAGTTTTTCTTCGAAAAATCTCAATACACCTGTACTTCGTCAAGCGCTTGATTAGATAGCGCAAACTAACAGTTTGCGCTACAATCCCAACGCAATGAAAACACCTACCCGCC